>Ga0157370_10005312_pt1 | contig 14472 bp, 9 predicted proteins | sample C35metaG_FD_113463 | JGI IMG/M metagenome (GOLD analysis project Ga0157370, IMG submission 113463) | Corn rhizosphere microbial communities from Kellogg Biological Station, Michigan, USA - C3-5 metaG | ecosystem: Host-associated > Plants > Roots > Rhizosphere > Soil | place: USA: Michigan...
CTTTTCGCCTTCTTTATCAGATCTTCTACCGAAGGATATTTTGGATTGTATGCAAATTCCATGGTGATTTATTTTGACTCTTTTTCAAAAATGATTTCAGAAAGCATAATGAGTATTTGAAAAATATTTTAGTTCGATAACATTATTCGGCACCGGCTTTTGATTCCATGAATAATGAATCGCAAGAGCCGCGCCCATGGCGGTCGCCTGTGCCATAGATGCAGCGAAAACTTCAATATCCGGAAATTTTGCTGCAAGAAGATTCATGTAAATTGAATTCTTACTAAACCCTCCGTCAACAAAAATTCTTTTCACGCTGGTTCCTTTTAAAACCAGTTGAGTGGATACATATTGTTGTGAAATAATGTCGAGCATTAACTGGTGATAGGCTTCTTCGTCACTGGTAAAATCATCCAGGCCTCTGCCTTCAAATACAGAAGTCTTCACGCTGACTTTATGGTCTGCCGGATTTCCTGAAATATTTTTTTTCTGAAGCTTTGCAATGATTTCCGGATTAAATTCCATCGTACGGTAACGGGCAGTACTTTTATTAAAATGGTTACCGATTCTTTTTACCTGCTGTTCATGCTCATTTCCCGCAAAAAGGCGTGAAGCCTTCACCGGCCTGGCTTCATAAGTCATGTAACACAAACAATCATTTTCCAATTCTTCCTTTGTCAAGGGCAAATGATTAAAGGGATTCAAAGAAATACACCAGGTGCCGGTAGATATTAAAATAAATGGTTCGTGAAAATTTACGAGGTATGGAATCAGCGCGGCAGAACTGTCGTGAAGGCCGGTTCCAACAGCATAATTGCTGCCGGGTAATGAGGAGCAAACAACTTGATTGCACGGAAAAATTGGCGCCAGTTTATCAAAAATGCCTTCCTGTTTTACCCAATAATGATATTCATTCTTCTGAAAATCCCAAAGGTTGGTGTGACATCCGATACTGGTAATATCGCTGCAAATCCTGGAAGTGACGAGGAAGCTTAAATATTGAGGTAAATGAAGGGCATATTTTATTTCATTAAAAAGTTGCGGTTTTTCATATTTTATCCGGTACAGCTGCATTGCTGAATTCAGGCTTCCCAGTACGGGAGATGCAGTACGAAATGAAAATTCTTCTTCGCCTCCATTGGCATTGTAGAATTGATTTTTTAATTGTCCCGGATAATCTTTTAAATAGTTGTATAATGGGGCACATACTTGTCTTTGCTCATTCAGATATACGAAACTGGCGCCATAGCTGCAAAAATTAACGGCTTTGATTTTAAAGTCCTCTAACCCCGAAACTTCTTGCAGAGAATCTAAAACAGCGGATTTTAAACTCTCCAGATTTTCACAGGGAAAGCCATCTTCATCGGTTGTTTCAATAAATGGTGCCAAGCGTTCAAAGATTATCTTATAATTTTCATCAAACAAAAAAAGCTTTTTGTTTGTTTTTCCAACATCAAATATTGCTATGACATTTTGTTTGCTCATAAATGCACTTCAGTGAACGGACAAATAGCCCGCATTCAGATTTTAGCTTTTAACTGCCGTATGACCTGCGGTATGGACCTCTACAATCCGGTGGCGACCGTTTTCATTCCTCTTTCCTTAATTAATTCTTCTCTTACTTTTTGGTTTCTATAAACTGATAAAGGATTCAATGCGCCCCCTTCACGAAGCCTTGCTTCGGCGACAAGTGCCCGTACATCAGTGTGAAACGCCTGTTGAATTATTTCCTGTGCAGTCACTACATCATTATTATTTTGTGCTTCCACCAACTTCTTTTTATCCACTAATAATGCTTTTGCATAGGCAATTTTAATAGCTTCCAAAGATTGTAACAAATCTTCCAGCGGGTCTTTTACATTGTGTGATGCATCAATCATCCAGGCTAAATCCGTTGCATGATTCATATTTTTTGCATCCATTCCTTCCACCAGTTCATTAAAGATGAGAAATAATTGGTAAGGCTTTATGCTGCCGACGGTGAGATCATCATCGCCGTATTTTGAATCATTAAAATGAAAACCACCCAGCTTTCCTTCCATCAGTAGTAAAGCCACAATTTGTTCAATATTTGCATTTGCAAGATGATGGCCCAAATCGACCAGGGTGTATGCTTTCTTTCCAAGCTTTGATGTATAAAGCAACGATTGTCCCCAATCTCCGACGGTCATGGAATAAAAGTTTGGCTCGAATGCTTTATATTCTACAAACATTTTCCAATCCTCTGGCAACGCCGTATAAACTTCCTGCAAACTTTCCAAGGTATTTTGAAATGCTTTTCTGAAATTTAACTGACCCGGAAAACAAGAACCATCACTGAGCCAGACCGTAAGAGATTTGGAGCCGAGTTCCTTACCATATTTTATTACTGCAATATTGTGGTCAACCGCCTGTTTACGAACTGCTCTGTCCACATGTTGCATGGAACCAAATTTGTAACTCAACGTTTGTCCCGGCTGGTCCTGGAAAGTGTTCGAGTTCATCGCATCGAAACGCAAACCATTTTCTTTTGCCAGTGACTTTATATTTTCAGCGTCTGAAGGAATATCCCATGGAATGTGCAGTGAGATGGCATCAGCCGATCGTGTAAGAGCGTGAAGTAATCCGGCATCTTCAATCTTTTCTTCAAGACTGCCAGGCTCACCACCACCTCCGAATCTTCCAAACCTGGTGCCTCCGGTACCCAATGCCCAACTTGGAATGGCAATTTGAAACTCCGTTAATTTTTTAATTACATCTTCCGTATCAGTGATGCTGTCCGAAAGGAATTGATAATTTTTTTTATGGACAGCTAAAAAATGCTCATTGTTTTTGTCGATTAAAGCCTTCTTCAATTTCATCTTTCAATTTTTTATTTCAATTAAATTTAAGGCAAATAAAACATTTCCCTTAAAGGTATACTTACCGGAGAATGATCACTATTTGTTTCCATAATGTCCTTCATATAATCCCACCATTTTTTCATTAGGGGAACGGAAGGTAATTCATTCAACACCTGCGGATTTTCAGCTTTCATGAAGGCCAATAAACCACCGGTTGTCTCATCTAAAAAAATAGAATATTCACTGATGCCTTTTGATTTTAATAATTGTTTTAATTCCGGCCATATAGTATTATGGCGTTTTTTGTACTCCTCTTCAAACCCTTTACACAACTGCATTTTAAACGCAATTCTGTATTCTTTCAGGTTGGAATCCGAATCTCTTTTTTTACCAGTCGCTGTGGCCATAAAAATTGTTTTTCATTTTAAACAAAATCAAATGGTTGACCGATTGAATAATCATCAACGATTTGATTACTTGATTTATGAGAAGAATTATCTTACAAATGCCGCTGCCACTCCTCCATCCACATTCAATACATTGCCCGTAGATTTATTTAATAATCCCCCGACAAAAACAAAACACGCATTGGCAATATCTTCCGGCAAAATCGTTTCATTCAATAAAGTTCGCTTAGCATAGAAAGCAGGCAGCTCTTCCACAGTAATTCCATAGGCTTTTGCCCGCCCTTCGGCCCAGCCATTGCTCCAGATATTGCTTCCGGAAATCACCGCGTCCGGATTGACCACATTTACCCTGATGTCATCTTTTCCTAATTCGGCGGCATTTAAACGGCTCATGTGTAACTGAGCGGCTTTTGCAGCGCCATAAGCTGAATTATTCGGCCCGCTGACCAATGCATTTTTACTTACGATATTTAATATATCACCACCCAACTGCTGCTTACGCATTAATTCAACACCTTTTTGTGTTACAAAAAACTGCCCTTTCACCAATACATCATATACCAGGTTCCAGTCATTTTCCGTATGATCTTCAATTGATTTGGAAATAGAGAGCCCCGCGTTGTTTACAATAATATCGATTCCGCCAAAAGCAAGCATTGCAGCTTGAAAAGTCTCTTGAATGGTATGAATATTGGTCACATCTAATACCGTATCAATAAAAGCATCCTTTCCAAATTCTTCATTAAACTCATCTTTTGCATGCGCTAATCTTTCCCCGTTATTATCTGAAAGGATAACACAGGCTCCTTCCCTGGCAAACTTTTTGGCAACCGCTTTTCCGATACCCCCCGCACTTCCTGTTATTAATGCAATGCGTCCGCTCAAACTTTTAGCCTTTGCCATCCGCTGAAGCTTGGCTTCTTCCAACAGCCAATATTCAATATCAAAAGCCTCCTGGCGGGGTAGTGCAGTATATTCAGAAATTGCCTCCGCTCCCTTCATCACATTGATCGCATTGACGTAAAACTCTGATGCCACCCTGGCCGTTTGTTTGTTTTTTGCAAAAGTGAACATTCCTACACCGGGATATAAAATAACCACCGGGTTAGCATCACGCATCGCAGGACTATCCGGGTGTTTACAGGTGTTGTAATACTCTGCATACATTTTTCTGTATGCCTCAAACAAAGGAGCAATTTTTGCTCTTATTTTATCTGCATCACTGACGTCTTCATCAGCACTCAGATTTAAAACCAAAGGCGAAATTTTAGTTCTTAAAAAATGATCGGGGCAACTGGTTCCCATAGGCGATAATCTTTCCAGATCATTTGAATTAATGAATTCCAGCACGCGTTCATCGTCAGTAAAATGTCCAATCATTTTTGTTTCAGAAGAACAAAAGCCTCTCAGCACCGGTGCCAGTTGAGAGGCTTTTTTAAAGCGAATCTCTTTTGGCAGAGACTCCTGCTTTGCACCGCCAAATATTAACCTGGTTTTTCCTATATGCTTATTTAAATAATCTGCACAGCATTCAACTACCTGTAATGTATTTATATAACTTTCAAATGCAGTATCACCCCAGGTGAATAAACCATGAGAGCCAAGCATAATGCCCCGAATACCCGGATTTTCGTCAAGACACTGTTTTAATTTAAGTCCTAAATCAAAACCTGGCCTTTGCCATTCAACCCAACCAATGCTTCCGTTAAATAATTCTTCAGTAATTTTTTTACCATCTTTTGAAGCGGCTATAGCAATTGCCGCATCGGGATGTAAATGATCTATGTGTTTAAAAGGCAAAAATGCGTGTAAAGGCGTGTCAATAGATGGTGCCTTTGAATTCAAATCATAAATGCAATGATTGAATAATCCTACCATTTCATCTTCATTTTCAATTCCGCGGTAAATATTTTTAAGAGAGCGAAGTTTGTCAAGATACAAAGCAGCCAAACCTTTTTTTGTTAATGTACCTATGTCGCCGCCGCTGCCTTTCACCCACATGATTTCTGTATCTTTTCCCGTTAAGACATCTTTTTCTGTTGTTTTACAGGAAGTATTACCACCGCCGTAATTTGTTAACCGCAAATCTGCCCCTAATAAATTGGAACGATAAATCAGCAGTGCGACCTCATCGCCATCCATTGAGGCTGCCTTTTCATCATTCCATAAATAATTAACGTTTTTAAATTCTCTTGTTGAAATACTCATATTTTTATTTTTTCTTCTTCTAAAAATTGTTCACTGTTCACCACTCACTTAATCGAATTCCCGTAACCAACCAAAATTACAGACGTAATAATGGTAATAATGCCTACGATGATGGTAACAAATGTTTTTTTACTAACGCCTTTCCATTCCTTAAGTGCAAACCCCCATAAATTGGCAACCAAAATGATAAAGGACATGTGTAATATCCAGGAACTTGCGCCGTTACCCAGTTTGCTTTCTCCCATTCCATAAAAGAAAAACTGCAGGAACCAGAGCGTTCCCGCCAGCGCACAGAAAAGATAATTGCCAATAAGTGGCGTTTTTTTATTGGAATAATCTCCAAAACTTCTGTTACGGATATTTAAAAACAAACACCAGATTAAATTGGTAGTAAGTCCACCCCATAATAAGACGATGTAAATCACATTATTCCGGTATAAAAAATTTCCGGTTTCTAGTGGATTTGCCGATTTCCAGGCAGCGTTGGCAACCTCCGCCATTGGAGAGCCCGCTTCGATTCCATAATTAAAACAAGCACTCAGAATGCCCGCAACAATGCATACGATCAAACCCTTTGCCAGGTTAAATTCTTTTACGCTTTCCTTCTTTTTTTCTTCTGATAATTCGCGCTCTTTTAATACGCCTGCCCTGCCACAAATAAAAATTCCTAACAGGCAGAATACTACACCAACCAGTACAATTTGACCCCAGGAATTATTCAGCAAATCATTGAAAGTTGTCTTTCCTGCTTCCCGGTGAAAGTTATAATAAATAGAAGGAGCCAAAGCGCCGAAAGCAGAAGTAAAGCCAAGCAAAACTGAATTACCCAAGGACATGCCGAGGTAACGCATTCCAAGCCCATACATCAATCCGCCAATACCCCAAAGTATGCCCCAGAAGAAAGTCCATCCAAAAGTAGAAGCAGAAGTTTGCGAAATAATTTCTCCAAAATGAGGAATGGTAAGCCATGCAGCAATCGGCGGAACAATAAGCCACGAAAACAGGCCGCCGATAATCCAAAAGCTCTCCCAATGCCATCCTTTTACTTTGTTATAAGGCACATAAAAACTTCCGGAGGCAGCGCCACCCAGAAAATGGTATAAGACTCCGAAAATGATTTGCATGCAAAATTGATTTTTTATTAAATATACAGGGGTAAATCTAATTCTGAATTTCAATGCATCTATCCTGCACTATGCTGAATGACAATTTAATTGCTTTTGTAAATCATATATTTGTTAAAGCATTTTCAACTTTTTTTTTACTGCTTTATTTATGGATTATTTTTTCAAATTTATTGATATTGATTTATTATCTGTTACCCCAAAGTATTTACAGATTGCCAACTCCATAATCAAAGCTATAACAAAAGGAAAATTGCAGGATAATGATATTTTACCTTCAATAAACGAGTTTAGTAATGAAGTGGATGTTTCCAGAGATACCGTAGAAAAGGGATACAGGCATCTAAAAAAAATCGGCATTTTAGACTCTGTTGCAGGCAAAGGATTTTTTATTAAAAATTCAGACTCCCTTCAATTTCACAAGATTTTTTTATTGTTCAACAAACTTAGTACTCACAAAAAAATTATTTACGATTCTCTTGCAAGCACACTTGGCACCTCGGCGATGATAGATTTTTACATCTATAATAATGATTTTAATTTATTCAAAGAGTTGATAAAAAGAAGCATCGATAATTATACTCACTATGTAATTATTCCCCACCTGACTGAGGATACCGAAACTTTTACGGATGTATTAAACCTCATACCGCCCGAAAAACTCATTCTAATGGATAAAACTATCGGTTCTATGGAGAACAAATGCAGCTCCATTTTCGAAGATTTCGAACATGATATTTATAATGCACTGAAAAGTGCTTTGCAGCACCTTCAAAAGTATAATACTATAAAAATAATATTTCCGCCATATACTTACCACCCTAAAGAAATACTTACAGGCTTTAATAATTTTTGTCTTGAACATGCATTTGAACATGCCATTATTCATGATATTGGAGAAGAAATTATTGAAAATGAAACCGTTTATTTAAGCCTGATGGAAGACGATCTGGTTACTTTAATAGAAAAAATAATAGATTCAAAAAAAGAAGTAGGAAAAGATGTCGGAGTTATTTCTTATAATGAAACACCTCTAAAAAAAATCATTCTCAACGGTATTACTACTGTTTCAACTGACTTTATGATGATGGGGAAAAATGCTGCTGAAATTATTTTAAACAGGCAACAAGCTCATGTGGCAGTTCCTTTTTATCTTACTATAAGAAATTCACTGTAATCATTTAAATCCAGTTTTGTCCTTTTGATCATCATCAGAAACTCCTGACTATAAATGATCCTTCAAAATTTACTATAATTCTATATTGATACAGTCAACCGGAAGTAAACCGTCAGGGGATTCAATTAAAACTGTATGCCTTTTCTTCCTGGCCCCTGAGACCTTAAATACTAAAGAAGATCCTGTTTCCAGCGGATTCTTTAAGGAAATATTTTGAAGAAATTTCCCGTCAAGATAAATATTAATGGAGCCATACATCGGACCTTTAGGTGAAAATAATTCAAATCCTTTACCATCAAAATTCCATTTGGCAAAACTTGAATCCTTTTTTGAGACGGCTCCTTCTCCATGTAAAAAAACAGCCTCTTTTTTGAAAATCCAATCACTGTCCTGGTTGCCGGCGTTAACCAAAGCTCTGTAAAATCCATAAGTAACAAATCCTTTCACCTTTTGGCCGTGGACTCGGAAATTCTCCACTTCCAGGTAACTATGAGGATCCAGTAATATGCCTGCAATTCCGGGATCGTTGTGCAGAACTCCTTCCCAGCATTTTTGGTCATTTATGCTTAAAACACAGGCGCCATTTACTTTCTTTAACCTTAAACTGATCTTTATGCCGTTTCCATTGGTTATCCTCCCGGAATCAATTGACGTTTTTGCCTGCTTGAATTCATTGATCTTCCAACCGGATTTATTGACAACCACTTCCTTATAAACTGCATCGCTTTGTTCAAGAGAAAACTTTCCCCAACCGTTGAGTATGTCCAATGGAGAATGAAAATCCCAAATAAGATGCATTGTTCCATCAAGTTTAAATTCCATGTCAATGCTTTCAATATCAGCCGGGTTTTTAATATAGGAAAAGGAATGTCCTTCATTAGCGGTAAAGCTAAATCCCTTCTGCCTTTGCAGTTGCTTCCATGATGCCCTGGCAAGATTTATGGTGCCATAGTCATTACTGTCTTTGGAAGGAAACATCACATATATCGAGTCATTGTTGTCAATAAAACCCGTAAAGGTCTGTCCCCATATCCCTGCATACTCATTTTCAATATTTTCTGAATGCCACAAAGATCCGTCTCTAAACAATTCATATTTGGCAGGGTCGGTTGCTTCCTGCAGCTTAACACGATAAATTGATTGATAATTCCTGTTAATTGAAACAGATGTCGCCGGGAAATAAATATATTCACCGTGAGTAAAGGCAGGATAATATTCCATAAGCGGAACATAGCTTGTCTTTTTCTCTGGATTAAGCATTATCTGAGTATTGGTATAAGGGCCTTCCGGCTTTGAAGCCGTTGAAACTGCCAATACCCAGCTTCGTGGAGCAGGAGATGTATCCATCATATATGCCAATAACCAATCGTTCTTTCTCTTTATAATCATAGGCGCATACATCCTCCAATACCTGTTCAATATGGGCTTTTGCCTATACTGACTATTAACTTTAAGGGGCTTTTTTGATACAACAAAAGGACCTTCCGGCCTGCCGGCCTCCGCATATCCAATCCCTGACAGCTCAGGATTACTCCAGTTGAAATGATCAGAAACCCAGTCGAAAACCATGTGGTATTTTCCATCTGAATAAGTGAGCATAACATCCGGCACCTGGATCTGAATTGAATCATAGCAGGGCATATCTGTTGCAAACAGATCGCCAATTCTATTCCATGTTTTACCTCTGTCTTCTGACCTGTAAATTACGCAATTAAAATCCCGGGTGGCGGTGTTTTGATCCACCCTGTAATTTTTTTGGTATTCTCCAATATATAAATACCAATTTCCGCTGACCGGATCTGAAAATAAAAATCCATTCACCGGCCACTCCATCCCTTTACGCCCCCTATAAACCGGATTGTCCGCAAAACGTTCAAAAGTATCCCACGATGGACTCCCGAACGCATAATCATGCGACCAACTATTTTTATTTGAAAGCAAGGCATAATCCTTTTTTATATAAGCGATCTTGCAGGAGCAGATGAAAACCAACTCCAAAAAGAAAAAGAGGAAATAATATTTTTTCATGCACGGTATTTTACCTGAACCAAATAAAGAACAAATCCTTTCAAACAGGATCCCTATTTTAAAGTACTCATCATTTCGAGCATTCGTAAACTATACACCATGCAGTTAGGCCAAAAATTATCTTTACGCAACGGATATAGAAATGTTGGGATCCGGCCATCTTCTTTCTGGCAATTCACCAGGCTGTTAGCCAACGCAGTTGCTTTAGCGCGATAAATAGGATCCCCTGTTGTTTTATATGCTTTACAGAACATAAATATCATTTGGTCTGTACTTGCATCTATAGGCAAATAACAATGATATTGTTCTACTGCAGCAGGAACATGCCATTGATTGGATAAGCCATTTCTATCATCATATATATCCGGCTTCTCCCATAAAATAAACTGGTCTTCACAGAAAGCCATTAATTCTTTGGCCAACTGAATATCCGCCTTTCTTTGGCTGTCAAGAAGACGCATTGCAACCCATGAAGGTTCATAATGAGATAAGTTTTGATATTGGCTGTTTGCCGCAACATCTTCAAACTGCCCTGTCCAGTCAAATGTTTTTACCGGATTGTCCATGATCCATTTTGCAGCCAGACGGATACTTGATTGATATTGAACCTGCTCATATTTATTGACTAAAACCGAAAGAAAATTGATAATGGTATTAGGAATACAAAGAACCTGGGAGGTGGGTTTTCCGGTTATTTTGTTCATCCTGATATACCAGGTGCCCGGGGGCAATTGATTTTTTATGTATGTATTGGCAATATTGATAGCCGCGTTAAAATATTTTTTATCCGCTGTTTTATCATAAAGATTAAGAAAAGTCATTCCTGTCCAGGCAGGTTCGCTCATAAGTATTTCATTTCCATAGAGGTTGGCTGCAAATTGTGTTCCTTCATATGTTTGAGAAAAATAGGCCAGCTGTGATCCTTCAGGTTCTGCTTTTCTGATTAAATAATCCGCAGCTTTTCGGGCAATAACCAGGGACGAGTCATTGCGTGGAAAATATTTATTGTAAAGTAACATTGCATCAACAACACTCGCTACCACTTTAGCTGAATAACAATAAAGCGGCATTTCTTTATGATCCGGTTCGCCGGCAGAAAACCAGCTTTTTATATAATTTTGATTGTATAAAAATTTCAGTCCCTTTATTAATGCATCCTTATATGAATATTTTGCTTCCGGGTATGGAGGGCAAAATGTAGCAGCTTTATAAAACATTCTGTCCCGGGCCAGGCAAACATATCCCTCTTTACTGATGCCTTCTATTTTAAGATAAACATTCCCATTTGGCAACCTGTTCCATACAGGAGCCAGAGATTGGGTTCCGCCAGAATCAGAAAATGAATAATATTGTTTATCTGTAAAAGAAAAAGCAGTATAACGATATTTTACAGGGACTACTTCTTTGATTTTTTTGTTTTGAAAAGAAGGCGCATATTTGAACATCTTTGCCTTTTCATTCCAGAAAGGCTGCTTCCCGGGCAGGCCGGGACGAATGGGAATCAACGATTCTTTCTGACTCTGTATGCAAAAATCCTTATGGTCAGCTTGCTGCTGGGCAAAAAGAGCCACTGAAGTAAAACTAAAAAGGCAAAAAAAAAATATTTTCATAACAAACTTATTTTACTGTAAAACTAAATTTACCCGAGCCGGTTTCAACAGCGGTATAACCGTCTTTTGTTCCGATAACTTTTAGATTATTATTTGCCTTGAGGGCATTTGCGCTTTCTTCAATGCTTGCTTCACCAGCAGCAGGAATATATATAGTTGCTTTAGTATTGGCAGGGATCTCAACCTCTAACTGTAACCGGCCATTTTCAATCTTCCAATAGGAAGATATAAGCCCATAATAAGTTTGCAGATCTGCTTTCACAAAAGTTAAACCACCACCAATATGCGGCTTGATCCGGATGTGTTTATATCCTGGCCCGTCTTCATAAGTATCAATGCCGGCTATCGACCTGTACATCCAATCACCAATTGCCCCGTAAGCATAATGATTAAATGAATTCATGGTAGGCGTCTGAAAAGTGCTGTCCGGTTTCATGCCGTCCCATCTTTCCCAAATAGTAGTGGCGCCCATTTTTACAGGATACAGCCATGAAGGATAAGTTTGCTGAAGCAATAATTTGTAGGCAACATCCGGGTGACCAAAACGGGTGAGCACATCACACAGATAAGGCGTTCCGAGAAAACCTGTAGTAAGATGATCCTTATAATTTTGTATGTTGCTCACCAGCCGGTCAACAGCCTGTGCTCTCAGCTTTTTCGGCAGCATATCAAAATTAAGCGCAAGTACATAAGCGGTTTGAGTGCCTGAAACCAGGCGCCCATTCGGCGTAACATACTCTTTTAAAAATGCGGCTTTAATATTTTGTAGTAATTTTTTGTATTTTAAAACATCATTTTTTTTACCAAGCACGTTGGCAGCAGATATCATTAATTGTGCAGAGTGGGCAAAGAAACATTGCGCTATCAAATATTTATCTGTTATTGCTGCCACCCCCCTCCTGTCATTGTCAGGGGCATAAGAAAGCCAGTCACCAAAATGAGTGCCTGTATTCCACAAATAATTTTTACTTTTCTGCTCCATATATCCTACCCATGCCTGCATGCTTTGATATTGTTGTTTCAAAATCCTTTTATCACCATAAGCCAGATACATGTTCCATGGAATAATGGTAGCTACGTCAGCCCAACCCGTGGAACCATTAGAGTTGGCGTGAAGAACATCCGGAATTACATGAGGAACGCTTCCATTAGGTAATTGATCTGCAGCAACATCCCTCATCCATTTGTCAAAAAAATTATTCACATTCATATTGAATGATGCGGTCCGGGAAAAAACCTGGGCGTCGCCGGTCCATCCAAGGCGCTCATCCCGTTGTGGACAATCTGTAGGCACATCTAAAAAATTTCCTTTCTGCCCCCAAACTATGTTATGCTGTAACTGGTTAATAACCGGATTGGAAGTACTCAGAGTTCCGGTTTCTTTCATATCAGCATAGAGTGCAACAGCAGTAAAATCTTCCGGATCCAAATTGCCTTTAATGCCTTCAACTTTTATGTATCGGAAACCGTAATAGGTAAAATGGGGTTCAAAAAATTCTTCTCCCTCTCCATTCAGTATATAAGTAGACGTTGCCTTTGCAGCCCGCAGGTTATCAGTATAAAAATTTCCTGCTTTGTCCAACACCTCTGCATGTTTTATGATAATGGTATCACCCGCATTCCCTCTTGCTTTCAGCATTACCCAGCCCACAAGGTTTTGTCCGAAATCAATTACTTTTTCTCCCTTTGGAGTGGTCATCACTTTCAGAGGTTTAAATGTTTCATGCTTTGTTGCCGGTTCATTATAAGTAATAATTAAATTACTGTATGGGAAATTACCAATTTTGACATTACTCCATTTTGTATCGTCATACCCAGGCAAAGCCCATCCTGGTTTTTCTGCACGTGCGTCTATTATTTCCCCATCATAAATTTCTGAACTTACAATACTACCGGTAGTTGATTTCCAGCTTTCATCAGATACAATCGTTTCGGAGGATCCATCGGTATAAGTTATTGCTAACTGAAGCAAAAGGGAAATTTCTTTTCCATAAACGTCCTTGTTGCCAGCCCAGGCAAGATAACCTCTGAACCATCCGCTGCCAAGTGTTACACCAATGGCATTATCTCCTGTTTTTAGTAAATCCGTAACATCAAACACCTGGTACTGAAGCCGCTTTTTGTAGCTTGTCCAGCCTGGAGTAAAATAAGCATCGCCTATCCGCCTGCCATTTATCCGGGCTTCATATAAACCATGGGCTGTAATAAAAGCAGTAGCTGATTTTATTTCTTTGTTTACAGGAAATTGTTTTCTCAGTAATGGGCTTTGCCGGCGTATTGAATCTTCTGTATATCCCGGCTCAATCCATTTTGCTTTCCAATCTGATGAGGACAGTAATCCCATTTGCCAAAATGCGGCTGAACTCCAGTCGCTGGTATTTCCTTTATTATCCCAAACTCTCACCTGCCAAAAATATTTCCTCCCGGATTGTAACGCTTTTCCCTTGTAGGCAATGTGCACTGACTGATCAGAGAAGATCTTGCCTGTACTCCATACTATTTTATTTTCTTTTTTAAAATCCGCAATATCCTCACTCACCTTTATTTCATAGGCAGTTTGTACAACATTTCTTTGATCCGATAGAATCATCCATGTCAGCTGAGGCTGGACAATTCCAATTCCCAGCGGATTAACCTTGTTCTCGCAAAGCAAATTTTGAACGTTGATCTGGGCAAAACAGCAAAAGTTTGCCAGCAGGGAGGCGATTACGAAAGCAGTTTTTATCATGTTTTTCAATTTTAATTAAAGAATTATGTGGTTAAAAGATATTGTTTGCTATTTATTTTCAGGCAATCTGATTGGCAGTTCAAGCCAGGCCAGCCCAATATTTCTTTTCATGTGACCAATGCTGTTCCCTTCTGAGGCATCATAGAATAAGGCCAATCTGTTACCCACCTGTATTACCGATGGCATACCTATAGCTCCTTTGGACCAGGAGCAGTTAAGGCTATCTAAAACTATCGCCTTCTGTTCAGTGTTCCATTTGTTAATATCTTTTGACCAGTACATCCAGACAGCATCAGTGTATTCTTTTCTATTTTGATTAATGCCTATATGATTGGTGAATAAAAACCATGTTTTGGATTTTTTATCAA
>Ga0157370_10005313_pt1 | contig 14472 bp, 14 predicted proteins | sample C35metaG_FD_113463 | JGI IMG/M metagenome (GOLD analysis project Ga0157370, IMG submission 113463) | Corn rhizosphere microbial communities from Kellogg Biological Station, Michigan, USA - C3-5 metaG | ecosystem: Host-associated > Plants > Roots > Rhizosphere > Soil | place: USA: Michigan...
ATACGTTTATTCCCCTGTTTTGTAAAGGTAACAGCATTGAGCCATATTATTCATAATTTACAGTACCTAGGACGGAAAAAAAATCAGGTAGGCCATAAAAAAAGGCAAGCAACCGTTTTACTCTGCCTGCCTTTATGTCCAGTAGCGGTGCATAATTCGAACCATTTTGTATAAGAATTGATTGAAATAGCAGGATGGCTCAAAAATTATGGAAGAATAACCAACCTCGTCCTTTGTCTATATGATTTGAATTTAAGAAGATACTAATTTACTGTCGCAATTTTGGCCGCTTTTGTTGATACTGGAGCAACTTTTGATGTTGGTGCGTATTTAATAGTTGGTGCCATTTTCACCTCCTTTTTACCTTCCGTTTTATTGAATGGTTTATCAATACTACTTTTGGCAAGTGTATCGGCTTTTGGTTTTACCGTCTCTTTTTGCACATTTATTTTTTGTGCCTTAAGGCCTGTAACGATTAACATGGCACTTAAGAGGCTCAAGATCTTTTTCATAATTTCCTATTTTATGAGGTAAACTTATTTTTTCTGGTTTTTAGGCTTGATTGCAGTTTTATTTGAATCGGGAACTACGGCCGTAATGGTGTCAATACGTTTTTTATTTTTCTTTTTAAATAGGTTATTCAGTTTTTCGCCGACTTTGTTTATTGCTTTGTCGGTAACATTGTCGGCCGTTTTATTTACAGCCTGATCCACAACTTTATCGGTTGATCTGTCAACTGAGTTTGTCGCCGCAGTTTTTGCTTTTTCTTTGAGCTTACTCAATACCTGTGCTTGTGCTATCCCTCCTATACCAAGGGTAAGGAAAAAGATAAAAATTACTTTCTTCATGGTTTTATTTTTTTAGTAAAAGTAGCCTGAGCATACATGCAGGGCAATCATTAAAAAAGATGATTTTTCAATTAAATGAGAACGATATCCCTGTCTGTGAACCATTTATGGTAATCTATACCATACTCGCCGCCATAATTAATACATATTTCCGTATGTGCCTTTATGTTTTCGTTGGCAGTAAATACCATCTGCCTTTCTTCCCTATTGAGGATATATAAAGCATTGGGAAACTGCTTGTGGTTATACATAGAGCCAAAGCCCATGGTTAAAGACAGTGTATTTTCTGCTTTGTTAAAATAAAAGCTATAGTCCATCAGAGCTGTGGCATTTAATGCAGTAAATTCTTCTGTTGGGATCACAATAACTGGACAAACCTCTATCACTTCTCCCTCAGCAATATTTGCCGTACAAAAAACACCCCTGCCCTTTCCTTTCACCGTTTTTAAATACAGTTTCTTCTTCATAGCTCATCTGAATTGGGAAAATAAACCTCGCTTTTATCGTTAGGCTTACCATTATAGTTGATAGTAATCTCGCTACCTGCCTCAATGGTTCGATAGGCATAAACATTAAGGGTATTTCTCTTTCGAGAAAATGTGTAAAAAGCATTAGCCTCTGGCGAATGATTGTAAAACGAAGCATAGCCAAAACCAAATGCAGTCTGTTTTTCGGCATTGTCTAACAAAAAATAATAATGATACAGTTTGGTAAACTTTAAAGTTTCCTTTTCATCATCCGTTAAGAAAATAATGGGAGCCTGTTCAATAAGGCTCCCTTTCCTTATTTTACTTTTGGTAAATACACCACGCCCATGAAGCAAACTTTCCTTTATCTCAATGTACTGAGGCTGATCAATATTTTTATTGAATAGCATTATTTTCCTTTATGCAGTATATTGGCATCTTTGGCTGCTCTTTCTTTTGCCGCTTTATCTGCTGCTTCCTTTTTAGGATCATATCCTGCTGCCTTTGGGTCTTTAGCAGGTAAGGTTTTGGGATCAACATGTTGGGCAATTTTTGCCTCTTTGGCTGCTCTTTCTGCGGCCACTCTGGCTGCGTCTTCCACTTTGGGATCGGTTCGTTCAGCTTTCGGATCTTTTACAGCGATTGTTTTAGGATCAGCCTGTTGTGCAATTTTGACATCCTTGGCAGCTCTTTCTGCCGCTGCTTTAGCTTCAGCTTCCTTTTTGGGATCGGTAGCCGCCGCCTTAGGATCTTTTACTGGTGTAGAAGTACTGGTAGTTTGGCCACTTTTTGGATTTACTGTTTCTTTTTTAACCACAGTTTGTGCTTTCACTGCAGTTACAAATAGCAATGAACCTAAAAGAGAGAAGATTTTTTTCATAACATTTTTAATTAATGAGTAAAACTTAAATAGCAGGGTACATTCCTACTCTAACATATTCCTTACAGCATCGAAATCGAAGTTTTCTGTAAAATTTTCGACCAAACTTTTCCCAAGAGGGGTTTTTATGTACCTGTAGGTCAATTCTATCATATAAGGTCTTACTGGATTTTTTTCTGAGCCCTTAAAATAATCGGGATTATATTGATAGAGTGCTACACCTCCTTTGCCATCCCAGAAGCCACTAAAAGTAAATGATCCCGTTATTTGTGCATCTTCTTTGGTATCGGCATTGCTGGTTTCAATCCATACCTCATCATTAGGGCCTGAGCCATAAGTCCTTTTCCATGAAAAGGTTTCGGCTTTAGGTTTCACTACTGCAGGTTGAGCTAACCAGGCCACCGTATTTTCTTTCAATACCTTTTCTACGATGACTTTTTTCACCTCTATTTTTTGCTGCCAATCCGGATATTTAGCCTTTCTGACCACCAAATTGCGTTTGCCGTTTTCGTACAACTGAGGATACTTCTGTGGGTCTTTCATCATGCCTGCGCTTTCGCTTTCGATCTCTTTTATTTTGTCGGCTGTTAAAAGCTTTTCTCTTTCGTAATAAACCAGCAGGGCTTCGAGGTATTCTTTACGTGAAACAGGTATAAATACCATAGCACCAGGTTTGGTGCAATACCAATGACGGGTCATGTATACATTACGGCTGCCTTCTTTTACAGAGGTTTCAGGAATATCCTGATAAAATCCTTTGCCATTGTTACTATTTTTAATGGCATCCACTTTAATAAAATTGTGCAGGGCGATAAATTGCCCATTGTATTTTTTTGGTGTTTCGTAATAATACGCTTCGTCAGGAAAAGAAAAAGCAGTTTCTATTCCTGTATAACGGTTAATATAGGCACGAAAAACATTTGTATATTCACTGTTGACCATCATTTTGTTTTTGACACAGATATATTCGTAGCAACCTAAATTAAGGTCGTAGCTTGCCAATGGATATTTGCCAGCAATCGCGATAAATGTATTACCCGAAAAAGCAGTTTTGAGCACACAGCCCCTTAGGTTATAATTGCTACGGCTTTGCTTTTCGAGCGTCTCAATTTTTGCAAGTATGGCGTTGGCAGCTAATCTATTAGCTGCCGTACCCAAGGCATCCAGCCAATGTGCTTTTTCCTGTGGCCATTCGAAATGGGCAGCATCTATTTGTTTTCCAGGAAGCGTTTCCAGGTCTTTTGACGACTGGCAATCTTGCGCATTAACCTGTTGTGTTAAAGCAACAGTTGCAATTAATATGGCAATGATCAACGTATATATTCGTTTCATGGATTGAGTTTGATTTTAGATAATTATTCCAACATTTTTTTCAATGCACCAATATCAAAATGCTGTTCCCAGTTGTTAAACAACCTTGAAGAGTAGCCATAATCTTTAGTGATTTCATACCGAAACTGTACTTCTATCAACAAAGGTTTTGCAGCCTGCCCGTTATTGGATACAAAATAGGCTGGGTTTAAAACATACAGGGCACATTTATTCTCTCCTTCTTGATCATAAAACCTACCCAAAGCTTCCAAAATTTCATTGGCATTTTTTAGCAATCTATCCTGATCTACCACTGCCGGTTTTTGTAACCATTCCGGCTTTTGTTTGACAAGCAGATCATTCACTTTTGCTTTTTTTGCTTCATATATCTTGGGATAAGCAAGTTTGTCTGCTTCCAAAGCCGCCAGTGTTTTTTTAGCATAGTCAGCCGTATTATTTCCTATTCTTTTAATTTTTTCTGCGTTGTCATACTCAAAATTGGCTTTTTCTATTTCAAAATATTCCAACATATCCAGCAGGTACTGCTTTCGGCTAACGGGAAGCAGTAAAGGTACACCCGGCTTGGTAAGAAAATAACGGCGATCTATGCATTGATAGGAATTAGGTCCGTGAGTATCATATCTGGCACCCATTTCCCAGTGCTCAACATAGCCGTTACCATTGTTCAGTTTCAAAAAATCGCTATGATAATCTTTATAGTTATCAGAGCGGGCAGCCATCAGGGTTGCTTCTGAAATATATTGCGATACATGGCTGGGATTATTGCTTTTGTCTTTTTCAAAGTTGGGACCCACTTTTGCTTGTACAGGAATTTCGTACATCGGATTTCCATTTTTCATATTAAACTCGCCCGTACCTACTGCATGTACACCCCCCGGCATTATAGAAGGATTAAACTCAACCCTGAAAACCGTTCTGTATTCATCTACTATTTTGCTGGCGTGTTGGTTAACATTGCAAACTAAAGCATATACGCCCATGCTGTACCAATAGCTGGCATATGCATTTTTACCGTAATCGCTGGTGCCATGCCTCGCAAAATCTGTCCTGGCTACACATCCGGTAAGTTTAAAGTCTTTCCGGCTGGCCTCCTCCAGTTTTTCTACAGCGATGAGGTTTTTCATCATCGTAGCTTTCTCGGCAGCTGTACCTTTTAAAGAAAATCCATATTTTGTGTTGTTATGATCAGTATAAATACCGGGCATAGCGTAAACTTCTGCACGTGAACTACAAGGTGTTAACGGGTCAGTTATTTTTTTTATTCCCTGCGAAAAACCTGAAATGCTCCCAAACACTGTTACTGAAAAGATCAAAAACTGTTTCATCGTTTGTTGTTTATTTATTTAAAGATACCTGTTCCGTTTAGCGAGCCTGCGCCGCTATTAAGGCTCATTCTTCCTTCCATGCCTGCGCTTGCACCAGCAGCGCCAACTCCTGCTGCAGCTTCTACACCTCCCGCCACCACTACATCAGTTACACCAGTTCTATCAATTTCAATATCTGCACCTACACCAGCGCTTACGCTTGCCTGTAATGGTCCCAATTTGCCACCGGCACTTATTTTAGGTCCAATACTAACTGTGCAATTTTTAAAAGAATCGCCAAAACCAGCATGATCCAGGTCTTGGTTCAAAGTACCGCTGATCACACCTGCATTAACAGTAGTCGTTAAGCCACTGCAGGTAAGCGTCATCGTAAAGCCGAGCTTTGAACTTCCAAATTCGCTATTGATATTGCAGTTGGGATCTTTAAACTCGGTAAGCTTACCTTCTTTTATTTTACCCGGACTTGCACAGCCGTAACTTACCTGAAGCACTTCGGCCTTAAAAGCCAGGTCTTTTAGCCATTGTTGTTTTAGGCCAGCATTGATACCAGGAATCAATTCGGGATAAGTAGTGTACAATGATAAATAAGACATTTCATTCAAAAACTGCTTTTGCGCCACCAAATATTCTTTGTACAATTCTTCGCACTTTGTATTGTATGCACTCAGGTAAACATCTATTGCTTTTATAGATTCGTTGCAAAGCACCCCATTATTTTCTGTTCCGTTTTCTCCTACGTCTTTCCATCTTTCGTTGATCTTTTTCATAGTGGCTTCATACTCTTTTTTGTAAATGGCACCATCTCCTTTTGTGAAATCGGCCATTTTTTGCAGTACCCTATCCTTTTTTAGCTGAAGGTTTTGCAGCACTATTTTCTCTTTGGCGTTCATTTTTTCCGAAAACATGGGTATACCCACAGTTTGCATGGCACTACTTTGGTTTACCGAACCAGGATTGGCCAACGTTTTGTTCATGATGTTCATAAACTGTTTTTGCTGCTCCTCCAAACGCTTGATCGTTTGCTTATTTGACTCTTCGCTAAGCTTTTGTAAGGGCTTTATTGCCTGATCAATAGCTACTCTGAACTGTTTCCATTGCGTTTCGTACATTTTCATTGCCGCATAAGATTTTGGAAATTCCATTGGCGAAAAGTTACCGAGATTCAATAGATCTTCGCTTTTGTTAGTACGAGGAAAACCAGTATAATCGTCTGCTCCAGGTGTATAGCCTAATTGTTTTAACTTGTCTTTTCTTGATGTGGTGTTGCCCTGCTTAAATGCGGCTTTGGCATATGCAAGCGCTGCTGCTTTATCACCTTTGTGCTCAGCTATCAGACAAAGGGTTTCGTTGGCTTGTGCATGGGTGGCAGCAATCAGCAAGGTGCTGTCCAAGTATTTTTTTGATTTGTCTATCTCCCCTAGTGCAAACCATGCCTGCCCCAGGTTATTGAGTATTGTACTATTCTTTTTAAATCGGCCGTTGAGGTTATTGAGAAGAGGAATTGCCATTTCAGGAGCACCCATCATCGTTAACATGGATGCATAGTTATTTAAATTATCGGTGTTATTGGCATCGTCTTTACATACCTGTGCCATCAGGCCCAATGCGATTTGTGCACGGCCACTCACCCACAACGCGGTAGCAGCATTGCCCATTTCATCAATAGTTGCTCCTTTTTGTTTTAAGTCTTCATAGATATTGCTGGCTTTATTTTTTGCCGCAGGAAGTATAGCGGCAAAAGTTGCACTTTCCGCATTGCCGATAAATGCACCCATATTTACTTTGGAAGGTGTAGCAACAATACCAGCAATGGCTTTGTTGTTTTTTACAGGAATAAGGCCGTTGGCAACACCGCCACTTTTTGTTGCCTGACTTTTGTTTACCTGTTTTATGGCATTGTCCATCTTTTGTCCAATACCATATTGATTGAGCAGACTGTCGTAGCCCTTTTTGGCTTTAGGGTCCATTTTAGAAGTCTTTTCATTGAGTTTTTGCATGGCCTCAGCTAATCGCTTCTTATCTGCTTCCATTTGTGCTTTAGATGGCTTTTGGGCAAAAGCAATGACTGATAAGCATACACACAAAAAGAAAATTGTAGTCTTTTTCATGATTATAATTAGTTTATTCCAGCAGGAAGTATTACTGATTGTACAGGCAATGTTTCATTATAATAAGAAATTCTTCCTTCGCCTTCCCTTTCGGTGCGGCCGCTACGTTGCAGGATGAGTGCATTCTTATCTCCGTTTTTACCGATATTGAAACTGTAAGTATATTTTTCTAATTTCCGGCCGGATGTTTTTATTTTTTTGTTCCACCTATCCATAATTTTTCTATTGTCAACATCGCTGTTTCCATTGGAGGTTTTGCCGATAATGCTCCATTCTTCATCTTGACCTTTGGCTGGCATGATGGTGAGTTGATTGCCGCTTACCAACCAGGTGCCTGTTTCATAATTCAGTGTCTTGCTGTTGGAGAAGGCTGAAGCATTTACGTTTACAAACCGATAAGTGCCGTCTGCATTGAAAGCATATTGACTGGTAAAATATCCTCCGGTATAGTATTGCATATTTCCAGTACCTGCTTTTTCAAGACTTCTGCCTTCCCATATTTTTCCTGCAAGGGGAGAATTGATTGCATAGCCTGCTGTTATATTACTTGTTTGTGCAGAAGAAGTTTTGCCAGAAGGAGAAGAACTGCCTTCAGTGTTTTGCAAGGGTTTTGATAGTTCCAATGAGTTAACGAAGGCCAATATGTTTTCCTGGTATTTGCTACCGTTAGTCATGATGATCACACTGGTTGTTTGGCCATATCCCGTTGCCGTAATCAACGTGGCCAGTCCTTTGTTGTTGCCATCTATATAGTTTGCTTGCCCGGTAACGCAACTCCAACCTGTTTCTATACTCATATCTGAAATGCTTGGCGCTGTATCAGCAATTACTGCTCTTTTCACCAGTTTATCCCAATCGTTATTAAAATTTTCATTAGCTGATGCAGAAGATGCCCTTGCTTTAGTGATAACCGCAATTCCATAAATGCCTGTTTTTTTATCGGTAATAGAAAGTTGAATACCTGCTTCACTTTTTTGTTGTTGCCAGCCTTTTGGGAAAGCAAAAGAAACCACATCGAAAGTCTGTTTTTGGGCTAAAACCTTACAACTCATTACCAGCAATAGGGAAAGCAGAAAAATATTTTTCATTGGAATATAATTTTGTTTTTAGCGGTAATGAAGCTATCATGAGTTTTATTCATTGTGTTTTGTACGTGTAAACTCATGATGGTTTCATCGGTTTTATATAAATTTTGTTTTTACAACTTCAGTGGCCTGTAAGTGTAACCCGAATTACTGAACATCAATATTATCCATTGTAAAATATATTACATTGTTGTTTGGGTTTTGATCGCCAATTTTGTTCAAAGGGTCAATTTTAATGCTATATATTCTGTGTGCTCCACCGGCTCCAGTAGCTTTATTCCAAACCGCCCTATCAATTGCTATAGAATAAGCAGATTCTCCAGATTTAAGAATAGTATTATTATATAACATTTCACCAACGTTAACATTTGGGTCTCTGCTAATCGATGAAAACCAACTGCTTTCTTTCAACCAAAAACTTCTTCCGTTTAAGGGATTAACTCCGCCACCTGGCAGCTCTGTTTCTAAATCAAATGGGAAATTTATATCAGGAGGATATGTTGACGTATTCCACAAATAGGGGTCAGTATTGGTGACTTCTGTAAGTAAGTGATTAGGTGCTCCTGCAACAGCATATTTCAAAAGATTTAAATCTATATCGGTGGTACCCGCATTAAAAATCCTGCACTTAAGAATGTAACGTTTGTTCGCAGGCTCAAAAGAAATAGAAATGAGTTCTATAGCAATGTCTTTTGCGAACTTTTGATTAAGTATTTGAGGGTTTATCTTCATTTTTAGGGACTGTAGCGGAATAACCTTTGCTTCTACTAGCCCTACCTTCATGGTTCCTGCCGGCACTCTAATATCAATGGTTTTACCTGTATTCTGTCCCTTTACTAAAGCAGTATTTGTTTTCACTTGTGCATTTACTGCCATTGTTCCTACAATGAACAGCAATAAAATGAGTATTTTTTTCATTGTTTTTTAATCTTGTGATATAAAAGTAGGTTGATATAAAAAAATGGTCAATCGTTAAAAAGGATGATTTTTATAATGTGGACAAACATTTTATTTAATCGCAAAAACAAAGTATTGTTGATGATGAAGCCACCATTATCAACACTGGTTGGGTGTACTCCAATACGGGGTAAAACCATCTGGGGTTTCAACTGTTCTCCATTATTCAAATTGGCAGTCTAATTAAATCTTGTGAAAATGAAGAACCGTTTCTATTCTGTTTTTATCATAATTAGTGTCATACAAACTCATCAAATTTTCCCACGCATTATTCCCATGTTTTCTTGAATAAAATCTAATGAAGTATTTTGTAGCTGTACCAGAACTAACTTTTCTTTCCAGTACATTACCTTTTAAGCTAAATACACCCTGGCCTTTAAATTGACTTTTCTTAATTAGGTCATTATAATAATCATATCCCACCGTATAAGCTGATTGTGTTAACACATAATATTTTCCTTCTGCAGTGTAACTGGTTGCAGTACTTAAACTATTACCATATAACCCACTGCTTGACGTCCATGTACCTACCAGTTGTTTTTTATGATCCATATTTTTTTCGGCAATACCATTTATTTTTAAATTGAATAAAAGGAAATGTAAAGCCATTTCAGATTCACTGCCCAGTATCTTATCTGCCGAATTAATAATTGCTACGTTTGCTCCTGTCTGTATCAGCAACACCGTACCTTTTATAACATCACTCCCCTTGTTACTGATACTATTACTTAACATATAATAAGGCAGGCCCTGAGAGGTAAATCCTTTTTCATGATCGCCCTTGTCAAATAAAAGATTATTGGGACTGTTATACAGGCTCCAGCCATCAAAAACTTCAAAGAAAATATGTTCCATATCTTTTTCCAAGCTGCCCGATGATCTTACCATGCTCATCAACTCAATAATTCTTTTTCCTGTATTGGTATTTTTTTCCAGCGTTAAACTATTTCCCCCAGCATTTAAACTCCAGGTGGGCGGAACAGTAATTGAATAAATATTTTTGCTTCCCGAACCGGTTGCATAGTTTGTTGGCGAAGCCGGATTTTCATCCGGTATTGTATTATTGTTTTGTGCAGTTGCCGTTTCATTTAAGTCCAGGCTTTTTATAAGATCCAGTATTTGGTTTTGATATTTATCGGTATTAGTCATGATTACCACGTTGGCCATTTTACCGTTTCCCGTTGCGGTTATCAATGTTACCGATCCTTTATTGGTGCCATCGGTATAACTGGCCTGCCCCGACAAAACGCGCCATCCTTTTTCAGTAGCAGGTTCTTGCATGGTTGGTTTTTCGGAAACAGATACCGTACCTTTTACCAGTTTCTCCCAACTGGCAGTAAAGTTTTCTTGTGCCGATGCGGCTGTTGCTACCGAATTTAAGATAACAGCAGCTGCATAGTTTCCTTTACCATCGTTTTTGGTGGACAGTTGAATGCCATTTGCCATTTCTGTTTTATCCCAACCGTTGGGTATGGTATAGTTTATTACATCAAAAGCCTGCTTTTGGGCAAAAGCGGGTGCAACAAGAACAATGTTCATCGCTAGAAGGATTATCTTTTTCATATACAAGATTTATATAAGTGTGATTTTTTTGAAACTGCAGACTGGCCAGACCAATAACATTAGTTGCAATTATTTTCAATCTTCGGTGGCAATGGCTTAAAATATCCATCAAGATATATCCATAGCACACAAGTCTTTTTGTTGAAGACCAAACCGCTGCCAGGTATTTCTATATGCAGGTTGCCTAATTGCGGATGCCATTGGCCAATGTAATTGATAAAACGCAGGTCGAGTAAAACTTTATCTAATTTCCACGCATCTGTAAGCGGGAAAGGCCCACCAAAACTACTGTAAAGGATTTCTAAGACAAGACCATACTTTTTATATAGCGCCAATGTATTCCTGGCTTCGGTGTAATTTGGCGCCCTTGGTACATCAACTGTCCACCATTCCCATTTTTTAAGTTCATTAGTGTAGTCATCCAGCCATAAGCCCCCAAACTGGTAGGTTTGATCGATCCTTGGAAATATCTTTATCGTTAAGGGCGCGCCTTTATCTTTATTATCATTTCCGGTCCCCAATGTAACCTTTGCAACCTGCAGGTAATATTTACTGTCTTCAAAGGTGATGTAGGGAGGTGGTGATGTGGCAGACGGAGCGCTTTTTTGAGAAACTGTCCATTTGCCCAACCTTGTGGAGGTATCATATCCGTAAGTGCAGGTCAGTTTTTTTGTAGCCGCATCAAATGTGCCGGCAAAGGTAATTGTACTCGTTGTACTGCCGTTTATTTCCAGATATTTGCCACTAACTGCATTGCCCAAAACTGTATAATTGCCTCGGTATTTAACAGCATTGGTAGCCTTATCTTTCAACAAAAATTCATTGTTGGCTTTTAGCTCAAACTGCATGTCGGCAGGATAATAGCCCTGCATATTGGTCTGCACACCTTCCCAAATACCAACAAATGGATTCTGTGCCTTTATAGCAAGACAAGCTAGTAAACAGGATATAGTAATTAATAGCTTTTTCATTTGATCGCTTTTTCATTTTCTTAAGGATTTATGATGTAAAAGTAGATTGAACAACAAAACCTGACAATCGTTAAAAAAGATGATTTTTACAGCGGGGGCATGAAAAAATCATTAAAAAAGAGGATATAAAACAGGCTAGATCCGTATTTAATTTGCAGATAGAAAAATGTAAATTAGGATATGAGAAAATTAACGTTGCTATTTTTTTGGGTTATAACCTGCTTTGTATGTACTGCCCAGGTCGAACATAAACATAAAGTAGACAGCTTGTTAAAGAAAATTAAAACAATACAGGATGATACCAATAAGGTAAAATTGTATTATGTATTAGCCGATGAATATCTTAATAGCAATTTAAAAGAGGCAGAAAAATTTTGCCGCAAAGCTGAAGGTTTAAGCAGGAAGCTAAATTATAAGCAAGGGATACTGGACTATTATACCAATTACTCTGATGTGCTATATTTAAATGGAAGATTTGATGATCGACTAAAATTAGATATGGAAGGTATGGAGTACGCAAGAAAAAATTCCGACTCTATCAATTTTGCCCGTACCATGCTTAATGCTGGTATTGGATATTCATTAATTGAAGATTACAAAAGTGCCGTAAACCATATTGAAAACGCCAGAGATATATTAATTAAAAACAATAACCACAAATACGACGGTAATATTTATAATTTACTCCAACTGTTGTATCATTATATGCATCAATACAGAAAAGGCGCAAATAATGGCTTGTTAGCTGTTGGTATTTTTGCAAAATCAAAGAATAAAGTATCACTACAAGAAGCATTAAACAATCTGGGATTAAATTATATCGAACTAAAGCAGTATGACTCCGCTAAATATTACCTAAACAAGGCTATGGTTCTGGCAAATGCAAGCGGGAACAAACAGATACAAACAACAACAGCACTAAACTTTGCCTTAATTGCACTTAAATCTCAACAAATAGACAGCATAAAACCCTATGTAACTAAAGCACTTAAGCTGTCACAATCGAATGACTTGCATGAGCAAGAAGGCTTAGCACAATACGGACTGGCCTATTATTATCTGCTAAAAAAGAACTATATAAATGCAAAATTATATGCCGACTCCACACTTCACTTAACTCAACACTATAATATACCAAACTTAAAACAAAAGTTATACCCCTTGCTTTCGAGCTTATACTACGCGCGGCAGGAACCACAGCTAGGTTACTTTTATTATAACAAAGCAGAAATGCTTAATGATAGCTTATTAAATACAGCCATCACAAAACATAGCATTTTTACCGAAAAAAAGTTTGAAACCTCAAGAAAAGAGGCACAAATAAAACTGCAACAATCGCAACTACGGCAAAAAAGCTATCTTATCTATTTTTTGATTGCAGGCGCTATTGCATTGCTTGCCATTTCACTACTCTCTTATCGCAACTACAAGCACCGCCAAAAATTGCAGCAGGCAAAGATTGATGAATTGGAAACTGAAAAACAGCTTACCGCCACAGAAGCTGTATTAAAAGGCGAAGAACAAGAGCGAACCCGATTGGCCAAAGACCTGCATGATGGCCTTGGTGGCATGCTAAGTGGTATAAAATTTTCATTAAGTAATATGAAAGAGAATTTAATCATGACCCCTGACAATGTACATGCTTTTGAACGAAGCATAGATATGCTGGATAGTTCCATTAAAGAAATGCGTCGTGTAGCACACAACATGATGCCTGAAATATTGGTAAAATATGGGTTGGACACGGCATTAAAGGAATTTTGCACAGAAATTGATCATAGCAGTGTACTTCATGTAAACTACCAGTCGGTGGGGATGCAAAAAGCAGAGATACCACAAACAATATCTGTTACCATTTATCGAATTATACAGGAATTGCTGAACAATGCGATTAAACATGCCCATGCCAAAAATGTACTGGTGCAACTTCATCAATCAGATCAGGAAAAACTATTAGCGGTTACGGTAGAAGATGATGGAAATGGCTTCGATATTAACCTGTTAGAAAAATCTGCCGGAATGGGTTGGCCAAACATTAAAAACCGGGTTGAATTTTTAAAGGGAAAAATAGATCTGCAATCTGCCCCTTGCAAAGGCACTTCAATAATGATAGAGATTAATATTTAACTGTAGGCGATGAAAACAGGCATTTTTGTAGTAGATGATCATTACATGGTGATAGAGGGTATCCGCTCTTTGCTGCAGAACGAAAAAACCCTTGATTGGATGGGCCATTCTACCAATGCAGCATCTTGCCTGAGTTTTATAAGGTTACACGAACCGGATGTAATTTTAATGGACATCAACCTGCCAGATAAAAGCGGCATAGATTTATGCAAAGAAGTTAAACATTTATATCCTTCTATAGCTATACTTGGGCTTAGTACCTTTAACCAGCAGGCTATTATTAAAAATATGATAGATAATGGCGCTTCTGGTTATGTATTAAAAAATGCCACGAAGGAAGAGTTGCTGGAAGCCATAAACAGCGTGCTCAAAGGCAAGACCTATTATAGTTTGGAAGTTTTAAGTTCTTTAAGGAAAACTGAACCCAATCAGCTCCTAATTACCAGAAGGGAAAAAGAGGTATTATTATTAATCGCTGAAGGACTAACAAATATTGAAATAGCTGAAAAACTTTTCATCAGCATCCCAACAGTAAATACACACCGCAAAAGCTTGCTAGAAAAACTTGATGTAAAAAACACGGCTATGCTAATTGGTAAAGCTACAAAACTAGCCTTGATTTAGGGCTGTTTGCAATTGTTTTTCTAAATCAGGTTGACTTTAGTCTATAATTTTGGCAATTCAGCTATTAAGATAAAACAAAGAGATTTTGGGAATGATGATGAAAGGAGAAGAACTAATTAATGTTACAACCAAATAGACTTCACTACTTTGTTTTTTTAATATGAATCTCCCTGGTTGTGATTGGC
>Ga0157370_10005315_pt1 | contig 14468 bp, 15 predicted proteins | sample C35metaG_FD_113463 | JGI IMG/M metagenome (GOLD analysis project Ga0157370, IMG submission 113463) | Corn rhizosphere microbial communities from Kellogg Biological Station, Michigan, USA - C3-5 metaG | ecosystem: Host-associated > Plants > Roots > Rhizosphere > Soil | place: USA: Michigan...
ACGCGCTGCACGAGTTTGCGAAAAATATTTACAATGTGCGTGCGACGGACGACGCTGGTAAGCACCTGAAGGTTACTCGCCCGACTCCCTATCAGTGGAACGTCGAAACTTCACGCGGAACCGTGGTGATCGACTACACCTTGTTTGGGGATCGTGCCGACGGGACCTACGATGCCATCGATCCTTCGCACGCCCATCTGAATCCTCCGGCGACGTTCGTATGGGCGCGAGGCTTCGAGCGGAGTCCTGTCTCCGTTAAAATCGAGATCCCGGCCGCGTCAGGCTGGACGGTGGCGACGCAGTTAGCTCAGGGCGAGGGCGCGACCTGGACGGCGCCGAGCCTGGGCGCTCTGATGGATGCTCCGATCGAGATCGGTCCTCACATGCTGCGGGAGTGGAACGCGGACGGCGCGCGATTCCGTCTGGCGCTGCATTCGCAGGCGTCGGATGATATGGTGGACCGTTTTCAGCGCATGTGTGAAGCGGTGGTTCTCGAAGAAGAAGGTGTCTTCGGCGCGTTTCCCAAGTACGATACCGGCTCCTACACGTTTTTAGTGGATTATCTGCCCTACGTCTCCGGCGACGGCATGGAACATCGCAACTCGACGGTGATCACCAGCGCGCAGGCGCTGACGCGGCAGTCCGCGCCACAGCTGATCGAATCGGTCGCGCACGAGTTCTTTCATTCCTGGAACGTCAAACGGATCCGGCCGCGCTCGCTTGAGCCGTTCGATTTCGAGCGCGCCAATATATCCGGCGAGTTGTGGTTTGCCGAGGGGTTCACGGATTACTACGGTCCCCTTGCTCTGACGCGTGCGGACCTCATGGCGCGCGACGAGTTCCTCGCCGTGGTGGGCAACGCCGTCAATACCGCGCTCACCGCGCCGGGACGCGAGGTGTTCAGCGCCGTCGATATGAGCCGGCGGGCTGCGTTCGCCGATGGTGCCGCGTCGGTCGATCCGCAGAATCAGGCCAACATCTATATTTCGTATTACACCTATGGCCGCGCGATCGCTCTCGGAATCGACCTGGCGATCCGGTCGCGATTCCCGGGCAAGTCACTGGACGATTGGATGCGCGCGATGTGGCGCAGGCATCCCGATGTTCAACAACCGTATATCGAACAGGATCTCGAGCAGGCATTGGCCGACACTACCGGCAACAGCGAATTCGCGAAAGAGATATTTCAACGCCACATCGATGGCTTGGAGCCAATGGAATATGCGGCTCTATTGGCGCCTGCCGGGTTCGTGCTGCAATCCGCGGCCGCCGGTAAAGCCTGGATCGGAACGCCGCCGATGAGCTTTTCTGAACGGGGTATCGACATTAACGGTTCGACGTTGCGCGGGTCGCCGCTCTATATTGCGGGTATCGATCGCGGCGACCGGATTGTCGAAGCCGACGGCAAGATCCTCAAGACTCGGCAGGACTTCAATGATCTGGTCGCATCGCACCGGCCCGGTGATCGCGGCACATTGACTGTCGAGGCGCGCACGGGAAGGAAGCAGGTGGATATCGTCTGGGCGCAGTCCCCGGACGTCGAAATCGTTTCGTTCGAGAAGGCGGGACGGCAAGTGACGCCTGAGATCGCAGCGTTCCGCGAGGCGTGGCTGGGATCTAAGGCATTGCGGCCTCTGCCACAACTACAATGAGGGTTTATGAGATATCTTCTGCGGTCGATATTGATTCTGATTCCTCTGCTGTGCTTTGGGCAAGCCGCCAAGCACTTCTCGAACCTCAAGCAGATCACGCACGGCGGGCAGAACGCCGAGGCCTATTGGTCCCCCGACGGTGAACGGCTTATCTTTCAGTCGACGCGCGACACCAGCGAGTGCGATCAGCAGTACATCATGAACGCCGACGGGTCGGACATGCATATGGTTTCGACCGGCAAGGGAGTCACCACTTGCGGCTATTTCCTCGCGGACGGAAAGCACATCGTATACGCCTCGACGCACCAGGCGGGACCGTCGTGTCCGGCTCGTCCGGATCGCAGTAAGGGTTACGTGTGGGCGGTGTACCCCGGCTTCGATATCTATCTGGCGGACGACAAAGGCAAGATCGAAAAGAAGCTCACCGATACGGCCGGATACGACGCCGAGGCAACTATCAACTGGAAGACGAACAAGATTATTTACACCTCCATGGCATCGGGCGACCTGGATCTGTGGACCATGAACCTGGACGGTTCCGGCAAGAAGCAGATCACCAAGACCGAGGGTTATGACGGCGGGGCGGTCTTCTCGAGGGACGGTTCGAAGATCGTCTGGCGGGCCTTTCACCCGGATACTCCGGACAAAACCAAGACGTACCGCGATCTCCTAAAAGATAACCTGACGACCCCCATGAAGATGGAGCTGTGGGTCGCTAATAGCGACGGATCGAATGCCAAGCAGATCACCAATTATGGCTGCGCCAGCTTCGCGCCGACCTTCACGCCGGATGGAAAGAAGATCCTGTTCTCGTCCAATAAACAAAAATGCGATAGCCGGGATTTTGAGCTCTACACGGTGAACGCGGATGGTACTGGCCTGGAGCAAATCACGTCGTACGGCGGGTTTACGTCGTTCCCGGAATTCTCGCCGGATGGCAAAAAGATCGTCTTTGTTTCGAGCTATCAGGGTAAGGGCGACTATGAATTTAACGTCTTTACCGCCGATTGGAAGTAGGTCAGAATAAAGCCTGGAGGAGGATAACCCATGAAACACGTTGCCTTTGTTGCCATCGCCGCGCTTGGTGTGGCGCCCTTGTTTGCCGGAGTGCGGATTCAGTCAGAAAATACCGACCTGGCCACTAAGAAGGTCACAACCGACCAGATTCTGCTGGACACGAACCGGATTCGCGTCGAATCCGACGATGGGAAATCGGTCCTGTTCCTGACCGACGGCGGAAGGAATCGGCTTGTCATGCTCGACAAAGCCCGCAATACGTATCAGGAGATCGACGAGGAGACCATGAAGCAGTTGGGGCAGCAGATGGCGGGAATGTCGGCGCAGATGGAGGCGGCCATGAAAAACATGACGCCCGAACAGCGCGCCATGATGGAGAAGATGATGAAGGGCAAGATGCCCCAGGCGGCCGCCGCGGCTCCCAAGACTGTGTACACAGCGAAAGGCAGCGGCAGCGTCAATGGATTCAGTTGCACCAAATATGAGGGCGATCTAAGCGGGCAAAAGGAATCGGAAGTATGCGCCGCGCTTCCGGCGCAACTAAAGCTCACCCCTGGCGATTTGCAGATTTTCGAAAAGATGAGGCAGTTCTCCAGCGATCTTTTGAGCGCGCTGGCCAACTCTCCGATGCGTGCCAGCGTTCCAAAGGGCTATGGATTCGAGTCCGGCTATGAAGGATTTCCGATCCAGAAAGTGGACTTTGAGAACGGCCAGGCAACCAGGCGCGGGGAACTGAAGTCCATCACACGGGTAAGCTTCACGGACGCCGATTTTTCCCTGGGCAACGCCAAGAAGGTTGAGTTGCCGATACCCGGTGCGCCGAAAGGCAAGCAGCGCTAGGCCCCAAGCGCATGCCCCGAAAGCGCAAGGTTCACGTAACCAAGGTAACGGCGTTTCTTCCGTACTCGGTCGACCTGACGAAGCTCAAAAGCAACAACACTCTGGACATTGAGGTTCGAAGCGGCGAAGAGTTGCTGGGTCGGCTGCTCATGGGGCGCGGCAGCGTGCAGTGGTGGCCCAGCGGCAACAAGACTCACGCCCTGAAAAAAAATTGGCGGCAATTCGCCGAGATGCTTGCGCGCGGAATGGCGTGACCGGTTCTACTGGATCTCGACCAGTTCCATTCGCTTGAGCTGCCCGCAGGCGGCGTACACATCCAGACCCCGGGGCTTCCGGAGGAAACAGGGAAGAGTCCGGCGAACAATGTTTTGAAAAGCGGCTACGCGCTGCGGATTGGGAGTCTCAAACTCAATCCCGGGTCCGGGATTCAGTGCGATCAGATTTACCTTGGCATTCAGATTCGCCAGTAGCTTCACCACGCGGCGGGCATCCGCATCGCTGTCGTTGACGCCTTTGAGCATCACGTATTCGAACGTAAGCTTCTCCCAGGGCCGCAAAGGATACCCGCGACAAACGTCGATCAACTCGCGCAAGTGATATTTGCGCGTGATCGGCATCAGCGCCTGGCGCTGTTCCTCGGTCGACGCGTTTAGCGATATCGCGAGTTTCGGGCGCACTTCCTCGCGTGCCAGTTCCCGGATCTTCGGGATGATCCCCGACGTCGACAGGGTAATTCTGCGCGGCGAGATCGCCATGCCTTCGGGATCGGTCAGCAGCCGCGTAGCCTTGATCACGTTGTTCAGATTTAGCAGCGGCTCGCCTTGCCCCATCATCACGATATTCAGGCGATCGACGTTTGCTTCGAGCCCGCGGTCGGCCGCCACCCGCAGGACCTGCCCCACGATCTCGCCTGCGGTCAGGTTTCGTTCCAGGCCCAGCAGCGCCGTAAGGCAGAATTTGCAGTCCACGGGGCACCCGACTTGCGTGGAGATACAGACCGTCGAGCGTTCGCCTTCCGGCATCCAGACCGTCTCTACCGTTTTTCCGTCCGCCAGCTTTAGTAAATAGCGGCGTGTGCCGTCGCTAGAATCGAACTGGCGTTCGACCTCGGGAATACCTACTGGAAATTCGTCGCGCAGAGCCTTGGGTAACGTCGAAACGCGGTGCAGGTCTGTAACCCGCTGGCGGTAAACGGCTTGATAGATTTGAACTGCGCGAAATCGGGGATGTTCTGGACCCAGTGCTGCCGCGATATCGGCAACTTCCATCCCTACAATGCTTTGCACCAAACCTTGGTTCACACGCCCAGGATATCATTCAGAGTTCGGAATCCCGCGTTGGTAAGATGGACGAGATGACTCGCACGTCACATCGAAGCACCTCTAAGTCCCTTCACCAGAGCAAACCCAGGGAAATCGAACGCCAGGTTCTGCCCAACGGTGTACGCGTGGTCACGGAGCGCATGCCGCACGTGCGTAGCGTCTCCGTGGGTCTATGGATAGGCACGGGCTCCCGCGAGGAAGAACTGCACCAAACCGGCCTTTCTCACTTCGTGGAGCACATGGTGTTCAAGGGCACCAAGCACCGTACGGCCGAGCAAATTGCCCGATCGGTGGATTCAATCGGCGGCGGCCTGGATGCGTTCACGTCCAAAGAACTAGTCAGCTACAACGTCAAAGTCCTGGACGAACACGTGCCGGAAGCCTTCGACGTAGTGGCCGATCTGGTCCGCAATCCTCTCTTTGCGCCTAGCGATATCGAGAAGGAAAAGAGCGTCATCCTCGAAGAGCTGAAAATGGAAGTGGATAATCCCGAGTACCAGATCCACGAACTGTTCTCCAGCCGCTTCTGGAAAGGCCATGCGCTGGGACGCTCGATTCTCGGCACCAAGCAGACTATCCGCAGCTTCGATCGCGACATGATCGACAAGTATTACCGGCATTTTTACTCGCCCTCGAACATCCTGGTGACGGCGGCCGGGAATCTGAGCCACAAGGACATGGTCCGGCTGGTGGGCGATCACTTGGGTGATTTAAAGCCTCGCCCATTCCGCTCCAAGCGAGCCAAGCCTCACCCGCACGCGCCTCTGGTTTTCCTCAACAAGGAATCGCTCGAACAGGTTCACCTCTATGTGGGCGTTCCTTCTATTCCGATGCCGCATGAACAGCGCTTCGCCTGCTACATTCTCAATGCGATTCTGGGCGGCGGAATGAGCTCACGGTTGTTCCAGAATATCCGTGAAAAACAGGGACTAGCGTACGCGATCTTCTCCGAGCTGTCCATGTATCACGACGCGGGCTGCATGCTGGTCTACGCCGGTACGTCCATCCGGTCCGCCCGCAGGGTGATTAAGTCCATCGTTCACGAATTGAACGAAGTGTCGGAAAAACTCGTAAGTGATGAAGAGTTGCGCCGCGCCAAGGATCATTTGAAGGGTTCTACCGTGCTGGGCATGGAAAGCACCAGCAGCCGCATGGGAAACCTAGCGCGGCAGGAGTTGTACTTCAAGCGGTTCTTTTCACTGGACGAAATGCTGGAACGTATCGAGCGGGTGACCGCTGCCGAAGTTCAGGCTCTGGCCCGGCAGTTCTTCGATCCTAAACAGATGGCGGTGGCTATGCTCGGTCGGCTTGAAGGGTTCAAGTTGCGCCGCGAGGACCTTACACGCTAACGTCATCTTCTATGCAGCCTTTCCGCGGGGTGGCGGAGCGGTTTTATAAAGCGGCGGCCCTAGCGATTTTCTTTTGCGCTGTCGCCTCAGCACTCGACACCTCCAAACTCAAGCCCACGGGTTACGTGAACGATTTCGCTCACGTGATCGATGCGGGTTCCGCGGCGCAGATCGAAGCCTATTGCGGCAATGTGGAGCGTGCCACCGGCGCACAACTTGCCATCGTTACCGTGGATTCGCTCGAGGATGAGCCGGTCGAGGATGTTGCCGTCCGCCTGTTCAAGGAGTGGGGCATCGGAAAAAAAGGGACTGACGATGGGCTGTTGATCCTGCTGGCGATCAAGGACCACAAGAATCGCGTCGAGGTTGGATATGGGCTGGAACCCGTCATTACGGATGGATACGCAGGAGGCGTTCTGCGCGGAATCCGCCCAATCTTGCGGTCGGGGAATTATGGCGGAGCTTTGTTGGCCGCCGCGCAGCAGTTCGGCCAGCGTATCGCGGAAGCCAAGGGCGTCACCATTCAGGGCCAGCCACCCGCTCAAACTGGCTCCAGGGATTCGGATGGCGGCGGCGCAGGAATTGTCGGGATCATAATCTTCTTCGTCATCATGATGTTTATCTTTCGCGCCCTCAGCGGACGAGGCGGCCCAGGCGCACGTGGAGGCGGTAGTGGCATGGGCGGTTTCCTCACCGGCATGCTTCTGGGCAACATGATGGGTGGAGGGCGCCGGGGAGGCTGGGGCGGGGGAGGCGGCTGGGGCGGCGGCGGATTCGGTGGGGGCGGCGGAGGCGGTGGATTCGGCGGCTTCGGCGGAGGCGGCTCAGGCGGAGGAGGTGCGTCCGGTGGATGGTAATGATCGCGTCGCTGGTGACAACATGGAACTCTTGAAAGAATTGGTTTCAAAACTGGAGCACGCCTTCAGCGACCGGCTGGTGTCGGTGATTTTGTACGGATCGGCTGCCTCGCCAGTTCATGCCGACCGGTTTTCCGACTTGAACGTCTTATGCGTGCTGAAGCAGGTGATGCCTCAGGAACTGATGGAAGGCGAGCCCGTCCTCAACTGGTGGCGACAGAAGGGCCATCCTTGGCCGCTGCTGATGAGCGAGGATGAAGTCCACAACTCGGCCGACTGCTTCCCCATCGAATTCCACGATATGAAGGAACGGCGCCGCGTGCTGTACGGGCTGGACGTGATCGCGGACTTGCATGTCGATATGCGCAACTACCGCACGCAGGTGGAGCACGAACTTCGCTCCAAACTTTTACGGCTGCGGCAGCAAGGGGCTTCGCTGCTATCTCAATCGGACAAATTGCTGGTGCTGTGCGTGGATTCGGTGAACACCTTTTGCGTGCTGGGACGCCATGCCCTGGAACTGGACGGGAAAAAGTCCAAATCCGAGCGGCGGGCCGTCGTCCGGCAACTGGCGGAAGTCCTGCATGCCGATATGACGCCGTTTGAGATTCTATTGGATATCCGTGAAGATAAGAGCGCCGAGACGATTGATCCCGGCGAACTGTTTGCGCAATATCTCGTATGTATTTATAGACTGATTACGTTTGTCGACGGCTTAGACGGCCAGCGGGAGTGAGGAGACTATGAAGGGTGTACTGATTGCTTTGGGTGTGATCGTTTTAGTGGTGCTCATTCTAGGCGGCAGCCTGTTGGGTTCACGCAATGATCTGGTGACGGAGCGGGAAGCCTATAAGGCGCAGTGGCAGCAAGTCGACGTCGATCTGCAACGCCGGCTGGACCTCATTCCGAACCTGGTGGAGACGGTCAAGGGATTCGCCAAACAGGAACTGGCGGTCATGACCGCCGTTACGGACGCACGCGCGGCCATGATGGGCGCCAAGACGCCGGCTGACCGGATCGCCGCCAACAATCAGTTGGAAGGCGCATTGGGACGGCTGTTCGTCATCGTGGAGAACTATCCGCAGCTTAAATCCGACGAGAATTTCCTGCGCTTGCAGGATGAGCTCGCGGGCACCGAAAATCGCATCGCGGTCGAGCGCCGCCGCTACAATGAGGCGGTGCAGAAGTACAACACCGACATCGAACTGTTTCCGAAAAACATCGCCGCCTCGATGTTCGGGTTCCAGCGCGAGAACGCCTACTTCACGGCGGAGGCGAGCGCGAAAGACGCTCCCAAGGTGAAATTCTAGCCGCATCACGGATGGCCGTCTACGCTTTTGCGAACACGCCGGGTGGGATAGCCGCGATTAGAGACCTCGGTTCAGAAGACCTGGACGCCATCTTGGATTTCTGGTATACCAGCGGCGACGATTTCCTGGATTTTCTTGGAATTGACCGATCTCGTTTGGGGACCGCGGAGGATACGCGCCAACGCTTTAGTCGCGCGATCTGGAAGGGCGATCCAAATCAGCAAAACATCGCCTTCGCGATCACGCTTGATGACGACTTTGCTGGTTACACGCTGCTGAACCGGTATACGCCCGAAACCAACTACTCTCACTGGCACATCACGAATCCACTCCTCCGTGCTGCCGGTCTATCGACAGCCCTTTATCCCCACCGTATGAAGACTTATTTCGATTTGGTCCCGATAGAGCGCTTGATCCACCAAACGCGCACGAGGAACGTTGCCGTGAATCGAATGCTCGACAAATACGTACCTATAGCCGAGACTCGCTACGTTGAGGATCCTGACGGCGTGGCGCTGCCAGGCGAGTTTCACCTGCGGTACGTCTGCCGCAAAGACATTCCACGTTTTTTCAGATAGTGGGAATAGGGTGCCTAAAGACCACACCGCCAATCGCCCTTGCCAGTGATATCATCAGGGAACCACGGCACAGAGCGCGTCCGTGGCGGGGAAGTAGTATAATCTCTATAGGGAATTAGAGTATGGCCACAGCGGACGTCTTAAATCACCAGCAAGTCCTTGAACAGGAATACGATAGCACCGTTCGCGCGGATATCGAACTGTTCCGCTCCCAGGCTCAGGACTTCCTCGCGGGTAAGCTGACAGCCGACGAGTTCCGGGCATTTCGCCTGCGCCGCGGTATCTACGGACAGCGCCAAGAGGGCGTTCAGATGGTCCGCACCAAGATCCCCGGCGGTTTGCTCACGTCTGCTCAAATGCGGCAGATGGCGGCGGTTGCCGACTATTGCGCGGGCGGCAAAGGCCACCTCACTACCCGGCAAAACATGCAATATCACTTCGTGCCGCTGGCGCAGGTTCCCGACGCCTTGCATTTGCTGGCCGATATGCGCCTCACCACTCGCGAAGCCTGTTACAACACAGTCCGCAACGTGACGGCGTGTCCCCTTGCGGGCATCCACCCCGAAGAGCCGTTTGATGTGCAGCCTTACGCCCGTCGGCTGGCGTTCGCGTTTTTGCACAAAGAATTGACCGACGCGATGCCGCGAAAGTTCAAGGTCGCGTTTTCCGGCTGTCCCGAGGATTGTATCGCCAGCGCGATCAACGATGTCGGCCTCCGCGCGATCATTCGCGACGGCGTGAAGGGGTTCAGTATGACCGTGGCTGGCGGGCTGGGACCGCTGCCCGTCGAAGCTAAACTTCTCCACGAGTTCATTCCCGCCGAGGATATTGTCCGCCGCGTGGAAGCTGTCCTGCGTGTGTTCAACGTTCACGGGAACCGCAAGGACAAGAACAAAGCGCGATTAAAATTCGTATTGCGCGCGCGCGGGTTTGAGTGGCTCCGCGACACCGTCGAGGAGCAGTATCAGGACATCCTGGCCAACGGCGGCATCCCCATGCCGGAAACCGTCCCCGAAAGTTTCGGTGGATTTCAGCCGGTTGCACCACCACCCGCAAGAGGCGAAATGCTCCCGCTCTTCGACGCGTCGCCCGAATTCAACGCTTGGCGCGACACCAACGTCCGGCCGCAAAAGCAGTCAGGTTACGCCATTGTCACAGTGATGACGCCGCAGGGCAACCTGACCGGCGATCAGATGCGCGGTCTGGCAGAGATCTCCGAGCAAGCGGCCGACAGCGCCATGCGGGTGACCATGGCGCAAAATATCGTGTTTGCTTACGTACCCGTGGGCGCGCTCCAGCGTGTATATGGCGCGCTCCAACGACTGGGACTCAACAAAGATCGCGCCAACGAGATCAGCGATGTGGTCACCTGTCCGGGAGCCTATAGCTGCAACCTGGCGCTGACGAAATCCATGGGGCTCGGTGACGCCCTCGCGGCAACGGTCCGCAAGTACGACGATCCCGTTATCCGGAATTTGACGATCCGAATTAGCGGGTGCCCGAATTCCTGCGGGCAGCACTGGATCGGGGATCTGGGCTTCTACGGCAATTCCCGTAAGATTGATGGCAAGGAAGTACCGTACTACCTAATGCTGTTGGGCGGCGGCCAGCATGAATTCGGCCTGGCTGTGCAAAGTTTGCCTGCGCGTCTGGCGCCGGTTGCCGTCGAGCGAATTTTGGACCATTACCAGGCGAATCACCAGGAGGGCGAGTCATTTCGCGCCTATGTGATGCGTCACAAAGTCGCATTCTTTAAGGAACTCACCGCGGATCTGGTCAAGCCCTCGGATATGGCTCCGGAGATGTACAACGATTGGGGCGACGACGTGGCCTTCTCGTTGAAGCTCGGCCGTGGCGAATGTGCCGCATGAGGCCTGGAAGCGGACCCACCAAGAAGAAAACGCCCCAGGCACTCGGCCCGGGGCGTTTCGGTTTCACAAGTAACAGCTAGCTTCGTTTGGAACTGCGTGCGCTCTGTGTGCGAGCCGGTTCGGCAACCGCACCCTGCGAGAAAGTCAGAGCCGGAATGGTGACCGACGTATCCACTAACCGGGCCATGTCGGCCACCGGCAATCCTTCGGCTTCGCGAGCGAAACTCAGGATCTTGAGGCTTTCATCGAAGTCGACACGGATCCAGTCGCCGCCACGTACCTGATCGGTAGCGATGAGGTTAGACATAGGCTGGACCAACAGGCGCTCGATAGCACGCTTCAGATGCCGGGCGCCGTACTTCATGTCGGTGCCTTCAGCCAGCAAGTAATCCTTGCTGTTTTCCGACACAGTGAAAACGAAGGCGCGTTCGGCCGGCGCATTGAAGATCCGCTGCTGGACCAGGTTCAGCTCGATATCCAGGATCCGCTTCAACTGTTCGCTTCCCAGGGGCTGGAAAGTAACGATCTTATCCAGCCGGTTCATGAACTCGGGCGTGAACTTGCGCTTGGCGGCTTCCATACCGCTGCGCGCCAGTTTGCCGGACATTTTATCGGCGGTGACTCCCGCCATGGTGTCAGCGTTCACCTTGCCAACATTGAAACCCAGCTTGGGACTCATGATCGCGCTCATCTCGGACGCACCCAGATTGCTGGTCATGAAGATCATGGCCCGCGAAAAGTCTACCTTGCGGTTGTCGCCGAGCGTGAGAACGCCCTTGTCCAGAATGCCGAGCAGAAGGTTCCACAGGGCGTCAGACGCCTTTTCAATTTCGTCAAACAGCACGAAGCTAAGCTTGATGTTCTCCGTGTGATGCTGGTTGAGCACTTCCTGCGAAAGCAGCGGATGCGTCTCGCGATGCCCCAGGTATCCGGGAGGCGAACCGATCAACTTGGCGATCTCATGGCTATGCTGGAACTCCGCACAGTCGATCTTGATTACTGAGCGTGGGTTCTTGAGTAATACTTCGGCCGTAGCCTCGACGATCCGGGTTTTACCCGAACCGGTAGGTCCCAGGAACAAAAAGTTCCCAATCGGCCGTCCGGGCGGGTTCATCCCCGTCAGGTGCATCTGGTAGATATTAACGATTTGCTGGATCGCCTCATCCTGCCCGACGATCATTCGACGGAGTCCGGTCTCCAGTTGTGTCGCGTCTCTTCCGGTTTTGGCCGGGTCCAACGGTATGTTGAGCCGTACCATCTTCTCCACCGCCTTTCGCCTTGGGGGGGCTGTCTGCCTTAGCTCCCCCCTCCACAAATTCTCAGGCAACCCAAGTGCCATTTATAGGATGCTCCTGCTCGCATTCGGATTCTGTCGCACTTTCTAACATTTCCTTAACTAACTCTTGGTCCTAGCTGGGCGCACTTCAATCCTGCTAACGACCGTTCTCTCAGGCATCTGAAGGAGAAACCGTACCACATTGGCCACGTCTTCGGGCCAGATTTTCCAATTCGCACCATCTGCTGACGGGCGTCCGCTAAATTCCGTGGCGACGCTTCCCGGCATGATAGTACTGACCCTCACGTTTTCGCTCCTCACGTCCTGCAACATCGCTTCCGCGAAACCCGTCAAACCAAACTTGGAAGCGTTATAAGCAGTTCCACCCGCAAATGCGTTCGCGCCCGCCATGCTACTTATATTGACGATGTAGCCTGCGCTTCCAGTAGCAAACCTGAATAAAGCTTCACGGCTGCAATAGAATGCTCCGTACAGATTCGTTTCCAGCGTTGCCTTCCACTCATCGAGCGAAAGTTCGCGAACGTGGCGAAATATTCCGATGCCCGCGTTGTTGACCAGCACATCGAGTGCGCCGAATTCGGCGTCGACGAAGCGGAACAACTCGGCAACCTGTTCATGGTTTCTAACATCGGCAGCTTTCCCCTTGACTTTACCGGCAGTTTCCGACGACAGCTCCGCGACGGCGCGATCGACGCTTTCCTGGCGCTGACCACAAATTGCCACTGCTGCGCCTTCGAGCAATAACATCTTCGCAATGGCGCGTCCTATGCCGCGCGTGCCGCCGGTAACCAGGCAAACCTGCTGACTGAGTGGTTTCATGCAGACCAGCATAGACCGCGCGGAGGCGATCGCAGAACCTCGCGGGGACTGGATGCCCCCACTTGGGGGTAGAAGGCAACGAGCTTCAATGGTGCTAGACTGAAAGTGTAATTTGACAGCCCCTATTTGCGGCATCTCGATAGTCCGGCCAACCGCCCTTATCCGATCCTGCCTCGATTCGTTGCTCTGCCAACTTTCAGAAGGAATTTAGAGATGAAGAATATTTTTGTGGGAAATCTCAGCTACAACGTATCTGAGAATGAGCTTCGGTCTGTGTTTGAGGAGTACGGCACAGTAGACCGTGTCAGTGTGGTAACCGACCGCGATACCGGGCAGCAGAAGGGTTTCGCCTTTGTCGAGATGAGCGTCGATGCGGAAGGCGATCGCGCGATTGAGTCGCTGAGCGGCAGGGAAATGAACGGTCGCGCGCTGACCGTCAATGAAGCCCGTCCGAAGGCCGACCGTGGATCCGGCGGCGGTGGTGGCTACGGTGGCAATCGTGGCGGCGGCGGTGGCCGCAATCGCTACTAAGCTCGCATTCCGAATCGAACTACAGAATCGAGGATAAATTTGCCCAAAGAAGACTCCATTGAAGTGCTGGGAAAAGTAACCGAGAAATTCAAGGCCGGAATGTTTTCCATCGAGCTGGACGCTGGCATGAAAGTCCTGGCCACCATGGCCGGCAGGCTCCGGCGCAACCGCATCAAAATCATGAATGGCGACCGAGTATCGCTGGAACTATCGCCGTACGACCTCACCAGAGGCCGAATCACGTACCGGCATAAGTGACAGCGCGGCGCTAAACCTGCGAGTTCTGCGCGACGTCCGCCAATTTGGTCAGGGTGGCAGCCAGCTCTCGTGCGGCGTCGGGTTGAAGATCCATCCCAATCACAAACCGCCCGCTGAGCTTGCCGGTTTCCTTCACCACCAGCTTCAGTTGAACTAGAGGCCCGAGGAACGTCATGTTCGAAGATCGGCCATCGATGGAATCTAGTTCCAGGTCGCGGGCGCCGTACAGTTCCGGAATCGCCTCACGCAACTCACGGGGAAAGTTCATGGCGTTGCGGCGCCGCCGAGGCCGCATCGGAACCTTCCCGGCCGTCAATTCCTTACTCATAAACGTGCTCCTGTATTGGCCCTGATCTTATCGAACTCCTCAGCGGCAACCGCCGCTTGATCCGCCAGAAGCTTACATTCGGCGCAATCCATAACGGTGAGAAGTTTATCACACCTGCTTTCGCGCACCCGCCGCCGCAATCAACCGGAATTTATCCGGCACACCCGGGCCTTCTATGCTGCCGTTGAATGGGCTATTCTCATCTCATGCCGTTCGAGTCCTTAATCGAACAGACAAGAAAGAAGGAGCGCGCTACCCGGCGCTGCGTCACAGTGTGGCTCGCCAGTGTGTTGGCCTGACACTTTCCATACTTTCTATCGTTATGAGGATAATTTCGCGGTATCGGTTCTGATCGCCCCCCAACCAACACTTAACCCACTACCCCGGATCATTCGCAATCCGTTCGCCGTCGTAGAATCGTAAGTGAAGGAAAAGGATG
>Ga0157370_10005316_pt1 | contig 14463 bp, 13 predicted proteins | sample C35metaG_FD_113463 | JGI IMG/M metagenome (GOLD analysis project Ga0157370, IMG submission 113463) | Corn rhizosphere microbial communities from Kellogg Biological Station, Michigan, USA - C3-5 metaG | ecosystem: Host-associated > Plants > Roots > Rhizosphere > Soil | place: USA: Michigan...
GGCGCGCAGCCTCGGCGCGTCGCGCTGGCGCGTCCTCGCCACCATCACCCTGCCGCTGACGGCGCCCGGCATTTTGACGGGCGCGATCCTGGGCTTCGCGCGCAGCGTCGGCGAGTTCGGCGCGACCATCACCTTCGTCTCGAACATCCCGGGCCAGACGCGCACTTTGCCCTTGGCGCTCTATGAGCTGACGCAGATTCCGGGGAGCGACGCCGCGGCCTGGCGCCTCGCGATCCTTTCGGTGCTGGTGGCGCTCGTCGCGCTGATCGCATCGGAATTTCTCGCGCGCCGCGTCAACCGCCGCGTCAAGGGCATTCCGTGATCGAGATCGCAATCGAGAAGCGCCTTGGCGCGTTTTCGCTCGATGCGCGCTTTGCCGCGCCCGATTCCGGCATCACTGCCCTGTTCGGCCGCTCGGGCGCGGGCAAGACCAGCCTCGTCAACGCGCTTGCCGGCCTCATCCGCCCCGATCGCGGCCGCATCGCCGTCGCCGGCGTGCCGCTCTTCGATAGCGAGCGCGGCATCGACGTGCCGCCCGAGAAGCGCCGCCTCGGCTATGTCTTCCAGGAAGGCCGGCTCTTTCCGCATTACTCGGTGCGCGGCAACCTGCTCTATGGCCGCAAGCGCGCCGGCGACACCGACGGGCCGAGCTTCGATACAATCGTCGCATTGCTCGGCATCGCCGATCTCCTGGAGCGGCGGCCGGCCGATCTCTCGGGCGGCGAGAAGCAGCGCGTCGCGATCGGCCGCGCGCTGTTGGCGAGCCCGCGGCTCCTGCTGATGGACGAGCCGCTCGCCTCGCTCGATGCCACGCGCAAGGCCGAGATTCTGCCCTTCATCGAGCGGCTGCGCGACGAGCTCAAACTGCCGGTCTTCTATGTCAGCCACGAGATGGACGAGATCATCCGCCTCGCCGATCTCCTCGTGCTGGTTGATCAAGGCAAGATCGCCGCGATGGGCGAGGTCGAGGATCTGACCTCGCGGCTCGATCTCTGGCCGCTGACCGGCCGCTACGAGGCCGGCGCCGTGATCCGCACCACCTTGCGCGGCCACGATACGAGCTATGGCTTGAGCGAGCTCGCCTTTCCCGGCGGCCGGCTGCGCGTGACCAAGCTCGACCTGCCGCTCGGCACCCCCTTGCGCGTGCGCATCCGCGCGCGCGACGTCGTGATCGCGACCGAGCGGCCGACGCATCTCTCGATCCGCAACGCCTTTGCCGGCACGATCGTCGAAATCCAGGCGGATCGCGGGCCTCAGGTGGATCTGAAGCTCGATATCGGCACGGCCGAGCGCCCGGTCATGCTGCTGGCGCGAATCACGCTGCGCGCTTTCCAGGAGTTGCAGCTCGCGCCAGGCAAGCAGATTTTCGCGCTGGTCAAGACCGTCTCCTTCGACCGCCACAGCTTCGGCCGGCATATCGACAATGAGGTGTGCTAAAGATAGTGGGTTCGATGTCATTCAGCTGTCATTGCGACCCGGAGCGAAGCGAAGGGGAAGCAATCCAGCTCTTTCCCGATGCTCTGGATTGCTTCGTCTGCCTTTGGCTTCCTCGCAGACGCGGCAATACAATCGAGCTTTAAGGAGGAACGCCCGGATGCCGAAGCTCAATGCCGCCGCCATGCTGCTCGGCCTCGCCTTCATCGGCGCAGCGCCGAGCGGCGTTCGCGCCGAGGCGGCAACGAAGCTCGCGGTCAGCTATTCCGCGACTGCCGATTTCGCTCCGGCCTTCATCGCCAAGGAGGAGGGAATTTTCTCAAAGCACGGCCTCGATGTGACGCTCAGCAATCTCGCGACCACGGCGCTCGGCCCGCCGGCGCTGCAATCGGGCAGCTTGCAGATCGCCTCGATCTCGCCGCCGCTGTTGCTCCTCGCCAATGACGGCGGAATGGATCTGGTCGCGGTTGCGGGCGTCGCCGCGCTCGATGCGAAGGAGCCCAACTCGGCGCTCGTCACCCGGCCGGGCTTCATCGCCACCAAGGCGGAGGATTTCATCGGCAAGAAGATCGGCCGGCCCGGCATCAACAGCGCGATCGATATCCTGTTGAAGAAGTGGTTCCTCGACCATCATGTGCCGCTCGACCGCGTGACCTTCGCCGAGACGCCCTTCCCGAAGATGGGCGATCTGCTGCGCGCCGGTCAGATCGACGCCGCGGTCGAGCTCGAGCCGCTCTTGACGCGAATCGTCGCGAGCGGCGCCGGCACGAAATCGATCGATTTCATCTCCGAGGTCAATCCGCATATCGTCGCCGCGATCTATGGCTCGACGAGGGAGTGGGCTGAGGCGCATCGCGACGCCGTGCACCAGTTCCGCGCCGCGCTCGACGAGGCAGCGCGCTTTGCGAAGGACCATCCCGACGAGGCGAGCGCCATCCAGCGCAAATATATCGGCGCCGCCGGCCGCTCGGCCGGGGTTACGCCGCTGATGCAGCCGCAGGATTTCGATTTCTGGGTGAAGACCATGACCCAGCTCAAAATGCTGCAGCAGCCGGTCGGCGACCCCGCCCGGCTGATCCTCGACTGAGGCGGTGGCGTGGCGGCTACCTCGCACCGACCTGCCGCGCGTCCGAGCGACGCGGCGATGCGCCGCGAATGATCGCTTCCGCCTGACGCCCCGAGAGGCGCCGCCGCTCGATCAAAGCCCTCGCGAGACGTTCGACCGCCGCCCAAATGCGCGGCTCCTCGAATTTCTGCCACACCCACGCCCGCGCAAAGGCGATGTAAGCCTCGGCCGTTTTGCGCGAGCGGAAGAAGCGTGTCGCCAGTCCGGATGCGGTTTCCGCGTCGATCGCTCCGCCGTCATCCTCTTGCGATCCGCCGCGCGTGAATTTTCTTTGCGCCAGAGGTCCGGCAAGGCAGAGCATGACGATTTTTTCCATTCGCGATCGCCCGCTGCCGTCGGCCGGGGAAGCCCTGCCGAGAGGGGGATTGTCGTGTGTCGTTTCGCCGCCGACCAGCTCGTCGGCATCGATGCCAACCGAGCGAATCCGCAGATGCAGCAAATGGCACATGACCGCGTGCCCGGCTTCGTGATAGGCGGCGGCCATGATCGGGTTCGGCGCGGTTTTCGGCATCGCGGTCGCGCCGGCTCAGGCCGCGATGCGTCCGCCGCGGCTGCGGCGCAGCTTTTTCAATGGGCGTGGCGCCAGCGATGGGCGCCGCGATGGAACAGCAGATAGGCTACGGCGAAAAACGCCCCGCCGGCGACGAGAAGGCCAACCGCAAAATAGCTCGAGGCCAGCGCGACCCGGAGCCATCGCAGCGCGGGTGGCGTGAGGTCGATGGCGCGGAGCCAATCGGCCTCGGGCTCATAGGCAGTCAGCGCGCGCGCCGGCAGGATGAAAGCGGCGATCGCGCCCGCGATGCTCAACACTCCGTCGAAGAGCGCTAGACCGGCCAGGGCGGTGCGGGGCTCGCGCACCTGCCTGACCGTCAGCACGATCAGTCCGAAAGTGGCGGCCAGCGCCACCCCCAGCACAAAAATGGCGAGCGGACTTCCGTCGATCACCCGAAAGCCGAGAAGCGCAATCAGGAGCAGCGTCGAAGCCGCGATCACCCTGAGATTTGCCTGGTCGTCTTTCATTGAGCGCCTGCCTTTTCCTCTATTACAGGAAGGCTGGGCACCGGGGCTTGATCTGGCTCAATCCCGGCGCGCCGGCCTCTGCCGCACTTTGATTGCCAAGGCGACGACAGCGATCAGCGACAGCAAGCCGCCGAACCCGTAAGTGTAGGGCGCGCCTCCCGCCGCCCAAAAAGCCCCGGCGAGAATGCTCGCGACCAGGACCACCATGCCGGTCGCGAGATCGAACATGCCGAAGGCGGTGCCTCGAAGCTCGTCGGGGACGTGATCGGCGATGATGGCGCCGAAAAGCCCCTGCATCACGCCGAGCTGCAATCCCCATAGCGCAGCGCCGAGCGCGGTGCCGCCGGGCGTATCCGACAGTGCCAAAACGCTCTCCGCCGCGAACAGCGTGAGCGTGCCGAAGACGGCCAGAATGCGGCGCCCCAACCGGTCCGCGAGCACCCCGAGGGGGTAGGAGGTGGTCGAGTAGACGGAATTGACCAGGACGAGCACGAGAGGCGCCATGCCCGGATCGATGCCCACCGCGGCTGCTTTCAGGAGCAGAAAAGCCGGGCTGAAACGCGCGAGCGATATGAGCAAGGAGAAGGCGACGATTTGCCAAAACATCCGCGGCAGGAGGCGCAGGGCGCGCAAGTTCAGCCCCGGCGCGGCGGGACTCGGGGCGCGGCGAGCCGGAACTTCCTCGACCCGCCATACCAGGACCGCGAGAGCGAGAAACCCGGGAATGGTCGCCGCCCAATAAACGGCGCGAAAATTGTCGCCAGTCAGCATCATGAGACCGATCGCGATCAGCGGGCCCAAGACCGCTCCGAACGAAAACAAGGCCTGACGCAGGCCGAACCCGCTGCCGCGCAGGCCGCGCGACGTGATGTCGGCGAGGAAAGCATCGCGCGGCGCATCGCGCATGCCCTTGCCGATGCGATCGACCGTGCGGGCAATGAGGATTGCCGACACGCTGTGCGCCAGGGGAAACACCAGCTTGATCAGCGCCGACAGCGCGTACCCGACGACGACCAGCGGCTTGCGCCGGCCGAGCCGATCGCTGATCGCGCCCGAAAACACCTTCGTAACCGATGCGGTGCTTTCGGCAATTCCCTCGATCGTCCCGACCCACACCGCGCTCGCGCCCAGCTCCTTGACGAGAAAAGCCGGCAGGAGCGAGAGGATCATCATCGAGGAGATACCCATGAAGAGGCTCACGCAGCCGAGCGCGATGATGTTGCGCGGCCGATCGCGCAAGGCGACCCCCCTGCCAATCATGGGCCGGAAGACGAGCCGGCGCGGCGTCGCGGGGCGCGAGGCATTCGGAACTCTGTCGCTCGGCTGTTCATCACGATGCGCAGACCCGTCCAAGACGTCCGATCTTGTGACCGATCGAGGGATTTTTCCCTTGATGTGGATCAACCGGCCCTTTCGCCGCGCTGGCGTGCCGAGCGATCCGGGCATCGGCTGTGCCGCGCGAGGCTGGCTTTTGATGCGAAGCCCAGAAGCTTGTTATGCTGGTGCGTGCTCCAAGGATTTGGCGGTCGCGTGCTTCCGTGCCATCGCTCCAGCTAAGCCTGCCCTTCGATGTCCAGGTCGACCTCGTCGCGATCGTCCACATTGTCGCGGCGCTGGCCGTGACCGTGCATGTGCTGCTGCGCAAGCGCGACGTGCGCGCGGCGATCGGCTGGATCGGCCTCGCCTGGCTGTCGCCGATCGCCGGCCCGGCGCTTTATTATTTCTTCGGCATCAATCGCGTGACGCGCCGCGCCGCGCGGCTGACGCCCTCGCGCCAGGGCGCGGTTTTCGCCAATCCGGCGGCGCCGGACCAGGGGCCGCTGCCCGAGAACATTCTCACCATCGCGCGCGTCGGCCAGCAGCTTACGAATCGTCCGCTCGCCGACGGCAATGAGGTTTCTCTGCTCCGCGGCGGCGACGAGGCCTATGCGGCGATGCTCGAGGCGATCGGCAAAGCGCGGCGCAGCGTCGCGCTCGCCTCCTATATTTTCCGCAGCGACCGCGTGGGCGACGCCTTCATTGCGGCGCTCCGCGCGGCGCATGGCCGCGGCGTCGAAGTGCGCGTTCTGGTCGACGGCGTCGGCAGCGGCTACCCGTTCTCCGCCGCCGCGCGAAAATTGGAGCTGTCGAGCGTCCCGGTCGCGCGCTTCATGTTCCACTGGCTGCCCTGGCGCATGCCGTTCCTCAACATGCGCAGCCACAAGAAGCTGCTCGTCATCGACGGCATGACGGGTTTCGCGGGCGGGCTCAATATCGGCGCCGAGAACACCGGGCAAGCTCCCGCTGCGGAGCGCGTCGAGGATGTGCAATTCCGCATCGGCGGGCCCGTCGTCGCGCAGCTCATGCTGACCTTCGCCGAGGATTGGAACTTCACCACCGGCGAGCTTTTGCAAGGCGACGCCTGGTGGCCGGAGATCGCGCCGGGGGGATCGACCCTCGCGCGCGGCATCAGCTCCGGCCCGGACGAGGATATCCGCAAGCTCGAATCGATTCTGGCGACGGCGGTCGCGGCGGCGAGACAGCGCATCCGGATCGTCACGCCCTATTTCCTGCCCGATCAGCGCCTCAGCTCCGCGATCGAGCTCGCGGCGCTGCGCGGCGTCGCGATCGAGATCGTCCTGCCCGAGCGCACGGACCACCCGCTCCTGGACTGGGCAATGCAGGCCCATCTCGATTACTTCGCCCTGCCGGGCGTCGATATCTACCGGACTCCCGTGCCCTTCGATCATTCGAAGCTCGCGACCGTCGATGGGCTGTGGTGCGCGCTCGGCAGCGCCAATTGGGATGTCCGCAGCCTGCGGCTTAATTTCGAATTCATGCTCGAATGCTACGGCGCCGAGACCGCCTCCGAGGTCGATCGGCTGATCGACGCAAAGATCGCCCGCGCGCGGCGGCTTTCGCCGCTCGATGAGCGCGCGCTTCCCTTGAGGCTGCGCGACGCCGCGGCGCGCTTGCTGCTGCCCTATCTCTGAGCCCCCGCGGTCAAAGTGTCGCTCCCGGATCGAGCCCCTTGCGGAGCGCGGGGCGACTCACCATAAATTAGAGGGCGGGCCGGAAGCGCGGCACCTTGCCTCAAGCACCTTGAGCTGGATTAAGCAAAGGCTAAGGCTTTAGCCGCTATGTGTCATGCGTATCTCGGATCGACGGGCGACCGGTGGTCGCGCCTATGCATGACAAATTTGGCCTCAAAGGGGGCACCGCGTTGAAAGTCATCAGTTGGAATTTGCTGCGCCGAGTCGGCGCGGCGGTTGAGGATGTTGCTGCCCTCGTCCAGCAGGAAAAACCGGACCTTCTGCTGATGCAGGAGGCGACCGAAGAAATGGAGACCCTCCCGCGCCTCGTCGGCGGGCATTTTCATTGGGAGCCCCTGCCCGGCCGCATTCACGGATTGGCGGCTTGGAGTCCTCACCCGCTGCCGCCGCCTCAATCCTTGGCCCTGCCCGTCTCGCGCATGCCCGGGCGGGTACCGCCGCGCATGGCGCAGCTCGTGCGCCTCGGCAACATCACCATCGCCAATGTTCACTTGTCGCATGGCCAGCTGCTCAACCGCTGGCAGTTGCTGCGCATCGCCGGCGCCATCGACGGCCCCGCGGCGGTGATCGGCGACTACAACGCCGTCGGCCCGACGCGCATGCCCGGCTTCAAGGATGTGGGCCCGCGCGAGCCGACGCTCGTTGCGAGCAACGTGCTGCGCTTTCGTCTCGATCGCTGTCTCGTCCGCGGGCTCAGCTGCGCCGAGGCGCGCGCACTGGAGCAAGGTCCCTCCGACCACCGCCCGATCGCGCTCGAGATCGGGCCTTTGAAAATCGATCTCGGCGAGCCCGCGACGAAGCCATCCAAGCGCGCCGCCTCCGGCGTGGTCGCGGCAAGCGCGCTGAAGCGCTGGCGCTCCCGCGCCCGGGCAGCAAAGCCGCTTTAAGCGCCGCCTGCTCGACGCGCGGCTGCGTCCTCGCCGCGAGCCCTCTCCGCCTTCCCCTTAACGGCCCTCCTCGGGGCCGAGGCTCGCTTGCGTGCCCTTGCTCGCCGCGGCGGCCGCGCGCTGGAAGGTGATGGTGATGCGCACGCCTTGCCCCGGGATGGAATCGACCGCGAAACCGGCCTTGCCGTTCTCGCGCAGCGAGCGGACGATCAGTGCGCTGAGCTTGCCGGGTTGGGGCCAGTCGAGACCCGGCGGCAAGCCTTTGCCGTCATCGCCCACCATGACGCGGCAACCTTGCTCGTCGACGAGGCAGCGCACGGTGATCGTGCCGCCATTGCAATCGGCAAACGCATGCTTCAACGCGTTGGTCAAAAGCTCGTTCACGACCAGTCCCGCCGGCATCGCGACATTGACCGAAACGGGATAGGAATCGACTTTCAGATCGAGCCGCACGCCTTCACGGCCGTGCGCCAGCATCACCGCCGAGACGATTTGGCTCAAATAGACGCCAAGATCGACCTCGTTCCCGGCCTTCTCGGCCGACAGCGACTGGTAAAGCAGGTAAAGCGCTTCGATGCGCCCGGCGAGCCGATCGAAGGGCTCGGTCGGCATCGCGCCGCCGGAATAGCGCACTTCGTAGCGGATCAGCGCCGTGATCATCTGCAAATTGTTTTTGACGCGATGCTGAATCTCCCGAAGCAGCATCTCCTTCTCGCGCAGTTGATGCGCGTATTGCTCATGCGCGGCGGCGCGATGCGCACCGACATCGACCAGCGCGACGAGACGGAACACCGGCTTTCCATCATCGTCTTCGATCACATTGGCATAAGCATCGGCGATCGCCGCGTCGCTCCCCGCGCGCTCGATCCGGAATGTGCCGCTGCCATCGCCAGCTTCGGTGATCGTCTCGCTCAGGCTGCGCGCCGGTTCGCCGCCCGTGCTGGCGCCGCCGAGCACGCTCCAAGGCTTGCCTTCGATCTCGGCGGCTTGCCGGCCGGTCAGCTTTTCGAACGCCGGATTGGCATAGACGATGCGCTCGCCGCCGTTCAGATCGGCGACCGCGATCGCGACCGGGATTTGATCGAGAAAGCGCCGGAACGGCTCGCTTTCGAGCGCATCCGCCAAATCGGGTGCCGCGAGCAGATTTTCGATCTCCTCAGGCTGGGCTTTGTTGTGTTCATCCTTGGGGTCGGTCATGACGCCGGTCCGGAGATCCTTATGCGTGGCGAGGAACACCCCGTCGCGCTCGGCGAGCCGCGACCCTTGGGCGAGTGTCAACAACGATTGGGGAATGAGCTGCGGGTACGTTGGGGGGCCAAAACGCACCACGCCGCATGGCGGTGCCAGATTTCGGCTGCTGGATGGTCACGACCCTCGATGAGGCGTCGTGTTGGTCCGGTATCCCCCGTGAGGCGCCAATCGCGCCACACATAACCTGCCGGCTTCAGGCGGTCAACAATGCAGAAGCGTCGGTGACGCGCGCTATGCCGGGCGGTTCTGGCGCAAAAGCGCTGGCGCCGCTCGCCACGCTCGGGCAGAGAGGCCGGTTTACGCGCCGCGAGAATTTGCTCCGATACGCAACCGCCGACCAACCCTCTCCCCCGCTTCGCGGCGGAGAGGGTGATTTTATCTTTGCCGACCTCTCCCTACTCCGCCGCGGCGCGCGCGGCGAGGCGCTTTGCCTTCACCTCCGAGATCACCGGCTCGAGGTTGTAGACGCGCTTGGCGTTGCCGCCGAGGATGTTGCGCTTGGCAGTCTCCGAGAGGAACGGCAGATCGTAGATCGTCGAAGGCAGATCCATGTCCCAATGCGGATAGTCGGACGCATACATGAGCTGCGTCTCCGCATTGATCATCTTGAAGGTGAGCTCCAGCGCCTCGCGATTGTTGATCATCTCCATCGGCTGCGTCGAGTAGTGCATCTCGCGCATGTAGTCCGACGGCCGGCGCTTCAGGAGCGGCACCTCGGATGAGCGCATCATCCACTCATTGTCGAGGCGCTGCATCAGGAACGGAATCCACGCAAGCCCGCTCTCGATCCAGATCACTTTGAGCTTCGGGAAGCGCTCGGGCATCCCGTTCACCAGCCAATTGGTACAATGGAGGATGTTGAACCAGCTAAAGCCCAGCGCATGCGCCGCCATGAAGCGGTTGCAGAGGTTGAGGCTCTGGTCGTGCGTGCCGCCGAACTGGCTGTGGAAGTTGAGCGGCATGCCGCGTTCTTCGACGGCAGCGTAGGTCTTCATATAGGCGTTGTCGTAAAGCGGCTTGTGCCGCGCGGTGCAGACCGTGAAGCCGATCACGCCCTTCTTGTCGCCGAAATCCTGCACGACTTTATAAGCCGCCTCGGGATCGTTCATCGGCAGATAGAGCGAGGAGCAAATCCGCGGCTCTTGCGCCAGCACCTCTTCGCAGAGCCAGCGATTGTAAGCGCGCGCCAGCGCCACCTCGACATCGACGCGGGGCGTGAAGCCCAGCCCCAGCATCGGCGTCGGAAAGATGTTGAGGAGATCGATGCCGATCGCGTCCATCCACCGCCTGGTCAAGGCGATGTCGCGGTGGATGCCGGCGGGCGTCTTTTCGCGGCGCCGCCCGGGATAGCGCGTGACGCGGCCGCCCATGGGCTGATTGCCGCCGTTGGTGATGCCGGCGCCGCCGAAACCCTGATACTTCGCCTGGTCGCGCATCACCGGGTCTTCGATATATTCGGCGATGGACTTGAAGGATTCGGTCTCGTAATGGTGACCGTCGATATCGGCGATGAAGAAATCCTCATAGCGGCGCTGGATTGCCTGCTGCGTCGCATGTTCGAGCAAGGTCGTCGTATCGAACTCCTCGACGGAGAGGTCGCGGTACCGGGTTTCGAGCGTGTCCATGGATTCCGTCCTTCAGCTAGGCCGCCGTCACTTCGCCGCGGCGGGCAGGAATTTCTCGGTATAGAGCTTGGTCATATCGGGCTTCTTCGGCAAGAGCTTCAGATCAACAAAAGATTGCGCCAGCACCGCCGTCGCCTGGGGATCGAACCGGCCGGTATCGGAGAACATCGGCATGATCCGGTCATAGGCCCGCGCCACCACATCGGGCGCCACATGCGTGACCTGCGCCGCGATCGGCACGCTCGCCGCCTTGTTCTTGCGCATGAAGGCGATGGTCTCGAACCAGCCGGCAAGGAAGCGGCGCAGATCGTCCGGCTGCTGCTGGATCGCCTTATCGCTCGCGAAGATCACATGCATGATGAAATGCGGCGCGATGTCGTCGAAATGGACGAGGATCTTCAAGATCCCTTCCTGCTCGAGCTTGGTCGCAAGCACGATGTCGTCGGGCAGGCCCACGGTCTGGCCGGTGCGCAAGGCGGCGATCTGCGCGGAATTGGTGCCGAGGCCAACCAGCGTCATGCCGTTCGGCCCCCAGCCCTGATTGCGCGACAGCTCGCGCACCAGCCATTCGGTGACCGAGCCAGGCGAGGAGATCGACAGGATTTTGCCCTTGAGATCGGCGATCGTCTTGACCGGCCCATCCTTTGCGACGGCGAGCACCATGATCGAGGGCTTGCCGGCCATGGCGGCGACCCCTTGGACCGGCGCGCCGCGCGCAACGAAGGCCATCGCCGGACCCGAGCCGAGCCCGATATCGATGGCATCGGCCGCCAAGGCCTGCTGCAGCTTCGCCGCGCCGCCCAAGACGAATTCCGAAACCTCGACGCCGTGGTTGTGAAAAAACCCTTCCTTTATGCCGATATCGAGCGGCACGAAGGAGAACACCTCGGCTTGCGGCTTGCCGACGCGGAGCGTGCCCGCGCCGGCCGGCGGGGCGAAACACCCCCCGCAAGCGATGACGAGCGCGGCGCCCAGTAGCGAAACCCTGTTCATGACCATCGCGTTTTCTCCCCTTTCCCGCCTTTTCGGTCGGTTTCGCCGGGAGTATGGGCAAAATCCCGCGCGAGCGCCACTCGGTTTCAGGGCGCGACGGCATCGCTCGTCGGTCGGGATGCAGAGCGCGGCACGTCACGACATCGTGACGCTCGCGCTCCGCCCGCGCCTTGAATTCGCCGCCTTCGCCCTCAAATCTTAGCTGCCATGAGAGAAACGCATATCGTCAACGCCGCGCCGCGGCACGCCGCCTTCCGCTCGGCGAAAGACCTGGCCAAGCCGGTCTGAGCCCTGCCGCAACGCGGCAGGGCCAAGCAATCTTCTTCAATCTTTCGATTTTGCCCTCGAACGCGTCGGTCGGGAAACGGCGGCGCGCTGCCCTGCGAAAAGCGGCCAAGCCGAGAAGGAGTTGGCAATGGCGAATTTGGGAATCGGTGTGCTCTGCGTCCGATGCGGCCTCGTTTCGCGGCGGCCGATTGGATTCCTGCGCGCCCGCCGCAGCTTCGTGTGCGGCGGCTGCAAGGAGATCATCCCGCTCGATGAGCGCAGCGTGCTCGATCGCGAAGGCGTTTGCGTGCCGCAGCGGCGCGCCATCTTCCAGCCCGAGCGCCGGCGCGACCTCGTTCGCTGAACGGGTGCGGCCGGCCGATCGATCGCAGGCGGCGATAAGAGCCGCCGATCACCTCTTGCCCCAAGGACGCATAGGATGAACCGCCTCGCGCATGCCGATTTTTTCCCCAACATCGCCCTGCCGCCGACCGATGAACCGGAAAACGCGCTCGGGCTGATCTTGGACGATCCCGACTTGCCGGCGATCATGGTCACCACCGCGGACGCGGTATCGCTGTCCCCGCTCGCCGGCGGACGACGTACCGAGGATCGTGCCGCTACCTTCCTCGCGCATGAGCTTGCACGCGCGGCACTCGTGCCGTCCGCCGAGATACCGGCGCAGACGGTGACCATGCGGTCGGTCGCCCGCTTCCGGCTCAACGACACCGGCGCGGTTTGCGAGGCGATGCTCGTCTATCCGGGAGAGGCGTCGATCTCCGACGGCAAGCTCTCCGTGCTCGCGCCCGTCGGAACGGCGCTGCTCGGCCTGTCGCAGGGTCAGCTCATGCCCTATGCGGCCGCGGATGGCAGCATCAAGACCCTCACCCTGCTCGATGTCGTGTTCCAGCCCGAATCCTGTGGTCTGGAATGGCGGTGATGGGAGGGCGTGGCGTGGGCGCGCGGCCGGATCAGGCGCGCTGATTGCCGCGCTGGCGCAGGAAGAAGCCGGGCGCCCGCACGACGCGCAGAAGCCCGGCGGCGCTCGAGAGGTTGAGCAGCGAGCGCCGCGCCTCGAGCAGCAATTCGCGCAGCACCAACGGATCGGTGCTGCCTGCCGCTTCCTCGATCCAGGAGAGGCGGTGCAGCGAATAAAGCCCCATGACGCAGGCGATGCCGAAGAAGAACGTCCAGGCGTGGAAGTTCAGCACCTGGACGGTGAGTTCCTGCGCCTCGCCCGCCCAGGTAAATGCGAGCGTCAGTTGATGCGCCGCGAAGAAATCGGCGCAGAGGCCGCCGATCATCGGCGCGATGCCGGCAAAGAACGCGCTGACGACGCTGTTGGCCGCGAGATAGGAGGTGGCCTGCCCCGCGGGCGAGAGCTTCATCGCGATGTTGTTCGAGGCGAGCGCCACGCCCGCGGTCGAGAAGCCCATCAGCAGGTGAATGGCGAAGAGCAGATAGAAGGTGATGCCGTGCACCCAGGAGAGGCCGGTCAAGGTCCATCCCAGCATGCACAGGAGAAAGAGCGGCGCCGCGACGGCCAGCACCGCCTTGTTGCTGAAGCGGTCGCTGAGCGAGCCCCAAATGCCGAGCGAGGCGAGGTTGGCGGTCTGGCTGGCGATGGTCAGGATCATCACCTCGCTCATGCCGTAGCCGAGCGATTTCAGCATATAGACCGCGAAGAACGGCGCGGCGAGATTGACCGCGAAGCTCCAGGACGACAGGAACACCATGAGGGAGCGAAAATTCTTGTCGTGGAACGGCGCGGCGAACAGCTTGCGCAGGCAAAGCGGCTTGGCGCAGGGCGCCATCGGCGCGTTGGGCGTGATCGACAGCAAATAGACGCCGAAAAACCCGATGAGGCCGCTCAGGACGAAGAGCAGCGAATAGACCAGATCCGACTGCGCCGGGAAATCCCGGTGCCAGACATCGATCAGCACGCTCGCGCCATAAGCGAGGAGCGTCGCGAGCGCGGTCGTCGCCGCGGTGCGGCGCGCGAAGAAGCGGCCATATTCGGCGCGCGGCACGAGATCGCGCATCCAGGAATTCCATGAGCAGCCGCCGATCGCGCCCGCGCCCTGATAAACCGTGAGGAGCCCGATCAGCGCGGCGATGCCCCAGGGCCCGAGAAACGGCACGGCGGCGCAAGCGAGCAGAAAGATCCGCCCGATCAGCGACGCGCCGACGCAGATGCGGCGGCGGTCGCGCCAATGCTCGACCAGGATCACTGCCGGGATCTGCAGCAGTTGAATGAGGAACGGCACGGCGGCGAGGATGCCGATCGCGAAATTGCTCGCGCCGAGCTCCACCGCGAAACCGGCGAGGAGCACCCCGGTCGTCAGCGTGCCCATCGCCTCGCTGGCAAGGCCATCGCACAGGACGAGGCGGAAGACCCGCCCGCTGGTCGCGGGCGGCGCCGATGCGGCGTCGTCGCCAACAGTCATGGAATTCTTCGTCTCGAACACTGCCTCGACGCTCGACGGTTGAGGAAGGTTCGGACGAAATCCAAGGACGGTCGCGGTCATCAACGAGCCGAATCTAACATGCAGCCGTCACGCGACTCTGTCCAGTTGACCCGCCTGTCGCGCTCCGCGGGTGGAACGCCGCGACTCGGACGGGCTGCATCGCCGGTCGCGGCCAGTGCGGCATTTTGGCGCCGCGACCGTTTAAAGATGGTTGAGCCTCGTGCGCCCTGGTGGAATTCTTCCGCTTCGCGTCGGCCGCTCATCGGCATGCCCGCGCCGAAGTCGGCGGATTGCTCCCCGGCCTTCCGACCCTCGATCCACATCAAGCGACTGCCGCGGTCGCGATGATAGCCTCACGCA
>Ga0157370_10005317_pt1 | contig 14461 bp, 13 predicted proteins | sample C35metaG_FD_113463 | JGI IMG/M metagenome (GOLD analysis project Ga0157370, IMG submission 113463) | Corn rhizosphere microbial communities from Kellogg Biological Station, Michigan, USA - C3-5 metaG | ecosystem: Host-associated > Plants > Roots > Rhizosphere > Soil | place: USA: Michigan...
TAAAAAACAAGGTCAACGAAGCCTACGAAAAGGAAAACAAAGAACGTTTCTCTCTTGCTGAAAAAGTAAAAGAACTGGCAGAACTGAACCAGCAGATTTCCGAAGATGCAAAAAAATTGACCCGTGCGCTAAAAGGAGAAAGTAAAACCCAGGGGAATTGGGGCGAGATGATTCTGGAAAGCATTCTTGAGAAATCAGGATTGGTAAAAGGAAGAGAATATTTCCTGGAACATGAATTGCGTGATGAAGACAACAAAGCTTTATTCTCCGAATTCTCCGGAAAGAAAATGCGTCCTGATGCTGTTGTAAAATATCCGGATGAAAGAAATGTCATCATTGATTCTAAAGTATCACTGACTGCTTTCACAGAATTGGTAGACGAAACCGATGCCGATGTTTATGCTATAAAACTGAGCCAGCACCTTGGATCTATCAAGAATCATATTAATCAATTAAGTCAAAAAGCATACGATGACTATGGAAAATCATTGGATTTCGTGATGATGTTCATTCCTAGCGAACCCGCTTATATTGCAGCAATGCAGGCTGACCAAAATCTTTGGAATTATGCTTATGAGAGAAGAATCCTTCTCCTTAATCCAAGCAATCTGATTACTTCTCTTAAACTGATTTCGGATCTTTGGAAACGTGAATATCAAAACAGAAATTCCATAGAAATTGCAGAACGCGGAGCCAGACTCTATGATAAATTTGTAGGTTTTGTGGATAATCTGGAAAAAGTAGGCAGAAACCTCGATCAGGCAAAAAATGTATTCAATGATGCCTACAAGCAATTACATACAGGAAATGATAATCTTGTGATCCAGACTCAAAAACTGAAGTCCTTAGGAATCAAAAACAAAAAAGACCTGCCTCAAAGTCTTATTGACAACAGCAACTTTATTGAACCATCAGAAAGCTAAACTTTTACGTTTCATTTGCATCTTATCTTAGTACTTCCAGTTTAGTGTGGAAATATTTATAAAATCTTTGGCTATCATCATGATCGCAACTATTATCAATTTTAAAAAGAAAAAATAAAATCCCGTTTGAAGTAACATGGAAAAGCCTTTTTATCAAAACCAGAGAAGTTCAATCATAAATTTTGCATAATTTTGCAAAATGTTGATAGAAAGTTTTCAAAACGATAAAATAAAAAATGTCACTAAACTCCTTACTGACAACAGGTTTCGTAAAAAATCAAAAGTTTTTGTAGTAGAAGGCCAGCAGGAAAATGAAAGAGCCATGCAGTATGATTTCGAACCGTTGGAGTTCTTTATCTGTGAAAATATCTTTAAAGGAACTCTTCCTGATAGAAAAATACATTATGTAAGTGATAAAATATATGAAAAAATAGCTTACAGAGGAAGCTCCGAGGGAATTATCGGGGTATACCATGCTAAAGAAGCTTTACTTTCGTCATTTATTCCTAAAGAAGATTCTACGATAATTATTGTGGAAGGTGTTGAAAAACCAGGAAATCTTGGAGCTATTTTAAGAAGCTGTGAAGCTTTTGGAGTAGATGCACTCATTGTTGCTGATGGAAAAACAGATTTTTACAATCCTAATGTAATCAGATCCAGTGTAGGATGCCTTTTTGGAATGGAAGTATATCAGGCTGAAAATGAAGAAACATTGGAATTTCTTCAAAAAAACAACTTTAATATTTACACTACCCTTATGGATGAAAGCGCTGAAGATCTTTATAAGAGAAATTTCAGACAGCGTTCTGCTGTATTATTCGGTACGGAACATTCAGGGTTGAGTGATTTCTGGATTGGAAAAGGAAAAAATACATTGATTCCTATGGCCGGAAGTATTGATTCATTAAATCTGAGCAATGCAGTAGCGATTACCTGCTATGAATCTTTAAAGCAGAAGAAAGGGTAAATACGGGTTGAGTATTATTTCTGCAACTCTTTATTAAACTTTGTTATGAATGAGATTGCTTCGCCTTCGGCTCGCAATGACTAAGCATAAAAAAACCGTTTCACTGGGTGAAACGGTTCTTTTATTGTTAAGCTTATGCTAGAATTATTTCTTAGCAGCGTCTTTTGCAGCATCTTTAGCAGCAGTTGCAGCTCCTTTAGCAGCATCAGCAGCTCCTTTAGCAGCTTCTCCAGCTCCTTTAGCAGCATCTTTAGCAACTTCAGCACCAGCAGCAGTAGTAGCAGCAGCAGCATCTTTAGTAGCTTCTACAGCAGTAGTTGCAGCAGAATCAACAACTTTAGCAGCAGAGTCAGAAACTACAGCAGCAGAATCAGCTACAGTAGCAGCAGCAGAATCAGTTGTACCTTCAGCAGCAGTAGCTTCAGTTTTTTTACAAGCAACTAGAGAGATTGCAGCGATAGCAGCTACGAATAATGACTTTTTCATAATAAATTAAATTTAATTTTGTTAATATTGTTTTATAAAATTTTCTTCTGTTCTGTTATTTGAACAAGACAAAGGTAGAGCAGTTAGAAAGTTTGTCTATGAAAAATAATTGTAATACCTTTGTAAAATAGTTTTACAAAACAATACAACTGATAATCAACAATTTAATTATTTTTTGAAAAATTGACAGATTTAGATCTATTACACTTTGAGCAGCTAAAAAAGGATGTTCAGGGTCAATACTTAAAAGAATATACCCCTTCACAGGATGACATATCCAAGTGGAAGGGTATAGATATTATATATTTTCAGGAAGACCTGCGGAAAAAGGCAAAAGGGAACATCAGTGAAAAGTCATTTTATACCTATTTTAAAAACTCACCGGTTACCAAACTGCCAAGAATAGATATGCTCAATTTATTGAGTATTTATGCAGGTTACGACTCTTGGTATGAGTTCAAAAAACAGCATCTTTTTGCCGGTGAACTGCTCCAGGAAAATGAGAATTTGGAGGAAGAAGAAATCAGTGAACTAGAAAAAACAGTTTCTGAAGCCCCTGAACTTCCAAAAACTGAAAACCAGCCTAGAAAAGTTGAAATCCGCACCCCGGAAAACACTGATTTACAAAAATCAAATACTGAAAATCAACAAATTACACAAAAACAAGTAACCACAAATGAAATTGAAATTTCCTCTGCTCCGCCTAAGAAAAATTTCTTCAAAAAGAACGCCTGGGCATTCGTTACTTCAATTTTAATTACCATAACCGGTCTTTTAGGATTTAAAGATGTGCTTTTTTCAAAAACTTATAAATATTGTTTCATTGATAAAGACAGAGGGGTATCTGTAATTAATACTTTAGAAATAATGGTGGTGAAAGAAAATGAGTCACCATTGATGTATAAAATAAAACCAGGTGAGTGTTTTTATTATTCAACCAAGGATAAAAATTTAAAAATGCGCATCAGTGCTCCATTCTATGAACCTCTGGAAGTTAACAGAAATCTCGAAAATGCCCCTGAAGAGGAAAAAATCGAACTAAAGCCAGATGATTATAAGATGGCTGTGTATTATTTCTCCATAAAAGATATCAAGGGAGGAAACCCTGATGAACAGGTTGCTCTTATTAAGCAGAAAAGAAGCCAGCTTGAGAACCTGATCAGCAACAATGCTATCATATACCAGGTATATGACAATAACACCTATGGCATAGAAAGGCTGGATAAACAGAAGTATATCACTCTGGTAACCACTCCTACGACCTCACTGAAAAACCTGAATGTAATAGAAATGAAAAAGGATAACAAAGGAAAGATTGTATCCATCAAATTTAAAATTGCTACCACAGATGAAAAGAATAATTAATTTTTTAATTTTCACCGTGCTTCTGACTTTATTTATTGCCTGTAATAATAAAACTTCAGAGGTAAGCGACCTCGATAAACTACGAAACAGCAACAATGAAAAGAGCTATCCTGCAGTGCAAATGGACAGTATGCAGGCTATCAATTCCATCACCAAACAGAAAGTTCAGGAACTTCTGGATCTGTCTACGCTGTATCTTAGCGGAAACAGAAATACCGAAATAGATACCGTTATTTATTCACAGATGGAAAGCTATTTTCACAAACCTGACTCTCTGACCTTTAAAACTCTACTGAAAGAGCTTGACAGCATGAAAGCAAAAACAGCAAAGGTGAGCAACCTGAATGTTTATAAAGAGTTTTATAAAAAAGATACGCTGGACTACGCCAAGTTTAATGTAGAATATTTTGACAATAAGAATAAGTCTCTGGGAAGCTTTGAAAAGAATGCACAATATATCCTGCTTTCTACTTCCAAGCTTAAAAAAGAATTCAAATTCTACTTTTTGGATTTTTATTCCAAACCGCTTAAGAAAGACAGTACTTCTGTAGGAGTAACCAAATAGTCCAGGGGAATATCATTTTCCCAGACATCATCCACATATTCATCGGGGTTAAAGTAATTAACTCCGATTTTTTTTGTCTCAGCGGATATACTTTGGAACAAGCCATCATAAAAACCTTTGCCATACCCTACCCGATTTCCTTTTCTGTCGCAGTACAATAGCGGCGTAATCACATAATGAAAGCAATTTTCACCGGAATCCTCATTAGACACTGGTTCTGAAATACCCCAGCTGTTGGTTTCAAAAACAGTGTCATCAGAGATTTCGATATTAATCAGTTTATCTCCTACAACTTTAGGCACATAAACATGGATATTATGCGTTAAAAAATATTGAATGAAGATTTGGGTGTCAATTTCTTTTCTTGCCGGAATCGGGATGAAAACGTGTATTTTTTCTGATTCATTTGGATTGAAATATTGAATGAAGTTTTCAAAAATCTTCTCAGATAACAAGAAAGCCTCATCAGAAGACAAGGCTTTTCTTTTTTGTGTATATTTTTTTCTAAGCTCAGCTTTTAGCATAATTATTAAGTTATTTGAACTGAAATAATTGTTACTCTGACAAGCTTTACAGCTTTATCGCTTTATTTTGGATTATGCGTTTTGTACAATTCTGTACAGTTTATCAGATAAACGAACTCTGAATGGAAGTTCAAAAGTAATCTGATCACCTGGTTTTGCCGTTTCGCAAGGACCTCCGTTAGCATAGATTTCAGTAATCGTAACTTCCTGCTCACCAGTTGTAGGTCCGGAAATTAATACTTTATCTCCAACTGACAGATCTTTGTTTTCAATTAAAAACTGTGCAATCTTTGATTTTGAGTAATAATGTTCTGCTTTTCCAATCAATTCTTTTTTGACAGCAATCTTTTGGCGGATATTCTTTGTTTCAGCTTTTGCTAAAGGCTTATCTGATAAATCCCCTGAGTTTTTGAATTTCAGAGCATCCGATTTTCCTTTTCTGAACACTTTATTTCCAACCTGCAGTCCTTTTCTTAATTGCACCTGCTCGTCCCAAGGTAAATGTATCGTATCCAGACATTCTGTAGAACAGCAGTTTTCCATGGCGGCTTTGCATTCGTCACACTGAATAAACAATAAATGACACGCATCATTAGCACAATTTGTATGGTTATCGCATGGTTTACCACATTGGTGGCACTGTGAAATAATATCGTCTGTAATTCTTTCTCCTAAACGGTGGTCAAATACGAAGTTTTTACCAATAAACTTACTTTCTATTCCTTCTTCTTTTATCTGGCGTGTGTATTCAATAATACCTCCCTCTAATTGGTAAACATTTTTAAAGCCCTGATGTTTGAAGTAAGCACTCGCCTTTTCACAGCGGATCCCTCCGGTACAGTACATTAACAGCTTTTTGTCTTCTTTAAAATCCTGCAGCTGTTCGTTGATAATCGGCAAACTTTCTCTGAAGTTTTCCACATCCGGAGTGATTGCCCCTTCAAAGTGTCCTACTTCACTCTCATAGTGGTTTCTGAAATCTACTACAATAGTATTTGGATCTTCAAGTAAATCATTGAATTCCTGAGCTTTTAAATGTATTCCCTTGTTGGTAACATCAAAAGTCTCATCATTCAAACCGTCAGCAACAATTTTGTTTCTGACTTTTATGGTTAATTTTAAAAAAGAGTAATTGTCCTGGTCTACCGCTACGTTCAGACGGATTCCTTTCATGAAGTCATACACTTCCAGCGTATCACGAAAAGCCTCAAACTGATCTGCAGGAACACTCATCTGAGCATTGATTCCTTCAGTCGCAACATAAATACGGCCAAGCGCATCAAGTGCATTCCAGGCTATAAATAATTCGTCGCGAAATTTTTTGGGGTCTTCGATTTTGGCATACGCATAGAAAGACAAAGTAAGACGGTCTTTACCGGCTTCATCAATAAGTTGAGCTCTTTCTTCTGCGCTTAAGGTGTTATACAGTTGCATGCTATAAACGTTTTAAGTGAGAATAAAATTTTTGCAAAGATAAGAATTTTAGAATTAAGTATATTTATGACACAAATCACAAGTCATGAATTATGTACGGCCAGCAATGAATTATGTCTTACTTTATACTATCAGTCTGACATATTTTCTTTAATTTTTTTTTAATTTTTGTTAACTCTGACATTAACAATTATGACATAAGGTATAAAATGATATAATAGCCGTTAAATTTTAGTTAAAATTGAAACATAGCATGCTAATTGCTTACTTATTTAACATTAAATTTGTTTACTCAAAAACATAATAAAGAAATTAATTAATAAACAAGAAAGATATACAATGAAGAGTACTTTAAAAAAACTATTACCATTTGCAGTAGTAGGAGTAATCTCCGGAGCTACTACCGTTGGAGCTTTACAATATTTCGGACACAGCTCCAACAATGGAGATCAATCTTATTTCACAACAGCTGCACCCAACACTTCATTCGCAGGAATGAATACGGGAGCTGTAGGGGATGACTTTGTAAAAGCAGCTAAGACAACCGTTCCAGCTGTAGTTACCATCAAAAATTACCAAAGCAGAACAGCAAGCAGAGCTTCAGAACAAGATCTGTTCGACTTTTTCTTCGGAGATCCTTTCGGGGGAAGAGGTCAGGGCCAGCAGAGACAGAAGCAGCAGCAGACTCCTGACAATATGCCATCAGGAATGGGTTCTGGTGTAATCATCTCTCCAGACGGTTACATCATTTCCAACAACCACGTGGTAGCAGGTGCTAACAAGCTGGAAGTCGTTTTAAGCAACAAAAAATCATATATCGCGACATTGATAGGAACGGACCCTAATACGGACATCTCCTTATTGAAGATTGAAGAAAAAGGTCTTCCTTATTTAAATTTTGCAAATTCTGACAATATTGATGTAGGCCAATGGGTACTTGCAGTAGGAAATCCACTTGGATTAAACTCTACGGTTACAGCAGGTATTGTTTCTGCTAAAGGAAGAGGTATCGGAATTTTGGGAAGCCAGGGAAAAGCAACTAATCCTATTGAAAGTTTCATTCAAACGGATGCTGCGATCAATCCGGGGAACTCAGGAGGAGCCTTGGTGAATACAAACGGTGAGCTTATCGGTATCAACTCTGCGATTCAGTCTACTACAGGATATTACCAAGGATACGGATTTGCAGTTCCTTCTAACCTTGCAAGAAAAATTGTAGAGGATATCAAGAAATTCGGAATCGTACAGAGAGGATTCTTAGGAGTTCAGTCTTTAGATCTTTCGAATGATCAATTGGTAACTTCCTACAATCAGCAGTATAAGACTAACCTAAAAATAGGATCTGGAATCTATATTACAGGATTTGGTGATAACAGTGGTGCTGAAGATGCAGGTTTGAAAAAAGGAGACGTTATCACAAAAGTAGACAACTATGATATCACAGACTTTGCAGACCTTTCTATGTCAATTGGAAGCAAACGTCCAGGCGATAAAGTACAGGTAACTTATTTAAGAAATGGTAAAGAAGGAACTACTACGGTAACGCTTAGAGATCAGAAAGGAGGAACCTCTACAAGAACAAAAGCAGATCTTAGTGTAACAGAAAAAATTGGGTCTGAATTCCAAAGCATTGATGACAGAACAAAAGCTTATTACGGCTTAAATAGTGGGGTTGTTGCTAAAAATGTTGTAGAAGGAAGCGAAATGGCTAAAGCAGGAATTGTAGACGGTTATATCATTACAGAAATCAATGGTAAGCCAGTAAACTCACAGAAAGATGTGGAAAATTTACTGAATAAATTCTCCGGAACCGCACAAATAAAATACATGGACGACTACGGAAGAAATTACCAAAGAGGATTTAAAATGCCTTAATCTTAAAACCAATTAGTTTTTCATATCAATAAAAAACGCTACAGAAATCTGCAGCGTTTTTTTATATTTTTTATTTCGGCTTATTCATTTTTTCAGCAATTCTTTTCTTCTTGTTCCGCTCATAAATAATTTCTACAATCTTACCGCCAATCCACGAAAACGGAAAGAACGTAAGAAAAATAGAGATCTTATAAAATGTAGGATGGTAAGGGAAAATAATAACATCCAGCATTGCTATAAAGAGCATAATAAATCCGATCAGAATAGCATAAGCTACTTTAGCATACTTTACGATAATAGCTGTAGCAACTCCCCCAATAGTAGTTCCCAATCCGGAAATAAACAAAAGGAAGCCGAAAAACGCCTTATCATCTTTCATGCTGTAAAGAAACCTTTGCCAGTGCTCAAACGGAGCAAAAGCTTCAAAAGTTATCCATTGCGGAAAAGCTCTTATACCAAGAGTAATAATAAGTCCTGTAATACCAAGACCTACCAGAACCGCAATTGTATTTCTTATAAAATTCATTAATCCTGATGTGCAATCATAGAAATTTCGATATCCACATTTTTAGGCAGGCATGAAACCTGTACTGTTTCACGTGCAGGATAGCTTTCTGAATCTAAGTAAGAGGCATAGATATCATTCATTACAGCAAAATCATCCATACTCTTAAGGAAGATAGTAGCTTTTACAACATTTTTGAAAGTCATGCCGGCTTCAGTAAGAATCGCTTCAAGGTTTTTCATTACCTGGTGCGTTTCCTTTTCAATACCTTCTACCAATTTACCAGTTGCAGGATCTACAGGAATCTGTCCGGAGATATACAAAACTCCATTCGCCATATTAGCTTGTGAATAAGGCCCGATAGCTGCAGGTGCATTAACTGTGTTTATTATTTGTTTCATATGCGGATATTTATTTTTTCTATGGTTATATGCAATCATCTACGCATTTTCGTTAGCGATGATTTCATTAGAATTTATTTTGGTTGCAAATATAAAATTTATATTCTCAAATGCCAATCTGATATTAGAAAGGTGCATTAGGCTGGGTAAAGCTTCTGTCTTTGTACTTCAGAGCATCACTTAAGATGTTGGCTTTGATCCCGATAAAGAAGTCATACACTTTATATTGTCCGAAAGGAACCCAGTTGAAATTGATCGTAAAACTTCGCTGATCTCTCGAGAAACCAATTCTTGTATACGCCAATTGTTTAGTCACCATATCATAATGCGTACTTCCGTTGACATTCCAGTAAGGTGTCAACTTGATGCTTCCATCCAATCCTAAGGATGCAATTTTGTTGCCTAATTTGCTTAATCCTTTCGAGTAGGCATAGTTGGCACTGATGTTTAAAGTCCATGCCTGGTTAAAGTGAGCGTAATGATCATCATCAAAATAATAATTTTCATTTCGGACTTCACCTTTCGAAGAATATTTTTTAGCATAGTCTGTCTTTTCTCCAAAAATCTCGCTGCTTAAAGGATAAGATAACTGTACGTTGAATCCTTGTACGCTAAAGTGTCCGAACTGTTCTGTTCTTATACCTGTATCCTGTCCTGAAGAGAAATCAATTTTATAAGGTTCCAATGAAAGACTGGTATTTACTGTAAGCTTATTGTTGAAGAAAGATGATTGCCCGTTGATTGTGAATACAGACCAAGGGTGATCTTTAGCCGCGAAGTTGTAGCTTCCTGCAAGGTTTAAAGATTCAAAAATCTTGATTTTTTTCACTCCAGTAGAGTCGCTCTTAGACTTTACTTTCATTTCGATATTGTTACCGATATTAAACCCTAAAGCACCTACCATTCCGCTTGACGGACTTCCGATAATTCCCTTTTCGAAAATGGAATAAGGAGTCAGCGCTCCGGTGGCATTGTAATAGTTTCTGTAATATCCGAAATTAGGACTTGAAAAATCCGGAGCATAGGTAAAACCAATACTAGGTGTCATCATGTGTCTTATTGCTTCTACTGCAGATCCTTTTTTGAATTTCATCATTCCATAAAGAGTAGTCTGAAGACTGGCAGATGTAGAAAAAGTAGAATATCCGGTAAAGTTTTTGTTGATCTGATCTACTGTTACATTCTTTATCGGATCGTAATATCTGTTCAGCGTTTTTGTGGTCAACGCATTGTCAATATTCGCACTTAAACTAAAGGTAAAATATTTTGCCACTGTTGTATTGGTAGCCAAAGCGATATTGTTTTTAAGCCCTGTCTGCATTTTGTCCCACATTTCTTTTTTAAATAGCTCATTTTCCTGAGTATTTACGAAATTGGTAAGGTTGAAACCGGTATTCACCGTAATATTTTCAAGAAGCCCCTGTCTGATTCCCGTTCTTGATTTAAACAGATAGAACTGGTTGATGGCAACATTCATCTGCGGAAGACGAAGATCCGCTAATCCTGTTGCAAAGTTCTGAGAGTAAGAAGCCGTTCCTGTAATAGTCATCGGAAGCTTCAGAAATCTTTTGGTAAGAGTTACCGTGGAGTTCTGCTGGGTATTCAACACGTTCTGGTTGAAAATATAGTTGTTGTTAAGCGGATTGTTGTAAAACTTTGTACTTACGATATCCACGGAAGCACTGAATGTAAGGAAAGGATTCGCTTTAGAATCCTGAGAGTGTGTCCAGTTGATTCTGTATGTACTGTTTTTAGAATAATCGTCCAGCCCTTTAATCCCTCTCACCATAGTTCCAATATCTGCTGTAAAGTTTCCGGAATAACGGTATTTCTTCTGATAGTTTACCTGTGGACGTAAATTCCAGCTTCCTTTTGTATAGATATCAGCCAGAACTTTAAGGTCAAAATGTTCTCCAATCGGCTGGTAATATCCAATTCCATTAAGGAAAAATCCTACATCTTCCCTTTCCCCGAAACTCGGGATAAGGATACCCGCCGCTCTTTTAGCTGAAAACGGCAAAATAGCAAATGGAAGATAAAGAGGGGTGGGAACCTGCTCAATAAACATCTGAATAGGCCCTGTAACAATCTGGGATTTATTTTTGGTTTTAATCAGCTTAATATTATAAGCTCTCATAAAATAATCCGCCGCTGTATCTTTTTTCTTAATGAAATAATCATCCGTTGTGTAATCCGCTTTTCTCATCGCGAATACGGAATCGTTATATTTTTTAGTTTTTTGAGCTATAATTACTCCTTCACTTTCTTCTGTTCGTGCATTGAAAGCGATGGCCTGTTTGGTTTTTGTATTATAGCTGAACTCGTTGGTTTCATATTTTTTCCCGGCCTGCGTAGTAATTACAGGTTCGATGATTTTCCCTAAAGAGTCTTGTTTCCCTCTGGCGTAGATCAGATTTTTATTATCATCAATAGAAATATAATCTGCATCAATCTGCATATCCTGGTACTTTACCTGCGCATTTTTGTTCAGGAAAGTCATCTTTTTAGGGATGTCCCTTCTCTGATCGTCAGCTTTGGTACGAAGAATATCATCCAGAGATTCTTTTTTTACAACTATGGTATCCTTTTTGGAAATAGTATCATTAACCGCATTTTTAGGCAATTTTTCAGGAGTTTTTTGTGCTAAAAAATTGTTAAAAATTAGGATAATTAAAATTTGTAATATATTTTTGAGGACGGTTTTGGCCAATGTTATTCTATATAATTAAGGCTCAAAATTAATATAATTTTTATAACTGTAAGATGTACAAACAAAATTTTAAAATAATTTTATCATTTCTCCTTATCCTTACGAGCAACTTTATTTTCTCTCAAAAGAAGTTTACTATCGTTCTGGATGCGGGACACGGAGGAAGTGATCATGGAGCCAACAGGGCATATTCTGACATTGGAAGAGTCGCAGAAAAAGATATTACACTTGCAATTACGTTAAAAGTAGGCGCGATGTTAGAGAAAAACAGAGACTTCAAAGTAATATACACCCGTAAAATTGATGAATATCCTTCTCTGTCCGACAGAACCAATCTGGCCAACAGGAGCAAGGCAGACCTTTTTATATCTATTCACTGTAATTCTTCCCAAAGACCTACGGCTTATGGTACGGAAACCTATGTACAGGGACCTAACCAGAACAACGAGAATCTTGAGGTTGCCAAAAGAGAGAATGATGTGATCTTCCTGGATGAAAAAGATAAACAGACCTTCGGATCTTATAATCCTGATTCTCCGGAATCTTTAATTGCCTTAAAACTTCAGCAAAGTAAATATCTGGAATCAAGTCTTCTTTTAGGAGGATTAGTGGAAGATAACTTTGTGAATAAGGATAAAAGATCCTCAAGGGGTGTTTTCCAGAAGAACCTTCACGTTCTCCGTATGAATGCCATGCCTTCTGTACTGATAGAAACAGGGTTTATCAACCATCCGGAAGAAAGCCACTATATTGCTTCAGATAAAGGACAGACTGAGATTGCAGAAAGTATCTACAATGCAGTGATAGATTACAAGAAAGCTGTTGACAGAAAATCCGGAGGTTCTTTTGCAGTAAAGAAGCCTGAACCTGAAAAACCGGCAGAAGTTCCTCTGAAAAATGATTTCAGAATCTTACTGATGAGTTCGCCGATGAAATACAATGAAAATGATCCTGCCCTTAAAGGCCTGAATTATATTCTTACTCTTAAAGAAAACGGACAGTACAAATATTACTATGCCGTAACAAATATGGCTTCAGTAAAAGATATTAATCTTAAAACAGCCAAAGATGCTGGCTTTAGAAATGCTTTTGCAGTAGGTTTCATGCCTAATCAAAGGATTAATATGGGGTATTATACTATAGAAGTATACTCTGGTGATAAACTGAATGGCAACTCTTACATTCTTCAGAACCTAAAAGATGTAGAAAGAGAGAAAGACAGTGGAGTGTTCTATTATACTTATGGAAAAGTATACACGTTAGAAGATGCCGTAAAACTTCAAAAAGATCTTGAAGCTAAAGGTATCAAAAACACCGTGATACAGAAAGTCTATAAATAATTAAAAAAATAAATTTTGAAGTTAAAAAGTTAATGATTACTTTTGCAACCTCAAAATTTGGCCTATTCGTCTAGTGGTCAGGACTCAAGATTTTCATTCTTGCAACAGGGGTTCGATTCCCCTATAGGCTACCAAATTATAAACCTTTAATTGATATCAGTTAAAGGTTTTTTTATTTAAATTTTGGCCGCTTTTGAAGCTTATTTTCATCATTTTTGAATACACATAAGGCTAAATATATGTCATAAATGTCATAAAATGGTTCTGATCAGAAAAATATACCTGCCTCATGATCTTGATGTTACAATAAATGATATGAAATGAATTATTTAAAAAAGCAGTTCAATTTTATTATATATGACAAAAGCATTATATTTGCAAAAATTTTTAACCATAATTGGTCACACAAATATGGTCACACTGATGAAAAATATTATTTATAAATCATGTTTGTAGTTATCTACAGGCTATCAAATTTTATATCATGCCGGATTTAAAAATACAAGAAGCGAAATTGCTTTTTAAGAAAATCCACTCTAACCCAAAAAGTTATGATTTAAAAATCAATGAAGACGGGATTACAGGCAACGATGATAAAATCAGTTTCAGACTTTACAGGACTGGAGAAAGGGTTGCTTTTGAAGTAACAATTGACGGACTTACTTTCACCAATACAACTGGGGAATGGAACAACGCACTGATCATGCTGGGAAATACGATCAAAAAAATAGAGAAAGAACAAGAAAATTTAAAAATAGAACAAGCAATAAATAAGCTTAGAAAGTACCTTTCAGAAGAAAATTAAAATTTTCGAAAATAAATTTGGTAGTTTTAAAAAAAGTTTATAGTTTTGCACTCACATTTAAACGATATGGCAAATCATAAATCAGCACTAAAAAGAATCAGACAAAACGAAACTAGAAGACTTCGTAACAGATATTACCACAAGACTGCTAGAACAGCTTTAAAAGCTTTAAGAAATGAAGAGAACAAAGCTGCTGCTACAGAACAACTGCCAAAAGTTATCGCTTTATTGGATAAATTAGCTAAGAAAAATATTATCCACAAGAACAAAGCTGCTAACTTGAAAAGCAAATTGACAAAGCACGTTAATAAATTAGCGTAATAATATAGCTGGCCCGTTCGTCTATCGGTTAGGACCTCAGATTTTCATTCTGGTAAGAGGGGTTCGATTCCCCTACGGGCTACTTACATCTTATAAGACCACTGTAATAACGGTGGTTTTATAAAGATCGCAGTACGAAAAGCTATATTAAAATAAATCTAACCGGCCCGTTCGTCTATCGGTTAGGACCTCAGATTTTCATTCTGGTAAGAGGGGTTCGATTCCCCTACGGGCTACAAA
>Ga0157370_10005321_pt1 | contig 14453 bp, 14 predicted proteins | sample C35metaG_FD_113463 | JGI IMG/M metagenome (GOLD analysis project Ga0157370, IMG submission 113463) | Corn rhizosphere microbial communities from Kellogg Biological Station, Michigan, USA - C3-5 metaG | ecosystem: Host-associated > Plants > Roots > Rhizosphere > Soil | place: USA: Michigan...
CACGCGCACGGTGACGCCGAGTCCGCGCCCGCCGAGGCCGGCGCCGATGTCTATGGTGCCGCCGTGCGCGGCGGCGATCTTCTCGACGATCGACAGGCCGAGCCCGCTGCCGGGCGCCGCATGGCCTTCGACCCGGAAGAACCGGTCGCGCAGGCGCTCGCGATCGGCCGCAGCGACGCCGTCGCCGTCGTCGGCAACGGTGAGGATCACGGCGCCATTGTCGCATCGCACGCCGACGACGACATGTCCGCCTTCGCGGCCGTACTTGATCGCGTTGTCGACGAGGTTGTCGAGCAGGATCGCGAGCGTCGCGGGGTCGCCGTGCAGCACGCACCCCGGCTGTGCCTCCAGCGCGATCTCGATGTTCCTCGCTGCCGCCGCGTCAGCGTGGTGCGCGACACCGTCGGCGGCCAGCCGGCCGACGTCGATCGCCTGGCGCGCCGCGGGCTCGACGTGCTCGAGGCGCGCGAGCAGCAGGAGTTGCTGCGCGAGATGCGTCGTGCGATCGACGCCGGCGATGACCTGCGCGATCGCGTGGCTGCGCGTCGCTTCGTCCTTCGCCGCAAGCGCCACCTCGGCCTGCACCTTGATTGCCGCGAGTGGCGTGCGCAACTCGTGCGCGGCGTCGGCGGTGAACGCCCGCTCCTTGTCGAGCGAGCGCGCGAGCCGCTCGAGTAGCCGGTCGAGGGCGGCGATGACCGGCTCGACCTCGGTAGGCAGCGGTTGCAGGCGGATCGGCTCGAGATTGTCGGCGCTGCGCGCGGCGATCGCTTCGGAGAGGCGGGTGAGCGGCCGCAGGCCGCGGCTGATGCCGAACCAGACGAAGAGCGCGAGCGGCGCCAGCGCGAGCAGCAGCACCTCGCTCATCCGTCCCGCGAGGTGATTGGCCGGATGCTCGCGGACCGCGAGTGGTTCGAGCACCGTCACCTGGTATTGGCGTCTCTCGTCACGCGCGGTGTAGCTTCGCCACGCACGTCCGTCGATCGCGCGCGTCGCGTAGCCGTCCGTCGCCGGGTGCGGAGCCGGCGGAGCGCCGGCGCTCGCGAGCAGCAGCGTGCCGTCGTCGACCCAGACCTGGAACGCCAGCGGCCGCCCCGTTTCGTCGCGCTCGCCGCCGCCGTCGCGCTCGCCGCCGCGCTCGCCGCCGCCGCGCTCGCCGCCGCTGCGGTCGCCGCCGCCGGCGGGAGCGCCCTCGACGAGTCGCGTCAGCCGCTTCAAGTCGAGCATCAGCAGCGTGCGCGCACCCTGCTGCAGGCGGGCGTCGGCGAGCTCGGCGATCTCCTCGCGCGCCTTGTCGTAGCTCGCGCCGAGCATCGCGACCCAGACGATGACCACGCTGCCGAGCACGAGCAGAAGGAGGCGCCCACGGATCGAGAATCGCTTCATCCGGTGTCCTTCGGGATCAGGTAGCCAACTCCGCGGATCGTGCGGATGAGGTCGTTGCCGAGCTTGCGGCGCAGATTGTGGATGTGCACCTCGACCGCGTTGCTCTCGACCTCCTCGTTCCAGCCGTACAGGCTCTCCTCGAGCCGCGCGCGCGACAGCGCCGTGCCGCGGTGCTCGACGAGATCGGTCAGGATCGCGCACTCGCGGCCCGACAGCGTGATCGTCTCGGCGCCGCGCGTCACCGTCAGGCTGTCGGGGACGAGCACGAGGTCGCGGTAGCGGATCGCGTCGACGCTGCGGCCGTGTGCGCGCCGCAGGAGCGCGCGGATCCGCGCGACGAGCTCGGCGAGGTCGAATGGCTTGACGAGGTAATCGTCGGCGCCCGCGTCGAGCCCGGCGACGCGGTCGCGCACCGTGTCGCGCGCCGTCAGCACCAACACCGGCAGATCGCTTCCGCGCGCCCGCAGTTGTCGCAGCAGATCCATTCCCGTCACGCGCGGCAGGCCGAGATCGAGCACGACGAGCTCGTAGGTCGTGGTTTCGAGGGCGAGCTGCGCGCTGCGCCCGTCCTTCGTCCAATCGACGACGAAGCCGGCCTGTCTCAGGCCGACTTCGATGCCGTTGCCGAGGATCGGATCGTCTTCAACGAGCAATAAGCGCATCGCCTCTTCCCGCCGGACTGCGCACGTCGTATGGGCCGCTCAGCTTAATCGGACCTGAAGCGCGCCGGCATAACCTTTCCACCCCTCAAGACTTGCTTCAGCGACGGCTCGCACGCTGCGCCCGTGCCAAACGGCATTCCGGCGCCTGCCGGACCCACCCCAGCCTGCGAACCGAAAGGAAGCATCATGAAAGCATACTCATCGAAAGCGGCGCTTGCCGCAGCGCTTTCCGTTCTCTCGCTCGGCGCGTTCGCGTCGACTTACGACGGCGAATGCACGGACCAGCCGCAGTCGAAATGGATGAGCACGGCCGACGTCAAGGCGCGCTTCGCATCGCAGGGCTACGACGTGCGCAAGGTGAAGACTGGTGGAAGCTGCTACTAGGTCTACGCGAACGACAAGGACGGAAGCAAGGTCGAGCTGTTCGTCAACCCGGTCGACGCGAGCGTCGTCGGCAAGGCGGCCAAGTGACGAAGCACGCCGTCATGACGACAAGCGCGCCCGGCGCCGGTGCGTCCAGCGCCGGCGTGTCCGGCGCCGGCGTGTCCGGCGTCGAGACGGTTCGCGTCTGGGATCCACTGGTGCGCGTCTTCCACGGGTCGCTCGTGCTCGCCTTCTTCGGTGCGTACATGCTGGGCGACGACGGCGACGCGCTGCATCAGGCGCTCGACTACGCGGTGCTGGGGCTCGTCGCGGTCCGGCCGGCGCGGCGATGATCGTCGCACTCCTTGTCATGCTGACGGCCACCGGAGCCACCGGCTGGATGCGACCACTGACGCGTTCCGGGGGAGCGAGGCGGTCGAGGACGTGCACGAGGCGTTCGCCAACGGCACGCTGACCCTCGTCGTGTTGCACGTCGCCGGCGTGCTCTACAGCGGCCTGCGTCATCGCGAGAACCTGGTGCGCGTGATGCTCACCGGCCGCAAGCGCCCGGACTGAACCCCGGCGGCCGCGCGCTGTCCTCCTCTAGCCTGCAATCAACCCGGAAGAGATCGTCGATGAAGATCGAAGAAGTCAGGAAGCGCGCTTTTGCAATGCCCCTCACCAATCCCGGCTACCCGCCGGGTCCGTACCGGTTCGTCGATCGCGAGTTCTTCACAGTCACCTATCGCACCGATCCCGAAGCGTTGCGCGCCGTCGTCCCCGAGCCGCTCGAAATTGCCGAGCCGGTCGTCAAGTACGAGTTCATCCGGATGCCCGACTCGACCGGCTTCGGCAGCTACACCGAGTCGGGGCAGGTGATTCCGGTGCGCTTCAAGGGCCAGACCGGCGGCTACGTGCACGCGATGTACCTCGACGACGAGGCACCGATTGCCGGCGGCCGCGAGATCTGGGGCTTTCCGAAGAAGCTCGCGTCTCCCTCGCTCAGGATCGAGAAGGACACGCTGGTCGGCAAGCTTGCCTACGGCAGCATCGACGTCGCGATCGCGACGATGGGCTACAAGCACCGCACGCTCGATCCCGAGCCCGTCAAGGCAGCGGTCGAGGCGCCCGCGTTCCTGCTGAAGATCATGCCGGACGTCGACGGCAAGGCACGGGTGTGCGAGCTCGTGCGGTATTACTGCGAGGACGTAACGATCAAGGGGGCGTGGAGCGGTCCCGCCGCAATCGAGCTTTTCCAGCACGCGCTCGCCCCGGTCGCCCGGCTTCCGGTACTCGAGGTCGTCTCGGGCGTGCACATCCTGACCGATCTCACGCTGGGGCTCGGTACGGTCGTGTACGACTATCTGCGCTGAGCGCGGCGTCGCCCGCGACACGCTACCTGCCAGCCGTTTCCGACCTACAATGGTCGCGAGGGCGGCTTGGCAGGGGTGGCAACGATTACCGGAAACGCGCGCAGTTCCACGCGTCCAGAGCAACGCTGGCGGCCGCTGCGCGTCGCGCTGATCGCGATCGCGGCGCTGATCGCGGTCGTCGCGCTGCTCGGTTTCGTCGTCGTCCCGCGCGTCGTCAAGTCGAAGATCGAGACGCTGGCAGCAGCCGATCTTGGCCGCCAGGCAACGGTCGGCGACGTTGCGTTCAATCCGTTTACGCTGCACCTGAGGCTGGCCGATTTCAGGCTTGCCGACCGCGATCCGTCGCGCACGCTGTTCGCATTCGCCGGGCTCGACGTGCGGGCGTCGCTGGAATCGCTGTGGAGGCTCGCCCCGGTCATCGACGCAGTGACGCTGACCAAGCCGCAGCTCAACATCGTGCGCGGCGACGACGGCAAGCTCGACGTGCAGGACCTCATCGACCGGCCGACGTCGGCATCGCCCCGAGCGACGCCTGAGTTCTCCGTCGACAACATCGAGATCACCGGCGGCACGGTCACCTTCGACGACCGAGCCCACCACCACGTGATCGAGGTCACGAACCTCGGTGTCGGCATACCGTTTCTGTCGAGTTTCCCGCACGACGCCAGGATCCGCGTGACCCCGCACCTCGAAGGCGTCGTCGACGGGTCGCGCTTCGCGCTGTCGGGGTCGGCGAACACGCCGTTCTCCGATACCCACGAGGCTTCGCTCGTGCTCGACCTCGACGCGCTGAAGCTCGTCGATTACGTCGCGTACGTGGCACCGCCCCAGGGGCTGAAGCTCGTATCCGGGGCGCTCACGACGCGCCTCAAGCTCGCGTTCGTCACCGGGCCATCGGGTCCACGCACCATCACGCTGTCGGGAACCGCGCGCATCGATGATCTGTCGGTCGAACGGCACGACAGATCGGCACTGGTGAGCACGAAATCATTGGAAGTCGACCTCACCAATGCCGATCTGCTGGCGCGTACTGTTGCGATCGGAAAGATCCGCGTCGACGCGCCGCGCGCCGACCTTCGGCGCGGCGCCGCAGGTCGCCTCGAAATCGGAACATTCCTCGACCGCGGCGGCAGCCCAGGCAACGAATCGGCGCCTTGGATGGTCAGCGTTGCCGCTGCCGAGCTGCGCGACGGCGGCCTTACCTGGACCGACGCGTCGGTGTCTCCAATATTTCGGGCGGTCATCTCGAACGTTTCGCTTGACGCAGCGGGGCTCAGCAACCGGGGGGCCGGCGGCAGCGTGAAGGCCTCGTTCGATTCCGATCTCGGCGCGCACGTCGACGCGCAGACGACGCTCGACGTCCCGCACGAGGCCGCACACGGCGCGTTTGCGGTGTCGAAACTCGGATTGGCGGCACTCGCCCCGTACTATGCGAAGGCGTTCGAAGCCGATATACGCCGAGGCACGATCGACGCCGCCGGGTCATTCGACGTCGCGGCGGCAAAGTCGCCGCCTGAATTCACGCTGACGGAGGGGAAGGTCTCGCTCGACGACGTCGAGGTCGCGCTTCGCGGTGACCGCCATCCGATCGGGAAGGTCAAGCACCTGGAGGCGACGGGAATCGCGGCCGACGCTGCCCGGCGAAGCGTCGCGGTCGATCGGCTCGTGTGGACCGGCGGCACGCTAAGCGTAGTGCGCTCTGCCGACGGTACGCTCGATGTCGAGCGGATCGCCGGCCGACGGCGCGCCTTGCCGAACGGCGGGGCAGCGACAACGCCGGCGCCCGCGGAAGGCGGCGCGCCGTGGACGGTGGTGCTGCGCCACGCCGAGGTCGCGCAGGTTGTCGCCGACGTCGACGACCGCGTACCGAAAACTCCCGCGCATCTTCGCGTCGTGGCCGAGCGCATCGCTGTCGAGGATTTCGGTACCGCGAAGGGCACGAAAAGCCGCATCGACGCGGCGCTGCGGGTCGGGAAGGCGGGGCGCGTGCGGGCCGCGGGACGCTTCACGGCCCTTCCGGTGGCGGCCAATCTTGCCGTCGACGCGCGCGGAATCGACCTCGTCGCCTTCGAGCCGTATGTCGAAGCCAGGACCAACATCGTCGTGACGCGAGGTGCAGCGAATGCGAAGGGGCGCCTGGCGTTCACCGTGCCGGCGAGCGGTTCGGCGCGGTTCACCTGGGCGGGGAATCTGGCAGTCACCGATTTCGATTCGCTCGACCGCCCCGAAAGCCAGGAGCTCCTGCGCTGGAAGTCGCTTGCGCTCTCCGGAGTCAACGTCGTCTCCGAGCCGCTTGCCGTCAATCTCGGCGCGATTGCGCTCGACGATTTCTACGCGCGCATCATCCTCAACGGAAACGCGACGCTCAACCTGCAGCAACTGCTGGTGCCGCAGGCTGCCACGCCCGAGCTTCCGGCGACGGCATCGACGGGCAAGGCGCTGCCGGTGTCGATCGCGAGCATCCGGGTCGCGAACGGCGAGGTCGAGTACTCGGACTTCTTCGTCAAGCCCAACTATGAAACGCACCTGACGGCAGTCAGCGGCAGCGTATCGGCGATCACCGCGAGCCTTGCGGGCGACGTCGCGCTCTCGGCGCGGGTCCAGGGCTCGGCACCTGTCGACATCCGCGGCACCATCAATCCGTTCGGAGCCGACCTGCATCTCGACCTGACCGCGACGGCGAGCGACGTCGACCTGCCGCCACTGACGCCGTACTCGATCAAGTACGCAGGCTATGGCATCGAAAAAGGCAAGCTGTCGATGCAGGTGCATTACAAGGTCGACGATCGCAAGCTCACCGCGTCGAACAAGCTGCGCCTCGACCAGCTCACCTTCGGCAAGCACGTCGACAGTCCGGCCGCGACCAAGCTGCCAGTGCTCCTCGCCGTGTCGCTGCTCGAGGATCGCGACGGCGTCATCAATCTCGATCTGCCGATCGAGGGAACGCTCGACGACCCGCAGTTCTCGATCTGGCGCATCGTCGTGCAGGTGTTCGTGAATCTGATCACGAAGGCGGTCACGGCGCCGTTCGCGCTGCTCGGCTCGATCGCCGGCGGATCGCACGAGGAGCTTTCCTGGGTGGGCTTCGCGCCGGGGCACGCTGAACTCGCGGCGCCCGCCGTTGCAAAGCTCGAGACGCTCGCGAAGGCGCTCACCGATCGCCCGCGGCTGCGCGTCGACGTCACGGGACGTGCCATTCCCGACATCGATCGCGAGGCGCTCAAGCGCGTCCACCTCGAACGTGCGATGCGCAACCGGAAGGTCAGGGACCTCGCCGCCGCAGGGAGCTCGGCACCGCCGACCGCCGAGGTCACGATCAGCCCCGCCGAATTCCCGAAGTATCTCGCCGCGGTGTATCGCGACACGCGCCTCCCCGACAAGCCGAGGAACTTCCTCGGCTTGGCCAAGGACATCCCGCCCGAGCAGATGGAAGCGCTGCTGCTGGCGAGCTATCCGGCCGACGCCGCTGCGCTCACCGCCCTCGCCAACGAGCGTGCCGAAGCGGTCAAGGCGTGGCTGACCGGTCCCGGCAAGGTCGCTGCAGCCAGGGTCTTCGTGGTTGCGCCGAAGCTCGGGGACGCGGGCATCGCCGACAAGGGTGTGGCGACACGCGTCGATTTCGCGCTAAGATGAGCCGCTCGGGGAGGCGCGATGATCGAATTCGCGGTCCTGCTGGCGGCGATCGACGACAGCACGCTGGGTGCGTTCATCGTCGCGCTCGATCGTCTGCAGGGAACCCTGCCCGCGCTTCACGCGTGGCTCGAGCACGCGGCGCGATGGGAGTCCGATCGCCGCTCGGGCTTCAAGTATCCGCTGCAGCCGCCGATGGCGGCGATCCCGCCGGAGGAGTTGCAGGAAGCCGTCGCGGCGTCGACCGCGCTGGGCGTGGCGTTTCGCGGCGAGCGGAACGAGCCGACTCCAGCGATTGCCGACCTGTTCGACCGCCTGCGCGATACGCTCGCCGCCGAGGACCAGCGCCGCGCGGCGCTGGTGCACTGAGTCAGACGCGGCGGCGGTATTCGCCGGTGCGCGTGTCGATCTCGATGCGGTCGCCGGTATTGACGAAGAGCGGGACCTGCACCTCGAAACCGCTCGCAATCTTCGCCGGCTTCGTCACTTTGCCCGACGTGTCGCCCTTGACCGCCGGCTCGGTGTAGGTGATTTCGCGCACGACCGAAGTCGGCAACTCGACCGCGATCGCCTTGCCGTCGTAGAACGTCAGCTCGCACGCGAGGCCGTCCTCGAGGTAGGGGAGCGCAGCGTCCATGTTCTCCTTCTCGACGTCGTACTGGTTGAACTCCTGATCCATGAAGACGTACATCGGATCGGCGAAGTACGAGTAGGAGACTTCCTTGCGGTCGAGCTGGATCACGTCGAACTTCTCGTCGGCGCGATAGACGGTCTCGGTGCCGCTTCCGGAGAGCAGGTTCCTGAGCTTCATCTTGACCACGGACGCGTTGCGGCCCGATTTGCTGAACTCGGCCTTCTGCACGACCATCGGATTTGCGCCGATCATGATCACGTTGCCGGCGCGGACTTCCTGGGCGATCTTCATCGTCGGTTGCCTTGCCGGCCGTGGCCGGCTCGAGAATAAATGCAGGTTTGGGGAACCCTAAATTATAGCTGCGAACGCGCAAACTCGACAAGTCCGGTGGCGAGGTCGGGCGCGCGGGCGAGTGTCGCAGCCCACTCCCTCGCCCGCAGCGTTGCTGCCGCCAGCGAGTCTTCGAAGCCCGGCCAGGCGAGGACCGCCCCTTCCGGATCCTCGGCAACGAAGGTCCGCATCATTCGCCGCTGGGCGTCCTGCGCGCGATCCGCGGCGTCGGGCGCGTAGCGCGCGAGGAACGCGTGGAGCTTCTCGAGGTCCGCACGATCCTCCTGCGGATAGGGCTGCCAGACGAAGGGCTTTGCTGCCCACTGCGCGCGGACGAACGAATCCTCGCCGCGGACGAAGTTCACGTCGGCCGCCCAAAGCAGGCGATCGAAGGCGTCCTGCGACGTGAAGGGCCGCAATTCGAGCGTGAGGCAGCCCCGCGTCAGCCGGCGCGGCGCCGGCGGCGCAGCGTGGCCGAGCCAGGCGGCGAGCGCGTCGGACGCGATCCCTTCCGGAACGACGCAGCGCACGGGCCGATCGCCGCGCGACCACATGTCGAACAGCGCCGGCAATGCGCGATTCGGATAGCAGAAGAGCACGATCGCGAGGCCCGTCGCCGCCTCGCCGCGCAGCCGCTCGCGCTCGGCGTCGTCGCGCGCGTCCAAAAGGCCCGCTTCGCGGATCAGGCCGCCGGTCTTCGCAGTGAAGCCCGGAAACCAGAAGTAGCGCGTGAGCGGCCGCTGCGGATGACGCGAGGCCAGGGCGTGGACGCCTTCGACCCACGGTTCGGCCGAGAGGTACTCGAGGTTGACCCACAGCGGCGTCGGCTCGCATCGCTCCATTGCATCGAGATACGCTGCAGGAAGGCCGCAGCCGAAGCCCTCGATGACGACGTCGGCGGGGCCTGACGCGATACCGGCGGCGTCGAGCGTGCGCAGCGTCACGCCCCGATGCTGCTGCAGCATGGCGCCGACGTCGAGCCCGGGCTCGATTCTCGCGAGGGTCGCCAGCCGATCGATCCACAGCGTCACGTCGAGGCCGTGCTCGCGCGCGAGCTGGCGCGCGAGGCGCCAGCAGACACCGGCGTCGCCATAATTATCGACCACGCGGCAGAAGATGTCCCAGCGCACGTGCGGCTCCGTCAGCGCTCGCGAGGCAGCTCGCTTTCGTGCCACCGCGCGAGCGCTGCGTGCGCCAGCACCGAGGTGACGGCGAAGAGCGCGACGCCCGCCGCCGCGATCAGGACGAGCGCGGCGAACATTCGCGGGATGTCGAGCTGCATGCCGGCGAGGAGGATCTGGTAGGCGAGACCGGCCGATGCGCCGCCGGTCCCGGCGACGAATTCGGCGACGACAGCGCCGATCAGCGCGAGCCCGCTCGCAATGCGCAGGCCGCCGAAGAAGTACGGCAGCGCGCCGGGCACGCGCAGGCGCCACAGCGTCTGCCAGCGCGATGCTCCGGCGATGCGGAAGAGGTCGGCGAGGCCCGGGTCGGCGCTGCGCAGTCCGAGCGTCGTGTTCGAGATCACCGGGAAGATCGCCACGACCACCGCGCACAGCACGAGTGCAACCCACAGATCGTGGACCCAGATGATGATGAGCGGCGCGATCGACACGATCGGCGTGACCTGCAACAGGATCGCGTACGGAAACAGACTCGTCTCGATCCAGCGGCTCTGTGCGAACAGCAGCGCGGCGCCGACGCCGGCGACGATGGCAACGGCGAGCGCGGCGAGCGCAACGCCGAGCGTCGAGGCGAGCGCATGGAAGAGCAGCACGCGGTCGGAGACGAGGGTGCGCGCGACGACGAGCGGCGACGGTACGAGGTACACGGGCACGCGGTAGACGACGACCAACGCCTGCCACAGCGCGAGCACGACGACGCCGACGCAGGCCGGCGCAATGATGCGCAGCCAACGCTCGCGACGGTCGGGTTGCATCGTCATCTGGCGATCGCGCGGTCGAGTTCGCTGCCGCCGGCTTCGGCGACGCGCAAGGACAGGCGCTGCGCGTGCGCGGCGAACGCGGGGGACAGGCGGAATGCGTCGGTTCGTGGACAGGGCTCGTCGATTTCCCAGGCGTCGACGATGCGACCGGGGCGCGCTGCCATCGCCGCGACGCGCGTCGACAGGAACACGGCCTCCTGGATGCTGTGCGTCACGAACACGACGGTGAGGCGCTGCGCCGACCACAGCGCGAGGAGCTCGCCATCCATGCGCTGGCGTGTGAACTCGTCGAGGGCGCCGAACGGCTCGTCCATCAGCAGCAGATCGGGCTCGGTGACCAGAGCCCGCGCGATCGAGACACGCATCTGCATGCCGCCGGAAAGCTCGCGCGGCAGGCTCCCCGCGAACGCGACAAGACCGACGCGGGCGAGCGCGTCGGCGACGCGTGCGTCGGCGTGCGCGCGCGGCATTCGTGCAAGATCGAGTGGCAGGCGCACGTTGGCGCTGACGCGCGCCCACGGCATCAGCGTCGGTGCCTGGAACACGAAGCCGATCCGCGGGGGTCCGCCGCGAGCGATCACCCGTCCCTGCGTCGGTCGTGTGAGCCCGGCAATCAGCTTGAGCAGCGTCGACTTGCCGCAGCCCGACGGCCCGACCAGCGTCAGGAACTCGCCACGCCGGATGTCGAGATCGATGCCGGTGAGCGCACCGATGCCGTTCGGCCAGGTTTTCGCGATGCCGGAGAGCTCGATGAGCGTCGATCCGGCGGCACTGCCCGTCACGGCACCACGCGCACGGTCCTGACGACGTCGAGCGTGTACGCGCGCCGGTAATCGACGCCGGCGCGCGTCAACCCTGACTCGCGCAGGAACGCGAACGTCTCCTGCCACCGCCGATCGGTCATCGTCAGCAGCCCGAGGCGGCGCGCGCCGCCTCCGGTGACGAGTTCGTGACTGCGGATCTCGCGCCAGCCGTACGCGAGGAGATCGTCGGACATCGCCGGGTTCGCCTTCCTGATCAGCGCATTGCCGGGAGCGGGATCGGCGAGATAGCTCTTCCAGCCCTCCGCCGAGGCGCGTACGAAGCGCTCGAGCACGTCGGCGCGGCGTGCGAGCGACTTGCGGGTCACCGAGAGCGTCTCGGAGTACGGCGGATAACCGTAATCGGCGAGCAGGAACACGACCGGCTTGATGCCACTCTTCTCGATCGAATATGGCTCGGAGGTCACGAATCCCTGCTGCGAGAGCGACGGCTCGGCGAGAAATGGCTGCACCGAGAACGCGTACGGGCGCTTCTGGCTGTCGGTGAATCCGTACTTGTGGCGCAGCCATGGCCAGAACGTCGTGTTGCTCGCGCTTCCGATCGCGATCGGCCGGCCCTTGAGTTGCTCGATCCGGTCGACACCGGGGTGGGCGATCAGCACGGTCGGGTTTTTCTGGAACGTGGCGGCGATCGCGACCACCGGCACGTCGTGCTCGACCGCCGAGATCACCTGCAGCGCGTCCGACATCGCGATGTCGATCTCCCCGGCGGCGAGCAGCTGCAGGCCGTTGATCTGCGGACCGCCCATCCTGATCGTCACGTCGAGCCCGTATTTGCGATAGATCCCTTCGGCTTCGGCCTGGTAGAAACCCCCGTGCTCGGCCTCGGCAAGCCAGTCGGTCGAGAACACGATGCGCTCGAGCGGCTGCGCGTACACGAGCCCCGCGGTGCACGCGGTGACGAGCAGCACGCGGGCAGCGATGCGCAGAATCGGTCGAAGCATGGTTGCGTACTCCTGCTGGGGAAGCGTCCGCGATTGCAGCACGCGTCGGGGCGGCGCAACGGGCGAGGCGGATTATGCGACAGCAGGTGCGCGGCACCGGGCTGAAGCCGATCCGGTGTCCGAAAACGGCTAGTGTGATGGGAGCGACCGGAGCATAATCCGCCGATGCCGCTCGATTCCGAAAGCTGTTACCGCGCGCTCGCCACGCACGACCGGCGCTTCGATGGCCGCTTCTTCGTCGGCGTGCGTACGACCGGGATCTACTGCCGGCCGGTGTGCGGCGTGCGCCTGCCACGGCGCGAGAATTGCCGCTTCTACATGAGTGCCGCGGCGGCCGAGGCCGACGGCTATCGACCGTGCCTGCGCTGTCGCCCCGAGCTCGCGCCGGGCCTCGCGAGCGTCGACGCGTCCGCGCAATTCGCCAAGGCCGCCGTGCGGCTGATCGAGGAGGGCGCGCTCGAGCAGGGCGGCGTCGATGCGCTCGCCGCGCGGATTGGCATCACGAGCCGCCACCTGCGCCGGATCTTCGACGCCGAGTTTGGCGTCTCTCCGCTCGAATTCGCGCAGACGCAGCGCTTGCTGCTTGCCAAGCGTCTGTTGACCGACACGTCGTTGCCGGTGCTCGACGTCGCGTTCGCCAGCGGCTTTCGCAGCCTGCGCCGCTTCAACGCGTTGTTTCGCACGCGCTACCGGATGGCGCCGTCGCGCCTGCGCCGGGCCGCCGCTCCGGGGGCGGCTCCCGGAGCGATGCGCTTCGAGCTCGGCTACCGGCCGCCGTTCGATTGGGATGCGCTGCTCGCGTTCCTGGCTGCGCGCGCGATTCCCGATGTCGAACGCGTCGAACGCGGCCGCTATGTCCGCACGCTCGCGATCGCCCACCGGGGCGGGCGTGCCGAGGGTTTCATCGCCGTCGCGCACGCGCCACGGCGCTGCGCCGTGCGGCTCGACGTGTCGCCGACGCTCGCGAGCGTCGTCCCGGCCGTGATCGGGCGCGTCCGGCACGCATTCGATCTCGGCTGCGACCCTGCACCGATTGCCGCGAGGCTCGGCGATATCGCGCAGGCGAACCCCGGGCTGCGCGTCCCGGGCACGTGCGACGGCTTCGAGCTCGCTGTGCGCGCGGTCGTCGGCCAGCAGATCAGCGTCGCGGCGGCACGGACGCTGCTCGGCCGGATCGCCGTGGCATTCGGTCAGCCGCTTGCGGGGAGTCTGCCGCGCGGTATCGCGCGCGCGTTCCCGGCTGCCGAGGCGATCGCCGCGCGCCCGATCGCCGAGCTGCGCGCGATCGGCCTGCCGGGAGCGCGTGCGCAGACGCTCTCGGCGCTCGCTCAGCGCGTCGCGAGCGGTGCGATCGCGCTCGTTCCAGGCGCCGATGTCGAGCGCACGATGGCGGCACTCGAGACGATTCGCGGCATCGGGCGCTGGACGTCGAGTTACATCGCGATGCGCGCGCTCGGCTGGCCGGATGCTTTCCTCGAGCGCGATCTCGGCGTGCTGAAGGCGCTGGGCGAGACGAGTGCGGCGAATGCGCGTCGGCGCAGCGAAGCCTGGCGCCCATGGCGCGCCTATGCAGTCATTCACCTTTGGAGCAATCATGGCTGAAACGAAGACGACATCGGCTGCGCGCGAGGCGCGCTCGATCTGCCGGACGGCAAGCCCGCTCGGAGAGATCCTGCTCGTCGCCAATGCGCGCGGCGACGCGCTCGCCGGTCTCTACCTCGACGGGCAGAAGTACCACCCGGTGGTGCCGCCGCAATGGCGCGACGATCCGCGGCTGCCGATCCTGCGCGAGGCGGTGCGGCAGTTGCGTGAGTACTTCAGCGGAGCGCGAACGCGATTCGACCTCCCTCTCGATCCGGCCGGTACGCCGTTCCAGCGCAGGGTGTGGCGCGAGATCGCCGCGGTGCCCTGCGGAGCGACGATCAGCTACACCGAGCTCGCGCGCCGCTGCGGGAAGCCCGTTGCGGTCCGCGCCGTGGGTGCTGCGACCGGCCGCAATCCGATGACGGTGATCGTGCCGTGCCATCGGATCGTCGGCAGCGACGGATCGCTGACCGGCTATGCCGGAGGGCTCGCGCGCAAGCGATTGCTTCTCGACCTCGAGACACGTGCCGTGGCCGGCACCGCGCGGCGCGTCGCCTAGGCGCGCGCCGTACGCGCCCGCGCTTCGTGAGCGAGGTTGCCCGAGCCGGTGGCCTCGGACGATGCCGTCGACTACGACGCCATCGGCGCCTTGCGGTGCCCGTCGCGACTCATCGCCACCGCGAGAATCGCGAACAGGATGACGAGCAACCCGACGATCACCGCATTCGTCTGCGCGGCGCGACTGGTGACTCCGATGATCCACGACGAGAGCACCATCCAG
>Ga0157370_10005322_pt1 | contig 14452 bp, 18 predicted proteins | sample C35metaG_FD_113463 | JGI IMG/M metagenome (GOLD analysis project Ga0157370, IMG submission 113463) | Corn rhizosphere microbial communities from Kellogg Biological Station, Michigan, USA - C3-5 metaG | ecosystem: Host-associated > Plants > Roots > Rhizosphere > Soil | place: USA: Michigan...
CCGATCCCGTTGCCGGGCAACACCCAAGTGCTGACCTCGCTCAGTATCGGCATCGCCGTTTACCCGGATCATGGCCTCACACCGGGCACTCTGCTCCACGCCGCCGACGCGGCCATGTACCAAGCCAAGCGCGTCTCTCGTGGCGCGCAACACACGGCAGGGTCGGAGCATCCTGTCGCCGATGATCAAACCAGGAGCTGACTTCTTGTTCTCGATGACCCCGCGTTCCCTGCGATTTTTCGCGATGACTGTGTTCATGGCCTTGCTGGCATTGACCGGCTGCCAGACGGCCCCGCAAAAGGGCCTGACGCCGGCGCAAATTGCCGTGCTGAAACAGCAAGGTTTTGAACTGACCGAGGAAGGCTGGGCATTTGGTCTGTCCGGCAAAGTCCTGTTCGGCAGTGACGACGACAGCCTGAACCCTGCCAGTACCGAAATCGTCGAACGCATTGGCAAGGCGTTGCTGGGTGTTGGCATCGAGCGCGTGCGGGTCGATGGCCACACCGATGCGTCAGGCAAAGAGGCCTATAACGAAAAGCTTTCCCTGCGCCGGGCAAAAAGTGTCGGCAAGGTGCTGACCACCGTCGGCATGCAAGAACAGAACATCCAGTTGCGCGGTTTCGGCAGCAGCGAACCGGTGGCGTCTAACGACAGCACAACAGGCCGCACCGAGAACCGCCGAGTGTCGATCGTGGTGAGCGCCGACTAGTCGGCGAACAACATTTCCCGACTTTCCCCCATCAACAGCCGCTGATTCTGCTCAGTGACCGAACGGATGTAATCCCACAACAGGGTAATCCGCTTCAACTTGCGCCATGGGAATAGTATCGTCCGGGGAAATAATATTAAAAATCGGAGGCGCCTCCACTTTACGCAGGTAGTGTCGTTTTTGGTCTGAAAAAATTGGACGAGTTATCTGTCTTATAGGAGTTGGCGCTACTTTCAGTAGTGCCCTCTGCCCAAGCAGCCATTAGATAGCTCATTCATCGTCATCGTCATCCGATGAGATAGTCCCACTGCCACCTTGAACGAACGACTGACATCCTTCGTTGAATGATTGAGACGGTGTGCTACAGGAATCCTCATCAACAATCCCCTTTTCTTCGGCCCAGTCATACCCCGCTTGATGCCCTGAGCAGTCATCCGTGCATTCGTAGTCGTCAAACGTATCTGCAGATGCAATTGTGCTATTTAGCATCGATACAAGCAGCGCCATTGCATACAACGTTTTCATCGTCAACCTCGCTGTGAATTGTCAAACCAGTAAAGCAACTCCATAACTACCTGCTATCACGAGGTTTAGTGCCGTATTTTCCGGTGTACGGATTCATATTCCCTCTAGTGCTGTAGTTGTTGTTTCTAGTGGAGTCTGGATTTGTAGCATGGGAGGGTTGGACATACGTTCCATTACTTCGCGTATATCCACTGACGGTATGATCAGAGCGACTTCCATAGGAATAACTAGATTTGTACGAAGATTGCCCGCCATAACTACTGCCACGAGCATATACATTTCCGGAAAGTGCTACTGCTGTAGCCACAATTACCAAAAACAACGTCTTTCTCATACAGTCTTCCTTTTTATGGGGGGTGGCTCAACGGCATCACTCCGAAGAGTTTGCGTGAGAAAAACTCGCTGGAGTACATTCAAGTAACGCACAACGTAGGCATGTCCTGTGGGCAGGGGTCTATATCTCACTTGCACGAAAAGCGTGAAGAAGATCGCCACTCCCCTCTCAAGCCCGATGTCTCTTACGAGTCAGCTGCGGCAGACTTCGCCGGGCCAGCTCCGAACTAACGGCTCGAAAGCGTTTTAGTCGTTGAGGAGGATAAATTTTCGTCGAGATTATCGATGGATTGGAGCAAGCGTTTATTGATAACTATCATTCGCTCTTGATTCTCAATGATCTTGGACAAGGCCATCCAGAACCCGCACGTAAAGCAGGCGCCAATGAAAATACCTACACCAATCAGAACACCATAAGGTCCCTGTCCGGAAAACGTGGAAAACGCACCCACAATTAGGGCCAGGACGACCAACAGACTCGAAAGGAAATCGAGCGTTCTGATAACCATGTCTTTCATGATTTTTCTCCTTGGACGCACTTTAAATATGGCTTAAAGATAGGAGTTCATCTCACAGCCATGCTCCAGCCTCATAAAGCACGGTTATGGAGCGAGCCGGTAAATAGCTGGGCTTGCCGCGTAGAACGTATGAGGAGTTTATAGGCGAGGGGAGTTCCAGCCTTTCATTTGGCGACAGCGCTTTAGCACTTCATGACAATCCATGACCTTTCATCTGGATTTGCGTATAGCGTTTCTTGAGTCAGATTTTACGTGGTAGCCATGCCTCTCTCCGGACGTACCGATCTGTCGTCAGCGGTGTTACAAGTTGCGTATCAACCGCTGTTACAAAGCATTGGTAAAGGACTGCTGGCCTCGTGACGATTTCGATACCTGATTCCTTGAAAATCCTCAGTCGGCGAACAACATTTCCCGACTTTCCCCCATCAACAACCCTTGGTTCTGCTCGGTTACAGCGCGGATGTAATCCCACAACAGGGTAATCCGCTTGAGCTTCCTCAGGTCCTCGCGGCAGTACATCCAGAACTGCCGCGTAATGTTGATCTCTTGCGGCAACACCGGCAGTAATCGTGAGTCCTGCGCCGCCAGGAAGCACGGCAGGATGGCCAGCGAGCGTCCCTGCTGCGCCGCCACGAATTGCGCGATCACGCTGGTGCTGCGCAGATTGGCGCTGGCGCCGGGCAGTACGTTTGCCAGGTACAACAGCTCCGAGCTGAACGCCAAATCGTCGACATAACTAATGAATGAATGCTTGCCCAGGTCTGCCGGGCGGCGGATCGGTGGGTGTTTGTCGAGATACTCCTGGGTTGCGTACAGCTGCAACCGGTAGTCGCAGAGTTTGCAGCAGACATATGGCCCGTGTTCCGGGCGCTCCAGGGCGATGACGATGTCCGCTTCGCGCTTGGACAGGCTGATGAAGTGTGGCAGCGGCAGGATGTCGACGGAGATGGCCGGGTAGGCGTCGACGAAATGGCTCAGTTGCGGGGTGATGAAAAAGCTGCCGAACCCTTCCGTGCAGCCCATGCGTACGTGCCCGGAAAGCGCGACTCCCGATCCTGAAACCTGCTCGCAGGCCATGTGCAGCGTGCTTTCGATCGACTCGGCGTAACCCAGCAATCGCTGGCCTTCTGCGGTCAGGACAAAACCGCTGGTCCGGGATTTCTCGAACAGCAACGTCCCCAATGAAGCTTCCAGCGAACTGATTCGTCGCGACACGGTGGTGTAGTCCACCGCCAGGCGCTTGGCCGCGGTGCTGGCCTTGCGGGTGCGGGCGACTTCGAGGAAAAACTTCAGGTCGTCCCAGTTCAGCGAGCCTAGCGAGGTGATGTTTTTTTGCATGATGGACCGGCTTTTATGTGCGTTCTTATTAGAAGTTTGCACATCTATACTCCAAAAACAGCTCCACAACCAATTCGCGGCACACGCCTCATCTCAAGGCGACTTACTCGCCTTGGCTCCCAAGATAAAAACAAGCATCCGGAGACCCACATGAACGCATCGCTCACGCCTAACGAAACCACCGTGCAGAAGGTCAAGCTGTTGATCGACGGCCAGTGGGTCGAATCGAAGTCCACCGAGTGGCACGACATCGTCAACCCTGCGACCCAGCAAGTGCTGGCCAAGGTTCCGTTTGCAACCACCGAAGAAGTCGATGCCGCCATCAGCGCCGCCCATCGTGCTTTCCAGACCTGGAAACTGACCCCGATCGGCGCGCGGATGCGCATCATGCTCAAGCTCCAGGCATTGATTCGCGAACACTCCAAGCGTATTGCCGTGGTCCTCAGTGCCGAGCAGGGCAAAACCATCGCCGACGCTGAAGGCGACATTTTCCGCGGCCTGGAAGTGGTCGAGCACGCCTGCTCCATCGGCAGCCTTCAGATGGGCGAATTTGCCGAGAACGTGGCCGGCGGTGTCGACACCTACACCCTGCGTCAACCCATCGGTGTCTGCGCCGGCATCACCCCGTTCAACTTCCCGGCGATGATTCCGTTGTGGATGTTCCCGATGGCCATCGCCTGCGGCAACACCTTCGTGCTCAAACCGTCCGAACAGGACCCGATGTCGACCATGCTCCTGGTGGAACTGGCGATCGAGGCCGGCGTTCCGGCGGGCGTGCTTAACGTCGTGCATGGCGGCAAGGACGTGGTGGACGCGCTCTGCACGCACAAAGACATCAAGGCTGTGTCCTTCGTCGGTTCGACCGCCGTCGGTACGCACGTCTACGACCTGGCCGGCAAACACGGCAAACGCGTGCAATCGATGATGGGCGCGAAGAACCACGCCGTGGTGCTGCCGGACGCCAATCGCGAGCAAGCGCTGAACGCACTGGTCGGCGCCGGTTTCGGTGCCGCCGGTCAACGCTGCATGGCCACCTCCGTGGTGGTGTTGGTCGGCGCGGCCAAGCAATGGCTGCCGGATCTGAAAGCGCTGGCGCAGAAGCTGACTGTGAATGCGGGCAGCGAGCCGGGCACCGACGTGGGGCCGGTTATTTCGAAAAAAGCCAAGGCGCGGATTCTCGATCTGATCGAAAGCGGCATCAAGGAAGGCGCCAAGCTGGAGCTGGACGGTCGCGAGATCACGGTACCGGGTTACGAAAAGGGCAACTTTGTCGGCCCAACCTTGTTCTCCGGCGTGACCACCGACATGCAGATCTACACCCAGGAAATCTTCGGCCCGGTGCTGGTCGTACTGGAAGTGAATACGCTCGACGAAGCCATTGCGCTGGTCAACGCCAACCCGTTCGGCAACGGCACGGGCCTGTTCACCCAGAGCGGTGCGGCGGCGCGTAAATTCCAGAACGAAATCGACGTCGGCCAGGTCGGCATCAACATCCCGATTCCGGTGCCGGTCCCGTTCTTCAGCTTTACCGGTTCGCGCGGCTCCAAACTCGGCGACCTCGGCCCGTATGGCAAGCAAGTGGTGCAGTTCTACACTCAGACCAAGACCGTCACCAGCCGCTGGTTCGATGACGACAGCGTCAACGACGGTGTGAACACCACCATCAACTTGCGTTAAGGAGCCGGACATGAAAATCGCTTTTATCGGTCTCGGCAACATGGGCGCCCCGATGGCGCGCAACCTGATCAAGGCCGGCCACGCGCTGCGCCTGGTCGACCTGAACAAAACCGTGCTGGCTGAACTTGAGCAGTTGGGCGGCAGCATCAGCGCTTCGGCGCGTGAAGCGGCACAAGGTGCAGAACTGGTGATCACCATGCTGCCCGCCGCTGTGCATGTTCGCAGTGTGTGGCTGGGTGAAGACGGCGTTCTCGCCGGTATCGGCCAAGGCGTACCGGCCGTGGATTGCAGCACCATTGATCCACAGACCGCGCGTGATGTGGCCGCCGCCGCAGCCAAACAAGGCGTGGCCATGGCCGATGCGCCCGTCTCTGGCGGCACCGGCGGTGCGGCGGCCGGCACGCTGACGTTTATGGTCGGCGCCACCCCGGAACTGTTCGCCACCCTGCAACCGGTGTTGGCGCAGATGGGCCGCAACATCGTCCATTGCGGTGAAGTCGGCACCGGGCAAATCGCCAAGATCTGCAACAACCTGCTGCTGGCGATTTCCATGGTCGGCGTCAGCGAAGCCATGGCGCTGGGTGATGCACTGGGGATCGACACGACCGTCCTGGCCGGGATCATCAACAGCTCGACCGGGCGTTGCTGGAGCTCGGAAATGTACAACCCGTGGCCGGGCATCGTTGAAACAGCGCCGGCCTCGCGCGGTTATACCGGTGGCTTCGGTGCCGAACTGATGCTCAAGGATTTGGGACTGGCCACGGAAGCGGCCCGTCAGGCGCATCAACCGGTGGTGCTCGGCGCAGTGGCCCAGCAGTTGTATCAGGCGATGAGTCAGCGTGGGGAAGGTGGTAAAGACTTCTCGGCGATCATCAACAGCTATCGCAAGCCGCAATAATCGCTTAACAGGTACTGCATGCCCTCATTGACCGGGAGATCACGTCGGGTGATCCCCCGGTTTTTTTGCATCAGGCAAACACGAAATACTTGCGCACGGTTTCAACCACTTCCCACGTGCCTTTCATCCCCGGCTCGATGACGAAAATATCGCCGGCGCGCAGATGGATCGGCTCTTTGCCTTCCGGGGTGATGATGCAGTAGCCCTCGCGGAAATCGCAGTATTCCCACTTCACATATTCCACATACCACTTGCCCGGCGTGCAGATCCAGGTGCCCATGATCTTGCTGCCGTCTTCGCTGGTGTAGGCGTTGAGGTTGACGGTGTGCGGGTCACCTTCGAGTTTTTCCCATTTGCAGGCGTCTAGTACCGGCAGTGGATGAGTATCGCGAAGGACGGTAATCGGTGCGGTCATGATGACTCCGGGCAGTGGGCTCAAGAACTGAAGTCGCACCCTATAGCCCCCATGCACCGGTCAGTTGTCTGAACTCGACATCCAGGTGTCCAGAAACGCGCAACACCTCAAAGACTTTCCAATGGGCAATCGGCCCTGGATTGTTCGAGGCTGGCGTCGAACGCGATCAATTGTGCGTGCTGGTGCGACAGCACGGTTATTCGCTCATTGATCTCGCGCTTTTTGGCATCGATGGCCTGACGCGCCAGTTCCCACGGCATTGACTGACCCTGATGGCCGGCGAAGATCGCCTGCAATTCCTTGAGCCTGAAACCCAGTTGTTGGGCGCACTTGATAAAAATCAGCAGGTCGACACTTTGCTGGTCATAGACGCGGTATTTCCCTAAGCGCCGGGCCTCAGGCAGCAAGCCGATCGACTCGTAATGGCGGATGCTCTTGATCGTGGTGCCGGAGCGTTGCGCGGCTTGGCCGATGTACATGAAAAATCCTTTTTTGCCGTGGTACAGCCCCGCGCATTATCGGCAGACTCAGCGACTGGCGATAGCCTGGGCTTGCAGCAGCCAGGCTTCACGCTGGACTGCGCTGGCGCCGAGAATCGGGCCGAAGGTGAGTGTGCGCCTGGGTTCGATACCGCAGAAGGCGAGGGTGGTTTTGCGGATCTGATGCAGCCCGGGCATGCGATACACCCAACGGTAATACCAGGGTGGCGTGTCCATGGTCACCAACAAATGCGCGCTGCGACCCCGCAACAATTTGTCGGGAAAGGCTTTGCCTTCACGGTACTTGAAAGCGAAACCGGGCAGGAACACTCGATCAAAAAAGCCCTTGAGCAAGGCCGGAATCCCGCCCCACCAGATTGGATAAACCAGCGTCAGATGCTGCGCCCACAGGATGTCGGCCTGCGCCTGACGCAAGTCGGCTTCCAGAGGTTGAACCTGTTGATAGCCATCACGTAGCACCGGGTCAAAGTCCATTGTGCCGAGAAACAACTGGCGGACTTCATGCCCGGCGCGCAACGCCGATTGAGCATATCGCTCGGCGAGTGCAGCGCAAAAGCTGTTGCTGGAAGGATGACCGAGAATCACCAGAATTCGTTTGCCCATCGTCTCTGTCCTTGAAGATGAAACCTCAAGGGTAAAGTCTGCCCCTCAGGGGAGAGTCAAGGTATGCAGAAGGGCTCTGGCATAACCGGGCAGCGTGGCAAAGTCCCGGGCACAGAGCAGGAGTTTGCGTTGGGCCCAGGGTTCTTGCAGTGCGATGCTCTGGAAAGGCTGTTCGCCGGACCAGCGCTCGACGGCTGCGAGGGGCACGATCGCCAGCCCCGCGCCCCGGGCGACCATGCGCATGACGCCATCAAAACCGTCGGCACGGATGCGGATTTTCAGGCGTACGCCAGCGTGCAGCGCTTGTGCTTCGAGGTACACGGCCAAGGCACTGCTGGCGTTCAGTCCTACGAAATCATGGTGCAGGGTGTCGCCGAAACTCAGGGATTCGCGGTCCGCCAACGGATGATCGCGGGGCAGCAGCAATACCAGTGGATCGTCGCGAAACGCACGGGTTTGCAGGTCATCGGTTTCCACGGCGTCGGAGACGATACCCAAGTCAGCCGCACCTTGACGCAAGGCGTGAGTGATGCGCGCACTGGGGAGTTCTTGAAGGTCGATGTCGAGATTCGGATGCTCGTGCAGGAAGTCCGCGAGCAACTCCGGCAGGTACTCGGTGATCGCCGTGGTGTTGCACAGCAACCGCACCTGGCCTTTGACCCCTTTGGCGTACTCGGCCAGATCCTGTTGCATGAGTTCGGCCTGTTGCAGCAGGGCTCGGGCGTGTTTGACCAAGGCTTTACCCGCCGACGTGGGCGTGACGCCGCGCCGGCCACGCTGCAGGAATTCGATACCGAGCGAAGCCTCCATGGCGCGGATTCTTGCACTCGCGGCTGCCAGCGACAGATGACTGCGCGCGGCGCCGGCGGTGATGTTGCCGCTGTCGAGGATGTTCAGGTAGAGGCGCAGGTCGGTCAGGTCGAAGTGCATGTTTTATCCCAAGATCGTTCCCACGCTCTGCGTGGGAATGCCTCACTGGACGCTTTGCGTCCGCTTCGGCAGGTGACGCGGAGCGTCACGGGCTGCATTCCCACGCAGAGCGTGGGAACGATCACTGCCTCTTGCTTGGCAAGAGGCTGACTCAGTATATGGCAGATTTTCAACTGACTCGCCCGGGCTCAGGATAGCCCCATGAATACACTCGCCGCGTTCTACCAAAACCTCGGGCTTGCCCTTTCTTTACTGGTCATCGCCACCTTCCTGCTGGCCGGCATGATCAAGGGCGTCATCGGCCTCGGCTTGCCCACCATCGCCATGGGCCTTCTCGGTCTGGCTATGGCACCGTCGCAGGCTGCCGCACTGCTGATCATTCCCGCCACGCTCACCAATGTCTGGCAACTGGCGTTCGGTGGGCATTTGCGCGGGCTGATCAAACGGCTATGGCCGCTGTTGCTGTCGATCTTCATCGGCACGGGGGCGGGCACGCTGTGGATCGGCATGGCTGGAGGGCAGTGGGTGGTGCGGGGCTTGGGGGCTGCGTTGTTGCTGTACGCGCTGAGCGGCTTGTTCCTGCCAACCTTGCGCGTGGGCAGTCGCAGCGAACGTTGGCTCGGTCCGCTGTGTGGCGTGCTGACAGGCGTCATCACCTCGGCCACCGGTGTCTTCGTGATTCCCGCTGTGCCTTATCTGCAAGCGCTCGGCTTGAGCAAGGACGAACTGGTGCAGGCACTGGGTTTGTCGTTCACCGTTTCGACCCTCGCGCTGGCCGCGGGCCTGTTATGGCGCGGCACTCTGGACGGTGGTGAATTGAGCGCCTCGTTGCTGGCGCTGATCCCGGCAGTGCTCGGTATGTGGCTGGGCCAATGGCTGCGTCAGCGGATCAGCGCTTCGTTATTCAAGCGTGTGTTCTTCATCGGCCTCGGTGTGCTCGGCGGCCATTTGTTGATCAGTGGTTAGCCGACGACGGGCTGAGCATGTCGATGGCGCGGATATCGAAATCCCGTTCCAGGTACTCATCGCGCTGGTCGAGGAACTGCTTCATGTGCGGCAGATTCGAGTGCACATCAAGGTGGGCCTGGGACTGCCAGATCTCGTAGAAGATAAACAGCGTCGGGTCCTGTTTGTCGCGCAGCATGTGGTACTCGATGCAACCGGGCTCGGCGCGGCTCGCTTCCACATAGCCACGGAAAAACGCTTCGAAGGCGTCGGATTTTTCCGGGCGGGTCTTGGCGTGCAGGATGAAACCTTGCATTTCACTCATCAGAAGTCTCTTCAAGTTAAGAATCGTCGCAAGTTTATGGCAACAATCGCCTGTTGATTCGTGCGTATGAGTCAAATGAATTTTGCGAATTCAGCGCTTATTCCGCGCGGGGTCAGCCGTTAACCTGCCGCCATCAAATTTCTGAACCTTTCGAGATTTCTCATGAAAAAAGTCCTGTTGCTCAATGGCGGTAAAAAATTCGCCCACTCCGATGGCCGCTACAACACCACCCTGCATGAAGCTGCACTGAGCGTGCTGGATCGCGGCGGCATGGATATCAAAACCACCTTCATCGACGAGGGTTACGACATCGCCGATGAAGTCGCCAAATTCCTCTGGGCCGACGTGATCATTTATCAAATGCCCGGCTGGTGGATGGGCGCGCCGTGGACCGTGAAAAAGTACCTCGACGAAGTCTTCACCGAAGGCCATGGCAGCCTCTACGCCAGCGACGGCCGCACCCGTTCCGACGCGTCGCAAAAGTACGGCAGCGGCGGCCTGATTCAAGGCAAGCAATACATGCTGTCGCTGACTTGGAACGCACCTCAACAAGCGTTCGATGACCCGAGCGATTTCTTCGAAGGCAAAGGGGTGGACGCGGTGTACTTCCCGTTCCACAAGGCCAACGAGTTTCTCGGCATGACTGGCCTGCCGACCTTCCTGAGCGTCGACGTGATGAAACGCCCGAACATCGAGGGCGATGTGGCGCGCTATGAGCAGCATTTGACCGAGGTGTTCGGCCTGCCGGCGTAAGGTTCCTTTTGCCCCGCATCCAGCTACTATCAAGCCAGTTTTGAATGAGGGGCATCCGTGAAAGCCAGATCCGATGAGTTGCAGATTTTTGTCTGCGTGATTGAGTGCGGGTCTATCTCCGCTGCGGCTGAACAGGTCGGGCAAACGCCCTCGGCGGTCAGTCGCACGTTGTCACGGCTGGAGGCCAAGCTCGATACCACGTTGATCAATCGCACCACGCGGCGCATGGACCTGACCGAGGAGGGCAAGTACTTCTTCGAGCACGCCAAGCGGATTCTCGATCAGATGGACGAGCTTGAAGAACGCCTCAACTCACGCCAGCAAACCCCGTCCGGGCGGCTGCGGATCAATGCCGCCTCACCGTTCATGCTGCACGCCATCGTGCCGTACATCGACGAATTCCGCCGGCTCTACCCGGACATCCAGCTGGAACTCAACAGTAACGACCTGATCATCGATCTGCTGGAACAAAGCACCGACATCGCCATCCGCATCGGCACCCTGACCGACTCCACGTTGCATGCCCGTTCCCTGGGGTGCAGCCCGTTGCATATCGTCGACAGCCCGACGTACCTGGAGCAGCACGGTACGCCGCAGGCAGTTGCGGATTTGAGTGAGCACACGCTACTGGGGTTTACCCAGAATGAAGGCCTCAATCAGTGGCCGCTGCGTTATGTGCATGGCGATCGCTGGCCGATACAGGCGTCGATCAGCGCTTCCAGCGGCGAGACCATTCGCCACCTGGCGCTGGAAGGCCAGGGCATCGCCAGCCTGTCGCACTACATGACCATCGAAGACATTCGTGCCGGGCGTTTGAAAGTGCTGCTGGCCGAATTCAACAGCGGCTATCGCCAGCCGATCAACGCGGTGTACTACCGCAACTCGCAACTGGCCTTGCGGATTCAGTGTTTCCTGGACTTTATCCAAAGCAAATTGGCGGAGTACGCGAACTCGGATTTCAAGGGCTGATTCGTGATTCCTGCGCAAGAGTGAATTGGGTCAGAGGGGATTATTCGTCAGTGATCCCTGCTGGATACTCGTTGCATCACTTATCCACGCAGGGAGTTTCTCCATGAACGTATTCGTTACCGGTGCTGCCGGTTTTATCGGCGGTTCCATCGCCACCGGTCTGATCCGTGCCGGCCACACCGTCACCGGCCTGGTGCGCAGCGCTGAACAAGCCAATGAACTGAGCGCCTTGGGCATCACCCCAGTGATCGGCACGCTCGACGACAACGCCCTGCTCGCCGAACAGGCTCGCACTGCCGACGCCGTTATCAACGCCGCCAGCAGCGACCATCGTGGCGCCGTCGAGGCGTTGCTCAACGCCCTGCGTGGCTCCAACAAAGTGTTCCTGCACACCAGCGGTTCGAGCATCGTCGGCGATGCGTCGGGCGGCAAATCAAGTGACGTCATCTACTTCGAAGACAACTTGCCGGAACCGACTGCCGACAAGGCTGCCCGCGTGGCCATCGACAACCTGATCCTCGCCGCGGCGAACGACGGCGTGAACTCGGCCGTGATCTGCAACACCCTGATCTACGGCCACAGCCTGGGTGTCAGTCGCGACAGCGTGCAACTGCCGCGCTTGCTCAAACAGGCGCGCAAAAGTGGCGTGGTCCGGCATGTCGGCCCGGGGCAGAACATCTGGTCCAACGTGCACATCGAAGACGTGGTGTCCCTGTATCTGTTGGCGTTGACCAAGAACGTACCGGGCATGTTCTACTTCGTTGAAAGCGGTGAAGCGTCGTTCATCGACATGACCACCGCGATGGCCGGGGCGCTGAAGTTGGGGGCGGCGCAAGACTGGCCGCTCAAAGATGCCGAAGCCGAGTGGGGGTATGAGATGGCCAACTACGGTTTGGGTTCCAACAGCCGGGTGCGTGGTCAAAAGGCGCGTGAACTGCTGGGCTGGGTGCCGCAGCGGACGTCGGTGATTGACTGGATTCGTGACGAGATGGTGTGAGTTCGCCTTAAACCGCGTCATCGTTCATCGCGGGCAAGCCATGCTCCTACAGGGTACTGAGCCGTTCACGTCATTGGCGAACGACACCAGACCTGTAGGAGCATGGCTTGCCCGCGATGACATTTTCAGCAATGCGACAACTGGCCGGGCCGGCCTCGATTCCGTAACATCCGCACACTAATTTTTGTCATTCCCAAGTGCGGTCCCCTCCGATGAAACCCAAACGTCTACGCGCCGATGTCCTGGCCGGGCTCACCACGTCTTTTGCCTTGCTCCCCGAGTGCATCGCCTTCGCGCTGGTCGCGCATCTCAACCCGCTGATGGGGCTTTACGGGGCGTTCATCATTTGCACCCTGACCGCGCTGTTCGGCGGGCGGCCGGGGATGGTCTCGGGGGCTGCCGGATCGATGGCCGTGGTGATCGTGGCACTGGTGGTGCAACACGGCGTGCAGTATTTGCTGGCCACGGTGCTGCTGGGTGGGTTGATCATGTTGGCGTTCGGGCTGCTGAAGTTGGGCAAACTGGTGCGCATGGTCCCGCACCCGGTGATGCTCGGTTTCGTCAACGGCCTGGCGATCATCATTGCCCTGGCGCAGCTGGAGCATTTCAAAAGCGGAGAGACCTGGCTCAGCGGCACGCCGCTGTCCTTGATGACGGGGCTGGTGGCCGTGACGATGGCCATTGTTTATCTGCTGCCGCGCCTCACGCGTGCCGTGCCGCCGGCACTGGTGGCGATTCTGAGCGTGGGCCTGGCGGTGTATCTGCTGGGCTTGCCGACCCGCACGCTGGGTGACATGGCGCACATCGCCGGTGGCCTGCCGACCTTTGCGCTGCCAGACATTCCCTGGAGCCTGGAAACCCTGCGCATCATCGCCCCCTACGCGATATTGATGGCGCTGGTCGGCCTGCTGGAAACCCTGCTGACCCTGAACCTGACCGACGAAATCACCGAGAGCCGTGGCTTCCCGGATCGCGAGTGCGTGGCGCTGGGCGCGGCCAACATGGTCTCGGGCGTGTTCGGTGGCATGGGTGGCTGCGCGATGATCGGCCAGACCGTGATCAACCTCAGCTCCGGTGGGCGCGGCCGGCTATCGGGCGTGGTGGCCGGGGTTCTGATTCTGCTGTTCATCCTGTTTCTTTCGCCGCTGATCGAGCGTATCCCGCTGGCGGCGCTGGTCGGGGTGATGTTTGTGGTGTCCCAGCAGACGTTCGCCTGGGCCTCGCTGCGGGTGGTGAACAAAGTGCCGTTGAACGACGTGCTGGTGATCATCGCGGTGACGGTCATCACCGTGTTCACCGATCTGGCCACCGCCGTGATGTGCGGGATCATCATCGCGGCGCTCAACTTTGCCTGGCAGCAGGCTCGGCAGCTGTACGCCGACAGTCATCTGGAGAACGACGGCAGCAAACTCTACCGGGTGCATGGCACGCTGTTCTTTGCCTCGACGACCCCTTTCCTCAATCAATTCGATCCGGCCAATGATCCTGCCCAGGTCACGCTCGATTGCCGTCATTTGAGCTTCGTTGATTACTCGGCCATCTCCGCGCTGGATACGCTGCGCGAACGCTACACCAAGGCCGGCAAGCACCTGCGCGTGCTGCACGTGTCGGCGCGTTGCAAAAAACTGCTGAAACGCGCCCGCGTGAGTCACGACTGACGTCCAGCCACGGCAGTCGAGATCGTTCCCACGCTCTGCGTGGGAATGCCTCACCGGACGCTCCGCGTCCACTTTGGGACGCAGAGCGTCCCTGGCTGCATTCCCACGCGGAGCGTAGGAACGATCAGCGTGAAGGGATGAAAATCCGCCTGCCCGATTTTCATAATCCTCGACCGCGCATATCTCTCAACGACAACCCTTACCCCTTCGCGAAAATTACTTTCACCTCGTTTGAAAATCACCTCTCGAAATGTTTTAAGAGTTTCACAATCCATTCGACGTGACCCTTTCGAGGAGTACCGCATGACCCTGTCCTTCGGCTATTGGCTGCTGGTGTATGCCGCCATCGCCATCATTGC
>Ga0157370_10005326_pt1 | contig 14450 bp, 15 predicted proteins | sample C35metaG_FD_113463 | JGI IMG/M metagenome (GOLD analysis project Ga0157370, IMG submission 113463) | Corn rhizosphere microbial communities from Kellogg Biological Station, Michigan, USA - C3-5 metaG | ecosystem: Host-associated > Plants > Roots > Rhizosphere > Soil | place: USA: Michigan...
TATAATGTTCGTTTTTTTGGACATTTTTTAGATAAAAAATAAGCCACGGATAACTCTGTGGCTTATTTTTATTGATAAAGTTACAACAGGTTTTGAATGCTTGGCATTCCCCTCCACCGGAGGGGTGGCAAAAATTCAAAGAATTTTTGACGGGGTGGTTCTATACACAAAACATTGCTCTATACTTCTTAATCTAAAAACTCCCCTGAAACATAATACCAACGTTCATGCATTTTCTGAAAAACAGACAACTCATGATGAATTTGCAGATGGCCATCCTGATCAGTATAATAAGCTTTAAACTCTACATGATTTAAAGTGGGAGTCCGGATGATTTCCAGTTTTGTCCATTGATTGATTTCTCCCCATTCCTGAAGGTCTTTTTTGTTGTGGTATTTTCTTTTTCCCGGAAGGGTAGTCTCCATCAGATATTCGCCATTAGGAATGGCAAAAGCAGAAAACCTTGAGCGCATCAGAGCTTCAGCCGTAGGAGCATGTTTTTCTCCGGTATGATAAGGCTTACAACATTCTTCGTAGGATTTTCCTGAACAGCACGGACAGTTCATATAGTGTATTTTAAATTTTGAATTGCAAAAATAATGAATCTCATTAGAAACGGGCTATAATCCTGAGCGGAGACGAAGGAAGTCCATTCAAAATAAACAAAAATATTCATCGGCTTTAGCCAAAACATAAAAAAGAAGCACTCTAATTAAAGAATGCTTCCCATTGATTTATTTAATAAAACCTCTGTTTCTTAATAAAGGTTTAATATCCGGATCGTGTCCTGTAAAGTCTCTGAATGCCTGATTCAGGTCTACAGAATTTCCTACGGAAAGAATGTATTTTCTGAAACGGTCACCATTTTCTCTGGTTAATCCACCATTTTTACTGATCCATTCCCATGCATCATTATCCAATGTTTCAGACCATAAATAAGCGTAATATCCTGCTGAATAACCACCTCCCCAGATGTGTGCAAAATAAGGCGTGTGATATCTTGGCGGAACCGTTGCCAAATTAAAACCATGGCTGGCTAAAGATTGCTTTTCAAAATCCAGAACTGGAATAAACTGGCTGTCGTTGCTTACTGTATGCCAATCCATATCAAGCTCGGCAGCAGAAACCAATTCCGTAGTCATGTATCCCTGATTGAAGGTAGACGCTTTTTTGATCTTGTCTACCAAAGCCTGTGGAATAGGTTGCTTAGTCTCATAATGTACAGCATAATTCTTCAGAACCACAGGATCTAAAGCCCAGTGCTCATTGATTTGAGAAGGGAACTCTACGAAGTCTCTCGGTACATTCGTTCCTGAAAGAGAAGGGTATTTCTGGCTGGCAAACATCCCGTGAATAGAATGGCCAAATTCATGGAAGATGGTTGAAACATCATCATAGCTAATTAATGATGGTTTTCCAGGTGCCGGTTTCTGATAATTGTAGCAGTTTACAATGACAGGTTTTGTTCCCAGTAAATAAGACTGCTCAACAAAATTACTCATCCATGCTCCTCCGTTTTTAGAATCTCTGGTATAGAAATCCAAATAGTAAATCGCAATAGATTTTCCATCATGATCGAAAACCTCATACGTTACAACATCCGGATGGTAAACAGGAAGATCTGTTCTCTTCTTGAAAGTCAGTCCGTAGAATTTTTCAGCAGCGAAGAAAACTCCTTTTTCCAAAACTGTTGTGATTTCAAAATAAGGTTTTATTTGGCTTTCATCAAGATCAAACTTAGCTTTTCTTACCTGCTCGGCATAGAAATTCCAGTCCCACGGTTCTACATTGCAACCTCCTTTCTGTTGATCAATAAGATCCTGAATATCTTTTGCTTCACGTCTTGCTGTTTCTACTGCCGGAGTAGCAATCTGATTCATCAGTTTAGTAGCTGCCTCAGGTGTTTTTGCCATCTGATCCTGAAGTTTCCATTCAGCAAAGTTTTTCTTTCCTAAAATCTGAGCTTTTTTCAGTCTTAATTTAGCCAATTGCTCAATCGTTGATCTTGTATCGTTGGCATCTCCTTTTTCAGCTCTAGTCCATGAAGCTTTGAATAGCTTTTCTCTGGTAGCTCTGTTTTTTAAATTTTGAAGAAGAGGCTGTTGTGTAGTGTTTTGTAAAGCCAGAAGGTATTTCCCAGGTTGTCCTGCTGTTTTAGCATCAGATGCCGCTGCTGCAATTTCATCCGCAGAAAGTCCGTCAAGCTCTTTTGCATCAGAGAAAAATACACCTCCCTGTTTTCTTGCTTCCAATAATTTATTGGAATACTGTGTAGAAAGGGAAGCCAGCTCCTGATTGAGTTGCTTTAATTTTTCTTTATCGGCTGCAGAAAGGTTAGCTCCTGCAATTTCAAAATTCTGCTTATAATATTGTGCAAGTCTTTTGCTTTCAGAATCAAGACCATCTTCTTTGATGGATTGTATTCTTTTATAAAGATTTTCATTCAGGTACAGTTTATCAGAATGTGCAGCAAAAATAGGTGCATATTCTTCATCCAAAGCCTGCAGCGTAGGGTTTGTGTTCGCACTTGTAAGATTTGAGAATACAATTTGTGCTCTTCTCAATACTTCACCGCTTTTTTCCAATGCAACGATTGTATTTTCAAAAGTAGGGGCAGCCGGATTGTTGGCAATTTTTATGATTTCCGCTTCATGCTGTTTTAAACCAAAGTCAAAAGCAGGTTTGAAGTGTTCATTTTTGATTTTGTCAAATTCCGGAGCTTCATACTGAAGCTTGCTTTTCTTCATAAAAGGGTTTGAAGATAAAGATGGATCAGGTGCAGGAAGCTCCTGTTGAATATCGGTCTGTTTCATTGTAGTACAAGATTGATTGAACGCCAAGGCAGAAATTAATAATACCGATGAAATATTCTTCATAAATATAGTTGTTATTAAAGCATAAAGATATTAAAAACTTGCATCATAGAATCTATTTTGGGAGATGTATTTATTGAAACTCTATAGGGAATGTTTTATAATGAATAAGATAAGTGTCTTAGACCCAGAAAAGTATTTTTGAAAAATCGATATGGCAGACCATTGCAGTATTTTTAAATGTAATGTAATATTTTTTATAAATTAGTTGTTATTTAATTAAAGAAATCAACAAAAATAATTAACAAAAGAAATAAGCATGAAAACAAGGACTTTATTTATTTTTTCAGCCTTAGCGGCATTAGCCTCATGTAATGATAAACATGAGAACAGAAACAGAGATAGAGACGGAGACAGAAGTAATTGGGTAGAAAAAGTAGTAAGCAAAGAAAGCGGCCCGATACAGCATAAAGAATTTAACGGAGATTTTGATGAAATCCAGGTTTCTCAGGCGATTGAAGCCGAAATCATAAAATCTGAAACAGAAAAAGTAGAAATTTCTGCCCCTCAAAGCATCATCAATGAAATTCTTGTGGATAATGATGGCGGAAGACTTCATATTCATTATAAACCCGGTATCAGAGTGATGAATATCAGTAAAGTGACGGCAAAAATTTATGCAAAAGACTTTAAGAAACTTCTTGCCGATTCAGCAGCTAGAATTATCATAAAAGATAAATTTACTCAGGAAAAAACAGATATCGAAGTATCAAGTGCGGGAAGTATTTCCGGAGATCTGGAAGCTAATGATATGGATATTAATATCAGCAGCAGCAGTAGTTTCGACGGTAAAATATGGGCTGTAAACCTTGATGTTGAATCTTCGTCAGGATCAACTCTTGATATCTCAGGAAAAGCGAAAAAGGCAGATGTAAGTGCTTCTTCAGGCAGCAGTGTTTCAGCGAAAGGCGTTATTGCTGATGATGTAGAAGCAGATGCTTCCAGCGGTGCAAGCATTCATATAAGTGCCGTTTCCAGTGTGAAGGCAGGTGCATCATCCGGTGGAAGTGTGGATATCTCTAAAAAAGGAGAGCTTAAGAATGTAAGCAAAGAAGAAAGCAGTGGCGGAAGTGTAAACATCCAATAAACTAATCCTGGGATTCTTCCTCATCTTCTTCATCGGCAGATGAGGAGCCTTCCCAATTTTTATTGTCAAAATTAAGATTATCATAGGCTAATAAATCCTCTTCCCGCTGGAGGATTTCTTTTGTGGTAAACAAGGTAATCTCTTCATCGTTTTCTTTCATTTTGGCCAGTTTTCTGATGGATGCCTTATCAATAGCCATAAACCTTTGTCCCATACGCCTTGCTGCATATTTTCTCATTCCCGTTTCATGAAGTACATCAACAGCCATATCCACCGCTGTTCCTAATGTTTCACGGTAAATATGATTAACTCCGTTGTTAAGATAATCATACGCATCAATCCTGTTTTTCGCTCTCACAAAAATTTTCACTTCAGGATAATGTTCACGTACAAGCTCTGCAATGAATTTGTTATCATCCGGATCATCCAGACACAAAACCAAAATTTCAGCATCTTCAATTCCGGCAGCTCTTAAAATGGGAATTCTGGTCGCATCACCATAATAAACTTTAAAACCATAACTTCTGAGCAGCTTTACACGGTCAGAATCACGGTCCAAAACAGTAGCTGATATTTTATTGGCCTTTAAAAGACGTCCCACTGTACTTCCAAAGTGCCCAAAACCTACAATAATGATCTTCTTTTGAACAACATCACTGTCGAGAATATTGTAATCATGTTCTTCTTCCGGAATTTCTTTGATGAATTTCGGAGTAATGAACTTCTCATTAATGATCAAAAGAATTGGTGTAATACACATGGTAATTGCAGTGACTGCCATCATTTGTGCATTCATTTCAGGGCCTAAAAGATAGAGATCTGATGCATAATTGAGCAGTACAAACGCAAATTCTCCCACTTGTGAGAGAGCAAATGCATAAAAAAAACTTTGAGGAGTATCTATCCTGAAAAACTTTCCGATAGTGTATAAAACAACAAATTTTACAGCCAGCACAGCAAAAACAGTACTGAAGATAAATAATGGATCTTTCTGAATAACATTAAAATTGATGGTTGATCCTACACTCACGAAGAAAACGGCTAACAGCAATCCTTTGAAAGGATCAATCTGTGCTTCCAGCTCATGACGGAATTCACTGTTGGCAAGCATTACTCCCGCAAGGAAAGCACCTAATGCCGGAGAAAGTCCAATAACAACCATCAGCTCCGAAACCCCGATAACCAGGAATAGGGAAGATGCCGTTAAAAGCTCTGTCATTCCTGATTTTGAAACATAGCGCAGAAAAGGAACAAAGACATATCTGCCTAATAAAATAAGCAATGCAACTCCGAAAATTACAGTTCCGGCCTGAAGCCATTCCGGTAGTTTCTGGATCAGAATCTGAATTTCGTTATCATGATGCTTGGCCTTATAATTAGCCACAATAGGAAGTATGGCCAAAATAGGGATCACAGAAATATCCTGAAATAACAGGGTAGAGAATGAGGCTTCTCCGGCAGTGGTTTTAAGATTATTTTTTTCCTGTAAGGTTTGCAGAACAATTGCTGTAGAAGAAAGAGCGAAACACATGGCAATAGTAATAGCTTTGTCCAGCCTCCAGCCTACACTTATAAATATTAAGAAAAGTAACAGAATTGTGAGTGCCATCTGAGAAAGCCCCAAACCCATTATTTTTTTTCGCATTTCCCAGAATTTTCGGGGTTCCAGTTCCAGGCCTACCAGAAACAAAAGCATGATCACTCCAAACTCACTGGCATGCATAATATCATTGACATTATTTCCTGTAAGTTTAAGCACATAAGGCCCTATAATGATTCCTCCTAAAATATAGCCGATCACAGAACTCAACCCTAATTTCCTTGCCAATGGAACCATAATAATGGCTACACCCAGGAAAATTAATGTGTTCATCGCTAAGCTGGATTCCATATGCTATTGATTGAGTAGTTCTGTAAATTCCTTTTTATGTAAAATGATTTCTTTTTTAGAGAGCTTGTTGGCTTCATATACGATTTTAATATGCTTAATATCCGCTTTGAAAACCCTTAAAGAAACAATCAGGCCGCTGATCAGTTCATCTATGGTATATTGATAGGTTCCGGTTTTGCTGAAAGATCTTTCTTTTCCGCCGGTGGTGATCAGAATATAGACTTCTTTCCCTTCCAGTGGATTGTATTCACCTTCTTTAAGCCAGTCTCTGTCGAAAACTTCATCAATCCACAATCTGAGAAGCGGAGGCATCCCAAACCATATCAAAGGAAACTGGAAAACAAAACGTTCGTAATTTTTAAGACGCTTTCTTTCCCGGAAAGCAGCAATATGAAAGTCAGGATATTCTTCGTAAAGATCTCTTAAGGTATAATGCTGGTGGCGAACGTAGAAATTGATGAGCTCTACATTCGAATTGGAGTGCTCCAGATAAGGGTGTGCAAATACTACCAGCGTCTTCTTCATAATCCTGTTTTCAGTAAATATAAGAAAAAAATATTGAATAAAAGACGGTTTTTATGAGGGTTTGTTAATTTTTTAACATCTAAAATCAATTTAACATTAAGAAAAGTTAAAGAATTGATGTTATTTTCATTTATTAAATAAAAAAAATCAGATTGTGATGATCTGATTTCTATATCAATTTTGAAATGACTTGTTCATTTACCAACCACCGGATGCGCCTCCGCCTCCAAAACTTCCGCCACCGCCGAAGCCTCCGAATCCGCCGCCGCCGCCTCCACCGGAACTTCCACCGCCAAAGCCACCTCCTCCAAAGCTGCCTGGGAATGGGAAGAAACCACCAGGGTAATTTCTGCGTCCCTTTCTGGTGATGATCACATCATCGTCGTCGTCATTATTTCCACCACGTCCGCCACCTCTGTTACCGAAAAGTATAGCAATAATGATGAAAATAACAAAAGCAATGATAAGTACTTTAAAAGCACTTCCATTGCCGGAAGGAGCTGTAGTGGCTTCAGGTTTGAATTTCCCCTGTACAGCCTCCATAATGGCTGAGGTTCCACCGTTGATCCCGTCATACCAAAGTCCTTTTTTGAAATTTGGGGTGACAATATAATCTAAGATCTGTCCTGCTACTGAAGCGGTAAGATATTGTTCTACGGCACGTCCCTGCTGGATAGACATTGTTCTGTCTTCTGTAGCAACAAGGAAAACGACTCCGTTATCTACTCCTTTTTTTCCAATTTTCCATTTCTCACCAAACATGGTTGCCAGAAAGTTCACATCATCTCCTTTGGTGGAGCGGATGATCACTACTTCAATTTCTGTTGAGGTAGAATCTGCAAACTTGATAAGCTTATTATTAAGTGCATCCTTTTCCTGTTGAGAAAGCAGCCCTGCTTCATCAAAAACAGGATAGAGAACCGCTGGCTTTTCGGGAATGGTGTATTGTGCTGATACAAAAGTGTAAAAGCAGAGTAGTAAAAATGAAAATACTATTTTAAGAGAACGTAATTTCATTTGAAAGTTGGTTTGGATTTTCTCCTTTTACAGGAAAATGTTTTTTGAGTTCAATGCCTGTTTCCAGGATAGCACTTTTCAATGCCTGATAATAATTTCCTTTGGCAAATTCAGCGGTAATATAATCATGAAGATGATCCCAGTAAGACTGCTTAACTTTTTCATGAATTCCAATGTCTCCAATGATGGTAAGGTATTTCTGTTCGAAATTGACATGGAAAAGCACGGCGTTTCTTTCGACAGTTTTATCCATATCAAGCTTCTTGAAAACGTCAAATGCAGTTTTGGCATCACGGGTTTCCGTATTGGAATCAATATGCACCCTGATCTCTCCTGTAGAATGATCTTCCGCAGACTGAATCGCTTCCACAAGGGAAGCGATCTGTTGATTTGTAAGGAAATTACCCATTATTATTTGAATGCGTCAGGGGCTTTCTGAGCTCCTGCGTCAGCTTTGAAATAAGGTTTTTCTTTAAAGTTGGTGAAATTCGCCAGAATATTATTCGGGAAAGTCTTGATTGAAGTGTTGTAATCTTTTGCAGCATCGTTATAATAAACAGTTTCAGTTCTGATACTGTTTTCGATAGCAGTGTACTCTCTCTGGAAGTTGATATACTGCTGGTCTGCTTTCAAATTAGGATAAGATTCTACTACAGCCATCAATCTGCTCAATGCTCCGGATAGCTCACCCTGTGCTGCCTGGAATTTAGCAATATCAGCTTCAGTCATATTCGTAGGATCAATGTTGATAGAAGTAGCTTTAGAACGTGCTTCCACAACTTGAGTTAAAGTTTCCTGTTCAAATTTTGAATACGATTTTACCGTTCTTTCCAGGTTAGGAATAAGGTTCGCTCTTTTCTGATATACAGTCTCTACGTTTGACCATTTTGCATTCACAGTCTGTTCTTTGTCTACAAAGCTGTTATATCCGCTTTTTCCCCAGAAGAAGAGAACTGCCACAATGATAAGGAGGGCAATACCAATAGTTCCGGCACCCAAACATCCTTTATTTTTCATAGTTTATTTTTTTTAAATTTTTTGTGCTAACCAAATATACAAATTATGTGCTAATTTTGTAAAAAATTATTTGAATGACAACAATAGTGGTGGCAATGGGAGAGAAAAATGAAATTGGTTTTGAAAACCAGTTGCTTTGGCATCTTCCCAAAGACTTAAAACATTTTAAAGATATTACTTCAGGGCATCCGATTATTATGGGGAGAAAAACATACGAAAGTATTGGAAAAGCTCTTCCGAACCGTACCAACATTGTTGTGTCAAGAAAGAAAAACTGGTTTGAGGAGGGAATTCTTATTGTAGGAAGCATCAAAGAAGCATTGAAATTTGCTAAAAAAATTGACGAGGAAGTTTTCGTTATCGGTGGCGGAAATATCTATGAGCAGACTATGGATCTGGTAGACAAGCTTGAAGTTACTTTAGTGAAAGCAGATCTTGAAGCAGATACATTCTTTCCAAAAATAGATCAGAAAATCTGGAAAAAAACAAACGAAATCTGTCATGAAAAAGATGAGAAAAATGGCTATGATTTCTGCTTCCAGACGTTTGAAAGAATTAAGAGCGAATAGTTATAGGAATTCTAGCCTCTAACTTCTAGCTTCTAATCTCTAATTTATTTATCTTTGCACTTTTAAAATTTAATAATGAACAAATACATAAAAATTGCAGTAGCAGCACTTCTTATCCTGGCAGGACTTGGTCTTATGATTTTCACAAGAAATCTTGGATGGGGTATTGTTGTTTTTCTTTTAGCTGCATTTCCGATCTTACTATTCTTTAAAAACGAGTATATTCTATTGGCATTCTGGCAATTGAGAAAGCAAAATATGGAGAAAGCCGGAGAATGGTTATCAAAAATTACAGATTATAAAGGACAGCTTCATAAAACTCAATATGGATATTTCCACTATTTATCAGGACTGACACAAGCTCAGGATCACCCTGCAAAAGTAGAACCTTTCATGAAGAAAGCTTTGGAATATGGCTTGAATATGAAACACGACAGGGCAATGGCTACATTAAATCTTGCAGCCGCTGCTATTTCTAAAGGAAGAAAACAGGAAGGGCAGAAGTTGCTGGAAGAAGCAAAAAGGCTGGACAGTGCAGGTATGATGACCGATCAGATCAAAATGATGAAAGATCAGTTGAAGATGCCAACCATGCAGAAACATATGCACAATCCTAATATGAGACAGAGAGGTAGATTTTAAGGAATCCCGATATCTATATAAAATAAAAGTCCTGAAAAATTCAGGACTTTTTGTTTTTTATTATTGAAAGAGGTGCTTGGATAAAAAAATATCTTTTGGATAAAGATTTTCTTCATACAGTTACATTTCTGAATTCTGATCATAGCCATAAAACTTAGGCATCTGCCAATGGTATTTTACAGCAAATGTTCGAATGGCTACAATTAGTATAATTGTGAAGATTTGTATAAAAGTATAGGAAAGTGTAGTATATCTGGTCATCAATAAAAATGCTGAACCTCCCAATATACATGCTGTAGCATAAATTTCCTTTCTAAAAATCAATGGAATTCTGTTGAGTAATATATCACGTATAATACCTCCGAAACAACCCGTAATGGTTCCCAATGCAATACAAATCATAGGATGAATTCCTGCATTCAAACCTTTTTGTACGCCGATAATGGTAAATAACCCAAGTCCAAAGCTGTCGAAAATAAATAAGGTTACCTTAAAATTTTTCTCAAGAGATTTGAATACCATGGAAAAAATACTGGTCACCAGAATCAGGGCACACATCAGAAGATCATGCATCCAGAATACCGGGATATCCAGCAATAGATCTCTTACAGTTCCTCCTCCTACAGAAGTTACAAATGCAATAATAAGTACCCCGAAAGGATCAAGCCGTTTCTGCATGGCTGCAAAACTTCCCGACATGGAAAAGGCAATGGTCCCAAGGACTTCTATGGCAAAATTGAACTGTTCGTGCATATAGTATGAATGATAAATGATAATTGATGAATGATTTTTTTTGCTTAAGCAAATTCTTGGCCATTATATCAATTATCATTTATCGCTTATCAAATATTGTTTTATTTATCTCTCCACCCTCACGGAGTCCGGAACCATCAGTTCGTATTCGCCGCCGTGGGTGATTATTTCTCTTACAATGCTGCTGCTGATAAAAGATTTTCCTGAAGAGGTTAGTAAAAATACGGTTTCCAGTTTTTTGTGAGCTAACGTTCTGTTGGTATGAGCAATCGCTTTTTCGAATTCAAAATCGGCAGGATTTCTCAATCCTCTGATGATATACTGAGCATTTTTTTCAAAGCAGTAGTCTACCGTTAAACCTTCGAATGAATCTACTTCTACATTGGGGAATTCTGCTACAGAGTTCTGTATAAATTCCTTTCTTTTTTCAAGAGGGAACATGTATTTTTTCTGAGAATTCTGTCCGATAGCGATGATTAATTTATCAAACAGCGGTGCCGCTCTTTCTATAATGTCGTAATGTCCTAGTGTAATCGGGTCAAAAGACCCTGGGAAAACAGCAATTTTCATGTTGTACGAGTTATGATTTTGAATTGTAAATTATCCGTTAAAAGCTATAGATTTATTTTATATCTAACTTCTAACCTCTAATTTCTAACTTCTGATTATTTATTAAGTGCTTTTTCAACTTCATTTCCGCAAAGATCCATAATGGAAATTCCGTAATGTTTTGCCTGCTGAGGAAGAATGCTTGCAGGAGAGAATCCTGGATTGGTATTCATCTCAAGCATATAAGGAATCCCGTTCATTAGGATAAATTCACTTCTTGAAAAACCACTCATTCCTAATGAATTGTAAGCTCTTTTGGCAGTTTCTTCCACTCTTTTTGTGGTCTCTTCGTCAATTCTTGCTGGCGTAATTTCTTCAGAAGCTCCTTCATATTTCGCTTCATAATCAAAAAACTCATTGGTAGGAACAATTTCTGTAATTCCTAATACGATGGTTTCACCTTTAAAATCAATAACTCCTACGGAAACTTCCATACCGTCCAGGAAACTTTCAATCAGGATTTCATTATCTTCTTTGAATGCGATTTCAGTAGCAGCAATCAGTTCAGATTTTTCTTTTACTTTGGAAATTCCCAGAGAAGATCCGGATTGGTTAGGTTTTACAAATAGTGGAAGATTAAGTTCTGATACAATCTCATCCACATTGATGTTTTCACCTTTTCTTAAATAAATACTTTTAGCAGATGGAATTCCGTATTTTGATAAAACAGCAAGAGTATCTTTTTTATTGAAAGTGAGGGCACTCTGGTAAAAGTCACAACCTGTGTATTTTTGACCGATTGCATCCCAGTATGCCTGAAGAATACCATTTTCTCCCGGAGTTCCGTGGATGATATTGAAACATGCATCAAATTTTAAGGTTTCCCCATTATCTAAAGTTACAGAAAAATCTCCTCTGTTGATGGCATATTTTTTATCATTTTCACCTAAAAAATACCATTCATCTTTAAGGACTACTACTTTATATACGTCATAGAGATTTCTGTCCAGAGAATCATAAATCAATTGTCCGCTTTTTAAAGAAACAACATATTCATCAGAATAGCCTCCCATTACTACGGCAACACTTTTTTTATTCATAACCATATAGTATCAATTAAGGCAAATTTAATCATTTTATGTAATCCAGTATGGGAAATCCGCAAATTTTAAAATCAAAAATGAATTGTGTTAAATAAAAAGTCCATTCTAAAATTATTAGCTATATTTGCGGTTATAATTAAAGTATTTTTAAGTATGCTTAAATCACTTTTCAATTGGAAAGTTTTACTGAATTTAGTAGTAGCCATCGGTGTTTTCGTAGGGCTTGTATGGCTTACATTTCGCTGGTTGGAGTACCATACTAACCACGGTCAGGAAATTCCTGTTCCCAATATTGTAAATAAATCGGTACATGATGCCGTTAAAATATTAGATGATACAGGGCTGGAATATGAAGTTGACAGTGCCAATTACGACCCGAAATACAGACCTTTCCAGGTGTTGCAGGTATATCCTGCGCCAGGTTCCCGTGTAAAGGACGGTAGAACCGTAACGCTTAAAGTAAATCCGAGAACATGGGCTCCTATTGCTGTGCCGAATGTTATCAATAAATATTCAGGACTGGCATTCCAGAGATTGGATCAGGTAGGTCTTAAAATCGGAGATACCATCTATGAGCCTAGTATTCAGAAGGATGCCCTTTTAAGAATATTGTATAAAGGAAATGCTGTAAACCCGGGAACCCGTTTACCTAGATTCTCTACTATTGATGTAGTGGTAGGTTCTGGCCCGATGAGAAATATTTCCATTCCTAATGTAGTAGGACTTACAGTAAAAGAGGCAAGAGCTGTTATTACCAAAAGTATGTTTGAAGTAGGATTGGTAGAGCATGAAGACGGAAGCAAGGATGAATCTGATATTATTTACTATCAGGATCCTGCCTCAGGAGATGTTCGTGATCAGGGAATGCAGATAGACCTTTGGGCAAGTAAGAAAACTCCGGCAGAGCTGAGAGCGAAAGTAGAACAGCTGAATTCTATTTACAGAATGAAAGTGGATACTTCGCTTCCTCCGGTACGATATGAAGAAGTACACAATGAGCCAAGCTATGAAGCGCCGCCAGTACAAGCTCCTGCACCTAGAAGAGAAACTCCAAAACCTGAAGTTCCGAAAACTGAGACTCCTAAGCCTCAGACTACAACTTCTAAACCTGCAGGCCAGGGTACAGAGAAGCCTAAAACTTCTTCCACTACTCCTGCCACAGGAAGTACAGCCAAGCCGGCTGCTTCAGCAACTGCCCAAAAGCCAAAAGCTAAGAAGGTAGTCGTAGAATAAGATCAGATTAATATCAAAAATACAGGCTTCAACTATAAAATGTTGAAGCCTTTTGTGTAAAAAATATAAAACATGTCAGAAGATAACGAAGATTTTTTAGATGAAGAATTATTAGATTCCAACAGTATTGAAAACATCGATATTGATGAAGAAAATAAAGGATTGTACGAACATCTTAATATCACTGTAGACAACAAACAGGAACCATTAAGGATTGATAAGTTCCTTTTGATATACAGACAGAATTCTTCAAGAAATAAAATTTCACAGACCTGCAGAGCCGGAAACGTTATAGTGAACGGAACCGCAGTGAAACAGAACTACCGTGTAAAGCCGGGAGATCAGATCTCTGTGCTCCTTACCCACCCTCCGAGAGAGAACGTTATAATTCCTCAGGATATCCCCGTAAACATCATTTATGAAGATGATGATCTTGTAGTAGTGGATAAAGAAGCAGGAATGGTAGTACATCCAGGATTTGGGAACTGGGACGGAACATTGGTGAATGCTCTGGCCTTTCATTTTGAAAAGAATGGAGCAAAGTCTGATCTTGACAGGGTAGGACTTGTTCACAGGATTGATAAAGACACATCAGGACTGCTGGTAATTGCTAAGAATGAATATGCATTGAGCTTCCTTGCCAAACAATTCTTTAACCGAACTACCAAAAGATTATATTGGGCTTTTGTGTGGGGAAATATGCAGGATGAAGAGGGCACAATCAGAGGGCATATCGGGAGACATCCTAAAAACAGAATGCAGATGTCGGTTTACGAAGACGGAAGTCATGGGAAACATGCAGTAACCCATTATAAAGTTCTTGAGAGATTCAAATATATGACCTGGGTAGAATGTAAACTTGAGACGGGAAGGACCCATCAGATCAGGGCTCATTTCAGACATGTCGGGCATACTTTGTTCAATGATGAAAGATATGAAGGACATACGCCTTTAAGAGGGGTAAATCTTCCGAAATATAAGCAATTTATAAAAAATGTTTTCGAGATTTTACCAAGACACGCTCTTCATGCCCATACCCTCGGATTTATACACCCGACGACAAAAAAGGAATTATATTTTGAGAGCCCAATGCCCAAAGATATGGCGGATGCCGTAAAAAAATGGAGAAATTATTTAGAAAACTAAAAATATATTGAGAATTTTTTTATATTTGTTGAATTGAAATCAAGA
>Ga0157370_10005327_pt1 | contig 14443 bp, 15 predicted proteins | sample C35metaG_FD_113463 | JGI IMG/M metagenome (GOLD analysis project Ga0157370, IMG submission 113463) | Corn rhizosphere microbial communities from Kellogg Biological Station, Michigan, USA - C3-5 metaG | ecosystem: Host-associated > Plants > Roots > Rhizosphere > Soil | place: USA: Michigan...
CAGCAGCGCGTCCAGCACCACGATGCCGGAGTGCGCGATGCCGCGCTGCGCGATCACCTCGCGCAGTTCCTCCGCCAGCGACAGGCGCAGGCCTTCGTAGAGTTCGCGCTGGCGCCCTTCCAGTACCACGCGGCGGGTGATCTCGGTCTTCGGCGGCAACTCCTTCGCCACCTGGGCCTTGGTCCGGCGCAGGATGAACGGTGCCAGCCGCAGGTTCAGGCGTTGCTGGCATTCCTCGTCGCGCTGTTTTTCGATCGGCAGCCGGTAATGACGCCGGAACGCGCCTTCGTCGCCAAGCAGGCCGGGCACGGCGAGGTCGATCTGCGACCACAGTTCGCCCAGGTGGTTTTCCAGCGGGGTGCCGGTGAGGCAGACATAGCGTGCCGTGCGCAGGCTGAGCAGGGCACGGCGCGCCTGGGTGCGCGGGTTCTTCACCTGCTGCGCCTCGTCCAGCACGATCAGCGCGAACGGCTGCTGGCGCAGCGGCGCCACGTCGCGCGGCAGCAGGGCGTAGCTGGTCAGCACGATGTCCTGGGCACCGAGCTGGTCGAAATCCTCCGCGCGCTGCGGCCCGTGCAGGGTCAACACCTTGAGTGTCGGCGCGAAGCGGGCGATCTCGGACTGCCAGTTCGGGATCAGGCTGGTCGGCACCACCACCAGCGCCGGCTGGGTCAGCGCACCGCCCTGCTTCAATGACAGCAGGTGGGTGATCAACTGCAGGGTCTTGCCCAGGCCCATGTCGTCGGCCAGCACGCCGCCGACGCCGGCCTCGGCCAGCGCGTTCAGCCAGCGCAGGCCCTCGCGCTGGTACGGGCGCATCTCGACGGTGAGTCCCTCCGGCACTGCATCGCTGGCGCGCGCGGCGGCGTCGCGCAGGCGCGCGGCGAAACCGAGCAGCGGTTCGGCCGCCTGCAGGCTGCCACCTTCCGGCATCGCCGCGACCAGTTCCTCCAGTCGACCGGCCTGCACCCGCGGCAGGTGCAGCGCCTTGCGCGGCTTCTCCAGGTATTCGGCCAGCGGCGCCAGCAGGCCGCGCAGTTCCTTCAGCCGCACCGGCACGCGGCGGCGCGCGTCGACCGGCGCATACCACACCGCGTCTTCCGGCTCGTTCGCGGCGGGACTGAGGCTCAGCTGATTCTCGGTCAGCGCCTGCGCCACCGCCGGCAACAGGTTGTGGCGCTGGCCATCCAGCTCGATGCCGATTTCCAGGTCGAAGGCGTGGTCATCGGTATCCTCGACCGCCTGGCCGTACCAGCGCACCGGACCCTCCAGCACCTCGAACGGGAAGCTGGGCGCGTACTCGACCAGGAAGTTCTCTTCCTCCAGCTTGGGCCGCAAGGCCAGCCAGCGCGCCGGCGTGTTGACCTCCAGCGCGCCCGCGTAGCCGGCACCGGGAAACAGCCAGGCGTCCTCGGGCAAGGTTTCGGCCACGTCCCACGGCAGGCCTTCGGTGTCCACGCCGGGCGTGAGGCCGGCGCGTTCGAGCTGTTCCATCGCGGTGAGTTCTTCGGCACGGCGGCGGGTGATCTCCACCAGCTGGTCGTTGCGCACGCGGCGTACCAGCGGCTCGCCGCCACGACCGGGCAGGCGTTCGCCGGCGTAGTCGAACGCCAGCCGCGCATAACCCAGCGGCGGCGTACCGGCGGCCAGCCGGGCATGACGGGTCAGCGCGTGCAAGGTCAGCACCGGTCGGGGGGCGAGTTGCGAACGCTTGACCTCGCCGAACACCTGCGGCAACGGTACCCGCGTGGCCAGCCGGCTGTTCGGCAGGCGGTTGCGCAGGCGGCGGCCATGCTCGTGCTTCAACGGCGGCAGATCCAGCCACTGGGTTTCGTCCGTCGCCGCATCGAACAGGCCCAGGGTGGCGCGTTCCGCATCGAGATACCAAAGCGCATCGACGCGCAGCAGGCGCTGGCCGTGCGGCAGCAGCGGCAACAGGCGCTGGCTGCCGTCGGCTTCCATCTGCCAGTGCCAGTTGAGCTGGTGCGACTTGCCGCGCGACAGCCGCAAGCCGGCCAGGCCACCGAGAAAGCACGGTGCGGTATCGAGGATCTCGGCGAGCAGGGTATCGCCGACATGGCCGCCCAGGCGGGCATAGCTGCGACTCTTGCGCACGCTCTGCGGCAGGCCGAGCACGCTCGCCGCCAGGCGCTGCTCATGCGGTTGCAGCGGCGAGTGCGCCAGATGCCGGCTGTCCAGCGGCACCGGCCGGCTGTAGCGGCCGTGCTCGGCCGCGGTCAGCAGCACCGGCGCCACATCCGCCCGGGCAAACGCGGCGCCCTCTTCCGGCATCAACTCCACGAAGAAACCGAGCACGCCATGGTCCTCGACCACGGCAGGCCTGGGCGCGGCCAGCAGCCGCCGCCAGGCCAGCGGCAAGGCTTCGTCGTCGCCGACCGGCACGCTGGCGGCGCGTTGCTTCTCGTCCGGTTGCTGCATCCGCATGCGTTCCGTGGCGAAGACCAAATGCCTGAGCTTAGCAGCGCCGGGGTGGGATGCGGCTGTTGTTGCGCGCGCCGGCGCGTGAACCCGCGTCGCCGGCCACGCTTCAGTCGGTGCCGAACAGGCCGTGCGGATACTCCGGCTTCTGCTCGCGCGCCATCAGCGCCTTGAGTCCGTCCACCGGCGTGACCTCGCCGTGCAGCACGGCGCGTACGCCGGCGCTGATCGGCAGGTCCAGGCCGTGCTTGGCGGCCAGCCGCGCCACCTCGTCGGCGGTGAGGATGCTCTCGACCACCTGGCCGATGCGGCGCACCGCTTCGTCGATCGCCACACCCTGGCCCAGCGCCAGTCCGAGGCGGCGGTTGCGCGACAGGTCGCCGGTGCAGGTCAGCACCAGGTCGCCCAGGCCGGACAGGCCGATCAGGGTTTCCGGGCGCGCGCCGAGGGCCACGCCCAGGCGCAGCATCTCGTTCATGCCGCGGGTGATCAGGCCGGCACGGGCATTCAGGCCCAACTGCATGCCATCGGCGACACCGGTCGCCACGGCCAGCACGTTCTTCATCGCCCCGCCGAGTTCGGCGCCGAGCATGTCGCCACCGGAATACGCGCGCAGGTTCGGCGCGTGCAACAGGCCGGCCAGTTGCTGCGCAAAGGCATCGTCGTCCGAATGCACGGTGACTGCGCTGGGCAAGCCGGTCGCCACCTCCTTCGCGAACGACGGCCCGGTGACCACCGCCGCGGGTCGGCCCGGCAGTTTCTCGGCCACCAGTTCATGCAGGAAACGCCCGGTGCCCGGCTCGAAACCCTTGGTCGCCCAGGCGATCGCGGTGCCGGCGTCGAGCAGGGGCACCAGCGCATCCAGCATCGCGGAGAACGCATGGCTGGGCACCACGATGAGCGCGATGTCGGCGCCGCGCACGGCGGTGGCCAGGTCGGCTTCGTAGTGCAGGGCCTCGGGCAAGCTGACACCCGGCAGATAGCGTTCGTTGCAGCGCTGCGCCGCCACCTCCGCCAGCGCACCGGCATCGCGCCCCCACAACCGCGTAGGCACGCCGTTGCGCGCGGTGAGCGCCGCCAGTGCCGTGCCCCAGGAGCCGGCGCCGAGGACGGTCAGCTTCGGCTGGTCAGGCATGCGCCGGACTCAGCTGTTCAGCGTGGCCGGAGCCTGGTCGCCACCCATTCCGCGACGCTGCTGTTCGGCGAACAGCGCGTCGAAGTTGATCGGCTGCAGCAGGAACGGCGGGAAACCGCCTTCCAGCACCATCGAGGAGATCACCTGGCGCGCATACGGGAACAGCAGGTTCGGGCAATAGCTGCCGATGATGCCGGCCTGGTCGGCCTCGTTGAAACCGGCGATGCCGAACACCCCGGCCTGCTCGACTTCCGCCAGGTAGGCGGTGCGCTGGCCGACCGTGCAGGTCAGGGTGAGGCTGAGCACCACCTCATACAGGTCGTTGCCCAGGTCGGTCGCCTTCTGGCCCAGGTTCAACTGCACCTGCGGCTGGCTGGTCTCGTCGATTTCCTGGAAGATCTGCGGCGCATTCGGCGCCTCGAAGGAAACATCCTTCACATAGATCTTCTGCATCACCAGCTGCGGCTGACTGGCCTGGCCATTGGCCTGGTCGTTGGTGATTTCTTGTGCCATCGGGTGTTCCTCTTGAGTCTTGGGCGGTCGAGCAAAGAGACTGATTGTTCCATACATCCCCGTCCTGCGCACCCTGAAGAGCCGGATGGGGATGCCGAAAGATTGCGTACCGCCCTGTATTTCTGCGAGAATGCGCGGCTCGCCCCATGTCGACCCGGTTCTCCGGGCGGTTCGTCACGCAATACGGACCCAAGCGACCGGGCGTCGCAACATTCTCCAGCATTGCGTGGCGCACTGGCGTCGCTGGGCCGATGTCACCCTGGCTAACGGGTGGTAATCACGGCTTTCAACAAGCCATTCTTACGGAGGTCGTCATGGCCCGTGTATGTCAAGTCACCGGCAAGGGTGTGATGAGCGGCAACAACGTCTCGCACGCCAACAACCGTACCCGTCGCCGCTGGTTGCCGAACCTGCATGAGCGTCGCTTCTGGGTTGCCAGCGAAAACCGCTGGATCAAGCTGCGTGTGTCCAACAACGCCCTGCGCACCATCGACAAGAATGGCATCGAAGCCGTGATTGCCGACATGCGCGCCCGCGGCGAAAAGGTCTGAGGAACGAATCATGGCCAACAAATCCCAAGACAAGATCCGCATGATCTCTTCGGCCGGCACCGGCCACTTCTACACCACGCAGAAGAACAAGAAGAACACCCCGGAAAAGTTCGAGTTCAAGAAGTACGATCCGGTCGTGCGCAAGCACGTGATCTACAAGGAAGGCAAGATCAAGTGACGTTCCGGCGCGTACGCGCTTAGCGCGTACGCGCCGGAACGTCATCCCTGCGAAGGCAGGGATCCAGTAAAGCCTGGCAAAACCCGCCTTCATGGCGGGTTTTTCTTTATCCACGTTCTGGCCCATGCGCACAGCGTGCGGCTAGCCATTTGGTCATCCCTGCGAAGGCAGGGATCGCTCTTGCTCTTGCTGTGCTCTCCCCACAGCATCCGCAGCAGCGATCTTGATTCCTCCAGGAAAACCCGCCACCCGGCGGGTTTCCTTTTGCCCGAAGCCCGCCCATCCCGCATCATCCCCGGATGACCTCCACCGCCCTGTTCCCCAGCCTGCTCGGCAATGACGCCTGGCACGCGTTGCCCGCCACCGTGCAAGCGATGCACGGCGACGCACCGATCCTGCACTCGAACGGCATCGCCGACGTCGCCGGTGCCGACCACTTCCCCGCGCGTTGCCTGCGCCACCTGCTCGGCCTGCCGCCACCCGGACCACAGCAGGCACTGGCCCTGACGATCGAACGCCACGGCACGCGCGAAACATGGACCCGCCGCTTCACCGGCCGTCGCATGCAGTCGGTACTCGACCGTCGCCCCGATTCGCCACTGCTGTACGAACGGCTGGGCCCCGCCACCCTGGGCTTCGCCCTGCACCGTGATGGCGACGCGATCGACTGGCAACTGCGCAGCCTGCATATGTTCGGCGTGCCGATGCCGCACGCCCTGCGCGGCCGGGTGCTTTCGCGCAGCGGCATGCGCGATGGCCGCTACCACTTCAGCGTGGACGTGCGGTTGCCATTGCTGGGGCAGCTGATCGCGTACGAAGGCTGGCTGGAACCGCTATCCGATGCACACTGAACCTCACCATGCGCCACCGGTGATCGTGTTCGACGGCGTCTGCCTGTTGTGCAGTCGCTGGGTGCGCTTCCTGCTGAAACACGATCGCGCGGCGCGCTACCACTTCGCCGCGATGCAGTCGGACAGCGGCCGCACCCTGCTGCTGGCGCATGGACTGGACCCGGATTCGCCACTGTCCTTCCTGTTGGTGGAGGACGGCCGCGGCTACACCGACAGCGAGGCGATCGCGCGGGTCCTGCGCGGGCTGGATCGTCGCCGCTGGCGCTGGCTGAGCCGCGCGATGCTGCTGGTGCCACGCTGGATGCGCGACCCGGCGTACCGCTTCGTCGCCCGGCACCGCTACCGCATCTTCGGACAGAGCCGCAGCTGCTTCGTGCCCACGCCGAAACAGCGCGCACGCTTCATGCCATGACGCTTTCCAGGCCCGCCTCGATCGCGAAACCACCGAGTGCCGCCAGCGCCTCGTCCAGCGTGAACAAGCCCATGCACGGCATCGCTCCACGCACCGACAGCTCGCCGTCAGCCAGCTTGCGCGCCAGCACCACGGCCGGCATGGCGGGAATCTGCGGGCCATCGCCGGCCGCGGCGCTCAGCGACCAGCGCAGGCACAGCGGCTCGCCTTGCACGTCTCGGCCGGTCAGCTCCACCACCATCCCGCCGACATCGCTGCCGGCATCGAGAAACCATTCGCTGAGCCGGCGCAGCCGCGGTGCATGGCGAGCCAGGTCGCGGATCAGGCCCAGTCGCACCAGCCACGCCGCCACCAGGGTGCCGAAGTGCAGCCGCTTCAGTTCGAGACCGGCGCGGAACAGCACGCTGCGCACGCCGGCATAGCGCATCGGAAACAGTTCCAGGTCCGGTACTTCGCACAGGCCGACCCAGCGCCGCCCGAACGGAAACCGCTGATGCCGGCTCAGCATCCAGCCGTGACCCCGCTGCCAGCGGCCGTCGCGCCACAGCCGCAGCGGGCGGCCGCAGTAACCGAGAATCGCCGCCACTGTGGCGTCACCACGCGGCGTGCGGTTCCCGGGGCTGATCGCGTGCTCGATTTTCTCCAGCGCGCCGAAGCGTGGCAGCAAGGTATCCACCACTGCACTGCTGAACGCCGGTACGGTGGACGCGCCGCTGACCAGCAGCCGGCCAGCCATTTTCGCCCGGCCGTCCAGACGTCCAATCCCGCTGACAAAATCGTGGCCATCGGCGAGGTCGACATAGTCGCTGCCGCAGGCCAGACAGGCCTCGGCCACCCGATAATCCTGCCGCTGGAACGGGCCGGCCGCGTGGATCACCAATTGCGGTTGTCGTTGCGCGATGGTGACAGGCAGTTCCGCCGCGTCGACGTCGAGCGTCGCCAACTGGATCGATGGATCGCCCAGACTCTCGCGCAATGCCTGCAGGCTGACCAACTGTCTGCCGGCAATCGTCAGATGGAACCGCGGGTCGCCAGCCAACTGACGGGCGATCCGCGAACCGAATACACCACCGGCACCGATCAGCAGCACACGCAACGTCATCGCTTCCCCCGCGATCGAAACCTCTCAAAAGCAAAACCCGCCAGACGGCGGGTTTTGCTGGAACATGACCTCGTGAAACGTGGCCGCGCAATCAGACCGACGCTGCAGCCACGGTATAACCCTTCAGCCGCTGGGCGAACTCCTGCAACGCGCGGATGCCGCTTTCCTCTGCTTCGTGGATCCATTGCTGCAGACCCTTCAAGGCCTGCTCGGCGCCACGCTGCTCCATCAGCGCCGCGAGGCGGCTGCGAAACTCGACCACGGTGCTCAGCGTCGGGCGCTTGGCCAGCACGGCCTGCATGCGATCGCGGCCTTCGCTGTCGAGCCAGCGGCCGCCGTCGGCCATGGCCAGGCGCATCCGGCGCGGCATCGCCTTGAGGCTCTCGCCGGCATGCTGAGCCTCGTCGCGCAGGGTCGGCACGATCACGCCGCGGTAGTAATCGGTCATCGCCTGGAAGCGGTGGGTGAGCACGGCTTTCAGCGTGTCGGCATCGGGCAGGCGCACGTTCGGGCGCACGTCGAGCGAGGGCGCCACGCGCAGCACCTTGGCCAGGCCCACCGCGCGCAGGCCGCAGATCGCCGCCCAGCCGATGTCGAATTCCCACTTGCGCAGGGCGAACTTGGCCGAGCTGGGGAACGCGTGATGATTGTTGTGCAGCTCTTCACCGCCGATCCAGAAGCCCCACGGGATCAGGTTGCGCGCGGTGTCGGCGCTCTCGAAGTTGCGGTAGCCGGCCCAGTGGCCGATGCCGTTGACGAAGCCGGCGGCCCAGAACGGGATCCACACCATCTGCAGGGCCCACAGCGCGGCACCGATCACGCCGAACAGCGCGATGCTGATCAGCAGCATCAGGGTCGGGCCCCAGTACGGGTGCGCGCCATACACCTTGTGCTCGACCCAGTCGTCCGGGGTGCCACGACCGTACTGCTCCATGTCCTGCTTCGACTCGCAGGCGTCGCGGTACAGCGAGACACCGTCCCAGAACACCTTCTTGATGCCGTAGATCATCGGGCTGTGCGGATCTTCCTCGGTCTCGACCTTGGCGTGGTGCTTGCGGTGCACCGCCACCCACTCGCGCGTGACCATGCCGGTGGTGAGCCAGCCCCAGAAGCGGAAGAAGTGCGCCAGCACGGGGTGGAAATCCACGCCGCGATGGGTCTGGCTGCGATGCAGGTACAGCGTCACCGTGAAGATGGTGAGCTGGGTCACGATCAGCATGTAAATTGCGATCTGGCCCCAGCTTGCGCGGGCGAGACCGTTGTTCAGAAAATCGAGCACTGCATCGAGCATGGAAGGTACCGGGTGGGGGAACGGCGGGGCACGGGCGGAGTCTAGTGGAGGGGTTTCCATACCCGCCAGCACGGGAGAACCACCATCGTAACATTCTGTCAAGGGGCGAACGTGAAACAGGTGTTGGTTCGCACGCGCGTGCATCGCCAGTTGTTTAAGAGTGGGGTCGCCGTGACAATCACGCAATGACCACGATCATTCCCGCGACATCGGCGCCCGTGCTGGAACTGGAACACCTCGATCGACACCGGGCCGGGCGTCCGGCCGTGCAGGACCTGAGCCTGACCCTGCCACGCGGCCAGATACTCGGCCTGCTCGGCGTCAACGGCGCCGGCAAGTCGACCACCTTGTCGATGATCGCTGGCGCGCTGCGCCCGGATCGCGGCAGCATCAAGCTGAATGGCCAGGACTTCCTGGAGCAACCCGAACTGGCCCGCACATGGATCGGCTGGCTACCCGAGCGCGCGCCACTCTGGACCGAACTTACTGTTGCCGAACACCTTGACGCGCATGGTCGTCTGCGCGGCCTGCGTGGCGCCGCCCTGCGCGAGGCATGCACGAGCATCATCGAGCGGCTGGAACTGCGGCCGCTGGCGCGGCGGCTGGCGGGCGTGCTTTCCCAGGGCCAGCGCCAGCGGCTGGGGCTGGCCTGCGCGCTGTTGCACAAACCGGCGCTGCTGGTGCTGGACGAACCCGCCAACGCGCTCGATCCGGTCCAGGTGGCCGCACTGCGCACGCTGATCCGCGGGCAGGCCGCCGCCGGCACGGCGGTGATCCTTTCCACCCACCTGCTGGCCGAGGTCACGGCCATCTGCGATCGCGTGGCGATCCTGCATGAGGGCAGGCTGCGACATGACGGCGCGGTGCGCGCCGGCGATCATGCCGCGCTGGAAAAGACCTTCTTCGAGATCGCGATGAACCCTCGCCCGGCGCGGGCCGCATGAGCGCCCTGGTGGTGGCACGACTGGAGTGGCGTCGCTTGCTGGTGCGTCCACTGGCCTGGGTGCTGGCCGCGATGACCCTGGCCTGGCTCGGCTGGAATTTCACCCTGCTGCTGGGAAGTTTCCTGGCCGGCCAGATCCAGCGTGCGGCGCTGCCCGATGGGCCAGGCTTCACCGACCTGGTGGCGGTGCCGCTGCTCGGGCAACTGGCCCAACTGGCTTTCCTGGTGGTGCCGCTGCTGACGATGTCGGTGCTTGCCGGCGAACGCCGCAACGGCACCCTGCCCTTGTTGTTCGCCGCCGGCGTGCCGGCGTCGCGCATCGTGCTGGGCAAGTATCTGGCGATCCTGGCCTGGTTGCTGCTGTGGCTGCTGCTGACGCTGTCGATGCCGCTGGCCCTGGCCCACGCCACCCACCTGGACTGGGGCAAGCTGGCGGCCGCCACGCTGGGCCTCGTCCTGATGCTGGCCGCCCTGGCGGCGTTGGGCGTGGCCTGTTCGGGTTTTGCCTCGCATCCGGCCATCGCCGCCGCCGCCGCGCTGATCGTGGCGCTGGCATTGTGGAGCGTGAACCTTGGCGCGCAAATGGCCGGCATCAACGGCGGCGCGATCAACTGGCTGGCGATGAGCACGCATGTGCAACCGCTGCTGCGCGGCCTGGTGTCCAGCGCCGACGTGCTGTGGTTCGTGTTGCTGGCCGCGCTTTCGCTGGCGCTGGCCACGCGCCGGCTTGCCACCGAAATGGAGCATGGCTGATGCGCAATCTGTTCAGACGTCTGGACGGCTGGCTGTTCGCGTTGCTGCTTGTGCTCGCGTGCGCGGCCATCGGCTACCTCGGTGCGCGCCACGCCTTTCGTGCGGACTGGACTGCGAATGGCCGGATCAGCCTCTCGGCGGAAAGCCGCGCCGTGCTGAAGCAGCTGGACGGCCCGGTGGAGGTCGTGAGTTACGCCAACCCGCAAGGCGACCTGCGCCAGACGATCGCCGGCTTCCTGCAGCGTTATCAGGCGGCAAAACCGGACCTCAGCCTGCGCTTCGTCGATCCGCAACTGGATCCGGCGAAGATGCGCGAACTGGGCATCACCGTCGATGGCGCGCTGATCCTGCACTACAAGGGCCACGAGCAGCGGCTGGACGAGCTCTCCGAGCGCAGCCTCACCAATGCGCTGGAACGGTTGCAGCGGGGCAACGACCGCATCGTCGCCTTCGTCACCGGCGACGACGAACGACGTGCCGATGGCCAGGCGAATGCCGACATGGGCACCTTCATGTCGCAACTGGAAAGCCGCGGCATGCGCGCGGTGCCGCTGAACTTCGCCCAGGTCGGCGCGGTGCCCGCGCATACCGACCTGGTGGTGCTGGCCAGCCCCACCGTGCCACTGGCGCCGGGTGCGGTGAAGGCGCTGGTCGGCTACGTGCAGAACGGCGGAAATCTGCTGTGGCTCACCGAGCCGGGCAATGACGACCTCGGCCTCAAGCCGCTGGCCGATGCCCTCGGCGTGCGCGTACTCCCGGGCGTGCTGGTCGACGGCTCCGGCACGGCGCTCGGCCTGCACAACCCACGCATGATCGCGCTGGGCAGTTACCCGCCGCAGGCGATCACTCGCGGCCTCCAGCTGACCACGCTGTTCCCGCAGGTCTCGGCGCTGGCCCAGGTGGCGCGCACGCAATGGGGCGTGCAGGCATTCCTGCGTTCCAGCCCGCAAAGCTGGACCGAGTTCAAGCCGATCGACAACACGAAGACCTCGGACATCCAGTTCGATGCCGCCGCCGGCGAGCTGAAAGGGCCGCTGGATTTCGGCTTCGCGCTGAGCCGCCTGTCACCCAGCCCGGACAAGAGCGAACAGCGTGCGGTGGTGATCGGCGACGGCGATTTCCTGTCCAACACCTTCCTCGGCAACGGCGGCAACCGCGCGCTGGGCGAGCGCGTGTTCGACTGGCTGCTTGGCGACGACAAACTGGTCGACCTGCCGCCGCGCGGCGCGCCGGACCGGCTGCTGGACATCTCGCAGGGTGAATTGAATGCACTGAGCTTCGGCTTCCTGATCGTGCTGCCGCTGCTGCTGCTGCTGATCGGTGGCGCGATCGTATGGCGCCGGCGCCGGCGCTGAACCATGAAGCGTGCCGCTCGCCAACGCGTATCCCTGCTGTGCACCGTGCTGGCGCTGCTCGCGCTCGCCGGCTGGCAGCTGCAGCGCGACGCCAGCCGCGCGAACGGTGACCTGACCACGCTCGACCCGGCAAGCATCAGCCACGTGAGCCTGACCCTGCCCGACGCCGCCACGCTGCACTACGAGAAGCGCAGCGATGGCCACTGGTGGCGTACCGACGGCACCCCGAGCCGCGTGGCCGACGATGACCGCCTGAACGACCTGACCGATATCGCTGCCGCGCACGTACTGAGCTGGCGTCCGCTCGGCGACTTCGATCCGGCGAAGATCGGCCTGTCGCCACCGCGTGCCGTGCTGGACCTGGATGGCCAGTCGCTGGCCTTCGGTGTCAGCGCGGTGGCCGGGCCGCAGCACTACGTGCGGGTGGGCCAGCGTGTCGCGCTGGTGTCGTCGCGCTACATGCCGCGTTCGCCCGAGATCAGGACCACCGAGCTGCATTGAACCGCGGAATCCCCTCTTGCCCGAACTTCCCGAAGTCGAAACCACCCGCCGCGGCATCGCGCCGTACCTGATCGGCCGGCGCGTGCTGGGGGTGACCTTGCGCCGGCAGGATCTGCGCTGGCCGATCCCGCCGGAGATCAGCGAGCAACTGCCCGGGCAACGCATCGAGGCGGTGGAGCGGCGCGCGAAATACCTGCTGCTGCACACCGCCGCCGGCAGCGCCCTGCTGCATCTGGGCATGTCCGGGGTGCTGCGCGTGTTGCCGCCGGACGCGCCGGTGGGCAAGCACGACCACGTCGACATCGCGCTCGAACGCACCAGCGCGCAGGCACCGCGCATCCTGCGCTTCACCGATCCGCGTCGTTTCGGCTGCCTGTTGTGGCAGGCGCCGGGGGAAACCCACGAACTGCTGGCCAGACTCGGCCCGGAACCGCTCACCGATGCCTTCGACGGTGACCTGCTGTGGCAGCTGTCGCGCGGCCGCACCGCAGCGGTGAAGCTGTTCCTGATGGACAGCACGGTGGTGGTCGGCGTGGGCAATATCTACGCCAGCGAGGCCCTGTTCGCCGCCGACATCGACCCGCGTCGCGCCGCTGGCGCCGTCTCACGCGCACGCTACGCCCGACTAGCCATGGAAGTGAAGCGCATCCTCGCCCTGGCGATCGAGCGCGGCGGCACCACCTTGCGCGACTTCCTCAGCCCCGATGGCGCGCCGGGTTATTTCTTCCGCGAGTTGAACGTCTATGGCCGCGCCGGCGAACCGTGTCGGGTGTGCGGCACGTCGATCCGGCAGGTCGTGCTGGGCCAGCGCTCCACGTTCTGGTGTCCGCGCTGCCAGCGCTGAGTCATGCCGGCCAGGTGAGCTCGACGAAGCTGTTGTTGAACTGCGGATCCTCCAGACCGCCGCCAAGACGCACGACTGCACCTGCGGACACGCCTTCGACGTCCAGTCGCTGCCCTTCGGCAAAATGCGCGCCCAGCGCCTGCAACTCGACCAGCTGCTCGCACAACAAGCCGGCGCGATCGATGGCGGCATCGGGCACGTGGTGGATGCTGACATCGGGACGGCCGAACTTGCGCATGCCGCGAGTATGGATCCATGAGCGGCCCGGTTCGGACTCGCCATCGCACAGGATCAGCACATGGTGGCGGATCGGCGCGCCGTCGCGGATCAGATAATGCCGGCGCCAGGCATCGGCATCGAGCAGGCCGAGGATCTGCGGGTCCAGGATCGCCACGCCGCCGATGTCGAGCATGCCCGCCAGCACGCCGAGAGTGTCGCGCAGGTAGCCCGTGGCGGGGCTGTCCTCCAGCGTGCCGCGCACCACCATCACTTCAGGTGCATCCAGCGCGCGCTGGTAAGCCTGCGGCGCATCGGCCTTGTACATGCGGCCCGTCGCGCCCTTCAGGGGATAGCCGTCCCAGCTGCGCAGGTCGGCGTGGCGGTGACTGGTGGCGGTGAGCCCCGGCGGCAGGCCGGGGCTGCCGTAGTCCTGCGAGGGCACGCGCACGGCGTCGAATTTCCCGAACACGTAGAACTGCAGCAGGATCTTCTCGTCGCTGGCCTGCCAGTGCGGGCGCTGCCAGGCGGGGATAGTGATCGGGTGGCTCATGGCATTCCTCGGGTTGGGCCGGGCTCAGTGCTCTTCGCCCAGCGGCAGCACGGTCTGCTGCAGCTCGATGCGGCCCTGGCCCGCGCTGATCTTCTTGAACTCGGCGCGGCTCACCGAGACATAGCGTTCGTTGCCGCCGATCTCAACCTGCGGGCCGTCGGTAACGGCGCGCCCCTGTTCATCCACGCGCACCACCATGGTGGCCTTGCGTCCGGTGTGGCAGATCGTCTTGATCTCCACCAGGTTGTCGGCCCAGGCCAGCAGGTAGCGGCTGCCCTCGAACAACTCGCCGCGGAAATCCGTGCGCAGGCCGTAGGCCAGCACCGGAATGTTCAGCCGGTCGACCACGTCGCTGATCTGCCATACCTGCGCCCTGGTCAGGAACTGCGCCTCGTCGACGAACACGCAGTGCAGGGCACCGCGCGCGGCGATGTCCGCCTCGACCAGCGCAAACAGGTCCTCGTTTCCGCCGAAACGCCGCGCGTTCGCCTTCAGGCCGATCCGCGACGCCACCACGCCTTCGCCGAAGCGGTTGTCCAGCGCCGGCGTGAGGATCAGCGTGCGCATGCCGCGCTCGTGGTAGTTGTACGCACTCTGCAGCAGCGTGGTGGTCTTGCCGGCGTTCATCGCCGAGTAATAGAAATAGAGTTTGGCCATGGACATGGGTTCGGTTCGTGACCGCACATGGTAGCGCGGACATCAGGAAACCGTAGGAGTCCGCTTGCGCCGCGTTCAAGCCTTGTCCAATGGCGTATTGCCACCCGTGAATTCGGCCCGCGCCTGGGCCAGCCGGAAACGGTGTTCGG
>Ga0157370_10005332_pt1 | contig 14439 bp, 17 predicted proteins | sample C35metaG_FD_113463 | JGI IMG/M metagenome (GOLD analysis project Ga0157370, IMG submission 113463) | Corn rhizosphere microbial communities from Kellogg Biological Station, Michigan, USA - C3-5 metaG | ecosystem: Host-associated > Plants > Roots > Rhizosphere > Soil | place: USA: Michigan...
AAGGCGGCCGGCGCCGCGGGCTGCGGGGCCGGCTCGAGCGATGCAAGCTGCGCGGCGAGCGAGGCGGCATCGTGCGCCTCGAGCACCGCGAAATGGCGGCCGGGCCGCCCGAGCCCGGCGAGGATCGCCTCGCCGATCTCCATCTGCGCGCGCAGCGCCGCGAGGTACTCGAGATCCTCGGTGCCCGCCGACAGGACCACCACCTGGCTCGCTCCGTATGCGATCGCGGGCAGCATCAGGTCGAGGCCGATCGCCGCGACATGCCACGCCTCGAGCGGCAAGGCGCGCGGCGGAAGTCCCGCGCCTGTCGCGGCCGCCTGCGCGAGCAGCTCACGCGCCGCGCCACCTTCGTGGAACACGATGCACGCGTCCGCGCCGCCCGCATCGGCATAGGCGCGGAGCATCTCGCGCAGCTGCGCGCCCCGCTCGACGGTGCGCGGGAACTGGTAGCCCATCGCGCCGGAGGGACACACCGTCGCGCAGGCGCCGCATCCCATGCACAGGTGCGGATCGACGCGCACGCGGTCGCCGTCGGACGCGATCGCCTGCGTCGAGCAGATGTCGATGCAGGCCGTGCAGCCGGTCACCTGCGAGCGGCCGTGCGCGCAGAGGCTCTCGCGATAGGAAAAGAAACGCGGCTTCTCGAATTCGCCCACCGCCTCGCCCAACTCCGCGAGGGTGGCCTCGAGCGCCTCGGACTCGCGCGGGGCGCGGAAATAGCCCTGCGGCGGCTGGCGCATCGCGAACCGCGGCTGCGGGGAGAAATCGAGCAGCAGATCGAAGCGTGCCGGCGTGGCATCCGCAATCTTGTCCACGCCTCCGGCGCAGAGCCCCGAGATCGCGACGTCGAACGCGCCGAGGTAGCCGGCGATGCTCTCGACGCGGCCGCACCACAGGGCGAACGCATCGCTCGTCGCACCGCCCGGGCGCGTCTCGAGCAGCGTCACATGCAGCGAGCGGGCGAGCCGCTCGGCGCATGCGCGGGCGGGCGACGCATCCTCGCCGGCGATGATGAGCAGGTTGCCGCGCGAACGGTAGGACACGCTCGCGACAGGCTGCGGCGGCGCGAGGCGCGAAAGGGAAGCGAGGGCGGCGAGCTTGGCCGCGCAATCGACGGACTGCGGCGTCCAGCCGCGGGCTTCGAGGCCATGGAATGCCTGCGGGATGGAGGGTCCCGAAGGCGCGGCGTTCTCGCGGGCCGCGGCGGACTTCTCGATGCCGAGCGTCATTGCGTGGACGTATACGCTGCCGCTCCGTGTCCGGCGCGCCAGCGCTCCTCTGTTGGAGTTCGGCCCGCGCGAGCCTCCGCGCGGTTCCATTCGCAATCTTTTACCGAAGTCTACACCAGATAGAAATCGGGCCGAAACGTTCGTTAGCCGCGCGGGCTGCCATCCGTTCCGGCATCCTGCGGGGGCGGCACGGCATTCGATGATTCGTCTTGCGCCGTTCCCGGCTCGGTGGCGGCCTCGTTCGTCGCCGCCGGCGGCGCGGTGGACGGCGCCGCCGCGGCCTCCGGCTCGCCATGCAACGATGCGAGCTGGTTCAGCTTTTCCAGCCATCCTTCGGGCAGCGGATCCGGCTTCGCGTAGTCGTCGATGTACACGTCGAGGCCATCCATCGGATAGAGCGCGGGATCGCTGAAGAGCGTCTTCAGCGCCTCGCCTTTCACGCGCGGATCGACGCCGGCCTGCATGAACGGCGCGAAATCCGAATGCGGCGTGAGCGATTCGAGCGCGGGAAGCTCGCGCGCGGCCGATTCGGGCAATGCGCCGGCCGGAGGCGGCGGCGCCTCGTCGCGCGGCGCGGTCGTATTCGGCGCGGCGGGCTCCTCCACCGGCGCACGGCTCGTATCGCGCGATTCGATCTTGCGCCGCGACCAGCGTGCGAGGAAGCCTTCGTCGCGCTCGCTCATTGCGACCCCTTCTCGCGCAGGCGCCCTTCCTTGCCCGCGAACGAGCGCGGCCTGCGCCGCTCCTTGGGCTCGGGACGGTAGTTCGCCTCGACCCAGGCATCCATCCATCGCACGAGATCGCTCCACGCGCGCGCGCGTTCCACGCGCTCGGAGCCGTCCATCCAGCGCGCCGCTTCGTTATAGGAGAGCGTCGCCTGATACGGAAACGGATCCCCGGTGGCCTCGTCCACGCGCAACGCCACGAACACGCTCGGCTCGCCGCTGGTGGCGTTGAGGTAGTAGCCCTCCGCCTCGCCGGGAAAAAGCGTGAGCTCGATGCCGGGGTGGAGCCTGCGCAGCAGCGTTTCGTCCTCGGCGACCACGCGCACCGCTCCGCCCTCGTCCGGTGCCACGCCCGCGAGGCTCCAGCGATGGCTCTCCCAGCGGCTCTCGACGGCGTGCCGTTCGAGGATCACCGAGACCTTTCGGGTGGGATGGCCCATCGCGCCACTATAGGGGAATTCGCGCGACTGCATGCGTGCTATGCTGATTTTTCCCCTGCCATTTCAAAGCCCCGTGGGCAAGACGGTCATTCCCCTGCACCCGCGGGACGGCTCGTTGCCGATCCCGGTATCCGGCGCGCCCGCCACCGCCCCGAGGGACACGCTCGGCCGCGCGTTGCGCGACCTGCGCATCTCGGTGACGGACCGTTGCAACTTCCGGTGCACGTATTGCATGCCGAAGGACGTCTTCGGCGCGGACCACGAGTTCCTGCCGCACGCCGAGATCCTCAGCTTCGAGGAGATCGTGCGCATGGCACGCATTTTCCGTTCGCTCGGCACCGAGAAGATCCGGCTCACCGGCGGCGAGCCGCTGCTGCGGCGCGGCATCGAGAAGCTGGTCGCGATGCTGCGGGAAACGGTGCCGGGAGTGGATCTCACGCTCACCACGAACGGCTCGGCGCTCAAGGCGCGCGCGCGTGCGCTTCGCGTCGCCGGGCTGGACCGGATCACCGTGAGCCTCGACTCGCTCGACGATGCGACGTTCCGTGCGATGAACGACGTCGATTTTCCGGTCGAGCGCGTGCTCGAGGCGATCGAGGAGGCGGCAACCGCCGGCCTCGACCCCATCAAGGTGAACATGGTAGTCAAGCGCGGCGTGAACGACCACCAGGTGGTCGACATGGCGCGGCATTTCCGCGGCACCGGCCGCATCGTCCGTTTCATCGAGTTCATGGACGTGGGCTCGACCAACGGCTGGCGCATGGACGACGTGATCCCTTCGGCCGAGATCGTGCGCCGCATTTCGCAGCATTTCCCGCTCGAGCCCGCCGAGGCGCATTACGCCGGCGAGGTGGCCGAGCGCTGGCGCTACGTGGACGGCGCGGGGGAGATCGGGGTGATCTCCTCGGTCACGCAGGCCTTCTGCTCGACCTGCACGCGCGCGCGGCTTTCCACGGACGGCCACCTGTACACCTGCCTCTTCGCGCAGCGCGGCTACGACCTCAAGCGCATGCTCAGGAGCGGCGCCGGCGATGACGACATCGCGGGCGCCATCGCCGCGATCTGGTGCCAGCGTTCCGACCGCTACTCCGAGATCCGCACGGCGCAGAGCGCGCGCCAGCGCAAGGTCGAGATGTCCTACATCGGCGGCTGAGGCGAGCGATGGGCTACCGGCCGGTCCTCACGCACAACGCGCGTCCCGCGACCTACACCGTCGACGCGATCGACGAGTCCGGCGCGCACGTGCCCACGCCGATCGCGGGCGAGCATCCGCTCACGCTCTACGTGGACAAGAAGGAGATCGTGACCCTCATGACGCTGGGGGCCGCTCCCGAGGCGCTCGCGATCGGGTTCCTGCGCAACCAGCGGCTCGTCACCTCGCTCGAGCAGATCGTCTCCGTGCAGGTCGATTGGGACGTGGATGCGGTCGCCGTCACCACGCGCGGCGGACTCGAGGATCTCGAGGCGAAGACGAGCAAGCGCACGGCGACCACGGGCTGCGGGCAAGGCACCGTGTTCGGCGACCTCATGGCGGACATCGAATCGGTGCGCCTCGATGACGACACGCGCATCGGCGAGGAAACGCTCTTCGGGCTGCTCGATTCCGTGCGCGTCCACGAGTCGATCTACAAGCAGGCGGGCGCGGTGCACGGCTGCGCGCTCGCCGACGGCGCGGAGATCCTCACCTTCGTCGAGGACGTCGGCCGCCACAACGCCGTCGACGCGATCGCCGGCTGGATGTGGCTCGAAGGCATCGAAGGCGGCGACAAGATCTTCTACACCACCGGGCGCCTCACCTCGGAAATGGTCATCAAGGCCGCGCAGATGCGCATTCCCGTGCTCGTCTCGCGCTCGGGCCTCACCAAGATGGGCCACGAGGTCGCGCGTCAGGTCGGCATCACGATGATCGGGCGCGCGGTGAACCGGCATTACCTGCTCTTCACCGGAGAGCAGCGCCTGGTGCGCTCGCCGGCGAGGGACCGGGCGCGTGCCTGACTCGGCGATCGCACGCTGCCATTGCGGCGCGGTCGAGATCGAGGCGCGCTTTCCTTCGCGCTTCTGCGCGCACTGCTACTGCGCGAGCTGCCGCACCACGCACGCCGCGGGTGTGGTCACCTGGATCGGATTCAAGCGCGCGCAGGTTTCCTTCCATCACGGCGAGGAGCTGCTGCGCGACTACCTCTCCTCGCCGGGAACGCACCGGCGGTATTGCGGGCGGTGCGGCACGCGCATGACGTTCGAATCGGAGCGCGGCAAGTGGGCGGACGAGGTGCACCTGCCGCTCGCGCTCTTCGCCACGCCCGTCGACCGCGAGCCGCGCGGCAACGCGTTTGCCGAGGAGCGCCCGATGTGGGCGCCGTTCCACGAAGATGCCGAGGATTGACGTCACCGGCATCGTGCTCGCCGGCGGCCAGGGAAGCCGCATGGGCGGCGTGGACAAGGGATTGCAGCCGTTCCGCGGCAAGCCCATGGTCGCGCACGCCGTCGAGCGTTTCGCGCCGCAGGTCGACGAGCTGCTGATCAACGCCAACCGCAACGTCGAGCAATACGCGCGCTTCGGCCAGCGCGTGATCTCCGACGAGATCGCAGGCTTCGCCGGGCCGCTCGCGGGATTCGAGCGCGGCCTCGCGCACGCGTCCGGCGCGCTGGTCGCCACCGTGCCGTGCGATTCGCCGTTCCTCCCCGCCGATCTGGTGGCGCGCCTGCGCACCGCGCTCGAAGACGACGGCGCCGACCTCGCGGTCGCAAGGACGGGGGATCAGGCGCACCCCGTGTTCTGCCTCATGCGCCGCGGCGTCCACGCGTCGCTCACCGCCTTTCTCGCGAGCGGCCAGCGCAAGATCGACCGCTGGTACGCGGCGCTCGGCGTCGTCGAGGTGCCCTTCGACGACGAGGCCGACGCGTTCCTCAACATCAATACGCGCGAGGAGCTCGCCCAGCTCGAGCCGCGCCGCGAGTAGCCGTGCCCGCGGCGCTGCGTCGCACGCGCCCCGCGTTGCCGCGCTTCGCCGTGGCATGGTTCCCGCGCTTCGAGGGGCTGGCCGAGGTCGAGGCATTCCGCCGCCGGCACGATCCGATGGCCGCACTCGTTCCCGCGCATCTCACGCTCGTCTTCCCGTTCGCCACGGCGCTCACGCGGCTGCAGGTCGAGACGCATGTGAAGCGCGTCGCGTCCCGCTGGCCCTGTGTTCCGGTGACCTTCCGCGCCGTGCGCCTGTACGCGAACGAATTCGTGTTCCTCATGGCGTCGCGCGGGGCGCAGTCGGTGAGCGCTCTGCACGACGCGCTCTACACCCGATCGCTCCTTCCCTACCTGCGCCGCGACCTCGCCTACGAGCCGCATGTCACGATCGCGCGCAATGCCGACTTTTCCGCGCTCGAGGCGGCATACGACGAGGCCCGTGGACAATTCGGGCGCGAGGTCTGCGACGTGCTGCGGGAGGTCACGCTCCTCTCGGTGAAGCGCGACGGTAGAATCGAGCGATTGGGCGACATCGCCCTCGCCACCGGCTGACGCCATGTCCACGCTCACCATCACGCAGGCCTCCTGCGCCGACGATTACGATCCGAATTCCATGCCGGTCGCCAAGGCGCGCGAATTCATCCACCGCTTCCTCGAGCCGGTGGACGCGGTCCTGCGCGTGCCCGTGCGCTCGGCGCTGGGACGCGTGCTGGCCGAAGACGTGCTCTCGCCGGTCGACGTGCCGGCGCACCGCAATTCCGCGATGGACGGCTGGGCGATGCGCGGCGCGGACCTGAAGGCCGAAGGCGAGACGACGCTCGAGGAGATCGGCAGCGCGTTCGCCGGACGCCCGTTCCGCGGCAGCGTCGGCCCGGGGCAGTGCGTGCGCATCATGACCGGCGGCGTGGTGCCCCAAGGCGCGGACACCGTGGTGATGCAGGAGCGCGCGAAGGCGAACGGCAAGCGCGTCGCGTTCGCGCCGGGCCAGAAGAGCGGCCAGAACGTGCGCGAGGCGGGCGAGGACCTGCGCGCGGGTTCCGTGGCGCTGCCGCGCGGGCGCCTCGTGCGGCCCGCGGACCTCGGCCTCGTCGCCTCGCTCGGCATCGGCGAGGTCGCGGTATACCGACCGCTGCGCGTCGCATTCTTCTCCACGGGCGACGAGCTGAAATCGATCGGCTCGACGCTGGGCGAGGGCGAGATCTACGACTCCAACCGCTACACCCTCCACGGCATGCTCACGCGCCTCGGTTGCGAGGTGCTCGACATGGGCGTGGTGCGCGACGACCCGAAGCTCCTGGAGCGCGCGTTTCGCGAGGCCGCGGGCGCGGCCGACGTCGTGATCACGAGCGGCGGCGTGTCGGTGGGCGAAGCCGATTTCGTGAAGGATCTCCTCGCGAAGCTGGGCGAGGTGGTGTTCTGGAAGATCGCGATGAAACCCGGACGTCCGCTCGCCTACGGGCGCATCGGCGGGGCGCACTTCTTCGGCCTTCCCGGCAATCCCGTCTCGGTGATGGTGACGTTCTACCAGTTCGTGCGCGACGCGCTCCTCGCGCTGATGGGCGTCGATCCGGTCGAGCCCTCTCCCACCTTCCCCGCGCGCTGCGCGGCGAAGCTCAGGAAGGCGCCGGGCCGCACCGAGTTCCAGCGCGGCATCCTTTCGCGCGACGCCGACGGCGCGCTCGTGGTACGTCCCACCGGCGAGCAGGGCTCGGGCATCTTGAAGTCGATGAGCGAGGCGAACTGCTTCATCATCCTCGGCGACGCGACCGGCAACGTCGAGCCGGGAACGACGGTGGAAGTGCAGCTCCTCGAGGGAATCGTGTGAGCACCGCGGCGCTCGATCGCGAGGAGAGCGGGCTCGAGTTCCTGAAACGCGTCGTCGCGGGCGAGGTGCGCAACGTCCCCATCGGCGAGACGCTCGGCTTCCGCGCCGTGGAAGTGGAACCCGGCCGCATCGTGTTCGCCGGCAAGCCCGACGCGCGTTCGCTCAACCTGATCGGCACCATCCACGGCGGCTGGTCCGCGGCGATCCTCGATACCGCGATGGCGCTCGCGGCGTTGAGCACGCTCGACGCGCGCCACGACTTCACCACGCTCGACCTGAAGGTGAACTTCCTGCGTCCGATCGCGCCGGATGTGCAGGTGCGCGCGGAAGGCCAGGTCGTGCACGCCGGAAGGCGCGTCGCGCTCTGCGAGGGACGCATCGTCGATTCCGGCGGCAAGCTCCTCGCGCACGGCACGAGCAGTTGCCTGATCGTGCCGCGCAGCGCGCCCGGCCGGCCGCAATGACGGCGCGGGAACTTCCGCACGCCGCCGTGCATCTTTCGCTCCGATGAAGCGCCGCGATTTCGTCCAGATCTGCGCCGCGTCCGCCGCGGGCGCCGCATTGCCCACGCCGTCGGCGGGCGCGCCGGTCGCCTCGCGCACCTACGCGCGTGTGAAGCTGGTCGACGAAAGGCGCGCTCCCATCCGCGTTTCGGCGCTGCGCATCGGCGCGAACTACGTGTTCGACTATCCCTACCAGGCGACGCCGTGCTTCCTGCTGCGGCTCGAACGCCCGGCTCCCGGCGGCGTGGAGCTGCGCACGGAATCGGGGGCGGTCTATCGCTGGGAAGGCGGCGTGGGCGAAGGCAAGTCGGTCGTCGCCTATTCCGCCATCTGCGCGCACAAGATGGCCTATCCGACGCGGCAGGTGAGCTTCATCGGCTACCGCGACGGACCGAGCCCCGTGGCGGGCCAAGGCCGCGTCATCACCTGCTGCTCCGACCGCAGCGTGTACGATCCGGCGGCCGGTGCGCGTGTGGTCTCCGGGCCCGCGCCGCAACCGCTCGCGACGATCCTCCTCGAGCACGACCCGAAGGCCGACGAGCTTTACGCGACCGGCACGTTCGGCGGCGAGAAGTTCGACGAGTTCTTCGGCAAATATTCGTTCCGCCTGCAGCTCGAGATGGGCAACCGGGCGCGCGCGAGCGTCGAGGGCACGAGCGTCGTGCTGCCGCTCGAGCGCTACAGCGCGCAGTGGGCGCGCTGCTAGAAAAAGGGGTCAGATCCCTTTCCGGAATGGGTGCTGTCAAACGTTGAGAAAAGGGATCTGACCCCTTTTTCTTTTCAAATCTCGAAGTCCTCCGCGGCGCCGCTCGCGAGCCGCGCGAGATCCTCGCGGCGCACGTGCGGCGCGAGCAGGCCGATGAACTCGGCCGTGTAGCCGCGCAGATACGCCCCGCGCCGGAAGGCGAGCCGCGTCGTCTGCGCGGGGAAGAGGTGCCCGCAGTCGAGCGCCACGAGTCCCTCGTCCTTGCCGGGGCGGAACGCGCGCGAGGAGATGATGCCCACGCCGAGGCCGAGGCCCACGTACGACTTGATGACGTCGGAATCGAGCGCCGTCAGCACGATCTCCGGATGCAGCCCGCGCGCGGCGAAGGCGCGATCGAGCGCGTTGCGGCCCGCGAACGTGGGATCGTAGGTGACCAGCGGATAACCCGCGATCGCTTCCAGCGTGAGCGGCTTCGCCTTCGAGAGCGGGTGGCCCTTCGGCACCACGACGCAGTGGTGCCACTGGTAGCAGGGTATCGTCACCAGCTCGGCGTACTGGTCGAGCGCTTCCGTGGCGATCGCGACGTCGGCCTCGCCCGCGATCACCATGTGCGCGAGCTGGTGCGGGTTGCCCTGCAGGATCTTGAGCTTCACCTCGGGGTAGCGTTTCTTGAACGCGCCCACCGCTTCGGGCAGCGCGTAGCGCGCCTGCGTATGCGTCGCGGCCACCGCGAGGGAGCCCCTCGCATGGTGCGCGAACTCCTCCCCGACCGCCTTGAGGTTCGCGATCTCGGCGAGGATGCGGTCGACGGCCGCGACCACCGCGCGCCCGGCATCGGTGAGCGCCGTGAAGCGCCGCCCCTGGCGCACGAAGACCGCGACGCCCAGCTCCTCCTCCAGCGAGCGGATCTGCTTCGAAACGCCCGGCTGCGAGGTATGCAGCGCCTCCGCGGCTTCCGAAACGTTGAGGTTGCGCCGTGCCACCTCGCTCACGTAGCGCAGCTGCTGCAGGTTCATGTTCCCCGCCCCCTTATACCGTCCAGTTCTATAAATATCACAAAAAAGTATTTTTCAGGAATCTAGCGCCTCCGTAGCATGGGCATCAAGGAGAAACCCCTTCCATGTACCGCTACGACGAGCACGACAAGAAGATCCTCGCCGAACGCGTCGCGCAGTTCCGCGACCAGACGCGCCGCTTCCTCGCCGGGGAGTTGAGCGAGGACGAGTTCCGTCCACTGCGGCTGCAGAACGGTCTCTACATCCAGCGGCACGCGCCGATGTACCGCATCGCGGTGCCCTACGGCGTGCTCAATTCCGCGCAGCTGCGCAAGCTCGCCGAGATCACGCGCCGCTACGACCGCGGCTACGGGCACTTCACCACGCGCCACAACCTCCAGATCAATTGGCCGAAGCTCGAGGACGTGCCCGACATCCTCGAGGAGCTCGCCTCGGTCGAGATGCATTCGATCCAGACCAGCGGCAACGACGTGCGCAACATCACGACCGACCACCTCGCGGGAGTCGCGGCCGACGAGATCGTCGATCCACGCCCCTACGCCGAGATCATCCGGCAATGGGCGAGCTTCAATCCCGAATTCGCGTACCTGCCGCGCAAGTTCAAGATCGCGTTGAACGCCGCCGCCGAGGACCGCACGGCGCTCGCCTTCCACGACATCGGCCTGGAGTTCGTGCGCGACGCCGCGGGTGAGCTGGGCTTGCGGGTGCACGTGGGCGGCGGCATGGGCCGCACGCCGATGCTGGCCGAGGTGATCCGCGAGTTCCTGCCATGGCGCGAGGTGCTCACGTATTGCGAGTCGATCCTGCGCGTCTACAACCGCTACGGCCGCCGCGACAACGTCTGGAAGGCGCGCATCAAGATCCTCGTGAAGACGCTCGGCATCGAGGAATTCCGCCGCCGCGTGGAAGAGGACTGGGAAGCGTTGCGCGATCCCGCGAGCGTCGTCACCGACGCGGAGCTCGCGCGCGTCGCCGCCTACTTCGCCCCGCCCGCCTACGAGCCGCCGTCCGACGAGGACCGCGGCTTCGCGTACGCCGTCGCCTCCGATCGCGCCTTCGCGCGCTGGGTGGGCCGCAACGTCCACGCGCACCGCCGCGCGGGCTACGCGGCGGTCACCCTCTCGCTCAAGCGCACGGGCGTCCCGCCGGGGGACATCACGGCAGACGAGCTCGACCTCGCGGCGCAATTCGCGGACCGCTACGGTTTCGGCGAGGTGCGCATTTCCCACGAGCAGAACGTGGTGCTCCCCGATGTGCGCGAGCGCGACCTGCACGAGCTCTGGCAGCGCGCGCGTGCCGCGCGCCTCGCGACGCCCACCGTCGGGCTCATCGGCAACGTCATCTCGTGCCCGGGCGGCGACCTCTGCTCGCTCGCCAACGCGAAGACGCTGCCGATCGCCGAGGCGATCCTCGCGCGCTTCGAGGACCTCGACTACCAGCACGACATCGGCGAGCTCGACCTCAACATGTCGGGCTGCATGAATTCCTGCGGCCACCACCATGTCGGCCACATCGGCATCCTCGGCGTCGACAAGAGCGGATCCGAGTGGTACCAGGTCACGATCGGCGGGCGCCAGGGGCGCGACGCCGCGCTCGGCCACGTGATCGGCCCGTCCTTCGCGGCGGACCAGATGCCCGACGTGGTGCAGAAGCTCCTCGAGACCTATCTCGCGCAGCGCCACGAGGGCGAGCGCTTCGTGGATACCGTCGATCGCATCGGCATCGCGCCGTTCAAGGAGCGCGTCTACGGCGCGCCGAAGGAGCTCGCCCGTGCCGCATGACGTCGTGATCCGCAACCGCGAGCTGCAGCCCGATGGGTGGCGCATCGTGGGCATCACACCCGAGGAGCTCGCCGAGCCGCTGCCGCAGGGCGCGATCGTCGTGCCGCTCGCATTGTGGAAGGAGCGCGGCCCCGACCTGCTGCGGCGCCTGGAGCCGATCGGCGTGTGGCTCGAGCCGGACCAGGATCCGGCCGAGATCGCCGCCGATCTCGTGCGGCTCGCGCTCGTCGCGGTGCGCTTCCCCAAGTTCACCGACGGGCGCGGCTACTCCATCGCGTCGCTGCTGCGCCGGCGCCACGGCTACCGCGGCGAGCTGCGCGCGTTCGGCGACATCGGCCGCGACCAGCTCTTCTACCTCTCGCGGGTCGGCTTCGACTCGTTCATGCTTCCCGAGCATCGCGATCCGGTCGCGGCGCTCGGCGGCTTCCACGACTTCACCGTGCGCTACCAGTCGAGCGTGGACGAGCCGCTGCCGCTCTTCCGCAAGCGATCGGGCGCCGAGGCGAGCCATGGGTAAGGTCTATCTCGTGGGCGCGGGGCCGGGCGCGCCGGACCTGCTCACGCTGCGCGCCGCGCGCCTCATCGAAACGGCCGACGTGGTGCTGCACGACGCGCTCGTGCATCCCGCGACGCTCGCGCTCGCCGGGCGCGCGCGGCGGGTCGACGTCGGCAAGCGCTACGGCAAGGTGTCCACCGAGCAGCGTTTCATCCATCGCGCCCTCGTGCACGCCGCGCGCAACCACGAAGTCGTCGTGCGGCTCAAGGGCGGCGATCCGATGATCTTCGGTCGCGCGCAGGAGGAGCTCGACGCGCTCGCCGAGGCGGGCATCGAGGCCGAGGTCGTGCCGGGCGTCACCGCCGCGCTCGCCGCCGCCTCGTCGCTTCGCGTGTCGCTCACGCGGCGCGGCCTCGCGCGCAGCGTCGCCTTCCTCACGCCCCGCGTGGGCCGGGGAGAAGACGCATCGGAATGGATCCCCGCCGCGCTGGGCGCCGATTCCGTTGCGCTCTACATGGCGGCGGGCGCCGCCCCCGAGATCGCGCGCGCGCTGCTCGACGCCGGAAAGCCCGCGCACACGCCCGTGGCGCTCGTCGAGAGCGCGACGCTCGACGAGGAGCGCGTCACGTTCGCGAGCCTCGCGCAGCTGCGCGATCTGGCCGCCGTACCCGCCGCGGGCCCCGTCGTGATGCTCCTCGGCGAGGTGCTGCGCGAGCGCGCGGCACGCGCGAGCGGCGACGATTCCGAGTCCCTATCCCTCATCGCCTGAAATCGAAACTCCACGCGAAGACCCATGAGCAACGCTTCCGACAAGTACACCACCGAGACCATTACCGGCGTCCGCCCCTGGACCGACAGCCTCTTCTCCTTCCGCACCACGCGCGATCGCGGCTACCGCTTCGTGCCCGGGCAGTTCGCGCGCCTGGGCGTGCGGGCGCACGAAACCGGCGAGGTCGTCTGGCGCGCCTATTCGATCGCCTCGGCCGCCCACGACGAGCACCTCGAGTTCTTCTCCGTCGTCGTGCCCGGCGGCGCCTTCACCGGCCGCCTCTCCAAGCTCGCCGAGGGCGACGAGATCCTGGTGGAGCGCAAGAGCTACGGCTTCCTCACCACCGACCGCTTCGAGGCGGGCCGCGACCTGTGGATGCTCGCGACGGGAACCGGCCTCGCGCCGTTCCTGTCCATCCTCCACGATTTCGCGACGTGGGAGACCTACGAGAACCTGGTGCTGGTGCAGAGCGTGCGGACGCAACCGGAGCTCGCGTACGAGGACCTGATCCGCGGCTTCGAGAAGAGCGAGTACTACGCGCAATACGCGCACAAGCTGCGCTACGCGCGCATCGTGACGCGCGAGCCCGTGCCGGGGACCCTGCGCGACCGCGTGACCCGGCTTCTCGCGAGCGGCGTGCTCGAGGAGAACCTGGGCCTCAAGCTCGACCACGACCGCTCGCGCATCATGCTGTGCGGCAATCCCGAGATGGTGGACGATTCGCGGCGCATCCTCACCGAGCGCGGCTTCCGCTTGTCGCGCCGCGGCGAGCCGGGCCACCTCGCGGTGGAGAACTACTGGTGAGCCGGCTGGAACGCATCGAGCCGCACGTCGCCGGCGCGGCGGCCGCCGCGGGCCTCGTCGACGACGCCGAGGTGCAGGCGATCTTCGCTCGAGCGCGGCAGCGCGCGCAGGCCTCGCGCCTTGCCTACGCCGGCAGCGTCACGCCCGCCGAGGCGTGGGCGCTGCAGCGCGCGGGCGCGGCCGCGATCGTCGACGTGCGCACGCGGCCCGAGTGGGAGCTCGTGGGCCACGTGCCCGGCGCGCCGCTCGTCGAATGGCGCCGCTACGGCGAGGAGCAGCCCAATCCCGGCTTCCTCGCCGAGCTCGACAACGTCGCCGCGCGCGACGAGCCCCTGCTCTTCCTGTGCCGCAGCGGCGTGCGCTCGCACCATGCCGCGGAGGCGGCGACGCGCGGCGGTTTCACGCACGCGTACAACATCCTCGAGGGTTTCGAGGGCGACCTCGACGCCGGGCGCCGCCGCGGCAACCTGGGCGGCTGGCGGCGCATGGGGCTGCCCTGGCTTCAGACGTAAGACGCAACACGCAAGGAGAACGGCAATGGCCACACTGAGACTGGGCGACATCGCCCCCGACTTCACGCAGGACTCCACCGAGGGACCGATCCACTTCCACCCGTGGCTCGGCGATTCCTGGGGCGTGCTCTTCTCGCACCCCAAGGACTTCACGCCCGTGTGCACGACCGAGCTCGGCTACACCGCGAAGCTCGCCGACGACTTCCGCAAGCGCAACGTGAAGGTGCTCGCCGTGAGCGTCGATCCGCTCGAGTCGCACAAGGGATGGGTGGGCGACATCGAGGAGACGCAGGGCTGCAAGGTGAACTTCCCGATCCTCGCCGATCCCGATCGGAAAGTCGCGAACCTGTACGACATGATCCATCCGAACGCCAACGAAACCCACACCGTCCGTTCGGTATACGTGATCGACCCGAAGAAGAAGGTCCGGCTCATCATCACCTACCCGGCGAGCACCGGCCGCAACTTCGACGAGATCCTGCGCGTGATCGACTCGCTGCAGCTCACCGACTCGCATAGTGTCGCGACCCCCGTGAACTGGAAGCAGGGCGAGGACGTGATCATCGCGCCGTCGATCCAGGATCCCGCGACTCTCAAGCAGAAGTTCCCGAGGGGCTTCCGTACGCTCAAGCCGTACCTGCGCTACACGCCGCAGCCCAACCGCTGAATGC
>Ga0157370_10005333_pt1 | contig 14439 bp, 12 predicted proteins | sample C35metaG_FD_113463 | JGI IMG/M metagenome (GOLD analysis project Ga0157370, IMG submission 113463) | Corn rhizosphere microbial communities from Kellogg Biological Station, Michigan, USA - C3-5 metaG | ecosystem: Host-associated > Plants > Roots > Rhizosphere > Soil | place: USA: Michigan...
CGATCCGTCCTTGGATTCGCTGGCACGGAACTGATCGCTGTCCTCGACAGTCTTGTCCGCGCGAACGAGGCTCGGATCAACGAGCACCGGACGAAGTTCTTCGGTGCCATCGGCAAGCCAAGCGTTCCCGATATGGTGAGCGCCTACGCTGAGGCCATGCCTGCAGCTGACTGCAGCGGGCTACTCGACTACTTCACCAGGAACAATTTCAGCCTGCAGCAAGCCAAGGCAATGCTCCTGGCGCATTCAGAGCTTGCGCTTGAGGATTGCTTCACCCATGAAGCGGGCGAGGCTTCCGCAAGGTCCGGCGTGGCGGTGGATCAGGTCAAGGCTATCTTCCAGGCACTGGGAATGCTTCCCGGCGAGTTGAACGGGCGCGCCCCGGAACTGTTTCTGCTCGACAACCCGGTCTGGACGTCGCCTTGGATCGCCCTTTCGGAGGACACCATCTTTGCTTGCATTCCCCAGACCGGCTTCTCGTTCCTGTTCGAGATTGTCGAGCGGCTCGTTGCGCCCAGCGAACAGCTCAAGGTGGCCTGGCACGACCGGCGCGCCGCCTTCCTGGAGGCGGATGTTGCCGCCACCTTGTCGAAGGCGCTTCCCGGCGCCACCGTTTACCGGAACCTCGAATGGCGGGTGTCTGGCACCGAGCGACACGGCGAAACCGACGCACTGGTAGTCCTCGATAGCATCGCGATCATCGTCGAAGCCAAGTCTGGAGCGGTGTCCGCACACAGCAAGCGCGGTGCGCCGGATCGGCTTAAGTCGGAGATACGCGAGCTACTGGAATCTCCGGCCCTGCAGTCGCAACGCTTGCTCGCCGCAATGGAAGAACACTGGACCGGTGAGTCTGAGCTGATCTTTTCCGAGCACGTCGATCTGTCGATGGTCCGATACGTCATGCGGATGTCCGTCACCCTGGAGGACTTCAGCACGATCCAGTCCAATATTGGCAAGCTGCAAGCGCTCGGACTGGTCTCGGAGGACGTCGCGCCGGTGCCGACCTTGTGCTTAGCCGACCTCCATACCCTCGTCGAGATACTGGACACGCCGGTGATGTTTCTGCACTACCTACACAGGCGGATGCATCTGGAAGGCAAGTTCTCGCACGAAGCGGACGAACTCGACCTGCTTGGCACCTACCAGATGAACGGCCTGCTGTTCGGCTGCAAGGAAACCGATGGAACCCGCATCACCTTCTACCGGATGTCCGAGAAGATCGACCGCTACATGATGTCGCTCAGCGAAGGAATCTGCACCGAGAAGCCCAGGCGTCGGCTGGACGGTCCATGGACAGGAATCCTCGAACACGTCCTCCAGGTACGCTCCCATCGATGGCCGGAGATCGCCATCATGCTGCTGGACGTCGACGACCGCGGGCAAAAGGCGCTGGCGCGCGACATCCGGGCGCTCGTCAAGAAGCATCGCTACCAGAAGACGACGCCTTACCTGAATATCCTCGTCTATCTTCCCGACGGCATCGGCCTGAGCGCGATCGCCGCCGTAGTCCTGCGCAAGGAGACCATCGCGCATCGACAGGAGGTCGCCATGGCGGCGGCGGAAAGATCCTTCGAAGATCCGCGCCCGACTCGCTGCCTGGTACTCGTCTACGACGCGAACGCCCCCACGTTTCCCTACAATCAGCTGATGCTGGCCGATCGCCTGCAGGCTCTGACCGGGGACGAAGCTGGCAACGCAGGATCTCGTCCTCCGGGCGATACCGACGCCGGCCTGACGGATTCGCCCGGAAAAGCCTCACGATGACAGTCTGTCAGACGCCAACGGTGAAGCAGGCGCATGTCGCCAATCACTACGTTCCCAAGCTCTACCTCAAGCAATGGGCTGCTTCGGGGATGATTCCCACGTATCGATTGCTAGTCCCGAACGAATCATGCCCTCTTTGGAAGCGGCACTCGCTGAGGGGCATCGCCTACCACCAGCATCTGTATACCTATATCGCGGGAGGCGAGGCCACCGACGAGTTCGAGCGCTGGCTGGACAGCGAGTTCGAGGGCCCGGCTGAAGAGGCCATCGACCGCGTTGTTCGCGAAAACACGCTGACTCCAGAGCACTGGATGCGTTTGGTCAGGTTTGCCGTGGCGCAGGATGTACGCACGCCTGCCCGATTGAGGGAATTCCTTGCGAGGCAGTCGGTACAGATGCCTGATCTCCTGCAACGCGTCGTCCACGACTCCGTCCGGCGACTGGAGCATGGCGAATCGCCGGCCGGGCTTCAGGCGGCAGCAGCCCAAGAGGAATCTAAGGCGTTTCCATTGAAGGTCACGATCAAGCGTGAACCTGATGGCGGCGGCACGTTGAACGCCACGACGCTGGTAGGGAGGAAAATGTGGATATGGAGCCTCCGCCATTTCCTTACGAGCACCATCGAGAAGCTTCCGAAAACCCGGTGGACAATCCTTCACGCGCCATCGAACCTTTCGTGGCCAACCACGGACAACCCGCTCATCCGACTGAATTTCTTTGGCCCCACTAACTACAACTTCGGCGGCGGATGGGGAGTCCAGAATGGAGACATCCTTCTACCCTTGAGCCCCAAGCACTTGCTTTACACCTGCATCGGGGGAAAGCCACCACAACGAGGAACCACGCTGGACACAGACAAAGCGCTGCTCATCCGGCGAATCATCATCGAGCATGGGGATGGCTATGTGTTCGCCAGGGAGCCAGGGGACATCCATTCGATTCGCCCCCGCATTGTTTCCCCTGAGGCTTGCAAGGCTGAGCGCGAAACATGGCAGCGTTGGCATGATGACCAAAGCCACGCCGAAATTGAACTGTCTCAGTAGTATCAACCCGCCATTCTTGCCACATTAGCCGGTGGCTGAGGCTGCCCATGGACGATCAGGCCATGAGGACGATCCTCGGGAATTTTTCACCGAATGTCGCTGAAAACAACGGAGACGGCGCCTGAAGGAGTTGGAGACGGAGAATTCCCGGCCGAGAGGCTGCTTTGGGTCGACCTCTGCCTGTCGCAGCTTGCTGAGGCGCCGTCGAACCTGCAAGGGCTGTGATCGGCCAAAAACTGCCGTTCAGCATTTTGGTTACGCACCGGCCAATGCCCGCCATAAAGTGGCTCAACACTCTTTGGTTGTAACAACGCCGCGGCCCGCATCAGCCCGAGGCCGAACGGAAGAAAGAGCGGAACAAAGAACACTAGGCTGAAGGAACTGCCGGACGAGTCGATGCTGGCGGACAAGATCAGCCGCGACGTACTGCGAAATCAGCGTTCCAACTCGCCTACAGATGCAGGCGCAGACGCAGACGCAGGGTAGATATTGCCGTTGACGCACTGGTCAGAGTATGGAAATCAGAGTACACCCGGGGGCGCATTAGCTGACTCCTCGGGTACTCCCCCCCCCGCATGTTCGCCCGCGCCATGGTTACGGACTCAGGTCGATGTGGCTAATAGGCGTGAGCTGTGAGAAAGCTGTTGACGCGCCTCGTGGGCTCGTCGCAAGTCGTTCACGAGTACCTCATTCGCAATGTACGGAACGATATAGGGATGCGGCCATCGCAACAGCGGTCTATTGAATTATTCGAAAGATTCACAACCCCTTATCCTCGGCGGAGCAAAAATGCGCAACCGTTGCACAGGCGTCTCAAGAAACTCCTGTTGTGCAGTTATCTAGACTGCTGCAGAGGGCTGCGAACATGGCCGCGTTCGTCCCAGACCTTATTCACCTATCAGCCCCTTTGTTTTGCTGGACAGCACCGCCCGCGCCGCAGCCAGAGGGGCGGCCTGATTACGGCTCAGCGCGGTGGCGGTCGCGGAATGGGAGACTGACATGACGCTCTTCTCACCCAAGATGCTTGCCATGGTGTACCTGATTCTGGCTGGTTCCTTCGGGCCTGCCAGCGTCGCGGTGGCCCAGGTCCCCGGCGGCTCGTACACCCAAACCTGCCAGGACATCCAGAGCAACCAAAGGACTCTTATCGCGCGGTGTAAGGACCGGTCGGGCGCCTTGAAGCTGGTGATCCTTCCCGAGTATCCGTCTTGCGTTGGCGAGGTCGTCAACGATAACGGACAGCTTCGGTGCGACTTTTACAGGCATCCGCCGGACGGGTCTTACAAACAGACCTGTGAGGTGACGACAGTCGACCTAATGCGAGGACTTAAGAGCACTTGCAAAGATCGCAGCGGCAGATGGCGAGAAACCTACTTGGGCAATTTCGAATCGTGCCAAGGGGACATTTTCAACGACGACGGGATCCTTCGGTGCAACAGAACCACGCCGGTGGGCGGGTCGTACAGCGAGACTTGCGAGAACATCTCCATGCAAGGCGACACGCTTCACGCCACATGTAGAAAACTCGATGGCAAGCTTGTCAGAACCGAGCTTGGCGACGTGAGCCAATGCCAAGGCGAGGTGACGAACGTCAACGGCGCGCTGGCCTGCTACAAGGGTTCAGGCAATCTCCCTCGCGGCTCGTTCAGCCAGACCTGCATCAACGTCGTCCTGAACGGCGCAACGCTGACCGCAGACTGTGTGACACTCAACGGTGCGTTCACGAAGTCCTCGCTGGGGGTCACGGGCTGCCGTTCGGGGGTTCACAACATTGACGGAGCCTTATCTTGCGAGAAGGGCACGGCTGACGCGCCTCAAGGCAGCTACAAGGAGACGTGCCGAAACATCGTCGTCAACGGGAGCATGGTTCAAGCCCAGTGCAGACGGCGAAACGGTGCCTACCTGGACGCAAGCATTGACTCCACGACGTGCGGAACGGGCGCGATCCAAAACGTAGACGGGAAGCTCACCTGTACGACACCCGGCTATGGGGGATTGCCAAAGGTAAGGCAAGAGATTTGCGCTGGGGCTCAGGTGGCCGCAGGGTGGGCCATCATCGACACGAAATGGGACTCGACGGTCTGCGCCAAGCCCACCACGATCTCGCCCAACGTCTGGATCATCCTGAAGTACGACACCATGTCAGTTGGAACGGTCTTGAGAATCTGCTCGGGACAGCCCTGGCTGAACAACTGGCAGCAAAAGCAAACGTCGTGGGACCCAACGAGGTGTGGAGACCCATCCTCGCCCGCCGACAACATGACGGACATCCAGAGGAAGTACTAAGGGGCACCTCACGCGGCAACTGTTGGGCTGGCACCTCTCGCGCAGCGCCAAATCCAAGACCGCCGAAGCCGCTTTGGAGCAGGCCCTGATCAGCCGCTTCGGCAGCCTGGGCCGCGCGCGCGAGCCGTTCCTGCTGCGCTCGGACAATGGTCTGGGGTTCACCAGTCGCAGCTACACCGCCTTGGTGCGCAGCTATGGCCTAAGGCAGGAGTTCATCACCCCGCACTGCCCGTAACAGAACGGCATGGTGGAGCGCCTGATCCGCACGCTCAAGGAGCAATGCGCTCACCGCCACCGCTTCGAAACCCAGCAACACGCCAGCGTGTGATCGGCGACTGGATCGCGTTCTACAACCACCGACGCCCGCACCAAGCGCTCGGCGTGAAGACACCCGCCGAGGCTTATGCTTTAGCGGCCTGACCTGTGCAGAAAGTGCTGGGTCATTACACCGCCGTCGGTCTCTGCCCATCGCAGCTTGCCCGCCCATCGTCGAGCCGGCAAGGGCTGTCATCGGCCAAGAACGGTCGTTGGAACGTGAGCTTGATCCCATTCACCAGCGCACTTTTCTCCACGTAGCTCATTCCGATAGTCTGCATCCACGCTTTGGCCAGCTCCGGCCAACCGGTAATGGGAAGTAGGGTCGGCCGCAAATCGAACGCATGCCCGCCGTGAGCGTACAGGGGCATCTCCACCGGCACACTCGCCCTCGCCAGTGCGGTGTGGTAAACCAATGATTGTTCCACTCCATCCATGCTGTCGTTTTCCGCCTGCACCAGAAACGTGGGCGGCATCGAACGGGAAACCGGAACAGTGGGATTCAACCCACCGGGAGCCGCAAGATTCCCTGGAGAAATAGCCATGGCGAAATCCGGGCGAGCGCTGGGGCGATTTAAGGACAGAGCGACAGGCCCAGGTTGTTTGCGACTCGTTCGCCGGGATGACTGGCCGCCGGGCGATAAAGGCAATGGTCAAATAACATTCCGACCAATGCGGGAGGACGATCCGCCGTCGCTAGGTGACCCTCTCAATCCGTACTTTCATTACGTCCGCGATCACATGCGCGCCAGCGTGACGTGAAGCGGTCGTGCCGCCATCCTGGGCCCATCTGTATGTCGCGGCCGAACGCAGCTAGAAAGTTGGTAAGTCGCGATGACCGACCGTCGGAAAGCGTGCAGTGTGATGCCGACGACGAGAAATCACGCCTGTCGACCGCTAACGGCCGTAATCAGCTCCGGGTCGCCGACGCTCAGGTGCTCCTGGGCCGAGGCGCTTCGGGTCCTGTGGTCGTGCTTCCTGCCAAGGTGGGCCGCTCTCGCGCGATGCGCTGATGTTGCGATGCCTGCCGGAACGCATTTCTGCGGAGCACGGGCCCGCAAAATCCTGCCAGAACGTCAGAAGCCGTAAAACTGGACGTTCGCAATGGAGCCGAGATCTTTTGACCTTCTCGGCTGTGAAATTCCTGCCCATCCCAGCTTCGGCATCCGTTCGTTCTCGCTGCGCTACGTAAAGTTCGCGTCGTCATCTGTTCAGGTCACGCCGGACAGAGTCCGAAAGGCGCCGGAACAACTCGGGCCGATTCTTTCGCAGGAACTCGACATCCTGCTGAACCTGCTGCGGATTTAGAAACGTTGGATCTGGCGGGACGGGGTGACCGAGCTCGCTTGGGTCCGAAACAATGACCGGAATTTGCTTTGCGATAACAGAGGCCGCGCCGATGCGCGCGGCGAACTCCTTGTCGAGGAGTGATTGCGGGACCCTTGTGACAAGGCCGTCAAAGGGTACCGCGACGGCGGAATGCATGATATTCCGGCTCCCTTGGAGAAGTTCCTCGACGACAACGTAAACGACAAAGCTGCGGGCTTCGGGCTCGGCCTGCAAGGTGACCGTCAGCCGCTCTTCTTCCCAGTCGAGGGTCCATGTAATCGAAACGCTTTTCCGCTGCTTATCACGAGCCTGACGGTCATTCTTTGCAGGCGCTTGCCAAGCGAAGCCAGGAAAGGCGTCAACGTCGAGGCCCAAGGCCGAGGTCGGTGAGATTGGTTCGTCCGATAGACCCGAGCTTGGCTTCGGCAGAGCCTTCGGAAAATGCGGAACGTGCCACGTCTTCCTACCAAACATTGACAGCTCCAAAGGGCTTAACGCGCCTCCCGATGATGCGAAGATCTCATCATCAACAGGTTCCCACCAATCCACCGTGTCAACCTGCAAGTTCGCTATGTCCCCCAAGTGGAGCGAACCATCTCGCGGGGTCGTGAGCCAGGCTCCGCCCGAGGTCAAGAGGGCCGAGTCGGATTCGATGTTGCTGAGCAGGATTTCCATGCGCAGGAAGCCCTGCGCGTCCTTTCCGGGGTAGTACGTCCTGAAGTAATCATCGTAGGGCGCCAAGTCGTACAACGCACGGAGTCGAACGCGATAGCTGGCCGGCGTCTTGCGACGAATTGGCTGCGTCGCGAAATGTGCGATGGCCGAGGTTCGCCGCAGCTCGCGATATGCCTTGGCCGAGAAAACCTCGCCGGTGAATTGAATCGGTGGAGTCTCGACGGTGACCTCGCCGCCACTGACTGTCTGGTACATCACCAAGGGATCGGTAGTTGTGACGGTCTGGCTGTGTAGGGGCTCCGTGGCCTCCATTCGAGTCATCGCGGCGAGCCGGAGAAGTTGCGTGTAACCGCTCAGGCTCAGCAGATATGCGTGGTCCCTCTCCGCCTGCGCGTTTGCCGCGTCTGCGCACTCCTGTGGATTCGTGATGGCGTATCCGGTGTCACCTTGGATGTTTTCGTCGGGTGGATTCTTTGCAAGCTTCGCCGGTGGTGTCCATGCGAAGTCGAGGCAAGCGAACTTCGTCTCCGTGGGAGTCTGGAGATTCGAGAGCAAATAGGTGAGTTCAGATGTGAATGGCTCGAAGAAAGCGTCATCGTGGTAAAGCACGTCCATTGCGCCGACGGTCCACCGCGTGCACCGTTTGGAGACCCTCATTTCACTGGGTTGGCCGAACGCCGGCCCGTCCACTTCAGTGCTGGTTACCCGGTCGAAGTGACCTGCGGTGTAGACAGTTCGAGCCAGCGAGTTGTCCCGCATTCCCTTTGCGAGGTTCTCGAGACCCATTGCCATGTCGCGAAGGTCGGACCGGAAGTCGCCGTTGCTGCGGTACTCGGGGGAAATGACGCGCAGGGCTGTTATGAACTGGTGAACTGTTGAGGCGGCGAGAGGAACCATCAAGCGATGGTCGAAGAACGGCGTATTTCGCCAAGAGGATTGCACTTGCTCCGGTTGAGAGGGGACCACGGACGGGTCAACCGACGGGAACAGGAACAGTCGGCCAGCAAGCGCGTCCCAAGTCCGATGGTTGCTGTCGGGCAGAAGATTGTCCCAAGTGCCGGGCAGGAAGATGTTGCGGATGGCAGCGTTGAGCGTACTCTCGGTTCCCTCGAGGGCGCCCTGCTTGTCGAGATATTGACCGATCGTCAGCTGATTGGTCTGCTTCGCAAGATCTCGAGCTTTACTCGTCAGTTCTGCAAGATTGCTTCGCGCCACGTCTAAATGCTGCTGCTGCATGATTGCCGCCACGGCGGGAAACCGAGCGTCCAACTGCTGGAAGCGGGCGTCGACCAGTTTTTCGACAGCACTGGGGCCGTCCTTGAGGAATCCGAACATTTTGGCGACGGCGGCGGCAGCACCCAGCGCGCTGCCGACGACACTCAAGGCGCTGGCGATGTTTGCAAGGCCCTTGAGGAGCCCGATGACGTTGGATTGCGCCGGGTCGGCGATGTCCCCCCACACGCGGAGTGCGAGCAGGAAGTCCTTGTTCTTTGTTGTGTCCTTCAAGCCTTCACTGACCGTCTTGGCCACGTCACGAAGCTGGCTGGGGTCAAAGGGCAGTTTGAACGGAACATCCATCGTCGGAGTTGCCGGCGGCACCGTCTGGATGACGTTCCCATCCTGGTCCATGTAGACGCCCGGAGCCAGTCTCAGCGCATAGGAAGTTACGTCCACGCAGTTCTCCCTCACAAAGAAAAGGTTGCCAAGGCCTAATCGGCCCCCGTGGCGTCCCGTTGCGCAGTGGCTTAGTTATGCCCCCTGTTCGGGCGTGTATCCGCTCTTCACACCGTGAGCTCGGAACACGTACGTCGCGCCCTGGGGCTTGACGATGGAGAATTCCGGCGGGTTGTCGATATGCCCTAAAACATCAGCACTGCCTGTGGCGTAGGTCGCCCAATCGGCACTCACGCCGGGTTGCACGACGCGTCCCTCAATGGTGTACGGTTCATTCTTCGCAAAGCCGACGCCACCAATCTTGACGTTGTACCCATCTTGGACGGTGGTGGCTGTCAGCGTCACAGAGATGATGGGGTGGTACTGGGTCTGGGGCGGAATGTTCGGTGGTGCTTCGGTGAGCGGCATTCGCGTGGCCTCAAAGGTAGCCATCACTCCGGGATTGTTCAGGGCCCAGGTCTCTCCGTTGAGCGGATCCCAGTTCGAAAAGTGCAGCACGAAGTGGCCCACGGCAGCAGCGAAGCCGTTGTATGCTGGCCAGCTAACATCGAACTCAAGCTGCTCCCCAACCATTACTGCCGTCGTTGTTGGGGCCACGTTCGCTGGGCCCCCGTCGCCGGTCAGTCTGGACGCTGGCGTAAGGACCCAGTACCCGCCATCCGGCTTGGAGACGACGTTGAACCAAGAATCCCAGCCGTTAGACTGCGTGAAGTGCCAGCCGGATACGAAGTCGTCGTCGAAACGAGCCGGATTCCCCTGAATCCCTATCCGCCCAGCCTGAATCGTCACTCCCCCGGACGTCGCCGGAAGTAGCGGCCAAGGCTTGCCGACGCGCTTGAGTTCCTCTAGTTTGTCGTGAATCCGACCAAAATCGAACGGCGGTTCGCTGTCTAGCTGGTGTTTGAACACCGCGTGCGCCAACGACTGGTCGGGGCCATCGCGGCTCAGCGTCGCGCGCACGGCCTCATCGACCATTGCATGGCCGTGTTCGGCGACCAACTGACCGAGGCGATAAGCGGTGGTGTTAGTTGCCACCTTTTCTCCTCCCTTGCGCTTGGCCGCGGCAGGCTACTGCAGTTCTTGTGACCGTCCTGTGACCGTCGGCGCCAGGGTCTCGCGTGCGTATGGCGCTACCGGCGGTGGCGTGACATCCTCCAAGGACTGCCTACGGTTGCCATCGCATACCGTTCATTACTCAAGTGAGCAATGGCAGAGAGTTTGCTTTGTCGGACCAGCAGTTGTGCCGGGTTCATGTCTGGCCGGAGTTCCCGGCGCATTCAGAAGTGACCCTTAGAACTGTCTGCCATCGAGTAGACGTTCTCTGGCAAGCTGCCTTGGCTCCGGCCGCAGCTCATGTCGAACGTAGACAGTCGTCCGCTTCCGGGCCGGCCACCCCGGGCATCGAACGACTCCTTAGGGTCGGTTGCTGCCGGTCGGTTGTGCTCGATCAGCGCCCCTTAGCCAATGATCAGCTGGTTGGCGATGCTGGTCAAATTCTGTGCCGCTCTTGGTCAACTGTACTGGCAACGCGTGGTCACTTCGCTGGCAATACGCACTGGATCACCAGGTCGTAGAAGTTCGCTGGCCGATGACGCGGCAGCATGGCCATCAGTGGCTGGCACTGCGCAGTGTCGTCTTCGTCCAATTTCTCGTAGGCTAACGTCCGCGACCCAACCGAAAGGATAAAAATGGCTATTAATCTTGACTCGCTCTCCCCTTCCGAACTCCAGGCGCTTATCAAGAACGCCGAAGCGCAAATGGAATCTGCGCGCAAGAACCACGTCAGGGAAGTGCGCGCCAAGATTGATGCAGTTCTGGCAAGCGCGGGGCTGACCTTGGCTGACGTCTACCCGACGCGTGGCGGCAAGGTCGCCAAGGGCTCGAGGGCGGCCGTAGCACCTAAGTACCGCAATCCTGAGAACCAATCCCAGACGTGGTCCGGGCGAGGCAAGCGCCCTTCGTGGTTCAACGACGCCCTTAAGAAAAAGGGTGTGACGGCAGAAAACCTCTTAATCTCAGCCACCTTGGCCAAGGCCGCTCCCGTAAAGAAGACGGCTGCGAAAGCCGCGAAGAAGGGTCCAGCAAAGAAGGCGGCTAAGAAGTAGCGCCTTGCACCAGTCATGAAACGAAAAGCCTCGGAGGGTTACCCTGCGGGGCTTTCTCATAGTTGGCGCTTTCATCGCCGCGCTCCCTCACGGCAATACGGCGGCGACCAGCTTCCCGCCGCGCGCTCAGATCGACACCGCGATACTCAGGACGAGTACCAATGCACATCTTTATCGATGAGTCCGGCTCCTTCGTACAAACAGATGCACCCAATAGCTTCTCCGCCGAAGTCGCATACATCGTCCCCGAGAGCAAGCTGGCCATCGCCGAAGCAGCACTTCGTCGCTACAAGAGGCGTGCGGGCCGAAGGCCTAGTGAAGAGGTAAAGGCAGCTGCGACCACCGAAGAGAACTGCCTTCTTTTCCTCGAGGACCTTAGCTGGGCCGGTGGCTTCGTTACCGGCGTTGTATCCGATGGGTCCCTGCAGGGCGACATCGCCCATCACCAGGCACAGCAGGCCAATAAGATCGACGAATACGTCCCCGTGATGGTCCACGACGAAGGCAAAGCCATGGTGGCGAAGGCCGCCGCAGACATCCGTCGTCTATCCAACCAGAACTACGTCGAACTTCATTGCCGCGCGAAGTTAGCGTGGGGAGTGGTTCGCCGAGCCTCGCTCTACTATTCGCAACGCGAACCGAAGACCCTTGGTGCATTCCGGTGGGCATTCGACGCTAAGGACGTGCAGCAGAATCATTTCGAGTCCACGATGGCGAACCTCCTCGGGACACTTATGCAATCGCAGTCGGTGGATCTACCTCTCCTCCAGCTGAAGGGTGCGGATTATTCGCACTTTCAGCGATTCACAGCAGAGGATCGCAACGAGAGCTGGCTCCCCGTGCCCGAGGGTGCCGATGTCATCGTCATGAACGGCAAGCTCTTCCATGAACATATGGAATTCTTAGATTCAAAGCGATCGCCGGGTGTCCAGATCGCCGACCTCGTTGCCAACGGGCTCACACGGTGCCTGAGAGGACGGTTCGCCGATGGCGACCGTGCGGCAGTTTGCCTCGGAAACTTGATGATCAGGGAAGAGGGAGGCTGTCCCTCTCTCGAATTCGTCACCTTTGCAGGCGGTAGAGAGCCGTGTGCACTGGATCGGGAAGTGACGCGACGGGTGAAGATCATGGCTCGCCATGGGATGTCTATGCTCGCCCCTGCCGCTTCTGACGAAGAACCTCGGCAAAGCGGTCTATAAACTCACCCATCAGTCCGCGGAATCGAAGTGCCCCAGGCGGCAAAGGGATGCCCAGTTGTCGAGCAATGTCCGTCGCGTACTGCACCTGGGCCGAGGTAGGCGGCTTCAGGTCGGCATCGAGACATTCAGTGAGGCTGACAGCAAAGCATTGCGCCAACCGGGCCCTAAAGCTGTCGATACTGCCAGAATGGAGTGCACGGTCGTACTGAAGTATCCAAGCCTCCCGGATCGGATCATCCAGAGGAATGGGGATGTCGCCCTCTTCGTCGAGCACCAATCGCATGCCGTCAACCCATAGCGTCAGCAGGGGCCGCTTGCAGCCAATACTACGAAACTCGTAGTATCGCCAGCAAGGCAAAGTTACGAATCTCGTAGGGGCTACTTCCTGCGAAGGTTCGTGATATGCCCCGGCGAGCAAATCTCCGATTGGTGTTCCAGCAGCGCCTTGAACAGGCCAGGCTGGCTCGAGATCTGTCCCAGAAAGACCTTGGGATCGAGGCGGGGTTGGATCCGTTTGTGGCATCTACACGCATCAATCGGTATGAGAACGGCATCCATGAGCCAGATATGGCGACAGTGGGCCGCCTTGCAACTGCACTGAAGGTACCGGCCGCTTACCTCTTCGCAGAAGACGAACGATTGGCGCGGATGATCCTGGCGTTCGAGCAGCTTTCAGCCGCCGAGAAAGATCGGCTTCTTGCTTCCATGGAGAAGCCATAGGGTTGCGACACGGGGCACGCTCGCGGCCATTTGAGAAAGGTGCTGTGAGCAACCCCGAACCAATGTTGCTAGCCCGCATACGGAACGAGCCAGCATTCGTCCAGGCCGTCCAGGATGAGGTGCACCGATTGCTTCGCGGCGGCGATTCCCTCACAGCGATTGTCCTGCTCCGCCAGTTGATCGATGGCGGTCGGAAGATCCAGGCCATGCAGGAGCTACTCGACAACCTCACGATCCAGCCCCCACTGGACCATGGTCGGAACGAACCAGTGCTCTATCTAGACTTCGATGGAGTGCTGTATCCGTACCCCATGGATGATCATTCTCTGGAGATGCCCGAGGACACCCTTTTTAAGTACGAGCCGTTACTTGAGGCCCAGCTGCAACCCTACCCCCAGGTGAAGATTGTTTTGTCCACGACGTGGGCAAAGAACAAGACGTGGCCCGGTGCGTTGAACTACCTGCGACCTGGCCTGCAGCAGCGCGTTGTGGGGGCCACGTGGGATCAGGTATCAGGTTCGTACCGTGTACCTGCAGCTGATCACCAACGGCGACTCTCCCGCTTCGAACAAATCGCGGCCGATGTAGCGTGGCGAAAGCCCAGCGCCTGGTTTGCCCTCGATGACGACTTCAAGGAATGGCCAAGCGACCAGTACCATCATCTGGGGTGGTGCTGGATGACCATCGGCTTTAACGAGCCACGGGTACAAGAGGCCTTGCAAGTGTGGCTGGATTCGCTGTGATGCTCTTCCTCGACTGCGAATGGGCGGACGTGCTGGCCAGCGAGCTGGTGTCGATCGGCCTTGTGTCGGCCGACCTACGCCATACGTTCTACGCTGAACGCGATCCTCTGCCCGCCGACCCGATGCCGTTTGTTCGCGCTGCGGTGTATCCGCTCCTGGAGCGCGGGATGGTGGCCATGTCTGACGCCCTGCTCACTTATCGCCTTCGAACATTCCTCGCAGCGGTCCCGAGTGCGTCGATCGTCTATGACTCGCCCAACGACCGCGCGCTTTGCCAGTTCGTGCTCGATGGGCTGGACGAAGCGGAGCCCAATGGCCCGGTACCATCGGAGGTCCAGTGGCAGCACCTTGAACTGGACGCCGCCCGTGAACGGTGGTGGCGGGATCACCCGGAACACCAACCGCGGCGACACCATGCCGGCGTGGATGCTCTGGCCTTGCGCGGCGCCTGGTTGAGCCTGCAGCCATGAATCGGATCTTCTTCTGCGGTGATCCCCACGGCCACTTCGAGCACATCATCAAGGCGGTGAAGCTACACCGGCCTGCGGCCGTTGTCCTGTTGGGCGACGTGCAGGCATCGGTGCCG
>Ga0157370_10005334_pt1 | contig 14438 bp, 10 predicted proteins | sample C35metaG_FD_113463 | JGI IMG/M metagenome (GOLD analysis project Ga0157370, IMG submission 113463) | Corn rhizosphere microbial communities from Kellogg Biological Station, Michigan, USA - C3-5 metaG | ecosystem: Host-associated > Plants > Roots > Rhizosphere > Soil | place: USA: Michigan...
CAGGCAGCGATCTCGAAGCTCTTGTGCACGAACTCGTCGTGGTTGGAGTGGGTGAGAAAGCTGAGGTTGATCTTCGAACGCCAGATGCCTTGACGGTAGTCGTCGCGAAAGAGCTCGCCATGGCCGCGGTAGATTGCGGCGGTGGCTTCCGGGCCCAAAGCCTTCTTCCAGACAAGGCCGCCGTTGACGACGACTGGGAGGCTGAACTCCTTCCAGAGTCGGGTGAGGAATTGCGCGCGGTCGTCGTAGGGGGTGCCAATGAAAGAGACGCCGCGGTCGCGGTCCTTGTCGCTCCAGCCGGCGGGCGCCGGGAAGTGGATGGTGGGCTCGTAGGCAGTCTGAATTTTCAGGACGTCGCGGGCGCCATGTTCCTGGTATTCGACCACGTTTTTGTCGCGCTGGACGACGTGCAGATCGAAATGGGTGAGGTCCTTTTTGTAGAGGCGCCAGCCGGGATCGCCGCGTACACCAAAGACGTTGTCGATCATGTAGCTGATGCTGACGATCCCCATGCGGCGAAGCTCTACGAGGGTCTGTGGCTGGAGGGCGAGGAGCTTGTCGGCCCAGAAGATGTCGGGGCGCTCGCGCCCGGCAGTGGCGAGGATGTCGCGATTCAGGCGTGTGACCCAAGGCCCCCACTGTGCGCGGTGAATGATTTTTCGCAGGGTTGGGTTCGAGGGCTGGTACTCGAACGCGTTGAGGGAAACAACGCGATGGCCTTGCCGCTCGAGCGCCCAGAGACGGTAGAGCGAGGAGTCGTTGGGTGAGAGGCCGGAGACGTAGAGGATCTTCAGCGGGCGATCTGGTTGCTGGTTTGAATCCATGCCGCGATTAGCCCTCACGCAGCTGGGCGATGACCTGCTCAGCATGGATGACGCCGGCGACGTGGCGTGCGGTATTGACTACGGGCAGGGAGCGCAGATTGTACTTGTCGAAGAGCTCTGCGACCTCCGCGTCTCGCGCGTGCAGGCCACAGGAGACGATGTGGCCTTCAGAAAGCGAGGAAAGCTTAGTGTCGTGTGGCGCGAGGAGAAGACGCGGCAGCATGACCACTCCGTCGAGCTTCTTTTCATCGTCGAGGAGGTAGATTTCAGAGATGGTGTCGGGATCGCCTTCGAACTGGCGAAGAGCCTCGATCGCTTCAGTGACCGTGGCGTCACGCGGCACGCTGATGAAGTCGGTGGTCATGCGGCCAGCAGCGGTTTCGGCGGAAAACTCGAGCAGTTCCTCGACGTCCTGGCGCTCCTCGGGTTCCATCTCCTCGAGGATCTTTTCGGATTCCTCTTCGCTGAGTTCGGCAAGTACGTCCGCAGCGGCGCCGGGATCCATCTCCTCGATGATGTCGGCAGCGCGTTCGGAGTCCATGCGCTGCAGGAGTTCTTTCTGAAGCTTGGGCTCGATCTCTTCGAGTGCTTCGGCTGCAGTCTCCTCGGGAAGGCTGGTGAAGACGGCCTCGCGTTCGGCGGGCGCAAGATCCTCAAGGATGTCCGCGATATCAGACGGATGCAGCTTGGCGAGGCGTTCCTGACCAATCTTCAGGCGCACGCGGCGCGCGGGATCGCGGTCAATGAGATCGACGCAACTCCATGGGATCAGGCGTGACGGAATATTGTTAACGATGCCGTCGACGGTGCCCGCAGGCAGACCTTTGAGCAGCCGGCGCGCCGCGCCGCGGAGGCCGATCTCGACGTCCTGAATCAGTAGCGTCGTCGCGTGCCCGGTTGGACCATCCTCTGTCCAGGCAAGATTGACGTCGTTGACTCGTACGACTTTGCGGCCGTCGACATCGATGATCTGCTGATCGAGCAGATCGCGCTCAAGGAAAAGCGTGTCGGTAAGGCTGGGAGCGGGATGAGGTGGTGAATTGGTGCGGAGCCGCCTGTCCGATGCGAGGGGCTTTGCAAGGTCCTCGATAGCGACCATCGAGCGATGGGCCGCGCCGCGCTTCGAGACCAGCAGACCGGAGACACGATTGCTGTCCTTGCCGACGTCGACTGCGAGTTCCTGGACTCGGCCCAGGCTTCGGCCGGAGTTATCCACGACCTGCATGCCGACAAGCATGGCGACTGTCGTCGGATTGGTCGTGGTGTTCTCCATGGTTCTTCCCTAACCTTAACCCATCCTGCAGGCGAGCGCACCGCACTAAGGTGCACCAGTCTATCGGATGCTACGGTGCAGAAAACAGCCACCGCCGGAGCGGTGGCTTGTAGCGATGAACGGATTATGACGGCTACTTTGTGAAATCGACGGTAGGCGCCTGGGCGTTGTTCGGGTTGCCCTTGAAGTACTCGTTGCGCACAGGGAATTTTGAGCCTGCCCAGATGCTGTTTGGGAACTGCTGGATATAGGTGTTGTAGTCCTGCAGCGCGAGGTTGTAACGGCGACGGGCTACGGCGATGCGGTTTTCAGTGCCAGCCAACTCGTCCTCGAGGCGCATGAACTGGTCGTTACCCTTGAGGTTGGGGTACTCCTCCTGCAGCCGGAAGAGAGGTCCCAAAGCCACGTCCAGTCGTTGATTGGCACTGATGCTGCCAGCGCGATCTGAAGAGGAGGCCAGGACAGCAGCGCGAGCGTTGGCAATGTTCGTCAGGATGGTCTCTTCCTCCTTGACGTAGCCCTTTACGCTGGCGACGAGGTTCGGGATGAGATCGAGGCGCCGCTGCTGCTCTATGTCCACCTGCGAGTACGCGCTATCGATCTGCTGATTCAATGCCACCATGTGGTTGTGTGAGGTGATGTAACTGCCGGCTCCCAGCAGCACCACCACAATGATCAGACCCACCACTCCGAGTGCTACCCAGGCACCTTTCATTGTTCTTCCTTTCGTGCGAGTTGACTCGCTCTTCAGCTTACTTGAACTACCAGTTCCCGCTGGCCCCACCACCGCCCGAACCACCACCGAATCCGCCGCCGAAGTCGCCTCCGCCATCACCACCACTTCCGCCACCGCCCCATCCGCCGCCTCCACGACGACCGCCGCCCATCATGTTGCCGAGGATGAACCAGGGCAGCCAACCGGCGCCTCCACGACGCCCCCCGCGGAAGATGAAGAAGATGATGACGAAGAAAACAAGGATGCCCAGCCAGTCCTTACGACCACGTTGCGGCTCGGGTTGGCGAACCGGGTGCTGTAGCGGCGCGAGTGTGACGTTTGCATCGACAGCAATGACGTTCGCGATTTGCTGCTGAGCTTCCAAGAGCCCGGGCCCGTACTCGCCACGTTGCAAATAAGGGACCATCGTGCGACCGATGTCGCCGACCTTGGCGTCATTGAGGATGCCTTCAAGGCCGTAGCCAACCTCGATGCGGCGCTTGCGGTCGTTGATCGCGAGAAGCATGAGGACACCGCGGTCAGAACCCTTGGGACCAACCTTCCACTTGTCCTCGAGGTCGGTTGCGAACTCCTCGATGCTTACGCCGTCGAGTGAATGAATCGTAACGATGACGATGGTGGCGTGAGCCTGCTGGTAGACCGCGCGGCTGAGCTGCTCCATCTGCTGCTTCGAACCGGCGTCGATGACACCGGCAAAGTCCGAGACATAGCTTTTGGGCTGCGGGAGCTGATTGACAGATTCGGCGGGCGCAGAGACACACCCAAATGAAGCAACGAGCAAAAGCAGGACAGCGAAGCGCTGAAGAACTCTCACAGGGCTATCCTACGCTGCGCGCAACAGAAAGCCCCTGCGAAATCGGTCCAGGGGCTTTGCAATCTGTGATGCTCGGATGTTGGAGCTACAGCTTCTTCTTCAGGTCGTAGGCCATGTTTTTGTGTGCTGCTACGACGCTCTTGCCGTGCTCGACGGTGGTCCTGAACTTCGCGTCCTTGGTGTCCTTAACTTCAGTGGTGAATGCATCCAGGACCTTCGAGTGGTCGCTCACCATGTCAGAGATGTACGCCTTGTCGAAGTCGTTACCGGACATGCCTTGGAGTTTGTCGTATTCTTTTTGAGCGTCGGAGCTAAGGGCTGTGGGCGCTTCGATTCCCCACTGTTCGGCGTACGGCTTCATCGTCTGCCCGAGCTTCGTGTGGTCGGTCACCATGCGACGACCGAAGTTCTTTACGTCGGGATTGGTCGCCTTCTGTTCGGCGAGCTTGCCGAGTTGGATCTCGTCGTAGTTGCCCTGCGAGACGTCAGTGAGGAATTTCTTGTCGCTATCGGTTGCCTGCGCGCTTGATTTCGGTGCAAATAACAGTGCTGCTGAGCCGATCGCGAGACAGCACATCAGGTAAGTAGCCCTTTTCATCATCGTCTCCGTACGCGGCGCTGCCGCCGCGTCAATAAATGACGTACGGTTTTTGGAGTCCAGGGGCAAGCGGCGCGTTGTATCGCATTTCGCAACTGCTATCGATATGCTTTACATATCGGAGACCTATGCAGAACATAGCCGCAACACAGCCACCCGTTGCCGAACGCGAGCCCCATACAACGCGAATTCATTCGACCGAGCTTCACGATGACTATGCCTGGATGCGGGACAAAGAGAGTCCTCGCGTGCTGGAGTACCTGAAGGCGGAGAACGCGTACACGGCCTCTATGATGGCAGGCACCGAGGAGTTGCAAAAGCAGCTCTATGACGAGATTCTGTCGCACATCAAAGAGGATGATGTCTCAGTACCGTATCGCGACGGCGCGTGGGAGTACCTGGTTCGGACGGAGAAGGGACTGCAGTATCCGCGGTATTGCCGGAGGCCGGCGGGTTCGACGCCGAGCTTGAACTCGACGGAACCAATATCGGATGAGACGGTCATTCTGGATGTGAACAAGCTGGCCGAGGGGCAGCCATTTATGGCGATTGGCGACAGCGCCGTGAGCCCGGATGGCTTGTTGTTGGCTTACACCACGGACAGCACGGGGTTTCGCCAGTACACTCTGCACATCAAAGACCTGACAACGGGACAGGTCCTTGCAGATACGGCGGAGCGCGTGGGCTCGCTCGCGTGGGCGGCCGATTCGAAGACCTTGTTCTATTCAACGGAAGATGAACAGACGAAAAGACAGGATCGACTATTCCGGCATCGAGTTGGCGATGCTGCCAGTGCTGACGCTGCGGTGTTTCACGAGCCGGATGAGCGGTTCAATCTTGGTGTAGGTCGAACGCGTGATCGCAAGTATCTGCTGTTGCAGATAGGCAGTCACACCACGAGCGAAAGCTGGTTTCTGGAGAGCGCGACACCGGAAGGAAGCTTTCAGCTAATTGCTCCGCGAGTTGACGATGAGGAGTACTACGTCGATCATCGCGATGGCTTCTTCTACATTCGGTCAAACCGGAATGCAGAACAGTTCAAGCTGATGCGCGCTATGGTGTCCGCTACGAATCGCGAGCAGTGGGAGGAGTTGCTGCCGGAACAGGCGGATGCGCCGCTCGAGGATTTTGATCTCTTCCAGAACTTTCTCGTTGCCGGATATCGCGAGCGTGGGCTTCCTGTACTACGAGTGTTTTCGCTTGGCGCTGGAGGCAGACCGATAGAGCCGCGCGACATTCGCTTCCCAGATCCGGCGTATACAGCGTTCAGCGAGATCAATCGAGACTTCAACGCGACGCAGTTTCGGTATGCGTATCAGTCGTTGGTGCGGCCATCCTCGGTGTTTCTCTATGACGTCGGGACGGGAGAATCGACTCTATTGAAGCAACAGGAGGTCCCGGGCGGGTTTGATGCGTCGCACTATCGGTCGGAGCGGCTTTGGTTCCGGGCGCATGATGGGACCGAGGTGCCGGTGTCACTGGTCTACCGGTGCGATGCGTTCCAGAAGAGCGGCAAAAATCCGCTGTATGTATACGGCTACGGCAGCTATGGCTATCCACTGCCACTCGGGTTCTCTGCATCGCGACTGGCACTGCTGGATCGCGGACTTGTCGTTGCATATGCGCATGTGCGCGGCGGCGGCGAACTCGGCGACCCATGGCATGATGCGGGCAAGATGATGCTGAAACGAAACACTTTTACGGACTTCATCGAGGGTGTCGAGTTCCTGGTTCGCGAAGGATATGGCGATCCCGCCCGGGTTGCGATCGAAGGTGGGAGTGCCGGCGGATTGCTCATGGGCGCTGTTGTGAACTTCACAGTGGCCGATGGTAAGCCGAGACTCTTTCGCGCGGTTGTCTCGCACGTTCCGTTTGTCGACGTGATGAACACAATGCTCGATGCGTCTTTGCCGCTGACTGTTGGCGAGTATGAGGAGTGGGGTAATCCGAATGAGCCAGCAGCGTTTGAATACATGCGCAGTTACTCGCCGTATGACAACCTGCGTGAGGGTGCGTATCCAGCGATGCTGATCAAGACCAGCCTGAATGATTCACAGGTGATGTACTGGGAGCCCGCAAAGTACGTCGCAAAGCTGCGCACGTTGAAGAACAATGACGCGTTGCTGCTGCTGCACATCAATATGGATGCGGGTCACGGTGGAGCGTCGGGCCGTTATGACTATCTGAAGGAGATCGCGTTCGATGACGCCTTCCTTCTGCGGGAGCTTAACGCGGAGAAAAAAAAGGGCGGTTAATCAGCGTTCGACCTCTTCAGGGAGGCCGCCGTCGCCCTCGCCTGGCGCGAGGAAGAGGTTCGTTTCGAGGCCGTGCTGACGAGTGTAGAGATCGAAGTAACGGCCACCTGCGGCGTAGAGCTGCTCGTGTGTTCCGCGCTCAATGATGCGCCCCTCTTCCACAACGAGAATCTGGTCGGCGCGGCGGATGGTGGAGAGGCGGTGCGCGATCACGAATGTTGTGCGACCCTGCATGAGGTAGCTGAGGCCGTGCTGGATCATCGCCTCGCTTTCGGAGTCGAGGCTACTGGTTGCTTCGTCGAGAATGAGGATTCGAGGGTCGGCCAGGATGGCGCGGGCGATGGATAAGCGCTGGCGCTGTCCGCCGGAGAGCTTGACGCCGCGCTCGCCGACAACTGTCTCGTAGCCTTCAGCGAAGCGTTCGGCGAACTCGTCCACACGGGCGATTCTGCAGGCTTCGAGGAACTGTTCCTCTGTTGCGCTCGGGCGCGAAAACAAGATGTTCTCCCGAATAGTGCCGTCGAAGAGGAACGTCTCCTGCAGGACTACCCCCAGTTGGCGGCGATAGCTGCTGAGGCGGATAGTTGCGAGGTCCTTGCTGTCAATTAATACTTCGCCGCTCTGTGCGGTGTGGAACCCGCAGACGAGGCTGATGATCGTCGACTTGCCAGATCCGCTGGAACCGACAAGAGCTGTAACGGTGCCGGGTCGTGCGTGAAAGCTGACGTCGTGGAGCACCGGCTTGTCGGAGACGTAGGCAAAGCTTACGTTTTCAAATCGCACATCTCCCTGCACCATTCCAATGTCCTGGGTGCGCCTGGGGTCGGCGTCTTCGGCATTCTCACTCATCACTTCGCGCGTGCGATCGAGTCCGGCCATCGCTTCAGTGAGCTGCGTTCCGATGGCAACGAGCTGCACAATAGGCGCAGTCATAAAGGCCAAAACCATCACATATGCGAAGTAGCCGCCTGTGGTCAGCTTTCCGACTGCGTGCTGGTGGGCGCCCATCCACATGACGACTGCGCCGATAATGCCGAGGATGACAGTCGAAGAGAGCGTCATCAAAGACTGCGCTGTGAGCGAACTGATGACGTTGTTCAACAACCGGGCAACACCACCCGCAAAGACGTTCGCCTCGCTCTCTTCTGCGTGGTAGCCCTTCACTACGCGCACGCCACCGAGGGATTCAGTGAGGCGTCCTGTGACCTCGGCGTTGATCTTCGCCCGCTCGCGAAAGATGGGCCGAATCGTCTTGAATGCACGCTGCAGAACCAGTGCAAAGGCGGTCATGATGACGAAGGCAGCCAGGGTCATTCTCACGCTGACATGCAGGAGATACGCAAACGCAAAGGCGGCTGTCAGCACGCCACCGACAAAGTCCACGACGCCCGTACCAATAATGTTTCGCACGCCCTCTACGTCGGTCATGATTCGGGCCACGAGAGTGCCAGTGCGGTTCTCATCGTAAAAGGCAACGGGCAGGCGGCCGACGTGCTGCTGCACCTGCTTGCGGAGCTCAGCGATCATCCGTTGACCGGATTTCGAGAGTAGTTGTGTCAACGCGTAGGACGTAACACCCTGGATGAGAGTCGCCAGCATCACAGCGCCCACGACGTACGGCAACAGGCTCATTCGTCCCAGCGTGAATACCTGGTCGATGAGAGGCTTGAATGACAGCGGCAACACGAGCGAACACGCGCGATTGACGACCATGATGCAAAAGCAGCCGGCCATCAGCCAGCGTCGCGGTTTTACCAGTGCCCAGATCTCGGGCCATATCTCGCGGAGCTTTACCTTCGGCCGCTTCTTCGTGAGGTCAGCGCCGATTGCTTTGCCTGTGTTGTGAGACGGCCGGTCGGCCGCCTTGATGCCACCTCTGCCGAGACCTGCCTGTCCAAAGCCACCCATGTGTGGTGACAGTGTAGCGTTAGGCGGGCTAATTCAGCCGTAACAATCGTTCTATGCGGTACGCGAACGCCGGGCCGTTATGAAGCTGCGCACACATAGCGCGGTCAAGATGAAACACACGACCGACATAATGCCCTGCTCCTGCACCGCAGCCGGATGCGCCAGAGGACCGCCATGCGCCGCTACCCATTCCTTGATCGCCATGAATCCGGGAAAGATAAATCCGAGCAAAGCAATGGTCACAGAAATATGCATCCAGAGCATGCGGCGGCGCGCATTTTCTGTAAGAGAGAGGGCGCCGCAGATGATGAGTGCCAGACCGAACCATAGCGGAATCAGCGAGGTCGGGTGCGCGCTTCCCGTCGCAACAAAGTAGCCAGCACCAATCAATCCCAGCAGGACACCAAATCCAATCGTCAGCTTTGCCAAAAGATCCTCCTATGCAGCCGCGGCGTGCTTCACCTGCTCGAGCACGGTCGCAACGTTCCAGTCGTTGGTAGGGTAAAACGCGATTACCTTTCCGTCTTTGCCGATAAGGACGGTGGCAAGGGAGTGCTGCAGGGTACCCTTCTCGCCAGGGGTGACACCGACATCGAAGTACTGCTCCATCTTTGGCAGTTCCTTTTCGTTGGGTGCGGCGAACTCCCAGTGATCGAACGTCTCCTTCGAGTACTTGCCGGTATATGCTCCGCCGTAGCTTTTGAGCACCTTCGGTGTATCGTACGTGGGATCGAAGCTCACGCTGAGCAGGTGGGTGTCTTTATAGAGCTTAGGATCGGTCGCGAGCTGCTGGTCAATCTGCGCGAAGTTGCGGCTCATGCGGGGGCAGTAGTCAGCCAGCGGGCAGCGGGTGTAGATGAAGGTCATCAAGAGCACCTTACCCCGGTACTGCTTGAGGTTGATCTTCCGGTCGGACTGGTTCAGGAGCGCAAAGTTGGGGACCTCATCTCCGGGGACCGGCACGTGATACTGCACTGCCGGTACATAGTCGGGCTTCGCCTGCGCGATTACGACAATCTCACTGAGGCGCAAGTTGACAGGTCCCTGCGGACTTGGGTCGGCGAGGACGGTCGCCATGATCTTGTCTCCGGGATGCAGTTCCGAAAGCGAAGAGCGATCCGTAACTGGATATGGCATCGTCATTGCTTCCATGAGGCCGGGAATTGCGTCGTGCTGCAACGTTACCTGTCCATCCTGCGAGTCAACCCGGACGATGGTGCCACGAATCGGGTACTGCTTCGTTGCGGTTGCAGTGACGGCCTGGGAGCTGGGATGGCATCCGGTAAGGCTCACCAGGGCGGATCCGCCCAGCAGGACGGCTAGAACCGCGGCTGGCACAATGAGGTTTTTTAGTGGCAGCTTTCGTTCGAAATATCGCTTCACAGCTCTAATGATAGTCGCGTGCTAGCATCTAGGTTTTGCTGCGCTTCAACAGGGCCGACCGGGTGCGGCGGCCACTGCGGGGATGCGCGGCACGCGCTGTCTGTACGGCCCCGCCCTTTGCGCACCTTCAGCCGCCGAATTTCCCGCCTGCCTGGAGTTGTGCACTTGCCAAAGAACGTTCATTCGAACGGAATCAGTTCAGAGCCGTCGACGCCGTGGCTCGCCACGGACTTTTTTCTAGCTGGGCTGGGGACCGTGCTCCTGGGTCCGTTGCTTCCGTCCGTGGCACATGCGTGGAACCTTACAGATGCACAGAGCGGGCTCTTGCTCCTGACGAAGTTTGTGGGTGCCTTTCTTGGTGGAATCAGTGTTCAGCGCCGACTTGGCCTTGGCATCTTTGTGGGTTCGTTCCTGGCGTTTGCAGGGTTCGGCGCATTCGCGCTGTCGCACTCTCTTTTGCCGGGCTGTCTTGCGCTCTTTGTGAGCGGGGTTGGCTTGGGGCAGATTATCGCGTCGACCAACATTCTTACGGGCCGGAGGTATCGCGCGCATACGGGGTCGGCACTAGCATCGCTCAACTTCTTCTGGAGCCTGGGCGCAGTGATCACCGGAGTGCTTGTCGCGGCGTTTATACCGCAGTACGGCCTGCGAAAACCGCTGCTATATTTTGCCGCACTCTACCTTCTCAGTGGCCTGGGCGGTCTGCTCCGGCATACAAGTTCGTCCGGCGAAGCCGGGACCGAATCTGAACCAGCACACTCGCTCGCTGTGAGCAGCATTGCTTTTTTTGCGCTGCTTCTCTTCCTATATGGAGGGCTGGAGACGTGCCTTACGGCGTGGATCACCACGTTCACTATCCGCTTCTCTGACCTCCATCTGCTGGGTGGGCAGTCGGGCGTTGTGTTGTTGTGGGCTTCGCTGACGGGTGGCCGCGCGCTCGCTTCCATTGCACTGCGCCATGCCAGTGAATTGGCTGTGCAGCGAGCAGGGCTCCTGCTGGCGAGTGTCGTTATTGCAATTCTCTCGTGGGCTCATCATGGCTGGACCCTGTCATCCTGCTGCATCCTGCTTGGACTCGGTATCGCTCCTTTTTTCCCCGCGACTTTCGCTCTGCTGATGCGACAGCAGCCTTCTGCAAGAACCGCCGGGTTCATCCTTGCCGTATCGGGCCTGGGTGCGGCACTCTTTCCCTGGATGATGGGAGTACTCTCGACGCAAACCGGATCCCTGAGGATTGCAATGGTTGTGCCTTGGACGCTTGCTGTTCTGCTGCTTCTTCTTAGCCTCATATTCCGCTCGACGGCCTCGTTTTCCACCTCGCGCAAGGGCGAAAATTCGGTGAAACTCGGCGTATAAAGGGTAGAGGTCAAGAGCCGGTGGAACGCAAATGTCCGACCATGTAGCCGAGTCTTATCTGCTGGATGCGCTAGCCCGCGGCGTAGTCGTCGTGCTGCCCAATCACCGCGCTGCGCGAACGTTGCGGCAGGCGTTCAGCGAGCGCCAGCGAGCGGCCGGCCTGCGGGCGTGGGATGCGCCTTCTGTCCTCGCATGGACAGATTGGACACGAGGCCTCTGGTCCGGCCTGACGGTTCGGGGCCATGAGCTTCGTCTGCTCTTGAACGTCGCCCAGGAACACGGTCTGTGGCGCGAGATCATCGAAGCCTCGCTGGCCGGACGCACATTGAGCTCACCGGATGCGCTAGCGGAGATGGCGAGATCGGCGTGGTCCCTGGCGGCGGCTCATCGCTCGACGACACGCATTCGAGCCACCGCAACAACCTTTGACACTCGCACGTTTGCAGGATGGGCAGAGAGCTTCAAGAAGACTTGCGCGGCGGAGAGTTACCTATCCTCGGCAGAGCTTGAAGAGGCTCTTTGTCCTCACGCGGCCTCCGGTGTTCTCCGGTTGGATGGCCATGTTCTCCTCGCGGAATTTGAAGAGCTCACGCCTGCGCAGTCCACGCTTATTGAAGCGCTAAAAGCGAATGGGGCACAAATCACAGAAGCCGTGCTCGATTCTTCGGAGCGTGCGGCTACTGAGCGAGTCAGTACGATCGTCCCAACTCCGGGGGACGAGATCATCTTCGCAGCGCGATGGCTTCACCAGATGTTCGCGGATCGTGCTTCCGATTCGAGACCACCTCGCATTGCTGTATTACTGCCCCAGGCGGAAGAGGGCCGCGCCCAGTTGGAGTCTGTCTTCCGTGCAATCCTAGCGCCTGAGTTGCAACCGATTGAAGCCGACAATTCGGCCACGCCATGGGAGCTCACTGCCGGCGCGCCATTACTCTCACAACCGATGATTTCGGACGCACTAGCGATCCTGCATCTGGCGCACGGTCCCCTATCGATCGAACGTCTCGGCGCACTTCTTCGTTCACCGTTTGTCGGCGTCACTTCCGAGCATTTGGCAGCAGCTCGTTTTGATGCAAACGTTCTGCGGCTCGGCCCCTACCTGCTGCCGGAACTCGATTTGAATGGATTTATGCGTCTCATCCGGCAACAGTCCCGCTCGACCAAGAACTCGACTTTTGTGCCCAGTTGGCTGAATGGCCTTGAGAATGTCGCCCGAGCAAGAGTTCTGACATCTGCGTCGCGTAGCTATGCCGAATGGTCAGAGATCAGTCGCGATCTTCTGCGTGCGGCCAACTGGCCCGGCGACCGCGCGCCTACACCTTCAGAATTTTCCACGGCTCGCGCGTGGGATTCGACGCTCGATCTCTTCGCAACGCTGGACTTCCGCGGCTCACGTGTGAACTTTGCAACCGCGGTGAAGACGCTCGAGCAGTTGCTGCAGTCTGCCCACGTAAGCCCGCCATCTGCTGGTGCGCCGATTCAGATCATGCATCTTGGCGAGGCCGAGGGATCTGTATTCGATGCGGTCATTCTTCTGCACGCGACGGATGAGGAATGGCCTGAGCCTGAGCGCGTTCATCCATTCCTCGGCTGGCCAATGCAGCAGGAGCTCGGGCTTCCCGGTTCTGATGCCTCCAGCGACGCCGACCGGGCGATGAGACGTGCAAAATCGCTCCTGCGTCGCACCTCGAACCTGCTTATCCTGAATGCCGCAACAGATGAGCGTGGGCCATTACGACCGTCACCGCTCATACAGCAGCTCGGCATTGCTAGTGTTCCATCCCAGGATCTCGTGCCATCTGTCAACTACGCGCCACTCATTGCGGAGGAGGTCGTGCCTGATGATGTGTCGCTCCCTTCCCTCCCATCGAACGAGCTTCACGGCGGTGCCAGAGTATTGAAGTTGCAGGCGGCGTGTGGTTTTCTGGCGTTCGCGGAGATGCGGCTTTACTCCGCAACTGTCGATCCTTGCGAATTGGGTTTTGATGCGATCGAGCGCGGCAACCTCGTCCATCGTGCCCTCGAAAACTTCTGGAGCGTCACGCATTCTCAGTCGGAACTGCGCTCTCTTACGAGCGAAGAGCGTAATCGGCGCCTCTCTAATGCGATCGATGCAGCGTTCTCCAAGCTCTCGGCTCCTTCGCCGGGGTGGGGAGCGGCTTATGTAAGGCTTCAGCGTGAACGCTTGCGACGACTGCTTCTGAGGTGGCTCGATGTGGAGCTGCAACGCGGCCCCTTCACCGTAAAGCAACGTGAAGAGCGAACGCGAATTCCCATAGGCCCGCTGCAACTGAAGGTTCAGCCCGACCGCGTAGATGAGGTGGAGGGCGGCGTTGTGCTGGTTGATTACAAGACTGGCTATTCCGTCCACCCGTCAGATTGGCTTGGCAATCGACCTGATGACCCACAGCTTCCGCTATATTCGCTTTTGATCGAACCGAACAAGCTACAGGCGTTATTGTTCGGCCGCCTTCGTCCCGGCTCGGAAATGAAATGGCAAGGTCTTGCAGCGAATCAGACCGTCCTGCCATCCCAAAAGCGACAAATTATCGCTGACCTTGAGCTTCGCCGGAATGAATGGGAGACGGTTCTGACGACGCTTGCGGAGGATTTCGCCGCAGGACGCGCCGATGTGGATCCCAAGAGCGTTGCAGTGAACTGCAACGGCTGTCATCAGCGACTGCTGTGCCGCATGGATCCGACAACTTTCACCGACTCTACAACTGACGATGCGGAGGGAGAGGAAGAGATCGATGTCTGAGCTTCTTCACTTCCCGCCGCCAGAGCCCGTGCCCCCCGCAACGGATGCGGACAATCAGCCACCTGATTATGAGGCACGGCGTCGCGCGCTCAACGTGCGGCTCTCGGCCATCGTCGAAGCGCCTGCAGGTTCTGGAAAGACGGGCCTGGTGCTGCAGCGATACCTCAAACTACTTGCCGAAGGAGGGATCTCAGAACCGGAAGAGATCCTCGCTATAACCTTCACGCGTAAAGCGACGGCCGAGTTGCGCGAACGCGTTCTCGAGCAACTTCACGCGGCAGCCGCTGGCCATCCGCTTGGCTCGAATGCAGGAAGCTTTGAGCGTGAAACCCGAGGGCTCGCCGAAGCAGTCCTTGCGGTCGACGCAAGATCAGGATGGCGGCTCCTCGAGCAACCGCAGCGCTTGCGTATTCGTACGATTGACGCGCTTTGCGCCGAGATCGCGCGGACGCTGCCCCTGCTGTCGGGCTCCGGTACGAGTGAACCTGTCGAATCGGCAGAGTCATTGCATCGAGAGGCTGCGCGCCGGA
>Ga0157370_10005335_pt1 | contig 14437 bp, 21 predicted proteins | sample C35metaG_FD_113463 | JGI IMG/M metagenome (GOLD analysis project Ga0157370, IMG submission 113463) | Corn rhizosphere microbial communities from Kellogg Biological Station, Michigan, USA - C3-5 metaG | ecosystem: Host-associated > Plants > Roots > Rhizosphere > Soil | place: USA: Michigan...
CGGCCGAGCGGGCCCAGGCCGTGGTTGCCGGCATCGAGGCGCTGGGCCGCAGAGCCGTTGCGATCCAGGCCGACAGCGCCGATCCGGTTGCCGTGCGCAACGCGGTCGACCGTGCTGCGGAAGTGCTCGGCGGTCTCGACATCCTCGTCAACAACGCGGGGATTTTCCGGGCCGGCGCGCTGGACGACCTCACGCTCGACGATATCGATGCGACGCTGAACGTGAACGTGCGTGCGGTGATCGTCGCGTCGCAGGCGGCGGCGCGGCACCTCGGGGAGGGTGGGCGCATCGTGTCGACCGGCAGTTGCCTCGCGACGCGCGTGCCGGATGCGGGGATGAGCCTCTATGCGGCGAGCAAGGCTGCGTTGATCGGCTGGACGCAAGGGCTCGCGCGCGACCTCGGCGCGCGCGGCATCACGGTCAACATCGTGCATCCGGGGTCGACCGATACCGACATGAACCCGGCCGATGGCGAGCATGCCGATGCGCAACGTTCGCGGATGGCGATTCAGCAGTACGGCAAGGCCGACGACGTGGCGGCGCTCGTGGCGTTCGTCGTCGGGCCGGAAGGGCGATCGATCAACGGGACCGGGTTGACGATCGACGGCGGGGCGAACGCGTAAACGCCGATGCCCGGCGTGAGTTCGCCGGGTGGCGGTGCGTTCGTTGTTCGTCGTTGTTCGTTATTGGCAGCCGAGGCGCTGGTGCTCGGCTTCCAGGTCGGCCCGTTTGTCGTAGGCGCGTAGTTCGTTGCGCGGCTTGCCGTCCGGGCCCATCCCGCGCACGACCTTCTGGCCGCGGTCGGGCGAGTGCGTGACCGCGTCGATGCCGGCGGCCAGTTCCCGGCAGCGGGCATCGGAAGAGGTGCTTTCCGGGCGTGGTGCGGCCGACGCAGTGACGTTGGCAATGCCCGGGCTGACGTAGCGCTGTTTCGCGGAGGTCGTGCCGGCATCGGTGGCATTTGCCGTGGCGGTCATCGTTGAAAGCGCAGCGAGTGCCGCGATCGTTCGAATCATTCGAGAAGTCCGTGTGCTGAACCGAAGAAGGTTCGGAATTCTACGCAATGTTCGCTGCATGGCTGCGGCGAATGGACGAGGTGCGGTCGCGTGTCGCACGTCGTGGTGAACGCCCGATTGCACGCCTCTTCGTGTGTCGTGCTGCACGCGCAAGCAACATCCCTGGACCGCCGAACAGCAAAAAGCCCGCTTGCTTTCGCAAAGCGGGCTTCGGCATTTGGTTGCGGGGGTAGGATTTGAACCTACGACCTTCGGGTTATGAGCCCGACGAGCTGCCAGACTGCTCCACCCCGCGGCGCGAAGTGTACTTCGGGTTGATGCGGGGAGTCAATCGATTCCTGCGACGACGGGTTGATCTCATATCGGGCCTGTTCCTTGAAACGACTGCAGCGCAGTGAAGCCGATGCGTACCGCCGCAAATTTTTCACACTCGCCACAATATTCGCGCGCCTGAAACGTCTTCAGACGCATGGAACCGCCACCCACTTCGCAAACGATGACCGACCCAGACCGCGACATCACTGCGACAGTGATGCGTGAACGAACGAGGCTAGGGAACTTCATTCGGCGCCGGATCCGCGACCCGGACGATGCCGAGGACGTTCTGCAGGATGTGCTTCACGAATTCGTACAGGCTTATCGACTGCCTGCGCCGATCGAACAGGCGAGCGCGTGGCTGTTCCGTACCGCGCGAAACCGCATCATCGATCGTTTTCGCAAGAAGAAAGAGCAGCCGCTGACCGATCTGCTCGGTGTCGAGGACGAAGCGGACAGCGAGTATCGCCTGGATCTTGCGCTACCGGCACACGATGCCGGCCCTGAAGCGCTCTACGCTCGCACGCTGTTGCTCAAGGCGTTGCAGGATGCGCTGGACGAATTGCCGGCGAATCAGCGCGAGGTTTTTATCGCGCACGAACTGGAGGGGCGGTCCTTCAAGGAGATGGCCGCGCAAAGCGGCGTCACGCTCAATACGCTGCTCGCGCGCAAACGTTACGCGGTCCTGCATCTGCGTGCTCGACTGCAACCCATTTATGACGAACTGGATAACTAGAGGAGTCGACGGATGAATTTTCGAATCAGATGTGCGGGCAAAGCGCTGCTCGTGGTGGTCGCCATCGGTGTGCTCGGATGGGTCGTCATGATGCTGTGGAACTGGGTGATTCCGGCGTTATTCGTCGGTGCCCGGACGATCGACTTCGCCCATGCGCTGGGCCTGCTCGTGTTGAGCCGCATCCTGTTCGGCGGATTCCGCGGACATCGCGGCTGGCACGGCCGGCGTCACTGGCGCAAGTGGGAAGCCATGACGCCTGAAGAACGCGAGCAGTTTCGGGCCGCATGGCGCTCGCACGGCAAGCGGGCGACGGAGGAGTGAACATGCGTGAGAAATCAGCGGCCGACTGCAAGCAGAAGGCGGGCGTGATTGCGCCCGTCGTCGATCTGAAACGTTGTGAAGGGAAGGGCGATTGCGTCACTGTTTGCCCGGAGAACGTGTTCGAGGTCCGGCGCATCGATCAGGGCGATTATCTCGATCTGGGTCTGATGCATCGACTGAAGCTGCGCGTGCATGGAATGAAAGTCGTGTACACGCCGAATGCGCAAGCCTGCCGGTCATGCGGGCTTTGCGTGACGGCGTGCCCTGAACGCGCGATTACGCTTGCTCGACTGGCATAGCGTCGCCCGTGTTTGCTGATGATGGAGCGGCGGCGCCGCAGGTCTGATGGCGGATAGCAGTCGCTGGATACGCCGTCTACGTGATCAATCTCGTCAAGGAATGCACTTGGTTTCTACCACCCACGCTCTTTTGCAACGGCTTCATGAAGAGAGCCAGCGCGAAATCATCGCCCGCGCCCGCGCGCAGTTCCAAGGGCCGAACGAGGCGTTTCCGACGCTCGTCGACGAATACGAAGCACTCGCCCCGAGGTTGCGAGGGCGGTTTCTCGAAACGTTCGGCTTGTTCACCGAAGATTTCGAGTTGTCGGCAGGCAGTGCTTTATCGTTGGCCGTGTCGGCGGAAACGGGAAGATTCTTGCGCAATATGGTGCTCGCGCAACGGCCGACCAGAATCCTCGAGCTCGGTAGTTCCTGCGGCGTGTCGACCTTGTATTTCGCCGACGCGCTGCGCACGCTGGGCCGTGGCGTGGTCATCGCGACCGAATGCGATGCGCGCAAGTGCGCGCGGTTGCGGGCTCATGTCGAAACAGCCGGCCTGGACGCCTATGTCGATTTGCGGGAAGGCGATGTGTTCGAGACGGTTGCCGCGCTGGATGGGACCGTCGACATGGTGTTTATCGATGTCTGGGCCGACGCCTATCTGAAGCTGTTCAAGCAGATCGAGCACTTGCTGCGGCCGGGATCGGTCGTCCTGGCTGACAACATGTACACGTCCGAGGACGCCGTTCGACCGTATAAGCAATACCTCGACGAGGAGCCGCGGTTTTCGACTACGACGCTGGATTTTGAGTCGGGGGTGGAGTTTACGGTTGTTATTGCTTGAGCGGGGAGTTCTTGTGAATCCGGGGGACATGGAGCCTGTCTGGTCCCCGACAGTATCCATGTCTGTGTGACAGAAAAGGGGATGACGGGTAATGTTTGGCGTGAAAATCCTCAAAACAACCCGCTTGCGGGAGGGATCATGACGGACCGACTCTGCGGAACCCGCTCGTGGTCGGCGTTCAAACAATGACCAACCGCCATCCCTCACGCATTAAGTTCGTTATGTGGATTTCGATTGAGCGAGCAGATTCTTCATTTCTCGCCATGCAGCTTGGAGCAACATATGGCGAGCCTGCCAGCTTGCGTTACGGTGTTCGTCTGACAATGTTGTTGACCTGCCATGAACGATTTCGCTGCGATGGTCGTACATGGATTTGAATTGCCTACGATGCGCGTCTCGTGCGGACGCTGTTTGTGCAACGAGATACGAGTACCGATCTGCAAGGCGCTCAGTCACATCGCGGCGTGATTCGCTGGATCCCAAAAGCGCCTCCAAGCCGATGCACCTTTGAAGAAATGCGACCGTCTCGTTTTGGGCCGCGTCTGCATCGACGAACCATTCCATGGCGGCACGAATCGGCACTACGTCTGGTGTATCTAATGTTAGGAAGGCGGCGGCAGTTTTCATGGCTTGAGATACCGCTTTTTGGATCTCGTCGCCGGTTTTCGCCTCCTTTTCTTCGGCGGCTAATAAAGATTTCCCCTTGCTGCCGCCGAAGTCCAAAAATTTCAGTGACTTAAATTTCAATGAATGAAGTAACCGGCTAAGCTCAAATCCGGGACTTGTTCTAAATACCTCATCGTTATTGTTGTGAGGAACTACAAGAGTGGGAATGTCATTGAGAGTCCAAATGCTATCGTCCCAGAATAACTCAGCGGCTCTAGATGATAGTGCGTCGGTTGCCATGCCGACAAATGTAAATTGCTTGGCAATGGACCAAGCTGCGCGCACGGACGGGCTACTGGGCATATCGCTTGCGAATCCCGTGCAGGAGATTCGCAGATAGCAGATGGAATCGATTTTCGCGGAAATCGGTGGGCGGCCGGTAAGCGCCCGAAGCAATGGACTGTCTGGCGCGCCTGCTCTGATCAATGCTCTGAGTTTCTCATTGCTGTTCGCATCGGAAATCGCAATGTCATCGGTTATTTTGATCTCGGCGGAGTTTAGATTCTGAAGGGATCCCATTGGGATGTATATGTCGTACTTGCAAGGCAGTGACTCGAATGCAATCCGGAGATCGGCCGCCAATTCCGATTTCGATTTTCCATTATCGATGTCGCTTAATTTGCCGTTGTATTCTTTTGATATCTTGGAAATGTTTCTGTAAACAATTCTCCAGACCGTGGAACCAAATTCAACCTTTCCGATTAATCCTTTCCAAGGGGGTGAATTTATTATCTGATTTTGAAAGGCCTCATAGGGGCCATGCTCCTTCTCTAGGGGAACGTTGGGCGCGTTGACTCGAAGATTCGCCACAAATGCCTCAAGCGCTTCAAGTTGGCCACGATGGAATTTGCTCATAGTTCCTTGATCAACCCGTCAGTCGTTGCGGCGAGTCTTTCACATCTGTCAGGGACACGCAATGAGGGCCATACCGCCATGATGTCCCAAGTGGGAACCCGCACGCGGGCGTCGGACGGCAGCCACCGTCTGACTTAATCGTCGATAGCTTTGTCTTCAACACCAAGGTCAGGCGTCAACATCACCTGAATCTCCGGAGGCCGTTTGTTGATAAGGGTTTGAGCCGCTATGAAAGTCGACGACGAGCAAAAAAGTAGCAGAGCGAGCTGCCAACACGGAGGCGATTGTGCGTGAGCACCGGCTTTGGCATGAACGAACTGCCAGCGAAGCGGCTCAGCGCGAAAAGCTGGCAGTTGAATCCCTGCTCGTGGAGGCTGACCAGTCGGGCGGCCATCACCAACATGACGCATATCGGCGCACGCCTCGCGGCTCCTGAACAGTATGAACCGCTTGTTGTGCTCGAGATGCGCGAAGATGCGGATGCCGTAGCACGCATGATCAGTGAGTGTTTCTCGGAAGCTGTCGCGTACATACGCACGTTCGAGAAGTTTGACGGCGATAAAGAATCTGTCGCTCATTACCTGGCGATTCGTATAAGAACGCTCGACTGCCGAGTCGAACGTGCGTCGAACGTGCAGCGCTTCCAACCCTCCATTTTTGACGGCATCGAGCGTATCCCCGTGGATTTCATGCCGGCACGCGGGCATCGGAAATCTTATGTCCAAGACAGCGGCGGGACATGCTCGGTACAGTTATCTCTATTGTCCGTGTTTCCAAGTTAAGAGGGTTTTCCCTGAGGTTCGATAGCTTCACTTGCGAGCATATTAACGATTCTCTGGCGATGAGTCTTTGGTAGGTCGCGGAGAACATTCTAAACAAATTGCTTGCGGGGGTTAGCGATGGCATCAAGACACCAAGTTCGATGTATCAATAAAACGAATCGGGCAAGTCGTCACGAGGCAATTTCCCATATCGGGGGGCAGAACGCCGACGGCACGAGATGGAAAATTACGGAATCCGATGCGATTTCTGGAATCGAGACGGGAAAATGGCAGTTTTACGTAAGTGGCGGCGGTCAAACGGCGGACGTCATTATCGCCAAGACTCCCGAGGGGCGAAAGTATTTGAAGACCACGCGGGATACAACGACCCTGGACAATTTGCTTAGTTTGCCGGAATGTCCATGAGCCTCTCTTAGCGGTCTTGACGGTGGGGGCTTCGCTGGAGGCTTCAATTTCAGATCCGCTGTCATTCAAGAAGCGGCCGTAAATCGGCCGCCACCATGTCGCGCAACTCATCAACAAGCTCGCAGATGATAGCTTCTGCGCCTGCTGCTCCGACCAGTTCGGCAACTGGGGTTGTCTATGGAGGACATTTTCTGAAGCCCCCAAAACGACCCCTATATGGGGGTTGTTGGCATTGGTGAGAACTGGTGAGATTTTGCAGCAAAGGACGCGGCACAGCTAGGTGTGGCGGGGGTTTTGTGGCGAAGTGTGGAGAGATTTGGGTGGGTCTTTGGTCCCCGACAGAATTCATACATCCATGAAGAAACGGGCGATACATGGCATATGATAGATTTTATGCCCCCAAAAATGCCCCTTTTGTGTGCGTGATGATGAAGAACCTACTTCAGTTGTAAAATCCCGCTTCATTTCGCCGGGGGCAGATGGCCGGTGGCTCAAACTATGCATCTATCCGAGGGGCAACTTGGACCCAGTCATTCAGCCGGGGGTTATTGATGTAACGGATTGGCCGGAGGACCCGGAGTTCTCACTGTATCCGGAGGGCGCGCGAGAGAAGTCCGCATTCTTTCCTCCTGAGATACCACCGTTCGAATTTCTGAAGCCTGGTCGACGATATCTCTTCAAGCTGTCTGACGAGCGCTATCCCGAGCAGTTTTGGGCAGAAGTGATCGCGTACGTTGTGGGGTGTCGACTCGGCGTTGAGGTCCCGCCGGCGTATGCGGCGGTGCATCGGCAGCGCCAGACCTGCGGCGCACTGATTGAATGGTTTTTTGTTGATGGCCATCAGACGTTCACTGCAGGCGGTAACCGCCTCCAGCGGTTGCTCCCAACGTACGATCGAAAGAAGGGCGAGCAACATAGTTTCCAACTTGTCCAGCGCGCGTGTCATGGTGCGGCCCGCGATGGTTTGGGGGGCGACTGGCTCATGTATTGGGCCCGCGCCTTTCTATTCGATGCGCTGATAGGGAACACTGATCGCCATCAGGATAACTGGGGGTTTCTCCAATCGGACCTACCGGATGGCACGGTGGATGAACGATTGTCTCCGTTGTTTGACAATGGCACGAGTTTAGGAATGGAGCGTCATATCGTCCACGTCGCAGGGTGGGACGACAACAGATGCGTGTCGTACCTTAATAAGGGGCGGCATCATATGAAATTTCTGAGCGATGACGTACAGCGTTGCCAGCACTACGATATGGTCGAGCGTGTTGCGGCTATGGACGTCGCGCTGAAAGCTGAGATGAGGCGGATGATGGACGAGTTTTCGCTTCGGGACGTCGAACACGCAATCGCTGAACTCGGCGAGTTGGAGCTGCCTGTGACATTGACTAAAGAGAGGGCATCGTTCACCCTTCGGTTACTTTCTTTCCGTTCCAAGCGACTATGCGAGATCTTGTCATGAGGCAAATTGAGCACGTAGCCGAGCCGTCGAGGCTATGGGTTTCGTGGCAGCCGCCGGAGACTGAGAGCGGGCCACGTCGAAGGCGTATCGTTGCGGAAATCGTGGTGAAGCAGGGCGAGCCGATTTTCCGATATCTCAACCAGACGCGCGACTATCAGTTGGCCAAGGCGGAAGGTTTCCAGGGATATCCGGCGTTCAACCGAGCCATCGACGAGCATCGTCACGGCGTCATGGCTGCGTTCATGCGTCGACTTCCCTCGCGGAAGCGGCGGGATTTCACCGAATATCTGGAGAAGTATCGCCTGCCAGTTGATTTCGAGGCATCCGATATGGCGTTGCTGGGATACACGGGGGCGAAGCTACCAGGGGATGGCTTCGAGCTGTGCCCCGATTTTACGGAGGCACCACTTCCTCTAGAGACGATCGTTGAAATCGCGGGGTTCCGACATCAGCATATCGATGTATCTGACCTTGACGTCGGAGACGAAGTGCAGTTTGTTCCTGAGCCTCAAAATGATGTGGACGCGGACGCGATTGCCATCCATCACCGCGGCCGCCGAATCGGATATGTCCCGATCCCGATGCTGTCTGCGGTACATCGGTGGATGAAAGTTGGCCATATCGACGCTCACATTGACCGCCTGAATGGAAAACCAGAGCGTCCGCTGGTCTTCTTATTTCTATCGGTGACGGCCGGCGAGCGAGCTTGATCGAGCCGGCGATTCGGTAACATTTGACGACATGCCCCGCCCCGAGCGGGGCTTTTCACATCTGTCTTCCTTTGATCGGCCTGCTATGCTCACCTCCTTCGCCCTCCAACTCGGATCGTTCGTCATCTATCTCGGTGTCCTCGCCGGCGCGATAGGGGTTGGTGTAAGCGTTGGCCGGTTGAGCGGCCGACCATGGATCGGGGTTGTGACTTTTGCCGCGCTCTTCCTCGGGGGAAGCATTTTGCTTGCTCTTGGCGGCCTGCCGGCACCGGGCGGCTATTCGATGGATGATTAAAGCGTTCTGAGCCTGCTGCATTCATAGCGGAAGATGCACTTCGATTGAGACGATTCAACACACGAATTCAAAAGGAGGCCAACATGTCCGACGGTAATATCTCAATTTCTTTCCAATGCCGCACGTGTGGCACGCAGTTGTCTTGGCCCGATGACATCAAGGACGAGGAGGAGGTTCGCTGCGCTGGCTGCGGGGTTACAGCGGGCACCTACGCTGACCTTAAGGAAACTGCGACCAAAGCCGCGAAAGAGAAGTTGGATGAGATCATCGGCGATATTTTCAAAAGGAAATGATTCGCCGCGGTCGAATAAAAAAGCACTGCTCCTACGAAAATTGCCGCGATGCTTTGATCTGTCACACGAATAATCTAGCATTCCGCAATGCACTCCGGATCGAGTACCGGACGTTGTGTCCGGCTATCGTCATCGAGAAAGTACTGCGTAGGTGATTCGCCTGCGGGTACAGTGTCTTCGGCGAACTGGGAGGGGCCTTGAACAAGGCCTTCGCATTCTTCCAGCGCGTCACGAGCCTGATTCGCAAGCAGCTTGAGCGAATTGCCTGGTCTTCGGAAGGGGATCATTCCGTTGACGATCTGACGAGCGAAACCTGGCTGATCGTGGACGAGCTCCATGCAGATCCCAAGGCAAACCCGGACCCGGACGACGAAGGTTTGCGCGACATGATTGTCGCCAGGCTGCAGCGCCAGTTCGGGAAATTCGTCAATCGGAAGGAGCGGTTCGCGTTGCGAATCGATCGAGACGATATCGACGACGATGGCGACTTTCTGCCCAGTGCCGTCGGCGCGCGCCTCTCCGCCCCGGAAAAATACGAGCCGCTCGTCGCACTTGAGATGCGCGAAGATGCCGCCGCTGCAACGCGTGCGATCGGTGGCCGATTTTCCGAGGCCGTCGCATACTTGCGCACGTTTGAACGGTTTGATGGTGATGCAGTGCGCGTGGCGACCTATCTGGCGATCGGAGCGCGGACACTCAATCGAAGAGTGGCGCGCGCGTCACATACCGAGGAGACCCAGCCGTCGATGTTCGATTGCATCGAGGCGATTCCCGCTGATTTCGTACCGCTGGCCGGTCGATGGGCATCGCCACCGCTGCCGCATCACTATCGTCCGGCATGTGCGGCAGCGTGGCCTCAGCAACTGCAGTTCTTTATTCGATCCGGCAAGCTGTTTTTCTGTCGTCGCCGGCGGAGTCAATAGCCAGGATTCTTGTAGCCGCGCTGGCCCGTGTAAGGGTTGACGTTCCCCTCCGTCGAATAGTTGTTGTACGGGTTCCCATCGGGCGCGGAGCGATGGTAGGGCTGCACATACGATCCGTCGCTGCGCGTGTAGCCGCTGACGGTTTGATCGGACCCGAAGCTCGTCGAGCCGCCGTACAGATTCGGGCTCGATCGATGACTTCCATACAAGGACTGGGCGAAGGTCGGCGCTGCGGCGATGCAGGTGATCAGAAGCAATGCTTTTTTCTTCATGGTGGTCCCCCTGGATGTGCCGCGCTGGAGCGGCGGAATGGTCACTTGTTTTTCGTGCGGGCGCGAAACAAATCGATCTGCCCGATCGGGATACGGCCGACGCCGTTTAGTCTGAGCTCACCGGTCCGCACCAGCTTACCTACCGTCGCGCGGCTCAGCCCAAGCATATCGGCGGCTACCGCCTGGGTCACGTGAGGCGGCCGCTTAGGCTCTCGCTCGAACTCGACGATAGCCCGATCGATGAGCAACAGCATCTGCTCGTCGGTGAGAGGGGTATCTTGGCTCGCGCGAGTATCGGAGTGCCGAAGCGCGTCGACTTTTCGCACCAGATCATCGCTTTCACGCTTCAGCCGGGCCACCGTCGCGCGCAGTTCTTCCATCGGGTCAGCCATGACGTTCTCCCGAATTCGAGCCTTCATCTTGCCACGGCCGCCGAAGTTTACAAATTCCCGCTTGACGCTGCCGCGACACGTGGCTATTCTGAAATCGCCGCTGAGACAACAGCGGACTGGTTTGGCGACCTGACTTCTAGAGGCGGACGACGACCGCCATATGGCGGTATTTTTTCGTCTGTATACTATGCACGCGTCCAGTTTATGGGCGGGCGGTGGTAGGGAGACCTTCGGGTCTGCCGGTTTCCTCTAGATCCGGTTCGCCAACCTTGTCATTCGCCTGCCCACCCCCCGTTTGGCGACGGGACGGCAGGTATCCGACTCTAGAGGGTGCTCATGCCAACCGAAACTTCCGCCGTTCCTTCCCCGAAGCTTACCTACACTGACGCGGCATACCGCGGCGCACTGATGCGCGATCTGTATGCCGGTGCCGATCGTGCCCAATGCGGCTTCGTCTCGCTCTCAGACCTCGGCGATGTTGCGCGCGCCGCTGATGCACTGCGGACGATCTCCCGCCTCGTTCACAACAGCCTCTCCGAACCCGAAATGTCGGACGCCGAACCGCTCGGGCTGTCTGCTCACCTAGGTCTACTGAACGCGGCCGAGGTGATCGCAAAATATCTCGTCGAGCTCGAGACTCGGATGCGTGAGACGGCCGATTCGTACGCCAGATTCAAGGCCGAGCAGGGGGCGACTCATGGTTAAGCACATCCCTACCGCGGTTGAATTCTCGAAATTCGGCGATACCGTTCGTGTTGTTGATCATGATGTCGAGGTCACGAAGCGAATGTTCTGTGAGTCTCCTGCCAGTGCGTGCTCGACCCGGGCAGAGCAACTTCGTGCGCTTACCGTCCTGGTGTCGGGCGCGGGCTTCCAGATATTCGACGGCCTCGATTCTGGTCTGAAAGACAACGTGATGCTGTTGGTAGGCGATCTTGCCTCTGACGTCGCAAATTTGGCTGCTTTGACCGTCGAAGCAGAGGTTGCACGTAGCACAGCTGCGGAGGTGCAGAATGGCTAAGGCATCCGTACTGCGGTCGGAATCGATGGGATTCGTTGCTTCGTACGATGGCGAAACGACGACGATCTGCCGCCAGTTTGACGATCAGTCGCCCGAGGGGACTTTGGCCTGCGAGACCGAACGGCTGGATGTGCTTGCGTCGATTCTGCGTCGCGACAGCATGGCGTCGCCTGGCGCAGCAAAAATGCCGGACGACGAACGAGCTATCTTGATCGAGTTGATGGCTGATGCCACGTCGGAGATTCGGCGGCTTGCACAACTCACAGAAGCTTACGTGAACGCGCTGCAGCAGGTTCGCTTTGCCGCTGCTGCATAATCTTCACGACCGCGCCTAGCTCGACGGGGCAGAGTCCGGGCTCCCTTACCCGGCTGGCGCAGTCTTCCAGAAGGGACTGGGTGTGGGCGCAATGAACATGGGAAATCTGGAGAAAACTGTACTCGAAAGGTTGGCGCAGGCTGCCGATTGGTTCTTTGGGCATTTAACGATCTCCGAAGGTCGAGCAGAGCGCGACATCGAACTTGCGTTGCAGGTGATCGCCGAGAGCGCGGCAGAAGACGCTCTGACAGGTGAGGGGCTTATCGACGCGCGCGAATTATTTTTCGACGATTTGCATGCATTCTGCGACGATCCTGCGGCGTTACAGGACGCTATTCCAGTGGCCTTCGAGCCCCCGCTGGAGACCGGCGAATACGCGCTCCTGTTCGGGCTATATCTGGCACGGGCGGGTATTGGTTGCGTGGTCGACAGCTTGCCGAAGCAGCATCTGTTGGCCGCGTTGTTATTGGCTGACGTGATGGAGGCCCAGTCCTATTGGTTTGGCACACGAGGCCTGACCCGGTGCCGAAATCCTGAGCCACGACTCTTGAAAGCCGAGCAGAATCTGGAGCGACGGGTAAGAGAATCATTGCTCCGAAGCGAGGTAAGCGATTCTGCTCGACGTGCCGCGAATGCGAAGCATCGAAAGCCTGGGGGTTCCCACGATAAGCGAGCACAGCTGCAGGCAATCTGGGCATCTGGCAAATACACCTCCCGGACTATTTGCGCGGAGCAGGAATGCGCGGCGCTAGGAATGTCCTTTGACACAGCGCGGAAGGCTCTGCGGAATACTCCGGACCCAACCTAGCCGCTGCGCGCACAGGCTAGCCTCTGCGCGTAGGTACCGTTACCCGACGATGAGCGATGCTGCATTCTTTCACCAACTTATACCAAGGTGTGTTGATGTCCGCACAGAACTGACCCACTGGGGATGCGGACAAAATCTTGGACTACTTTGGAGGTAGTCCATGTATTCATACGAAGACCGCGTTCGGGCGGTCGAGCTGTACCTGAAACTCGGAAAGCGCGTCAAGGCGACAATCCGCCAGTTGGGTTACCCGACGAAGAATTCTCTCAAGGCGTGGTGCGAGGAATTCGAGAAGAGTGGCGATCTGCAGAAAGAGTATGTTCGCGTAAAGCCAAAGTACTCAGAAGAACAGAAGAACCTGGCACTTGAGCATTACGTCAATCACGGGCGCAGCTTCAGCTTCACCCTCAGGGCATTAGGCTATCCCTGTCGCCAGATACTGACGGCGTGGGTTCGCGAGCGCTATCCGGAAACCAGGAAACGCGTGGTTGGCAAGGCAGGCCGACCGGCCGTGTCATTGGCGACCAGGCAGCTCGCGGTGTACGAACTGTGCACACGGGACGGAAGTGCACAGGCGGTGGCGCAAAAGCTGGACGTCGACAGGGTGTCGCTGTACAACTGGAAGAACCAGTTACTCGGCCGAGGGGCCCCTGCATCCATGAAGCGCGACAAGGGATCATCATCAGAAACGGATCGGGACGAACTGGAGCGGCAGGTCGAAGAGCTCCGGCGCGACATTCGCAATCTGAAGCTTGAACACGACCTGTTGAAGAAGGCGAATGAACTCGTAAAAAAAGACCTGGGCGTCGACCTGCCACTCCTGAGCAACCGGGAGAAGACGAAGCTGGTTGACGCCCTGAGAGAAGAATACGGTTTGACTGAGCTGCTTGAGCGGTTGGACCTGGCGCGCAGCTCCTATTTTTATCATCGGTCGCCCATACGGGTTGCCGACAAATATGCAGATGTCCGTCGTACCGTTGCAGAGATCTTCGAGGACAATCACCGATCCTACGGCTATCGTCGGGTGCAAGCAGCGCTTAGCAGGCAACGAGTGTTTCTATCGGAGAAAGTCGTGCGTCGCCTCATGAAACAAGGCGGCCTCCACGCAGCAAGGCCCAAGCGGCGCCGATATCGCTCGTATATCGGGGAAATCAGCTCTGCCCCAGATAACATCATCAATCGCGATTTCCACGCGAACGCCCCCAACGAAAAGTGGGTGACGGATATTTCCGAGTTCCAGATTCCTGCGGGGAAGGTATATCTATCGCCCATGATCGACTGCTTCGATGGGATGGTAGTCAGTTGGTCGATTGGCACAAGCCCCGACGCAGAGCTCGTGAATTCCATGTTAGATGCGGCTATCGAGACCGTGACCGAGGACGACGAGACGCCGATCGTGCATTCCGATCGGGGTGGCCACTACCGTTGGCCTGGCTGGCTATCGCGGGTTGCAAAGGCTAAGCTGATCCGCTCCATGTCGCGTAAAGCCTGTTCACCGGACAACGCGGCCTGTGAGGGATTCTTCGGCAGGCTAAAGACTGAGATGTTCTATCCAGGAGACTGGCGTTCGACGACCATCGCGAAGTTCGTTGAGGTACTGAACGCCTACGTTCGCTGGTACAACGAGAAACGGATCAAGGGCTCCCTTGGCTATCTCAGCCCCATCGAGTACCGTGAAAGCCTCGGGTTAGCAACGTAAATCAGTCCAAGAAAATAGCCGCATCCCC
>Ga0157370_10005337_pt1 | contig 14436 bp, 7 predicted proteins | sample C35metaG_FD_113463 | JGI IMG/M metagenome (GOLD analysis project Ga0157370, IMG submission 113463) | Corn rhizosphere microbial communities from Kellogg Biological Station, Michigan, USA - C3-5 metaG | ecosystem: Host-associated > Plants > Roots > Rhizosphere > Soil | place: USA: Michigan...
AATTATCTCAATTTCAAAAAAATATTTATCAGAAAGCTTTTACTACAAACGAATGCGATCCGGATTACCATTCGCTCACTACTTTAAGCTATGAAGACAATGGCGTGAATCGTGAAGTTGCCGTTCCGAAAGGGGATGTCCTATACCAGTTTAGAAAAGATGTTGATTCAGGAAATTTGCCCACTGTTTCCTGGATCGTTCCTTCCCAAAATTTTTCTGATCATCCAAGCGCTCCCTGGTACGGCACATGGCTCACTTCTGAAATATTAGACATCCTTGCAAAAAATCCGGAAGTGTGGAAGAAAACAATTTTCATTCTTACTTATGATGAAAATGACGGTTATTATGATCACATTCCTCCTTTTGTAGCTCCCGATCCTAAAGATCCTTCTACCGGAAAATGTTCGAAAGGAATTAATACAAGCGGCGTCGAATTTATTCACCGGGAACAGGAAATAAATTATGGCATTCCAAAGAGAGAAGCGCGTACAGGGCCGGTTGGTCTCGGCTTTAGAGTGCCGATGATTATTGCATCGCCCTGGAGCCGCGGAGGAAAAGTGTGCTCCCAGGTTTTTGATCATACTTCTACTTTACAGTTTCTGGAAGAATTTTTAAACAAAAAATTTAATAAAAACATTAAAGAAACCAACATCAGCGAATGGCGTCGCACAGTTTGTGGCAACCTTACCTCCACGTTCACTGCTTATGATGATAAAAAGGAAAAGTTACCTTTTCTTTCCCGCAATCCTTTTGTCGAAACAATTTACAATGCCAGGTTTAAACAAGAGCCATCGAATTTTAAAAAATTAGCCCCTGATGAAATTCAGCAGATAAATATTGATCCGGTTTCTTCACAAATAATGTCGAAGCAGGAGCCAGGTACAAGGCCTGCAAATCCGTTGCCTTACCAGCTTTATACAGAAGGTAAACTAAGCCCTGATAAGAAAAGTTTTGAAATAACGATGCAGGCACACAACAGAATCTTTGGCAACGAATCTTTGGGATCTCCTTTTAATATCTATGCTCATGGCGAATATCTTTCATTGGAAGGGGAGAAGAACAATCAAAAGATTTTTGAACCGGTTCGTAGCTGGCATTATGCCGTTTCTGCCGGTAATTCTTTAACGGATAAATGGCCGCTTGATGCATTTAAAAATGGTGATTATCATTTAAAAGTTTATGCGCCGAATGGATTCTATCGTGAGTTCATGGGCAATGAAAATGATCCACAGATTGATATCGAATGCCAGTATCAGAATAACAGGTTATTGAAGAATAAACTAACCGGTAATATTGAAATGAAAATTACGAACGCCGGTAAAAATCCTTTAACAGTTGTAATTACCGACAACGCGTATAAGAATAATCCTGTTACAAAAAAAATAGCTCCATCAGGAGAAGAAACCATTGTGTTGGATCTTAAAAAAAGTTCAGGATGGTATGATTTTTCTGTTGCTGTAAAAGAAAATTCTGCTTTTACAAAACGCTATGCCGGGCATGTGGAAACAGGCAAAGAAAGTATAAGCGATCCATTTATGGGCAGAATTATTTGAATTTGAAAATCAATATCTCTAATATTTACTCGTTTGCTATGTTATCTAAAAATTCATTTTTCTTTGTGATTTTTGCAATATTTCTCTTTTCATGTGCCACAAGCAATCATCTTCATACACAGAAATTCAATAAGCAGGCTCATCGCGGCGGCCGCGGATTAATGCCGGAAAATACGATTGCTTCTGAAAAAAATGCGATCAATTATGATTGTACTTTGGAAATGGATTTGCAAATGTCAAAAGATAAAAAAATTGTCGTTTCACATGATGCATACTTCAGCAGTGATTTTTCCTTGACTCCTGAAGGAGATACCATAAGTAAAAAAGATGGATTAAGCAGGTTGATTTACAATATGCCTTATGATAGTGTTGCAAAATATGATGTAGGTCTTAAGCCTTATCCTTCTTTTCCCCGGCAAAAGAAAACCCCTGCAATCAAGCCACTGTTAAGCGTTTTAATAGATTCTGTAGAAGCTTATGCAAAAGAAAAACATCATGTAAATCATTATAACATTGAGATAAAATCAAATCCAAAATATGATGGAAAATATTATTCCACACTGGAAGAATATATTGATTCTGCAATGAAAATTATTATTGAAAAAGGAATTGTGCCACGAACGATGATGCAATCATTTGATGTAAGAGCATTAAGGATGATTCATGGCAAATATCCAAAAATTCAAACATCATATTTGGTAGGTGCCAATGATAAAAAAACAGCACAAGGATATATTGATGAACTTGGTTTTAAACCCGATATTTTCAGTCCTGAATTTTCTTTGGTTACTCCGGAGTTGGTACAGGCATTTCACAAAAAAAGCATTCTCGTTATTCCATGGACTCCTGATACTTTGGAAGAAATGCAACGTTTAAAAGATAAGGGAGTAGATGGAGCCATTACAGATTACCCCGAATTATTTGCCAGATTAAAATAAAAAATTTCACAACCAGCTCCTGCCATCGTATCAAAGATGATTATGAACTATTGGAAAAAAGCCTGATGGTGTATGATGCACCTGTACCCGGGACAAAATATTTCCGGAAGTAAAACATACTCAAAAACCTTGTTGAACATTTGTTCATAAATGTTTTTAGTAATTTAGAGCAAAATCCTGAACAAGAAAGACTCCCGAATGAGCTAAAAGCAGTGTATTCATTCAGAGAACAAATACATAACTCACATTCCTAAATTTTAAAAGATGAAAAATATATCTTTTGCTATTGTAATCATCGCCATCGCATTGGCAGCCTGTAAAAGCAGCAACAATAAAAATGTAGCACAAAACAAGATCAACGATAGTTCTGCACATACTTCCGGGCAAGTAAGTCCAATATCGCCTGTAAATGGAATCCTCCACATTTACCTGAAAATGAAAAATGCTTTTGTAAACGATGATGATAAGGAAGCGGCTAAAGAGGGCAAAGGAATGCTGAAAGCATTAAATGATTTTGATACTTCAATATTAAAAGACAATGAAAGAAAACAGTTTCAGGATATGGCCGGTGATATGAAAGAAAATGCAGAGCATATCGGAGCTAATGCAGGTAATATTAAACACCAGCGTGAACATTTTGATATGCTTAGCAAAGACATGTATGATCTGGTAAAAACATCTGCTGCGGACGAAAAAATATATGTTGATTATTGCCCAATGTATAATGATAATAAAGGCGCTACCTGGTTAAGTGAAACAAAGGAAATTAAAAATCCATACTTAGGAAAAGAGATGGATACCTGTGGCTCAATAAAAGAAGTGCTAAAATAAAAAGAGATGAGCCTGATTAAAAAAATTGGATTGATTGCGCTGATAGTAATTATTGCCATTCAATTTGTAAGGCCTGCCTCCAATAAAAGCCGTCACATTTTACCATCCGATATTTCAAAAGTGTATAACGTTCCGGCGTCAGTACAATCCCTTTTAAAAAACGCCTGTTACGATTGCCATAGCAACAATACAAACTATCCATGGTATTCAAATATCGAACCTTTCGGTTGGTGGCTCGCTTCTCACATCAGGCGGGGAAAAGAGGAATTGAATTTTAGTGAGTTTGCGGGTTACTCAGCATACAGGCAACGAAGCAAGTTATTCTCAGTTGGAAGAAGTATTGAAGATGGAACCATGCCAGTTCCTTCCTATTCCTTAATCCATAGAGATTCTCGGCTTACAAAAGAACAAAAAGGATTAATAATTGGCTGGGCTGATAAAATAAAAGATAGTCTTAATAATGCAAATAAATAAAAGTAATCAGAGTTTCTAACAGCCGTTAACCGTAGAAGTAAATACAAACGAATACGTTTCTGGCAGGATGCTGAAAACGATGGCTTCCGGATTGTAAAAAGAAAATAAGATTTATTTAATGAGGGTCGAAAATGGCTTCACGCTACCTCAAATTGCTGCTTGGCGTAACAATTTATAATTAGTAGAAATTGTTTTTTACATTCTTTATATTTGTATTATACAATTATAATCCCCTGAATGATGAGTGCTGTTTCAAAAGGTAAGATTCCAATTTTTCTGTTGGGAGGAGGAGAAATGGGTGAACGGATACGCGAATTTGACTGGACAAAAACACCCCTCGGCAATCCGGAAGGATGGGAGCAAAGTCTCAAAACGTGTGTGCGGATCATGCTTTCATCCAGTCAGCCGATCTGGATTGGTTGGGGGAAGGAACTGATCAAATTATACAACGATCCTTACAAATCAATTGCTGGTGGAAAACATCCTGCGGCATTAGGGCAGCCGGTTTCTATGGTATGGAAAGATATTTGGACCGATATCGAGCCGATGTTGAAAAAGGTAATGGAACATGATGAAGGAACCTATGTAGAATCTCAATTGCTCATCATGGAGCGCAACGGCTATCCTGAAGAAACTTATTATACCTTTTCTTATACGCCGGTTCCGGGAGATAATGGTGTTACTGCCGGAGTATTTTGTGCCAATACCGACGACACTTCACGTGTAATAAATGAAAGAGCATTGGAAACATTGCGGAGCCTTGGAAAAATTTCTTACAAGAAAAAAAAACTTGCTGAGATATATGCAAAAACAGCGGCTATTTTAGCTGAAAATAATAAAGATTTTCCTTTCGCTTTGTTTTATGAAATAACCGGAAATGAAGCAAAGCAGGTGGCGTGGGCAGGTAATGAAAATGATTATAATTACTTTCCACAAGTAGTAAATATTAAGGAGCCTACCGAACAAACACAGAATATTTGCAAAGCAATTAAAACCAATGAAAATGTAATTTCTCTAAATAAAGGAAGGAGACCCAATGCGCCAAAAGGCTATTGGGATAAAGTGCCGGAACAAATATTGCATATTCCGCTTTGCATTTCCAACAGCAATTGCCCAAATGCGGTCCTTACAATAGGGCTGAATCCTTACCGCAATTACGATTCTGTTTACCAGTCGTTCATCCGGTTACTTACAGACCAGGTATTGCTGGAGATGAATAATATGCACGCAATGGAAGAAGAACGGAAAAGGGGAGAAGCACTGACGGAAATTGATAAAGCAAAAACGGTTTTTTTTAATAACATCAGCCATGAATTCCGAACGCCGCTCACACTAATGCTTGGGCCACTGGAAGAATTAATGCGACAACCAGAGGAGGAAATAAAGCCGCAGTATTTAAAGGGCATTGAAACCACACATCGCAATGCCGTTCGATTATTAAAGTTAGTAAACACATTACTTGATTTTAGCCGTATAGAAAGTGGCCGTCAGGAGGCAAATTTTACCCGCGTTGATATTGCCGGTTTCACAAAAAATCTTGTCGCCAGCTTTGAGTCTGTTATAGAAAAGGCAGGTTTAAAATTCAATATAAACATACAGTATATCCGTGAGCCGGTCTATATGGATAAAGCCATGTGGGAAAAGATTGTTTTCAATCTGTTGTCCAATGCTTTTAAATATACACTTGAAGGAAGCATTACATTAAATCTGTACACTGAAAAAAACCGGTTGATTCTGCAGGTTGCAGATACAGGAGTAGGTATTCCTGAGTCTGAATTACCCAAAATGTTTGAACGGTTTCATAGAGTAAAAGGAACTTCAGGCCGCAGTTATGAAGGTACAGGAATTGGACTGTCGCTCATAAAAGAACTGGTCCGGCTGCATGGAGGCACAATTGAAGTAGATAGTACAACTGAAAAAGATAAAGCCGGAAGTACTTTCACAGTGAAGATTCCTACAGGTAAAGAACATCTATCCTCAAAACAATTAACAGAGGTAAATAAAGAGGTGGAAGAAGCCATTTCAAATATATATACACAGGAAGCCGAAGCATTAATCGAAACTACAACAGCCAAGGTAAATGGTAAAGAAGACAACAGTTTTGACCATCAGCCAATTACAGTAGGAGGGCAAACTGATACTAAACTTATCTCAAAAGATGAGTCTATCCTGGTGGTGGATGACAACGCCGACATGCGCGCTTATTTAAAAACTTTGTTGCAAAAAAATTACACCGTAATAGTTGCAAAAAACGGAAAAGAGGCATTGGAAAAAATCCTTCAAAATCCTCCTCATCTCGTGCTGAGCGATATAATGATGCCGGTGATGGATGGGGTTCAATTATTAAAAGAAATAAAACAAAACCGCCAAACAGCACACATTCCGGTTATTTTACTTTCTGCACGTGCCGGTGAAGAAGCTAAAATAGAAGGGTATGATATTGGCGCGGATGATTACCTTGTAAAGCCTTTTTCATCAAAAGAATTACTGTCAAGAGTGCGTGCGCAAATAAAAATTGTAGAGCTTAGAAACGAACTGGAAGGTAATGTGCGCAATTTATTTATGCAGGCGCCGGCAATCATTTGTGTACTTAGAGGGCCATGCCATATATATGAACTGGCCAATGAAAGGTATATGGGTTTGATTGGTCATAGAAATATTATTGGAAAGCCAATACGCGAGGCTTTGCCCGAATTGGAAGGAAGCGGGATTTATGAAATTCTGGATGATGTTTATCGTACCGGAACCCCTTTTTTTGCCAATGATCGTCCTGTAATGCTTAAACGCGAAAACGGAAAACTGGAAGAAAGTATTTTTAATTTTATTTATCAGCCTTCACGAAATGCTTCCCGGGAAATAGACGGAATACTGGTTTATGCCGTAGATGTTACGGAAGAATCAATTGCCAGAAAGAAAATAGAAGAAAGTGAAAAACATTTAAGCAACATCCTCAGCCAGGTAAATGCAGGCATAGCTCAAACGGACAGTGATGGAAAGTTTGTAGAAGTAAATGAACGCTACTGTGAAATAACCGGTTATTCAAAAGAAGAATTATTACAACTGAACCTGGCAGACATAACCCATCCGGAGGATTTACAAAAAAACTTAAACCTGTTTACCAAATGTAAAGATGAAGGCAAAGACTATATTATAGAAAAAAGATACATACGCAAAGATGGTTCTGTTGTTTGGGTAAATATGAGTGTGACTCTTATTGAAGATGCTGTCGGTAAAAAATATATAACCGGCGTTTGTATAGATATTACTTCAACAAAAGAGCAGGAACAAAAAATTCAGCAGTTGCTGATAAATGAGCAAAAAAACCGTCATGAAATTGAAGAGAGCGAATTCAGATATCACAACCTGATTCATACTTCTACTTCTATGATCTTAATATTGGAAGGAGAAAATTTAATTGTAAGGGTGGCTAATGATTCTATGCTGAAAACTCTTGGTAAAGGAAACAATATTATTGGCAAGCCACTGCTATCTGTAATTCCTGAAATTATTGAGCAGGGATTGGGTGATATTTTGCATGAAGTTTATCGAACAGGTGAGCCGCATTATGGATATGAACTTCCTGTTTATATCATTCGTAATGGAAAAAAGGAATTGTCTTATTATACTTTTGTTTATCAGGCTCAAAGAGATCATGATGGAAATATAGAAGGGGTAGCCGTGATTGCTGCAGAAGTAACACCGCAGGCAGAATTGAATAAAAAAATCAGGGAAAGTGAGCAGCGTTTTCGAAACATTGTAGAACAGGCTCCCGACCCAATCCTGATTTTGAAAGGCGAAAATATGACGCTTGAAGTCGCCAATGATCCTTTATTAAAAGTATGGAATATAGATAAAAGCTCCTTTGGCAAACCATTTTTAGAAATTCTTCCCGAAATGAAAGGTCAAGGATTTTTAGAAACGCTCCGGGACGTTTATTTTAATGATAAAATTCTGAAAGGTGAGGAAACGCCGGCTGTATTCACCGGAAAGAACGGTAAAAAAAGGGTATTGTATTTCAATTATGTATATCAGCCTTACCGTGAAGATGACGGTACGATCAGCGGCGTGCTTGTTTTGGCCACAGATGTTACCAAACAGGTTATTGCCCAGCAAAAAATACGTGAAAGTGAAAAAAACTACCGTCATTTGGTAACACATCTTCCCGTAGCTCTTTATACATGCGATGCTGCCGGACACATTTTGTTGTATAATCAGGCGGCAATTAACCTGTGGGGGCGTGTACCGCAAGCAGGAATAGAAAAATGGAATGGGGCTTTTCGCCTTTATAAAGCTGATGGTTCTCCATTGCCTCTTGATAAGGCCCCTATGGCAATTGCACTAAAAGAAGGGCGCATCGAACAATTTGAAATTATTATAGAACGCAGGGACGGAAGCAGGAGAAATGTGATTCCCTTTCCACAGCTTTTATACGGTACTGATGGAAAAATATCCGGCGCTCTCAACATGATGCACGATATTACAGAAGAAAAGAAAGCTGCTGCAAACAATGCCATTCTTGCGTCAATTGTTCAATCCTCCGACGATGCAATTATCAGTAAATCAACAAAAGGTATTATTACCAGCTGGAATCCATCAGCAGAAAGAATGTTTGGTTTTACAACTGAAGAAATGATTGGCCAATCAATTTTAAAGATTATCCCACCCGGCAGGCTTGAAGAGGAAACTTATATTCTTTCACAACTTCAGGCCGGAAAAAGCATTGATCATTTTGAAACGAAAAGGCTTATTAAAAGTGGAAATACAATTGATATTTCTTTAACAATTTCTCCCATAAGAGATAAAGAGGGTAAGATTATTGGTATTTCAAAAATTGCACGGGATATTACTGAAGCGAAAAAAGCAGAATCTTTGCTTAGAATAAGTGAAAACCGTTTCCGCACACTTACCGGGTCTCTTCCGCAATTAATATGGACAGCAGATAAAGACGGTACAGTTGATTTTTTTAGCCAGCAATGGTATGATTATACCGGCAGTACACCCGATGAATCTTTCGGAAACAATTGGCAACAATATATATATCCGCAACATGTGGCCAAAGTATTATCCAGATGGCAACATAGCCGGCAAACAGGCAAACCCATCGTGGTGGAATTTCAGTTAAGGGCAAAGGATGACAGTTATAAATGGTTTTATGTTATCGGTAATCCCATTAAAGATGCCAGCGGGGATATTATCAAATGGATTGGCGCCCTCACTGATATTGATGAACAGAAAAAAACAGAAACCATATTAAAAGAAAGTGAAAAACGTTTTCGCCTGTTAGCCGAAAGTCTGCCTCAATTAGTGTGGGTAACTGATGAAAAAGGAAATTCAGAATTTGTTTCATTGAAATGGGAAGAATACACAGGTTTTCGTTTATCAATGCTGGATGAAAAATGGAAATCAATTGTACATCCCGATGACCTGGAAACGATTATGCAAATTTGGAAGGAAAGTTTAATTACCTGCATTCCTTATAAGTCGGAGGTGCGCCTCAAAAGCAAAACCGGTGAATACAGATGGTTTGCGGCAATTGGTGAACCGGTTTTTAATAATGAAAATAAAGTCATCAAATGGGTAGGCGCTTTTTCAGATATTCATCATTTGAAAAAAGAGCAGCAACGCAAAGATGCTTTTCTTTCTATGGCCAGTCACGAATTGAAAACGCCGGTAACTACAATTAAAGCTTATGGCGAAATAGCGGAATTAATGCTGGAACAAAAAGGGGATGAACAAACGCTCGCTATTCAACGGAAAATGAGCAAACAGGTAAATAAACTCACTACGCTTATTACCGATCTTTTAGATAATATCAGAGTCGAAAAAGGAAAATTGATTTATACAGAAACCCGCTTCGATTTTAATGATTTGGTGAGGGATATTGTGGATGACATGCAAAAGATAAATCCGCATTTCAAAATAACGTATCATTCCGACAAAGAAGTAAAGCTTTTTGGTGATATGGACAAAATAGGACAGGTAATCAACAACCTGATTACAAATGCAATAAAATATGCACCTGGCACTGACGAAATAATCCTCGATATGAAGATTGAAAATGAAGGTGTGCACTTGTCTGTAAAGGATTTCGGTATTGGCATTCCTGCCGAAGATCAACCCCATATTTTTGAACAGTTTTACCGTGTAAATGGTGATAGCCAGTCAACCTTTCCCGGTATGGGAATCGGGCTTTACATTTGCTCAGAAATCATCAGCCGTCAGGGTGGAAAAATCTGGGTAGAAAGCACTATGGGTAAAGGTTCTACCTTTTATATCTGGCTCCCTTTTGATTACAGGAAGGACAACTGACCTTTGTAAGTCTTCTTAATTGATTTTCTGAAAACAGTTCATATCAACCAATTTTCTTTTAGCATATTTTGGTGATCTTGTATAAAAGTATAACAGTATTAATTTAACGCATAATCGGGTAATTTTTATCTTTTTCTATTTTGCATTATTTAGATTTGTGAACATGTAAGGAAGACAACTAATTTCAGCAATCCTCATCAGAAAAATATGAAAATATTTCTACCCGCAATTTTTGCATTTTTTATAAATTTTTCTGCTGTTGCACAAAGAAGCGATTCTGCAAAACAGTCAAATTGGACTAATCATTTTCAACTTACTGTAATTTCTCAAAAACATCCTCCATTCCATGCAAAATACAGTGGTGTAAATAGTCTTTCAAATAAGGCAGAACCAACAGCAACAAGCCTGACTGCCACTTTATTTCTGGGTCGAAAATTATGGAAAGGTGCAGCTTTTTATTTTAATCCGGAAGTATCGGGAGGCCATGGTTTGAGTTTTGCAAGAGGCGTGGCTGGCGCTCTAAATGGTGAGACATACAGGATAGGGGAAGTGTCACCTGAAGTTTTTATTGCCCGTGCTTATTTTCAACAAAATATTCCTTTGGGTACAAAAAATGAAGAAGCACCGGATGGAATAAATCAGATAGGAGAAATGGTACCTGCAAACAGGATTACTATCACAGCAGGCAAATTTGCTATTTCAGATTTTTATGATGATAACGCTTATAGCAAAGATCCCCGCACACAATTTTTTAATTGGGCGTTATGGGCAAACGGAAGTTGGGATTATCCTGCAAATACGCGCGGATACACGTTTGGAGTAGTATCCGAATTAATAAAACCAACATGGTCTTTAAGGCTTTCAACCGTTGCGGTTCCCCGCATTGCCAATTTCCATTTAATGGAATATGGTATTCACGCGCATTCGGAAACTTTTGAATTTCAGCACTCGTTTTCAATTGATAAAAGAAAAGGAACTATTCGGTTTATGGCAACTGGTACACATTCCCGGTCCCCATCATATTCAGAGGGAATAAAGGCTATTGCTGATAATAATCTTTTTCTCTTAAATGTTATTAACGGCTCTGCAGAAAACAACAAATATGGTGGACGGAAATATGGATTGGGTTTGAATGTGGAGCAGGAAATTACAGATGATATTGGCTTTTTTGCCCGTGCCGGGTGGAACGATGGAAATGATGTATCCTGGGCTTTTACAGAAATAGACAGAACAATAAGCGGTGGCTTTTCTATCAAAGGAATTGAATGGAAAAGATCTCAGGATGTTCTTGGAATCGGAGCTGTAATAAATGGTATTTCACCGGATCATCAAACATTTTTAGAAGATGGAGGATATGGTTTTATTATCGGCGATGGCAAGCTCAATTATGGCCACGAACAAATAATTGAAGCATACTATAACGCAATGCTTTCAAAGTTCTTTTGGCTCACATTAGATTACCAGTTTGTAAAAAATCCTGGCTACAATAAAGATCGCGGCCCTGTGAATGTTTTCGGGATCCGGGGGCACATTGAACTGTAAGATTTTTCCTTCAACTGTTAAAATTTCCTGAAATTCAATTTTGTTTTTTGCACTTACGAAAGTCTTCGTACATTCGATGTACGAAATATTTCGTAGTAAAGAAGTAAATAATGACCAATTCAAAATTGAACAAACCAACAGCAAGTGAAATGGAAATTCTTCATATCCTTTGGGAGGAAGGTCCTTCCTCGGTTCGTGAAGTACATGAGATATTATCCGGCACAAAAGAATCCGGTTATACCACCACTTTAAAACTGATGCAGATCATGCATGATAAAGGCCTGCTAAGCCGCAATGATAAAGCGAAAACACATATTTATTCAGCTCTGATAAAAAAAGAATCGGTACAAAAGCAAGAGGTGGGAAATATGATAAGAGGATTGTTTAAAGGTTCATCTGCAAAATTAGTAATGCACGCACTCGGCAATCATCGCGCTTCTAAAGAAGAAATCAGTGAGATAAAAAAATACCTTGATGAAATTGAAAATGCAGAGAATGTGAAAAAGAAAAACACTGAAAAAAAATAAATTGGCTTTTGTTGAATTAAAATAATAAAGCAAAAAAATAATTAAAATGAATCACTTCAGTTTCCTTTTTTCTCCTGGGGCCCAGGCGCTTGGCCACACTTTGGTCTACAGTTTATGGCAGGCTTTTATTGTTTTTATTTGCCTTCGCTTAATATTAAAATTCATTCCAAATGCTGCTGCAAGAGTTAGGTATTTATTATCCTATTTTGCTTATGCAGGAATTGCATTATGGTTTTTAATTACACTTTTCGGCCAGTTATGGAGCATGCAAAATCAACTGATGTACCAGGATTTAATTTCCCAAAACGCTTTGCAACAAATACAATTTCGTCCTTCATCTGACCACAATTCCGCCACCTTTTCTTTTACTTTTTTAAATAATTATTTACCCTTTATTTCTGGTTTTTATTTGCTTGGAATCGGTTGGTTTACTGCCAGGCTTCTTTTAAATTATTTTAAAACCAGCCAGCTTAAAATACAAGCCACTATTTCATTGGAACCCGAATGGCAACAAAGGGTTTCGCATTTGGCACAGCAAATAAATATTCAAAAAAAAGTGCGAGCTTATTTTTCCAGGTACATAGAAACTCCGGTGATGATTGGCTTTCTGAAACCGGTAATTCTATTGCCTGTCGCCACTTTGAATCATCTTTCTGTTCAACAGTTTGAAGCGATCCTGCTTCACGAACTGGCGCATATCCGCCGTAATGATTATTTATTTAACCTGCTGCAATCTCTAATAGATACCGTTTTATTTTTCAATCCTTTTACCTGGTGGATTTCCAAATACATCCGCGATGAACGCGAAAAGTGTTGCGATGAAATGGTATTGAAATTATCAGATCCGCATCATTATGCCCGTGCGCTGTTAGCCTTAGAAGAACCGATGCGCAGACGTGCCTTGGTAATGACCGCTGTCAGCAAACGATCACAATTATTTCACCGTATCAAAAACATTATGGAAATGAAAAACAATCGCATCAATCTTCGTCAAAAATTTATTGCCTTATCTGTAATTGCAGTAGCAATAATTTCTGTTGCATGGCTTACACCTAAAGAACGAAAAACCGTTCAAGCAGTTAATCAAATGCCGGTTCCAAAAATTTCATATTCATTAATCGGGCCTGCAGCATTAAGTGGTTTTAGTGTCAATAATTTTTTTGCAAAAACAGTAATAGATAGTCCACCTCCGCCGGTTCCGCCAATTCCACCTAAACCTCCAAAAGAACCTAAAGCGCCGCAGCCACTGGCTTCTAATGTTGCACCATTGCCACCTTTATCTCCATTACCAACAGAGCCGGCTATCGCACCAAACCCTCCGGTGCCACCACTTCCGCCCATGCCACCCATGCCGCCACTTGATAAAATAAAAGATACAGGTTCTCCGGTTACTGATTTTTTCAACAGCAAAGAATGGAAACAGCAACAGGAAGAAATAAAGAAAAGCACTGCAGCCATGCAAAAATATTTTCAAAGCGATGCATGGAAAAAACAACAGAAACTAATCCAGAAAAATTCGCTGGCAATGCAAAAATATTTCAACGGTCCTGCATGGAAAAAACAACAAAAAGAAATTGAGAAAAGCGCTTCTAAAATGCAAAAATATTTCAACAGTCCTGAATGGAAAAAACAACAAGATGAATTTGAAAAAGGAGCGAACATGCATATTGAACAATATTTCAATAGTCCCCAATGGAAAAAGCAACAGGAAGAAATACAAAAAAATGCAGCGCATGTTCAGGATTATTTTAATAGCGAGGAATGGAAAAGGCAGGCTGAGCAAATAAAACATTCTTCCGATTCAGTAGTTGCCTATTTTAAAAGCGATGCCTGGAAAAAGCAACAGGAAAATTTGCAAAAAGTAATGGCAGAAACAAAACACTATTTTGAAAGTGCAGATTGGAAAAAACAACAGGCAGAATTAAAAAAAGCAATGGAAGAAAGCACAAAAATGTGGAAAGACAGTCAATCGAAAGAGAAATAATTTCGGTTGGAGAAGGGTGGAGTGTGTTAGCGGTCTGGACGGTTACTGCACAATCGTTCAGTCCGAATGTTCGGACCGAACATTCGGACCGAACATTCGGTCCGAATGTTCGGTCCGCCGAAGAAAGCGGCAAGATTGTTGTTTTGTTAGTAAAGAAAACAATCAAAATTCAAAACCATGAGTGTAGATAACAAACACATTGCAGCCATACTTCTTGGCGCTGCAGCGGCCTTCGGCGCTTACAAATACAGCAATCTTACCGATGAAGAGAAACAAAA
>Ga0157370_10005342_pt1 | contig 14431 bp, 12 predicted proteins | sample C35metaG_FD_113463 | JGI IMG/M metagenome (GOLD analysis project Ga0157370, IMG submission 113463) | Corn rhizosphere microbial communities from Kellogg Biological Station, Michigan, USA - C3-5 metaG | ecosystem: Host-associated > Plants > Roots > Rhizosphere > Soil | place: USA: Michigan...
GTCGAAAGCTGAGTATTTCAAAGATATTAAGGAACGCCTTGAGCAGTCAGGACTTCCGGTAGCTACTACGCCCTACCCTCTTACCGAAATGGAAAAAATTCAATCGGGAGGTTATGATGCTGTAATTACACATTGGGTGGATGAGCCCATAACCAAAGAAAAAAGGAGAAACATTATTGCAAGGCTGGCTTCCGGTTTTTGGGAAACCCTGAATAACTAATCCTACACATAAAGAGAGCACTATTAGCGCTCTCTTTTATTATATAAAACTATTTAAGTACTTATTTTTTAACAAAAAAGGTCACTTCTGCACGTCCTTTTACAAAATCTTTACTGTCAACCGAAAAATCAATTTTCTTAATCGTTCTCCCCGTTCCTTCTATATCAATCATCTGGCTTTCACCATTCTTAGCAATATCAAAGCGGTTTTCTATAATCTGGCTGTCGCCTTTATCATAAGTAATGGTAAGCCTAGTGATAACAAAGGCACTGCTCCTTGAAATTATCTTCAGCTTTCTGAAGTTATCAGCAGGCGTTCTAATTGAAATCGCAGCGCTATTGGCTACGTGGCTTACTTTAGTAGTACCAAGATCTACCCAGGAGCCCATGTGCATCCCAAAACTGCACATTGTAAAATAGCATACAAGTAATAATGCCTTCATACCGATAAAATTTCACTGAAAAACGAAACTAATTTTCAGTATTTATCTTAAAATTAAGACATGAATATTGCAATCAAAAGGACACTCACATTTTTTTAACAAATAATCGTTAAAAGTATAATATCACCTGCCGATTGTCCAAATCCAACTCATGTGATTTTCTTAGTTGATATTTGTCAGTATTAAAAACTGACTACACGATCAAAAAAACCAACAAAGCTCATAAAATACTGTAAATAAATTATTTATATTTGAATCCTATCAACCATCATCTTAAATCAACATGATGAAAAAATTACTTTTACTATTTATGGCAATGGGGTTATTTATTTCCTGTTCAAATGATGACGATAATACGGAGGTAGATACGCTTAATGGCTCCTGGACAATGACACAGTATCTTGCTTTTGCTCCTGAAACGCCACACTTTAATGACGGCGATGTTATATGGGTATTCAATACAGAAAACAGCACTGTATCTATATACAATCAGGCCGCGCCATATTTCTCAGAAGAAGGAACATTTGATTATCATCTGGAAGGAAATGCAATTTTTATACACAAAGACGATTATCAGCTTAAATACTTCTATTCGTTTGACAACGGCAGCTTAAAACTTGAAAGCGAACTTTCAACCTCCGACGGCCCCATAATGCACTTTAAAAAATATACTTATATTGATTAATACAGAGCCGCACATTGTGCGGTTTTTTTGTGCCATCATTCCGCACTTTTGTATAATGTGAAGCGCCGTCTCACGACATAACTTTGTCCTGTTAATCTTTAATACTACAAATCAATGTCTAAAACAATTTTTATAACAGGCGCTTCTAAAGGTTTCGGATACCTATGGACAGAAGCATTTTTAAAACGTGGCGATAAAGTTGCCGCAACTTCAAGAGATACAAAAGGATTGCAGGATCTCGCCGATAAATATGGCGATTCTTTTTTGCCGATTCAGTTAGATATAACAGATAAGGATGCTGTAAATGCAGCAGTAACTATAGTAAAGGATCATTTTGGTGGTCTTGATGTGGTGATAAACAACGCGGGCTACGGCGTGTTTGGTGCCGTTGAAGAGGTGAATGAAAAGGAAGCCCGCGATGTTTTTGATGCCAATGTATTTGGAAGCTTATTTGTAACCCAGGCTGCACTGCCTATTTTCAGGGCACAGGGTCACGGACATGTTATTTTATTATCCAGTGTATTAGGAGTATTTACATTACCAACCTTTGGTATTTATAATGCCACAAAATTTGCAATTGAAGGTTTAGGAGAAACTCTTGCGTCTGAAGTTAAAGATTTCGGGATCAATGTTACCCTTGTTGAACCTAATGGATATGCTACTGAATTTGGCGGATCTTCTGCCGTAATGAGTAATACAATTGATGCTTATAATCCGGTTAGGGAAATTCTAAATGCAGCCGAAGGCATGCAGGACGCAAACTTTGGGGTTCCTGAAGCTACCGTACCGGCTATACTTAAGCTTATCGATGAGAAAAACCCTCCCCTTCGCTATTTCCTTGGTAAAGTAGGACTCCCTGTTGCTAAAGAAATTTATAAAGGCCGCCTTGCTGAATGGGAAAAATATGCTGATGTGGCTAATGCAGCACACGGTAAATAATTAATCACCAAAATACTTAAAAAACATGTCTAAAGTAATATTTATAACAGGTGCTTCACGAGGATTCGGGCGCATCTGGGCAGAAGCTTTTCTTGAACGTGGCGACAAAGTTGCTGCAACTGCAAGAAACATAGAAGTTCTTAATGATCTTAAAGCTAAATACGGCGATGCTATATTGCCAATTCAACTGGATGTTGACAACAGGGAAGAGGCTTTTAAAGCCGTAAGCAAAGCAGCATCACACTTTGGAAGTTTGGATGTAGTAATAAATAATGCCGGTTACGGGCTGTTTGGGACTATTGAAGAGACAACAGAACAGCAAGCCCGCCAGCAGATAGAAACCAATGTTTTTGGATTGCTGTGGATTACTCAGGCCGCCTTACCCATTATGAGAAAACAAGGGCATGGGCATATCGTACAAATATCGAGTATACTGGGCATCTTTACTCTTCCGGTACTTGGGCTTTATAACGCCTCAAAATTTGCAGTAGAAGGTCTTAACGAAACACTTGCTTCTGAAGTTAAAGACTTTGGAATCAATGTTACTCTTGTAGAACCTAATGGTTTTGCAACCGACTGGGCAGGGGCATCATCTGCACAAACAGAGCCAATTGCAGCTTATGACGGAGTAAGAAAAGCATTTAACGATAGTGCAACTGAAGATGTGTTTGGTATACCACAGGCAACTGTTCCTGCTATACTTAAACTTATTGACGAGAAAAACCCTCCGTTACGTTACTTACTCGGTAAAGTTGGACTTCCTATAGCCAAAGAAATCTACAAAGGACGTCTTACTGAATGGGAACAATATGCCGATGTTGCTAATGCAGCGCACGGTAAATAACACTCATATTTTTACTACTTTTACAATAGCATCTGCTGTACGGCAGATGCTATATTAATTCGAATATTATGAATCATTTTAAAACCATAAGCGAGTACAACCGTTTTAACGGTTTTCCGCCACCGGAAAACCCTTTGATCAGCCTTGTAGAATGTACTAAAATAGATACTTGTACTTTAAGCCGTGAAGAATTTACAAGTGATTTTTATATGATCATGTTCAAAAAAATGAAATCAGGTGTAATTGTATATGGTCGTACAAAATATGATCATGATAATGGTTCTCTTTCATTTATAAAACCACGTCAGGTAATGCAGATGGATAACATCGAACTGGAAGAAAACGGTTTTATCATTTTTGTACATGAAGATTATTTTAATGGAAATAACCTGCATGCGGAAATAAAAAAATACGGCTTTTTTGATTATGAAACCAATGAAGCCCTTCATCTGTCCGGTAGGGAAGAAACCATTGTCTGGGATCTTTTCTATAAACTCCAGGCAGAATACAGCAATAATGAAGATGAGTATAGTCGTGACATTATGCTAACGCATATTGATTCTATACTTAAATATTCACAGCGTTTTTATAAACGACAGTTTATCAACAGGACACAAATTTCGGGCAAAACAGTTTCAAGGTTCAATGAAATATTATCGGCTTACTTTGAAAATGGTCAATTGAAAGATAAAGGCCTGCCAAGCGTAAAAACAATGGCCGAAAAACTCAATACCTCATCGCGTTATCTTAGTGACCTGCTGCGTCAGGAAACAGGTAAGACTGCAATGGAATTAATACATATCTTCCTGATAGGGGAAGCAAAAAACATGCTACAGATTTCACAAAATACAATTTCTGAAACGGCTTATGCACTTGGGTTTGAAAACCCTCCTTATTTTACACGCTTATTTAAAAAAGAAGTGGGGCTTACTCCTATAGCGTTCCGTAAACAATTTGTCAATTAATCTGAGATCAGATAGGCCATAAAAAAAGAGAGCACAATAGTATGTGCTCTATTTTTTTTTATTTTCTCCCGAAGATCGTGACTTCGGCTCTTCCTTTTGTAAAATTTTCTGATTTATACCAAAAGTCAATACGCTTAATGTTTTTAACACCACTGTCTATTTCCACTATTCCGCTTTCTCCATTTTTCGGTATAACTATAGCTTCCAAGAGTGTGTCATCTTCTCCCGAATCATATTGAACGACAATTTTAGTTATGGTTAAGTCCTGATCCCTTACGGTAAGCTTAAGCTTTTTTACGTTTATTGATGGTTTAACAGTAACACCTTCATGATCCATGTTGTACATAACATTACTGGTCCCTAAAATATGCCAGCCTCCAACTGATTTTCTATCCGGCTTTTGAGCTTGTAGCAAGCTTATACAAAAGCAGCATAACATAATTAATGTATTTCTTTTCATAACAGTTTCTTTAGATTATTTAAAATTTAGATAATTAAAGAATCTAAACAAGTCAGTATTAAAAAACCCTAACTATCTAACAATCTTTTTCTTACTAAACTTATGTTTTATATAAAAAATCTTATAAATTATTCAATTTCTATAAAATTATTCAATTTTTGAATAATAACCAAAAAATTGAAAACCAAACTGTAATTTTTTACTTAGACAAGAACTATTATATCAAGTTAATTTCCTTTTACAATAATTGTTATATCTTCTTGGATACACATATCAATCATATTCCCAAATTTAACCATCATAACTGCATTTGATATTAGTCCCTTTAAAAATTCAAGATGATTTTTGTGTAGTCTAAAATCTCCATATATGTCAATGAAATCATTGTACTTTTCATTAAATACATTAAAGTAACTATCAAAATTTGAAATCTCATTATCCATAATTATAAAGAGATTCTCTCCTGTTTCTATATTATAAAATTCAAGCCCCATTACTCACTAACAATTTCTATTTTTCTTCTAATCTCGTTACCCGACTCATCTGTTACAGTCACAATATATTTACCTGTAGTGGCATTTACAGGCATTTCATGAAACGTTTGTGTTTCACCTAAATAACTGTCACCAAGATACCAGAATAATTTAGCATTCGCCGAAGAATGTGCCGCCCTGAAAACTACCGGCTGCACCTGTCCGTTAAAATCTTTGGTAAGGTATATTTTGCCGTTCTCTTTAGGATAAATAAAATCCATAGCGCCATTACTCACTCCCTGGCAATCGCCACGAAAAGGCGGCAGTGGCATATAATCCATATGTAAACTTTTGTAATACCATTCCATAACAGGAGGCAATACAAACCATGTTTTAGTTATCATGTTATCTACACTTTCGCAGCTACTGTTAACCTGATACTGCCCTGACGGATCAAGATGTATTAATTTATGATACGTACATGCCGAAGTCTTTCTGCCATTTAGTGGAATCCATTGTTTTACAACGGGGCAATTTTCCCCCGCCAAGTGACCACTTAACGAACATATATCAGCTTCTTCTAAGTCGTTGTAAGGTGTAGCAAACCATTTGGTACGGGGCAGCAAATTGAAAACATCAAATAATATTGGTGCAGCACTGCCAACACCCGTAAGTGAAGGCCTGCCCTCTCCCGAAGCATTGCCTACCCAAACACCTACCACATAACGCGAACTCGTGCCAATAGCCCATGCATCGCGGCTACCAAAGCTTGTACCTGTCTTCCAGGCAATCTCTAACGACGAATCATAAAAACGCCATGCTTCATCTCCCTGCGGGCGGTTAACTTCTTTCATAGCGTTATAAGTAAGCCATATAGAACCCGCTCCGAGTTGCGGTTTATTGAAAACTTCTTTTCCAAAGTCATTTTTATGTTCGCTGTCCCAATTAAGTTCAGCAAATTCATTAGTTCGATATTTTGCCTGCGTAGTTGTAAAATGATTTAGCGTAGCACTCAACCCTGCGTAGGTACGACACAAATCCCAAAGGTTGCTTTCAGCCCCTCCTAATATTAGTGATAATCCGTAATGATTGGGATGCTTATTGATATTGCGGAGTTTAAAATGCTGTAATTGCTCATAAAAACGATACACACCAAAAACCTTTAGCATCAGTACAGATGGTATATTCAGCGAGCGCGACAACGCCCTTTGTGCAGGTACGGCACCATCATAGGTCATTTCAAAGTTTTTAGGAGAATATCCTGCAATTTGTGTAGGCACATCGGCAACGAGCGTATTTGGTAATATTTCCCCTGCATCGAGCATAGAGGCAAACAGGAATGGCTTTAAAATACTTCCTGTACTTCGTGGTGCCGGAATGATATCCACATCTTTCTGGTGTGCCCTGTCGGTAGGAGAATTACCTACATACGCAACAATATTACGCGTCTGTACATCTACGATAAGAATAGCAAGGTTATGCACTTCAGTTTGTTTGTATTCCTGGTAATAGCGCGTTGCAATTTGGTTTACCCTATCCTGAAGTTCACTTTTTATTGTTGTTTTAATGCGCTGTCCCTCTTTGGATTTGGCTATATTCTGCAATAAGTGTGGTGCGGCTTTAGGCAATCTGAATGGTTTTTGCGGCAGGTCTTCCTGTACCGAAAGTTCGTAGGTTGTCCGGTCGATTATCTTTTCTTCGAACAGTTTTTTAAGCAGGCGGTTTCGTTTCGCCAATAGTATCTGTTGGTTCTTACCCGGATAAATAAGGCCTGGCGCATTAGGCAATACTGCTAATGTTGCTGTTTCTGCCCATGATAACTGATGCGGCTGAACGCCAAAGTAACGCCATGATGCCATTTCAAGGCCTACTACATTGCCTCCATAAGGTGCATGAGCAGCATATAATCCCAATATCTCATCTTTGCTATGGCGTATTTCCAATCGGGTAGCTAATAGCATTTCGACCAATTTCTCAAAATAGCTTCGTTTTTTACCATCGCGTGAAAGTCGTATTACCTGTTGGGTAAGGGTACTTCCGCCACGCACTACTTTTCCAGCATCATAATTCTGACGCATCGCTTTTACAATCGCGACAGGATTAAACCCAGGATGACTGTAAAAATGCTGGTCCTCAAAATAAACAATACTTTTTTTAAATTTATACGGGATACTATCCTGTGCAGGAAAACGCCACTGTCCGTCACGCGCTATACGCGCACCAAGCAGTTCGCCCTCACTACTTTCTATAACCGTAGAGTATGGCTCCTGAAACATGGTACGCGGCAAACAAAAATAATAGCCCGCTAAAAGCATAATGGTTATGGTAGCTCTTATTTTATTGGATTTGATCCAATGCCAGGCACGCTCCTGCAAAGTTTTTAAAACCTTGTAGGTGTTATGAAGAACTATTGAAAATTTCTGTTTCATGGTTACAGCTTCGGAGGAACGGTATGGTTATAGAAAATATAATTAAATATTGAAGATGAGCTTCGGGGAAGCGGCATACAAATTACAATATGCCGCTTCTCCGAAGCTCAATAAAAACTCATTTTTGAATGCTATAAATATATCACTCCTCCGGAGCTTATATCAACCAATTATCCGGAGGTTCGAATCCCTCTTTCTCCGCAATTACTTCACAACCTTAACCCACTGCCCTTTAGTCCTTGCCAGGAATGAATTATCATACATGGCTTCACACTGAACACCCGGTAGGTAATAACTACCCGGATAGGATGCATTAAGCAATATCCTGAAGGTTTTGGTTTCGTTTGCTTTCAAAGGGAAATAGAAGTTTGTCCTGTCATCCCTTATATCAGTATAGTCTACATTGTTTTCTGCAAAACTGCCAAAGTCGGTAAATCGTGTATTTACAATTTCCCATCCTGAAGGAATGATCTGCGTAAGCGCCACATTTTCTACCCTTTCGTTTTTGGTGTTGGCAATAGTAACTTCAGCTACAAACTCAGTACCCTGAGCCAATTGTGAAGGATTGATAACTTTACCACCCCTGTCTTTAAAGATAATGTTAGTTGCAAGTCCGCGCTCTTCAGTTTGTTCCTCACCTACCGGAAGTATTCCGCTATATACCACTTTTACATAAAGTGTAGATTTCTTGTTGTTCTTAATCGTTACGCTGTTAGACGGACTGATATCAAGCGACCTGTCGGCAAAGGTTTTAGACGTGTTTATCGCCTGCGTTTTTCCTTTGTTGGTGTAGCTGATGTCTATACCTTTTGCGCCGTTACTTTGTGCAAATTTAGACATAGCATACAAACAGTAGGCAGATGTTTGTGTACTCATCCATTCGCCCGATGACATTTGTTTAGCCAGTTTTATAGCCATTCCAAAAGCCTTTTCTTTTTGTCCGAGGATGATAAGTGTTTCAAGTGTCATAGCCCTGTTACGTGCCGCCGAACCATAATAGTAATACTGATATGGGCTGTCTTCTACATCAAGACTACTTTGTGCCAACAACTGTTGCCCTACACCTTTTTGCCCTGCCAGCGCATAAGCAGCTGCCAGTCGTAGTTTCGATTCGTTAGATATACCTGCCGTCTCCCTAAGCCTGTTCATAGACGAAAGATCGGGCGCTCCTGCTAATGCAAGTGTATATAATCTGTACGCCTGGGCAAAATCATTATGATAGCCATCGTTATAACGCCATTGTCTTGCTGTTTTCTGTTGGTATTGCAGCCATTGCTTTTTGGCATTAAGCGGCAATGCATAGCCTTTTTTCTCAGCTTCAATAAAGAAATGCCCTGCGTAGCTGGTACCCCAATCGTCAGCATCCCTTAATCCTTCCCAATACGCAAAACCACCGCTTGCTACCTGAAATTGTGAAAGTTTATGCAGTGCTGCCGTAACATTTTTCTGTATTTTTTGTTTACGGCCAGCATCAATATCTGCGATGTCTGCAAGGTACAATTGCGGGAATGCCGCAGATGTTGTCTGCTCCACACAACCATGAGGATATTGTATCAGGTAATCCAGTCTTCGGTTAAAATCGATTGACGGGAATGATGAAACTTCAAGTTTTGCGACATTACTGCCTGCTACACCAAAGCTGTTCCAGTTTATCGTTGCCGATTTACCTGCTTCCAGTACCAGTTCTTTATAGTTGGTCGTTACAGGATTAGGGTTCATAATATCCAGTTCCACATCATAACTTGCCTTAGCATTGCCCGATGTTGCTGTTACTGTTACCTTCCCAATTCCTGTTACGTCATTTACTTCGAGGTCAAAATAGACCACTTTTTCATCTGGACGGGCAAAGTTTACCGTTTGTTTAGAGGCACCAATTATTTTTATGCCTTTATTGGTTTTTACCTGAAGCGTAACATTCTTTATTTGGTTCTCCATAGCAAATACCGTTACCGGAAGCGTCACCCTTTCTTTTGGCGTAACTTTTCTCGGTAATGATGCTAATAGCATTAACGGACTGCGTACAGGGGTGGCTTTCTCTGCCATACCATAAGCACTCAGGTCGGTATTTGCCGCCACGACCATAGTTCGCACTGATCCTATATATTGAGGCAATTTAATATCGTGCAGCCTTGTCTGGCCTTTGCCAATGGTAAACGGACCAAAGTACATCACCACAGGCTGGAACCTGTTTGCTTTTTTAGCTTTACCACCGCCAAGGTCGGCATCACCCCCAATACTGAATACCTGATTTATTTTTCCGCCATAAGCACCAATAACATCATCATAAATATCCCATGTTTTTACGCCAAGGGCTTCTTTCGCATAAAAGGCATCCCATGCATTTGGTGTTTTAAAACGGGTCAGGTCAAGCAGGCCTTCATCTACTACAGCAATAGTATAGGTCATTGGCTTACCTGATTTTTCACTTACTTTTATTGTTGTTTTCTGTTCCGGTTTCAGCACATCCGGCATGGTTATTACCGGCTGCAGTACGGTGTTTTTATCTACTACTTCAATAGGCACAATACCGTATAACCTTATAGGCGAATCATTAGCTGTTGTAGCGTGTGGCTGTAACAGCGTGATGTGTATGTATACGTTAGGCGCCATCTTTTCCGTTACCGGAATGGTAAGCTGTGTTTCGCCTTTTTTGGTTTTAGTCCAATAGGTCTGTACTACTTTAGATCCATTTTCAAGTGATATCAAAGCACGTCCGCCTTCACTTGAAGGGAATGATATTGTTGCTTTTTCGCCTACGCTGTATTTCTCCTTATCGGTTGTAAACATAAGCATAGCGGCATCGTCACCTCCGGTGTTTCGGCTTTTGCCGGACCACGATGGATAATCTACCAATACGGTATTTCCGGCAGCGTGCCCACCTTCTACATCCGTAACACGCACTAAATACCTGCCCCATTCTTCTTCTCCTGTTGTAAAACTAAATGACCCTTTACCCGATCCATCAGTTACAATTTGCGTATAATAGAAAGGTGTATTAGAAACTGCTGTACTAAATGATGATGCTCCATTCTCTGACTCATCCCACCACCATCTCCAGTCTACTTTATACACTCTTACATCAAGCCTTCTCCCGGGTTTAGTCTGCCCTTTTTCGTTTACAGTAGCAACATCAACACGGTTTGGCTTACCTGTTTCAAGCATACCATATTTATTACCCTGTGGTAGTTTTACACCAACGTAAGTATTATAAGGTGAGTAAGAAGCTGTAATAACATCGGTACTGAAGTCACCTCCTTTTTCATAGGCTTTAGTTATGATTGCCGTTTTAAGCATACCGGGCGCACGAGCCTGTAACTTCGGCTGAAGCGTTACTGTTGCATTACCGTTATCATCTGTCTTACCCGAAAATATATTAACCTCCTCAGAACTGAAATCCTGTGCAGGATCATCAAAAACATAGTTCAGATAACCTTTAAAGCTGGTAGTCTGCTTAAGGAATTTAGCCTGCATCTCCACCTTAAGGTCTTTCGCAATAGCACCGTGTAACCATGCGACCTGTAACGTTCCTGTATTTTTTACATTGGCAGAAATCATCTTACCCTCAAAGCTGTTTTTTATTTTAAGCCTGTTCGGTTTAATGGTTTCTATCTTAATGCTCTTATAAAAACGCGCACCACCTACAGATACTACTGCTTCCCAATTTCCTGTTGGGTAATTAGACTGTGTAGGCACAATAAATTTAAAGTGGTTCCTTTGGTTATAGGTTTGCACCGACTGGAACATCATCTTACCGTTAGGATCGTTAAGCCTTAATTTTATAGGGTGTGTTCCCGGTAGCTTTGCTGCCTTGTCATTCAATATAAAACCTATGAACAGGGTATCGCCCGGACGCCAAACGCCACGTTCTCCATATACATAGCCCTTTAATCCTTTTACAAGCTGTGTACCATCTACATCAAAACTACTGACAGACTTAGAATTACCATCATAAAGCTTAACATACGTCGTGTTATTATCTTTTTTTACAATGGCAAAATAGCCTCCTTTTGCAGCATTAAAGCTTACTGTACCTTCATTCCCTGTTACTGCCGATCCTACCTTTTGACGCTGATAATTATAAATATCTACCGTTGCGCCAATTACAGGATTTGTAGTGGTAATGCTTGTTACAGCAAAGAAATAGTTATTTACAGCACCACGCTTGGCAATTACCCCAAGGTCGCTGGCAAGTACATTTGTGCTTACTTTTCGCTCGTAGGTAACATAATAAGAACTGCTGCAAGGATTATCTCTCTGCTCCCAGTCATAGTTGCCGTCATAATAGTCATACTCATCATATTCAGAGAAATCTTCTTCCTCATCATCGCTGTCTTCATCTTTAGGCTCCTCACCCATTTGTTGTGTAGTTTCACTTGCGTCACATTTGTATAAAGAATACTCTTTTTTAATAGATATTTCTACACGGTAAATAGCACCCTGTTGAGGCGTTATAAGTGTAGCAAGGTCTAAAGAGTATGCATTCCATTTGCCATAGTTCATGGTTTTATCGGCATTAAGTACCAACTTCCTTTTAGCTACCGGAAGCGACACCGAACGCATGTTGTAGTTACCGTTAAGCTCATTTTCCTGAAGGAACTGCATAACGTTATTTTCAAAAACACGATATACCTTAACGTCTACAGCGGCAAGGTTTACTGCCTCAAAACCTAACTTTAGGTTACTTGATGCCGGTAGTATGGTACCACTCTTTAAAAAGCGTACTTCAGGCTTAAGCTGTTCAAAATTTATTTTTTCAGAATAGGTATTCTTTGTTTTAAAACCATCTACACTTTCAATACCCTGAAATACTTCTGTCATAAAGCTACCGTTAAGAGGTTCTGCAAAAAACACTTTTAGCAGATTACCGTCTACGGCATATTTAAGGTCGGTAACAGTTTCAACAGCTACAAGTCCTGAAAAATCCTGGTCTTTACGCAAAGGATCGGAGAAGTTAATAAGCAGCGTCTGGTTATCGCCTTGTTGCGGCGTCATGCTTATTACCTTAAAATTATCCTTGCCGGGAATATCAAACATTTGAGAATCTTCCCTGTCAACACCTGCATCTTTGCCATTCCAGCTGATTTTTATCTGGCTGTTTTGGGTTTTACGCTGAATGCTGTCTATAATAAAATGAAAATCTGTAGCTGTACCTGCTTTACCATCAAAACGAATAGGTAGCTTCCTGCCGTCCTGTTCTGCGGTTACCAGTTTTTTAGCTATGGCAAATTCCATATCATCGCTGGTTTTTAGCGATCCGTTAAGGTACTGCCAGTCCCTGTTGTATGACTGAAGATCTAAAACCGTTACAAGAAAGTCCTGTTTAATAGTTTTAACCCTGAAGTTAAAATCTTTCAGTTTACCATCAGGCAGTTCTATAAGTTTAGAAAGGTGCAGGGTAACACGGTATTCGGTATCCTGATCCAGTCTTTCGGTAGGTTTAAAAGCAATAATATTTCCCGGGAGCAAAACTACTTTACCTTTTGCCGAAGGCGAAATAGAAAAATAATCTTTATCCAGCTCCTGGTTTTCCTGCCATTCTTTTTTAGAGAATGCCAGCCCAACCTGTATATCGGCCTTTGTTGAAATAATACCCGATGTAAAGCTCGAAATGTAATCTCTGTACAGAGTATAGTCAGAGTCAAAATCTTTTCCTGATTGTTTAGAGCAGGCATGAAACAACACGGTGATAACTGTTAAGTACAGCATCAGTCTTAGGGTTTTCATACGTTGGTTGGTTTGATGGTTAAGAAATTATTTTTGGTTGTTGTATTTTACGCTATAACTAAGAATGTGATATTATTATTGCAATGAAATTACGATATATTTTAACGATTTCAAAAAACCTATAATTTACTGGTTTTCTAAAAGTTAACCCCTGCGTTTTTTAAAAAAATCTTTTACTAAAACAGAACATTCCTCCTCCATAATACCTGTAATAATTTCGGTTTTAGGGTGAAGTTTTCCGCCCATAGTCCTGTAACCCCTGTGGAGGTCGGCAGCGCCAAAAACCACCCTGCTTATCTGACTCCAATACAGTGCTCCGGCACACATCTGGCAAGGTTCTAACGTTACATAAAGCGTGCAGCCTGTAAGGTACTTGCCTCCTAAAAAATTTGCCGCTGCTGTTATAGCCTGCATTTCGGCATGGGCAGTAACATCATTAAGCAATTCGGTAAGATTGTGTGATTTTGCAATTACCCTGTCATCTACAACAACAAGGGCACCTACGGGTATTTCTCCTCTATCGAATGCAGCCTGCGCTTCAACCAGGGCTTTCTTCATGAAATACTCGTGGGTAAATATGTTCTCCATGGCATCAAAAATACGATTATGATTACAAAAGTATTGTAAATAAAAACTTAAATTTAACATACTATTTCTTTTCATTGCTGCGTTAGAATTTAAAACTAACCTACTATGAAAAGCCAATTCTCAATCCCAAAGCCGTGCCACGAAAACTGGAGTGCCATGACACCCGACGAACAAGGTCGCTTTTGCAGTCAGTGCTCAAAATCTGTAACAGATTTTACCCAAATGAGTGATGATGAAGTGATCATATATCTTCGTTTAAACAGCGATAACAAAGTATGTGGCCGTTTCAGAAAAGATCAGCTGGAAGATAAGGCTCCTATTCACATTCCCAGAAAGGTTTGTATTCGCAGAAAAAATTTATTAATATATTTCTTTTAGCATTACTTATAACAATGGGTTCTATGCTTTTTAGCTGCGGTAATATTAACCCAGATCTTATCGGTGAACCTGCAAATGTAGATACGGATACAGTATCCCTTCCTCCACCACCATCTCCAAAAGATGAGGAAACGCATACTTTAGGTATGGTTGTTTATCCTGAAGATTCTGTTGCTACAAATCCACGATTCAATGCACCGGAAGACTCGAATAACCAAATTCCCAAATCCGCCAAAAACTAATTTTTATATCGTAAATTTGCTATTCTATCTTAAGCAATGGCA
>Ga0157370_10005343_pt1 | contig 14431 bp, 10 predicted proteins | sample C35metaG_FD_113463 | JGI IMG/M metagenome (GOLD analysis project Ga0157370, IMG submission 113463) | Corn rhizosphere microbial communities from Kellogg Biological Station, Michigan, USA - C3-5 metaG | ecosystem: Host-associated > Plants > Roots > Rhizosphere > Soil | place: USA: Michigan...
AGGCTGGCTGGCCGAGCACATGCTGATCGTCGGCATCGAGAACCCGCGGGGCGAGACGCACTACGTCGCCGCCGCCTTCCCGTCCGCCTGCGGCAAGACCAACCTGTCGATGCTGATTCCGCCGGAAGGCTACCTGCGCGATGGCTGGAAGGTATGGACGGTCGGCGACGACATCTGCTGGATGCGCCCCGGCGCGGATGGACGGCTGTACGCGATCAACCCGGAGGCCGGCTTCTTCGGCGTGGCGCCGGGCACCAGCGACAACACCAACCCGAACGCGCTGAAGAGCATCTCGCACGACACCATCTTCACCAACGTCGCCGTCACCGCCGACAACCAGCCGTGGTGGGAAGGCCTGCCCGGCACGCCGGTCACCGACTGGCAGGGGCGTCCGTACGACCCGGCGAACGGCCCGGCCGCGCATCCGAATTCGCGCTTCACGGTCAGCGCCAGGCAGTGCCCGACCTGGTCGGAAATGGCCGAAGCCGCGCAGGGCGTGCCGATCAGCGCGATCGTGTTCGGCGGCCGCCGCCCCTCCCTGCTGCCGCTGGTGATGGAAGCGCGCGACTGGAGCCACGGCGTGCTGATGGGCGCCGCGATGGGCTCGGAAACCACCGCCGCCGCCACTGGCGCGGTCGGCGTGCTGCGCCGCGACTCGATGGCGATGAAGCCGTTCTGCGGCTATCACTACGGCGACTATTTCGCGCACTGGTTGTCGTTCGACCAAGCCGGCGCGAAGCTGCCGAAGATCTTCCACGTCAACTGGTTCCGCAAGGGCGCCGATGGCAAGTTCCTGTGGCCTGGCTTCGGCGACAACCTGCGCGTGCTGGAATGGATGATCGACCGCGCCGAGGGTCGTGCCAGCGGCGTGGAAACCCCGATCGGCATCCTGCCCGCAGAAGGTGAGCTGAAGCTGGACGGACTCAAGCTCGATCGCGCCCGCCTCGACGAGTTGCTCGACGTCGACCATGCAGGCTGGCAGGCCGAGCTGAATGCCATCGGCGACTATCTCGAAAGCTTCGCTCCGCGCCTGCCCGAACGCCTGCGCCGCGAACAGCAGCGCGTGGTCCAGGCGTTGCGGAAAGACGACGCACGGTCATCGCCTCGCGCCGCCACCGCCTCCTGAGGCACGCATCACGGGCAGGCACGTCGACCCTGCCCGTGATGCCACGGCACCCTCCGCTTCAAACCCTTTCGCGCAACGCCGCATCCAAGCTGGCAAGATGATTGCTGCCTGCCCCGCCTCCGGAAGTCCGATGCCGCCTGTCCCGACAGCCGCGCATGACAGCGACGATGTGCGTGCCGCAGCCGCCGGCGACCGCCACGCGTTCCAGCGGCTGTACACGCTGCACGTGGGCCGCGTCTATGGCGCGCTGCAGCGGCTCGCCGGCTACGACCACGCCCGCGCCGAAGACCTCACCCAGGAGGCATTCATCCGCGCCTGGCAGAAATTGCCGGGGTTCCGTCACGAAAGCGCCTTCGGCACCTGGCTGTACCGGCTGGCGGTCAACGTGGCCCTGATGGACATCCGCGCCCGCGGTGCCGATCCGGTCAGCGTGCGCGACAACGAATTGTTGCCGGATCCCGGCGAAACGCCATTCTGCGCCGCCGAACGCGGGGAACTCGAGCAGGCGATCGGCCAACTGCCGCCCCGCGCCCGCGCCGTACTGGTGCTGCACGACATCGAAGGCTGGCGGCACGAGGACATCGGTGACGAGCTGGGCATGGCGGTGGGCACGTCGAAGGCACAACTGCATCGTGCGCGCAGTCTGCTGCGCAAGGCACTCGGAGAACGCTCATGAACGAATTCGAATGGCGCCGGCAACTGCGGGAATTGCGCCAGCCGGCTGCGCCGAACCGCGACCTGTGGCCGGCCATCGATGCCGCCCTGGACGGCGCGGCACAGGCAGCCACACCGGTCCAGGCACTGCCGTCTCGCCAGCGGCACTGGCTGCTGGGCGCCGGTCTCGCCGCTTCCCTGCTCGTGGCCGGCGGCCTGGGTTGGCGACTGCTGCAGGCACCGCCCGGCAACGCCAACACGCCGGCAATATCGAACTGGAAGCCCGCCGACCCGCGCTTCGCCGGCGCCGCCATCGAGCTGGACGCCGCACGCATGGAACTGGAGCTGGCGATCCGGCAGGCGCCGGACTCGGCCGGGCTGCAGCGCCTGCTTCGCCGCACCGAACAACAACAGGCGCAACTGCGCCACCTGGCCGACCGCGCCAGCTGATCAAGCATCAAGGAGTGACCATGAAGACCACCCGCTACCTGCCCCTGCTGCTTTGCCTGTGCATAAGCGATGCGCTGGCCGGTACGCCGATCCATCTGCAGCACGCCGCCAGCGCAGACGCCCGGATCAGCGTCAGCAACATCGCCGGCTCGGTCAACGTGGTCGCGTGGGATCGCAACGAAGTGCAAGTCGGCGGCGAACTGGGCGAAGGCGCCAAGCCGCTGGCGATCACCGGCGACAACGACCACCTGACGATCAAGGTCGAGTCGAACGGCGGCTCCGGCTGGTTCAACTTCGGCGGCGACAGCAGGATGGCGCCGACCACGCTGGAACTGCACGTGCCGCGGGCCGCATCGCTGGACGTCGACGTGATCAGTGCGCCGCTGGTGGTCGACGGCCTCGCTGGCGGCGGCATCAAGATCAATACCATCAGCGGCAACGCCCGCATCAACGCACGCACGCCGTCGCTGGACGTGGACAGCGTGAGCGGCAGCATCGAGTTTTCCGGCCATGCCGAGCAGGCTTCGCTGCAAACCGTGAGCGGCGAGATCCTGGCTCCGGCGTTGGGCGGCAAGGCCAGGCTGCAAACCATTTCCGGCCGCGTCCAGGCTGGCGGCGGTCCCTGGCAGAAGTTCTCGCTGAGTACGGTGTCGGGCAACGTGCAACTGGCCGGCGGACTGACCGCGGGCGGCAACATGGACATCGACAGCATGAGTGGCGATGTTCAACTGAGGCTGCCTGCAGACACCTCCGCCAACCTGCATGCCAGCAGTTTCAGTGGCGATCTGCGCAGCGATTTCGGTACGCCGACGAAGCCCGAGCATGGCCCCGGCAGCTCGCTGGACGCGCGCCTCGGCGGCGGCAACGGCAAGATCCGCATCGAGACCTTCAGCGGTGACCTGCGCGTGCGCAAACTGGACTGAGCCAGGCGAAACATCCATCCCGGCATCGGGAACGGATGCAAAAACGCCACCGCACGGGCGGTGGCGTCAAGGGTCCGGCAACCAAGCTGGCGGCCTCAGAGATCCTGGTGGTACTGCACGTAGGGCGTGCGCGACTGATCCGGCTCCGGACCGACCGGGGTATTCGCCGGCGTGCCGGACGACCACAGGTTTTGCGCGCCAACGCTGAGCGAGCCGCGCCACGGCAGCCGCCAGGTCACGCCCAGGTCGATGCTGTTCCAGCGCCTGTCGGCATTCAGACCACCCGGAATGCCAGCCTCGGGCTGCATGGTTCGACCCGTCACCATGCCGCTCAGGGGGCCATGGTCGACGCCGAAGCTCAATACCTTCTGGTCAAGTGCGTTGACGCCAAGCAGGTTGCCCGGCAACAGATAAATGCGACCGACGCTGGCACCAAGGTCGATGCCGCTCTTGTTGCCAAGTGCCAGCCGGCCACGTGCATTGAGTTGATTGCTGCTGTCGAAAGCGGACAGGCCATCAACCCCCGGCACGGCACCTGGCAGCACGCGCGGCAAAACCACATCGTGATGCGGTGTGCTGGTGGCACCGACACTCAGGCCGACGCTGTAATCGCCGGCGTTGTAGGTGGCACCCACTTCACTGCCAAACACCCTGGAATTCTGATTGAGCCATGAGTGCTCACTGACTTCGGCGTGCGCCGTGAGCGGACCCACGCCATATTGCAGGCCCGTCCGGACCATGCTGCCGGCATCGCCCGGGTGCATGGCCAAGGGTGCTTTCAGGAGCGACATCGGGTCGCCCGCATCGCCACTGTCGGCCTTGAGCACCAGCATGCGATTGCCCTTGCCGCGCCACAACGGCACGCTCATGCCGGAATCCGTCGCACCCACCGCCCGCGGCTGCGCCAGCAAGTGCTCAGCCTGGGCGCTGTCGCCGCTCACGGACTGGCCTGCCGCGGCGAACGGCAACAGGGCAATCAGCAGCAGGGCATACAGGCGGCGCATGAGGGTTTCAGCGATCACACGATGAGGTGGGACTTCCTGGTACCGAGTGTACTTCATTTTACGTTTTGCTAACAGCCCAAAACCCGCGCCAACGCACAAATTCACGCAGGCCTGTTTCACTTCCTGACAGGTCCGGGCCGGCCCGGTTCCCATTATGATCCGGCTGGCAAGGGCGCCGCTTTACCCTGTATAAAAGCCGTCTGACCTCGATCCCGTCGGAATTGTTCCGGAACTGACCGCCGCCCATGAACGCCACGCCGACGATCCGCTCATCCCAGCCGCCGCGGGCGGCGCGGGATCTTGCGGGCCTTGACGACACCGTCGAACGATTGTTCGAGGCCGCGGACGCCGCCAGCGTAATGGAAATTTGCGAGCTCATGCTGAGCCATCTGAGCGCGCACGGACGGCTGTGCTGGCGACATCGCGATGACACCGCGGTCAATCCGGCCGAACCTTGGCTCGACCTGGCCGAAGACCCGCTATCCACCCGCACGTTGTCGCTTGAACCGACCGATCTGCCCTTGTCGGGCCCGACGCGCGAATCGCTGCAATGGATGGGACGCCTGGCCGACATCCGCCTGGCCCAGTTGGCCGAGACCAGTCGCCTGTACGAAGCGATCTCACGACTGGCCCTGGCCGAACGGCTGCAACGCGCGCTGTACGCCATCGCCGACCAGGCCAGCGCCGAACATGACATGCCGCAGATGATGCGCTCGCTGCATGCGATCGTCAGCAGCCTGATGTATGCGGAAAATTTCTACATCGTGCTGTACGAGGCCGCGACCGGGACCGTCAGGTTTCCGTACTACGTCGACATCGTCGATACCGACGTGCCCGCGCTTAACCAGGCCATGCCGCTGCAGGACATGCTGCACAGCCTGACCTGGAATCTGCTGCAGGACGGCCAGCCGATGATGGGCTCGATCGATGAATTGCGACAACAGCGTGGTGATCGCTTCGTGCTGTTCGGCCCACGTTGCGAGCACTGGCTCGGGGTTCCGATGCTGCGCGACGGACGCGTCGTGGGCGGTATCGTCGTACAGAGTTACCGCACCGACACGCATTACTCCCGGCACGACCTCGAGCTTCTCAATTATGTGGCTCAGCACGTGCAAACCGCGCTGGAGCGGCGCGAGGCGCACCTGGAGCTGGGACGCCGGGTGACCGATCGCACCGCGGCGCTGCGCGAGGCCAACCGGGTGCTGCGTCAGCAGGTGTTGCAACGCCAGCGCGGCGAACGCCTGCAGGCGGCGTTGTTCCGGATTGCCGAACTGGCCAGCACGTCCGACAGCCTGGACAAGTTCTACGCCGCCGTGCACCAGGTGATCAGCGGCCTGCTGTACGCGCGCAATTTCTACATCGCGCTGGTCGACGAGGAAAACGACCAGCTGAGCTTTCCCTACTCGGTGGACGAGGTCGACAGCGTGCGACCGGCACGCGCACATGGTCGTGGCGCCACCGAATACGTGTTGCGCCACGCCAAGCCGTTGCTGGCGACGCCGGCGGAAATCGAAAAGCTGCATGTCCTGGGCGAAATATCCCATTTCGGCACGCGTTCGGTGTGCTGGCTCGGCGTCCCGCTGATCTGGGGTGACAGGGCGATGGGCGTGCTTGCCCTGCAAAGCTACTCGCCGGAACACACCTACAACGAACGCGACCAGGAGCTGCTGACCTTCGTCAGCTACCACATCGCCAATGCGTTGCAGCGCAAGCAAACGGCCACCTCGCTCAAGCAGGCCAACGCGAGCCTGGAGCGCCGCGTCACCGAACGCACTCGCGCGCTTGCGCTGGCCAACCGCGACCTGCGCGAACAGATCGCCGAACGCGAGCGGGTGGAGCGTCGGCTGAAGTACGAGACCCTGCACGATTCGCTTACCGGGTTGCCCAACCGCACCCTGCTCCTGCAGCGGCTGGAACAGGCGATGCAGCGCTACGGCACCAACCCGAACGAGCAGTTCGCCGTGCTGTTCATCGACCTTGATCGTTTCAAGGTCATCAACGACTCGGTCGGCCACCTGGTCGGCGACGACCTGCTGTTCCAGGTCGGCGGCCGCATCCGCGCCTGCCTGAAGACCCGTGACGTGGTCGCGCGCCTGGGCGGCGACGAATTTGCGGTGCTGCTGGAAGGCATCGCCAATACCGGCAAGGCCTCGCTGATCGCCGAGCGCATCATCAGCGAATTGCAGACGCCGTTCCGGCTCGGCACCAAGGAGATATTCACCTCCGCCTCGATCGGCATCGCGCTGTCGGCGCCGCATTACCGCCAGCCGGAGGAGTTGCTGCGCGACGCCGATGCGGCGATGTACAACGCCAAGGACGGCGGTCGCCATCGCGCGGCGATGTTCGACGATCGCCTGCGCCGCGAAGCGCTGTCGCTGCTGGACATGGAGAGCGACCTGCGCCACGCGCTCAGTCGCAACGAATTCGAGCCCTACTACCAGCCGATCGTCGAGCTGGCCGACGGTCGCGTGATCGGTTACGAGGCGCTGTTGCGCTGGCACCATCCCGAGCGCGGATTGCTGTCGCCGCATGATTTCCTGCTGATCGCGGAGGAGTGCGGCTGCGCCGAGGCGATCGACTGGCAGATCTTCGAGCAGGTGTGCATCCAGGCCGTGCGCCTGATCGGAACCGAAGGATTCATCAGCATCAACGTATCCGGCCGGCACTTCCGATCGGTCGATCTCGATCAGCGCCTGCTCGCCTTGCTGGATCAATACGCCGTACCCACCCACTGCATCCACATCGAAGTCACCGAACATGCGCTGCTGGAGAACCCGACCCAGGTCAAGCAAATGCTGCAGAACCTGCGCAACCAGGGTGTCGGCATCTCGCTGGACGACTTCGGCACCGGCTATTCCTCGCTCAGCTACCTGCACCAGTACCCGTTCGAGAGCCTGAAAATCGATCGCTCGTTCATCACCGAGCTTCCGCTGGATGATGGCGAAACCCAGGGCCTGGCGCTGGTTCGCGCGATCCAGGTACTGGCCGATTCACTGCACATGAAGGTGATCGCCGAGGGCATCGAGCAGGATTCCCAGCGCCAGGCCCTGCGGCGCGTGGGTTGCCGCTACGGACAGGGTTTCCTGTTCGCCACGCCGCAGCCGGCCAGCACCTGGCTCAGTGCGGACAAGCCCTTGTTGCTCGCCTGAGAGGCTGTGAGTCAAACAGCCTCTCGGGCCGGCCATGGCGAGGGCATGGATGCCCGAGTTGAGGCAACGCAGGAGCAGTTGCCCGATGGCCGGACGGGGATCAGGCGCGCAAGTACCTGATCCCCGTGGGCGAGTACGGACAAATCCGCTGGGAGCGGATTTGAACAGCCGTAGGCTGGCCCGCAGGGTGCATGCCAAGGATGGCATGCATACATGTGCGGGCTTCGTGAAGAAAACCACAGGAAGTGGTTTTCTTCACGAAGCCCGAGCGGATTTACTGGGCAGTGTCCGGCGCACCGGGCGCCGCGCCTTCGCTGAGCAGGTGTTCGGCGTCGATCCGGTCGAACGCGTAGCGCTGTGCGCAGAACTCGCAGATCACCTCGATTTCATCGCCACGCGCGGCCAGCGCCGCCTCCACCTCGTCGCGACCGAGCGAACGCAGCATCGAGGTGACCCGCTCGCGACTGCAACTGCAGCCGAAGGCCAGTGGCCGCGTGTCGATCAGGCGCGCCGATTCCTCGTGGTAGAGCCGGTACAGCAAGGCCTCTGCCGGTGTGGCGATGAGTTCTTCCGGGCCCAGCGTGGCGGTCAGATGCACCACCCGGCTCCACGCGTCGTCGTCCGCGGCTGCGGCATGGCCTCCCTCGTCGGGCATTTTCTGCAGCATGAGGCCGACCGCCTGTTCGCCGTTCGCGGCGAGCAGGATTCGCGCCGGCAACTGCTCGGACTGGATGAAGTAATTCTCCAGTGACTCGGCCAGTCCGGCATGGCGCAACTCGACCAGCCCCTGATAGCGCTGCCCGCGTTCGACATTGCCCAAGGTGATCGCCAGCACGGCATCGGCGAGCTCATCCAGTGCCAGCGGCTCGGGCAACGGTTCGTTCCAGCGCGCCAATCCGCGCAGATGGCCCTGGTCGCTGCATTCGGCAAACAGCAGGCGCAGCGCCGACGAGCTCTTCAGTTCGATCGACAGCGAACCATCGAGCTTGATGTTGCCCGTCAGCAACGCACTGGCCGCCAATGCCTCGCCCAGGCAGGCCTGCAACGCTGGCGGATAGTCGGCCCGACCGGCCACCTCGCGCCAGCACGAACCCAGCCGCACCAAAGCGCCGCGCACACCGGCGCGCGGCAGCAGAAAGCGATGCAGGACATCATCATGAGGCTGGCTTTGCACGATCGAGGTTCTCGTTGGGAGCGGCCTGACCAGATGGGGGCGCGGCGGCGACCGCACAACGCCTCTTATACTGCCCTGTCCTTGGCTGGTGCACCCCATGGCTTCTTCGTTCCGCCACATCCGATGGCGCAGGCTGCTGCGCTGGCTGGGCATCCTTGCACTGGCCTGGCTGGCGTCGACCTGGCTGGCGGTGCTGGTGCTGCGCTTCGTGCCGCCGTGGACCTCGGCCGTCATGGTGGAGCGCCAGTTCAGCGCGTGGATGCACGGCGACAGGGATTTCCGGCTGCGCCAGCACTGGGTGCCGTGGAAAAGCATTTCGCCCTGGGTGCCACTGGCGATGGTGGCCGGCGAGGATCAGAAGTTCCCCTACCATCACGGTTTCGATTTCGATTCCATCGACAAGGCGATCGACGCGGCCGACGACGGCAGGCGCCTGCGCGGCGCCAGCACGATCAGCCAGCAGACCGCCAAGAACCTGTTCCTGTGGAACGGCCGCAGCTTCGTGCGCAAGGGGCTGGAAGCGTATTTCACGGTGCTGATCGAACTGACCTGGCCGAAGCGGCGCATCCTGGAGGTCTACGTGAACATCGCCGAATTCGGCAATGGCATCTATGGCGTGGGGGCAGCCAGCGAAGCGTATTTCCATGCCTCGCCGGCGCAGCTCGGCCCGGCCCAGGCCGCGCGCCTGGCTGCGGTCCTGCCCAGCCCGCGCCGATTGCACGCGGACCGACCCAGCGCGTACGTGATGCGCCGCGCCAACTGGATCCAGCAGCAGATGGGGCAGCTGGGTGGCCCCGGCTATGTCGAGGGTCGCGCCCCGCCAAAACCGAAACGTTGAATCGGGCCGAAGCCGGACTGCGGCTGCCGCGTTCCATCGAGGCACAATGCGCGCCGCATCGGGTTCGGCGCACCGGCCACGCCACTTCACAACTTCGCTACACGCGGGGTCGGTACCGGCGCTAGACTCATTCCAGACGGCCCGCCGCCCGGGCCGCAGGGAGACCCAAGCATGAGCCAGGTCAAACATCTGCTGCAAAACAAGGGCAGCGCGATCTTCAGCGTCACGCCGGACACACCCGTACTCGAGGCGATCAAGCAGATGGCCGAACACCGGATCGGCGCGCTGCTGGTGATGCGCGGCACCGAGCTGGTCGGCGTGATGTCCGAACGCGACTACGCGCGCAAGGTCATCCTGCAGGGAAAATCCTCGTCGCAGACGGCGGTATCCGACATCATGACCGGCAGTCCGCTCACCGTGGGTCCGGACACGGATGTATTCGACTGCATGCGCCTGTGTACCGACAGGCGCATCCGCCACCTCCCGGTGGTGGTGGACGGGTCGGTGGTCGGGGTCATCTCGATCGGCGATCTGGTCAAGGCGGTGATCGATGCGCAGGCCGAACAGATCGAGCATCTGCAGCGATACATCACCAGCTGATCGGCGGCAGCGTCGGTCAGCTCCGTGTCGATGCGGCGGCCTCCGCGGATGGCTGTTCCGGCGAAAGATCCGACGAAAGCCCTGCCCGGCGCGCAAACCATATCGCGGCGCCGGAAATCGTGGCGCCGATTGCGGCCATCCCGGCCACCCCGACACCCAGCATCCCCAAACCGCTGACACCGACAGTGACCACGAAATCGCCGAAGCGCCACACCGCGGTCTCGATGAAGTTCTTGCCCTTGTAACGCGTCTCCCGCGGCACGCGTGTGTACAGCGCATCGGTCGCCGGCTTGGTCATGCCATAGGCAAAACCGCGGGTGACCACCAGCATGACCGCCAGCATCGGCACGCTAAAATCCAGCACCAATGCAGGGCGGCCAACGACCGATGCCACCGCTTCAGGCAATCGCAGCGACAGGCTGAAGCCGAATTCCATCATGTGTTCGGCGGCAAACACGATGGCCGCAATGAGCAAAAGCGTGTTGACGATCGCAGGCAACACCAGGCCCCAGCCCGCGCCATGACGCACCATCAGCCAGCGTGTCAGCGTCAGCTGCAACAACGCACCGAGCGTGTTCACCGCCAGATCGATATGCCCATAGAAGGCCGTCCGCGCCGCGCTGCCTGCCAGATGCAACTTGGCATAGTCGGCCACCAGCGCGTAAGCCAGCGTGCCGATGCCGTCACCGAAGAGCATGAGGATCGCCATGTAGCGGAGAAACGGGCGCGACCAAAGTTCCCTGATGCCGGCCCACAACGAGCCGCCGATCGCCTCGCGACCCGACGAACCGGGCATGCGCTCCTGCCGCGTCGAAAGCTTCAACAGCAGCGCCAGCGATGCGCCGAGCATGGATGCCGACACCACCAGCAGCGACGCCACGCCGATCAGGTTCACCAGCAGGCTGGTCACCAGCGGACCGAACACCGCGCCGGCCATGCCGCCCAGCGCGATCAGCGGAAATACCCGCCGCGCCGCCGCGCTGCCGAAAATGTCGGCCATGAAGCTCCAGAACAGCGACACCACGAACAGATTGAACACGCTGACCCAGACGAAGAACACCACGCCCAGAGTGCGCGCGCCGATGCGATCCTGCGCCACGAACGCCGGCACGAACACGAACAGGCACACGATGAAGAAGCTGTAGCTCCAGCCGAGCAGCTTGCGCCGCGGGAAGCGCGCTGCCAGCCAACCGAACAGCGGCGTCAGCAACAGCATCACGCTGAAGGTCGCTGCGTAGAACAGCGGCAATGCAATGGAGCCCACCGCACCGCTCAACTGGTCGCGTACCGGACGGATGATGTAATAGGCCGTCAACAGGAAAAAGAACGCCAGCGCGGACAGCATCGGCGCAGCGCCTTGTTCCGCATTGGTAGGACGAGGCAGACTCACAGGCAGGTCCGGCGCGTGGGGCGCGGCAAGCCTAACATGCGTCTGCGTCCATCAATCGCGACACGGGAGCTTCATGGACAACTACGATTTCGTGATCATCGGAGCCGGTTCGGCGGGTTGCGTGCTTGCCAACCGGCTCAGCGCCCACCCGGGCAAGCGCGTGCTGTTGCTGGAGGCGGGGGCAACCGATTTCAATCCGCTGATCCACATGCCCGCCGGCATCGCCCGACTCGCTGGAAATCGCCGACTCAACTGGAACTACAGCACCGCGCCAGAGCCGGCATTGAATCAGCGTCGGCTATGGTGGCCGCGCGGCAAGACGCTGGGTGGTTCCAGCTCGATCAATGCCATGTGCTACGTGCGCGGCGTGCCCGCCGACTACGACAGCTGGGCCGACGCCAGCGGCGATCCACGCTGGTCGTGGCAGCAGGTATTGCCATGGTTCCTGCACAGCGAAGACAACAGTCGCGGCGCCAGCACCATGCACGGCGTCGGCGGCCCGCTCGGCGTCTCCGACCTGCGCTATCACAACCCGCTCTCGGACGACTTCATCGAGGCGGCGACAAGCGCCGGCCACACACGCAACGACGACTTCAACGGCACCCGGCAAGCCGGCTTCGGCCTGTACCAGGTGACCCAGCGCGGCGGGGCGCGGTGTTCGACCGCTGCCGGCTTTCTGAAGCCGGTGCGCGACCGCGGCAACCTGACCGTGCGCACAGGCGTGCTGGTCGAGCGGGTATGGCTCGAACACGGGCGCGCGGTCGGCGTGCAATTGCGCCGGGGACGGCATGGCAGCGAGCGCATCGAGGCGGGCGAAGTGCTGGTCTGCGGCGGCGCCATCAACTCGCCCCAGTTGCTGATGCTCTCGGGCCTGGGTCCGGCCGACCACTTGCGCAAACACGGGGTCGCGGTGGTGGCGGACCTGCCCGATGTCGGCGGCGAGCTGCAGGATCACCTGGATATCTGCACCGTGGTGGGCAGCCGCCGGAAGCACCTCAGCTACGACCATCTCAACCAGCTCGGCGCGGCTTTCCGCTGGTGGCGCCATCGCGACGGGCCGGGCACCTCGAATATCGCCGAGTCCGGCGGTTTCGTGCGCAGCGCGCTGGCCGACGACGAACGTTGCGACATCCAGTTCCACTTCGTGCCGGCGCAGCTGGACGACCATGGCCGCCACCGCCTTCCCGGCGACGGCTACACCGTGCACGCGTGCCATCTGCATCCGCGCAGCCGCGGGCGCCTGCGCCTGCGTTCGGCCGACCCGGCGCAACCCGTGGCGATCCACGCAAACTACCTCGGCGATGCCGAGGGCCACGACCTCAAGCGGATGATCGAAGCTGCACGGCTGTCACGCGAGATCCTCGCCCAGCGCCCCTTCGATCACTGCCGGGGCAATCCGGTCTTTCCCGAGCATGAGCTGGATACCGATGCCGAATACATCGAGTTCATCCGGCGCAAGGCGGAAACGGTCTATCACCCGGTCGGCTCGTGCCGCATGGGCAGTGACGATCGCGCGGTGGTCGACAGCGAACTGCGCGTGCGCGGTGTCGAGGGACTGCGCGTCATCGATGCCTCGATCATGCCGAGCCTGCCCACGGGCAACACCAACGCACCGACAATCATGATTGCCGAGCGGGCCAGCGCGTTGATTCTGGCTGGCAAGCCGTAGGAGCCCGCTGGCGGGCGATGCTCGCGCTCTGCAACGGGTGGGGACGGAGGGAGTTAAGTTGCAACTTAACTCCCTCCGTCCCCGGTCCCCTACACGGAAGCTGCGGGCACCGGGCAATGCAGGCTGGCGCAGATCACCCGCAGCAGTTCAGCCTCCTCCACGCTGACCATGCCGTCGGCCTGGATGGCACTGAGCAGGCTCTGGATCACCAGCTCCTTCGCCACCGGGCTCAACCCATCGAGATCGTCCAGCGCGCGCTCGAACGAGGCCTGCCATGCCGCCGCCGGCGGCGACCATTCGATCGCCTCACCTGGAAACGCCTGCTGCATCGCGAGCAGCCACGCACGCCGGGCACTCGCTTCATCGGAACAGCCAGCCGCGGCAACGATGGTACACACCAGGATCACGCTGTCACGGCACGCGGGAAGTTTTTTCAGGCCATCGACCGGCGCACGACGGGGCTGCCGCGCCTCCTGCAACTGGATGCGCAGCAACCGCGCCAGGCAATACTCGTTGAGGTCGACCCGGCCATCCACCTTGACCAGATCATCGAGCGCGCGCAGCAGGGTCTGCTGACGCCCGTCCGGCAATTGCTTGAGCGCGGGAAAGGCGAGCGAAACCAGCGGCAGGCGCGCGATCGGCGGCAGGGTCGCCAACTCGGCGGCCTGCGCCTGGACGGTCCGCTGCACATCGTCGCCGAACGCATCGGCGACGATGCGCCGCTGCGCCGGCTGCAGTTCCGCTTCCAGCGACAGCGCCAACGCCAACATCACGCAGAGCGCCGATTCGGGCTGCTGCACGGCAGCCGTCAACGTGGCCGGCAGCGCCCGATGCACCGCCGAGGCGCGCTGGAAGGCCGGCGCAACCGCGGCGTTGCCGGCAGCGACCGCCCCGGCCAGCACCGCAGGCAGTACGGGCGGCAACTTCATGCCAGGCACGCCCAACGGAGCAGCCGGCTTGTCCGCAGGTGCCGCCGATGGCGCCTCGGCGGCCCGTTGCATGGAGGCCGCCAGCCGGGCCAGCTCTTCCTCGCGAAAGCCCGGCTCCAGCGCGCGGATGCGTTCCAGCAACGGCGGATGGGTGGCGAACAGCGCATTGAAGCTGCCGGCCTCGCCGAACAGCATGTGCGCCACTTCCTGCTTGTTGGCAGCCTGCAATTGCGAGCCTTCGCTGAGGATGGCGATCTTTTTCAGCGCGCCCGCGATGCCGTCGGTCTGGCGGGTGAACTGCACCGCCGAGGCGTCGGCCAGCGATTCACGCGAGCGCGCCACCGCCGCCTGGATCAGGCGCCCGAAGAAATAGCCGATGTAACCGACCACGATCAGCGCCAGGCCGATCATCCAGACCTGGCCACCGCCGCCGTCGCGCCGGCTGCTGCGGCCGCCGCCGAACCAGATCACCCGGCGCCCCACGATCGCCAGCACCAGGATGCCGAACAGCAGGCCCATCAGGCG
>Ga0157370_10005344_pt1 | contig 14431 bp, 10 predicted proteins | sample C35metaG_FD_113463 | JGI IMG/M metagenome (GOLD analysis project Ga0157370, IMG submission 113463) | Corn rhizosphere microbial communities from Kellogg Biological Station, Michigan, USA - C3-5 metaG | ecosystem: Host-associated > Plants > Roots > Rhizosphere > Soil | place: USA: Michigan...
CGCGTGGATCAGGCCGTCCACGTTGGTCCGCCGCATCCGTTGCATACCGGAGGGCTCATAAGTGTCGAGCGTCGCCCGCCACACCGTGCCGGCGTTATTGACAAGGATGGAGAACGCGCCGATCGCGTTCGACGCGCGCGCCACCATGGACTGAACCTGAGTGGCGTCGCCGATATCGGCCCGTATCGCCACCGCGCGGCCGCCGGTGGCGCGAATGTCGTCCACGAGTTTTCCTGCGGCCTCGCCTGAATTCGCGTAGTTCACGCATACCGCCGCGCCCTCTTTGGCCAGCCGCCGGGCAATGGCGCAGCCCAGCCCTCGCGCCGCTCCGGTAACGAGCGCTGTTTGTCCTTCTAAAGGTAAGTTCATCCAGATGGATTTTATGCCGGTTCACGGGTGGCGTGAACAATAAATCGCTTCGGCGCGTGGCCGAGGTAATAGAACGGATAGCACGTTACCAGCGTTAAATCGCGGTTTGGAGCAGGCAGCAGTACCTGCACATCGGTCGGCTTGACGATCGAGATCGAATTTACCGAATACCGGACCGGACCCTGGCTTGTCTTGAGAACGATTTCATCGTGAGGCTTTATGAAACGCAGAGAACGGAAAAATTTGTCGCGATGCGCCGCGATGCAGATATTTCCCGGCTGGCCGGGCAATGCGGTGTGCGGAACGTGACCGGCGCCAAGTTTCAGCGTCGCGTCGTCGTCGCCTTCGAAAACCGGAACCTCAACCTTGAGCCGCGGAATTGCGATTTCGCCGATCCGCTCACCGTGTCGATAAGCCGGAACCTGCGGTTTCGGGGTGACGATGACCGGCGGTGGTTCGGGCGCACTGGCGACTTGCGGGGCAGGTGGCAGTGGGACCGGTTCGTTCAAATATCGCCTTACGAAGACCCCGGCCACGATCGCAGCCGCGAGCAACAGACTCAGGATGACGAACGCTCGCCGCACCACACTCCGTCTGTTCGCAGTGCAACTCGCGTGCCACCCTCAGCCTTTCAGGTCTTTAAACGCCTCCTCGATCTCGGCCCGCTGCTGCGAAGTCGGAACCACGAAGGGCAGCCGGGGCGCGCCGCCGAAATATCCGTTCAGGTCCATTGCGTGCTTCAGCCCCGCTATGCCGTACACGTCTGTCACGAGAATCGATGGTTGCGCGATCCGGTTCTGCCAGTCGAGCCCGGCTTCTTCCTCACGCGTGCGAAACGCTTCCCAGATGGCGATCGATGCGTACGGCGCGGCGCTCGCGAAGGCCAGCACCGCTCCATTTGCTCCGGCCTTCAGCGACTCCCAAACCTGGGATTCCGTGCCCGCCAGAATCATGAACTGATTCGAAACCGCCGCACGAAGCTGCGCGATTCTCACCACCGGCGTACCGGATTCGATAATGCCCGCAACATTCGGGTGCTCACCGATTTTGACCGCAGTTTCGGCGAGCAGATCGACGCCGTTGATGAGCGGCGAGTTGTGGATCAGTACAGGAACCGGCGAGCGGTCGGCCAGCGCACGGAAAAACAGGGCCTGTGTTTCCGGCCCGCAGATCATGTTTCTGTACTCGTGCGGCGGCGTGCTCACCACCAGCTTTGCTCCGGTTTCAGCCGCAATTCGCGCCAGCCTGGCTGCGGCGTGAACGCCTTCCGCGCTTACATCCGCAATAAAAACCCGGTCGGAGGCGATGTGCGTTCCGGCCAGACGAAACAGCTCCGCCTTCTCGGCCTCGTCGAGCAGAGGCCCTTCGCCCGCGAGCGATCCGACCACGAACCCCGTGACCGAGGTGCGGCCCCACTTCTCGAAGTTATGCTGAACCTTGGCGCGATAGATGGCGCCGGTATGATCGAACGGCGTCGCCGCCGCCACAAACATCCCCTGAATTTTCATGAAAGAACCATGTTCTCAATCGACCTGACTTGCGGGCAAGACCAGAAGGACCTCATCATCGCGGAGCTGTGGGAAGCCGGTTCCACTGGCATCATCGAACTCGAGGAATACGACGATTGGGCGAAGCTCCGCGCCTTCTTCGATGACGATGAACTCCAGGCCGAACTCGGGAAGCGCTTCGACGGCGAGGTTCGCGCGGCCGATCTGCGCGACTGGGTGGCCTTCGCGCGCGAGCACCTCCAGCCGATGGAAATTGGCCAGAAAATTTTCGTCATCCCGGAATGGCGAGACGAGCCGACACCCGCCGGCCGCATTCGCATCGAAGTGAATGCCGGCCTCGCGTTTGGAACAGGCGCGCACGAGACCACGCGCCTCTGCCTCGAGGCGATCGAGCGAATTCTGAAACCCGGCATGGCCTTCGCCGATGTCGGAACCGGCTCGGGCATTCTTACCGAAGCGGCGCTCAAGCTCGGGGCCGCCCGGGCCGCCGCCTGCGACACGGATTTCGAGGCCGTCACCGTGGCTCGCGAAAACCTCTCGCGAGCAGGCGTCGAAGCCGCTGTTTTCGCCGGTTCCGCCAACGCCGTTGCGCCCCGCTCAGCCGACCTGCTGGCGGCCAACATCAGCCCGGCGTGGATCGCGGATCTGGCGCCCGAATGGATTCGCATTCTGAAGCCCGGCGGCGTCGCGGTTCTGAGCGGCTTCGAAGCCGCCGATGTCGGCTTCGTTTCTCAGGCGCTCCTGCAGGCCGGAGCTCGCATTGTGGAAGAGCGTGGCGAACGGGACTGGAGAATGATACAAATCACTGTGTCATGACACGTCGCGATCTGATTCGCCGCGCCGCTGCGCTCGGCCTTCCGCTTTTGGCGCGGGGCGCCGTGAAGGAAGACGATCCTGCCAACACGAAGATCGCGCACCGCATCGATGCCCGTAGTGTGAGCGACGAGGATCTTCTGTTCTTCGAGCAGATCGGCCTGAAATGGGCGCGTCTCGAATTCGGCGAAGGCGACACGCCGTTCGAGTATCTGCGCTCCGTCGATCAGAAATTCGCACGCTTCGGCATGAAGGTCTTTTCCGGGGTTCATTACTCGTATCGCTCGAAGCGCGTGCAACTTGGCCTGCCCGGGCGCGATCAGGACATCGAAATGTACCAGCGGTTCCTTCGCGATATCGGCAAGCTCGGCTGGCCCGTGGCGTCGTACGATTTCCATCCGGCCAACACGTACACCACGAAAATGGTGCGCCGCCGCGGCTATACGGCGCGCGAATTCGACGTGAATGATTTCCGCGCCAAAGTGGAGAAACAGGCCTTCGAGCGCGAGTATTCGGCCGATGACATGTGGGCCAACTACACGTACTTCATGCGCGCGGTCCTTCCGGTGGCGAAGGAGGCGGGCGTGAAGCTGGCGCTGCATCCCGACGATCCGCCGCTTGCGAAGATGAACGGGGTAGCGAAGCTGTTCGTGAATTACGAAGGCTACCATCGCGCGGAACAGATCGCGGGCGGCAGCCCCAACTGGGGCCTGACCTTCTGCGTGGGCACGTGGTCGGAAGGCGGCGACAAGATGGGAAAGAATGTGTTCGAAATGATCCGCGATTTCGGTGGCCGCGGGAAGATTTTCGAAGTGCATTTCCGGAATGTCACGTCGCCTTTGCCGCATTTCGTGGAAACATTTCCGGACGATGGATACATGGACATGTATGCCGTCATGAAAGCCCTGCGAGAGGTGAAGTTCGCCGGAGCAGCGGAGCCGGATCATGTGCCAAAACTCGCAGGCGACAGCGGTATCCTGCGCGCGGGCACGGCTTACTGCATTGCGAGCATGAAGACGATGCTGCGGCGAGCGAATGAAGAAGTGGGATGAAAAGGAACGAGTTCTGCCCTGCCTCCGTTGATCCAGAATAGATTCTCTGATACAAGAGGTTTTGCGGCGTACCATTCTCGTTGTCGACGACGAACAGTCTGTCATCCGCTCGTTGACGGCAACACTGGCAAAGTTGGGATTCAACGTACAGGTCGCCCAAAGCGGTCCCGAGGGAATTGAGTGTTTCCAGCGTCATCGTGACGAGATCCTGCTGGTCCTCGCCGATATCGTGATGCCGGGAATGTATGGGACAGAGATGGCTGCGGAACTCCGGAAGATCGATCCGGAAGTGAAGATCCTTCTCATGTCCGGATATCCCGAAAAAACGCCCGAAAACGACGCCGCTCGGGGATACGGCTTTATCGAAAAGCCGATTCTTGCAGTTCAGTTGCTGAACGCGATTGAATCACTTACCGGGCCTGTGTCCGGTCGGAGTGCGGAGGCCGAAGCCTGAATCGCTCAGGCCTTTAATACCTGGGTTACAACCTTTCCTTTTACATCCGTCAGACGGAAATGGCGGCCCTGGAACTTGTAAGTCAGCTTTGTGTGATCGATTCCCAGGGTTCGCAGGATGGTAGCGTGCAGGTCGTGGATATCGACCGGGTCGCGCGTGATGTTATAACTGAAATCGTCGGTTTCGCCGAGCGTCATGCCGGGTTTGACGCCCCCTCCCGATAGCCAGACGGTGAAGCAGCGGGGATGGTGGTCGCGGCCGTAATCGTCCGTCGTAAGTTTGCCCTGGCAGTAGACGGTGCGGCCGAATTCTCCACCCCAGACGACGAGCGTGTCGTCCAGCAGCCCGCGCTGTTTGAGATCGAGAATGAGCGCGGCTGAGGCCTGATCGGTATCGCGGGACTGTCCGCGGATCTGCGACGGCAGGTTGTTGTGCTGGTCCCATCCGCGGTGGAAGAGCTGGATGAAGCGGACGCCGCGCTCGGCGAGACGGCGGGCCAGCAGACAGTTCGCCGCGAAGCTGCCGGGGCGGCGCGATTCGGGTCCGTACATCTCGAAGGTTTTGGGCGATTCCTTCGAGAGATCGGCGAGTTCGGGTACCGAAGTCTGCATCCGGTACGCCATCTCGTACTGGGAGATGCGCGTCGCGATTTCGGGGTCGTGGAACTGCGCGTCGTTCATTTCGTTCAGCGAGGAGAGATCGTCGAGAAAACGGCGGCGCATCGTCTTATCCACACCCGGAGGGTTCGAGAGGAACAGGACGGGGTCGGCGCCGGCGCGGAATTTGACGCCCTGATAACGCGCGGGAAGGAAACCGCTGCCCCAGAGCCGGTCGTAGAGCGGCTGATCGTTTGGATTGCCGGAGCCCTGCGAAATCATCACGACGAAGGCGGGCAGGTCGTGATTCTCGCTGCCGAGGCCATAGGCAAGCCAAGCGCCGATGCTGGGCCGGCCGGCGAGTCGAAAGCCGGTCTGGCAGAAGGTGACGGCGGGATCGTGGTTGATCTCCTCCGTGTTCATCGATTTGATGAAGCAGAGATCGTCGACGATTTGCGCCGTATGCGGCATGAGTTCGCTGACCCAGGCGCGCTGTTCGCCATACTGCGCGAACTTGAACATGGAGGGAGCGACGGGGAAGCTGGTTTGCGCGGCCGTCATGCCGGTAAGGCGCTGGCCCATGCGGATGGAGGCGGGGAGTTCGGTGGCGCGGAGGTTTTGGAGACCGGGCTTGTAATCGAACAGGTCCATCTGCGAGGGCGCGCCGGACTGGAAGAGATAGATGACGCGCTTTGCGGTGGGCGGGAAATGCGGGATGCCGGGGAGACCTTCGGCATGCGCGAGGTCGCTATTTAATAAGGTTGCGAGGGCCGCTGCGCCGAGCGCCTTCGCGCTGCCGGTGAGGAGCGATCTGCGCGTCAGCTGGAGCTTTCGCTCAACTACGGGGTCTGTCATTGCTTTGTTACCGCTTCATCGAGATTCAACATCAGGCTGGCGACATTCGTATATGCCGCCAGTTGGGTGGCGTCGAGCGAGGGATCGCGCGGGGCATCTCCTTCACTCGCAAGTTTCAGGGCGCCGGCTGAATCGGCTTCGAACCGGGACCGGTAATAATCGTAGCCGCGCGTGAGAACGCCCAGTTCCTTTTCGGAAGGCTTGCGCGCCGTGACCAGGCGGAAACCGTACGCGATCCGGTCGGCTTCCGTTGTTCCGCCTTCGCGCATCATGCGCGCGGCGAGCACGCGGGAAGCTTCGACGAAGATGCGATCGTTCATCAGGTCGAGCGCCTGGAGGGGCGTGTTGGTGCGGGTTGCGCGCGCAGCGCACATTTCGCGGCCAGCCGCATCGAAGTTCATCATCATGGGCGGCGGGGCGGCGCGTTTCCAGAAGGTGTAGAGAGAGCGGCGATATTCGGCGGGGCCGTGATCCTGCTGGTAATCCGCGCCGCCGGAGAGTTCTTTCCAGAGCCCGGCCGGCTGATACGGTTTCACGGAAGGACCACCGATTTGTTCCACCAGCAGCCCGGAGACGGCGAGGGCCTGGTCGCGCACCTCTTCGGCGGGAAGACGGAAGCGCGGGCCGCGCGCGAGCAGCCGGTTCTCGGGATCGCGGGCGACGAGTTCAGCGGATGCCTCCGACGACTGACGATAGGTGGCGCTCATAACGATGGTCTTCTGGATCGCCTTGATGTTCCAGCCGGTGCGCATGAATTCGGTGGCGAGCCAGTCGAGCAGCTCGGGATGCGAGGGCCATTCGCCCTGCGAGCCGAAGTCTTCTACGGTCTTCACGATGCCCGTACCGAAGTAAGACTGCCAGTAACGATTGACGGTGACGCGCGCCGTGAGCGGATTGCCGGGATCGACCAGCCATTGCGCGAGTCCGAGCCGGTTGTTCGGCGCGCCTGCAGGAAGCGGCGGCAGGATGCCGGGCACGCCGCGCTCGACTTTGGGGCCGGGGCGATCGTAAGAGCCGCGGATGAGGAGATGCGTTTCGCGCTGGCCGGGCAGCTCCTGCATCACCATCACGGTCTGGATGGAGTCGTAGAATTTGTCGCGGTCTTCATGCGCCTGCTGAAGCGTGGCCCAGGATTCGCGAACGGGCTCAGGCGAGAACGCGTCGAGCCACGCGAGATGCAGCTTGTCGCGCTGAGCGGGAGTGCGCTGCGCCGGGCGAATGGCGGCGAGTTCGCGCAGCGGTTCCGGCGTGGCCAGCACGGCGATGGTGGCGGGAGGCAGATCGGATTTATAGACGCGAACTTCGTCGATCGAGCCGTGGAAGCGATTTTCGGGACCGGCGCCGCCGCCGATGCGGAGCGGCTCCTTCGTGCGGAAATCCTGGTTGAGGCCGTCGAGGTTGATCTTGAGTTTGCGCGGGACGCCGTCGATGTAGATTTTGACGCCTTCGGCGAAGCGCGATCCGTCGTAAGTGGCGGCGACGTGATGCCAGCTGTTCAAAGGCAGCGCGTCTTCGGTTTCGACGCGCAGGGAGTCATCGAGCCAGCGCTGCACGAGATCGAGCTGCACGTGGCCGTTGCTGAGTACGAGGTTGTAGCCGCTCGATTCGGCAAGGTCTTTGCCGCGGCCCACGATCGCGCCATTCGGGGCGGACGCGTTGACCCAGGCGGAGATGGTGAATTTATCGAGGAAGCCGAATTCGGCGGTATCGCCGGCATTTACGAAAGAGTGGCCGTCGAACTGGGCGGCGGCGCCGATTCGGCCCGGGGCGAATGCGACGTTGCCTTCGATTTTGACAGGCGCCGCTGGAGCGGTGTCCAGTGAATAAGACGCAGCGAGCTGGCGCGGCGGGAACCACTGGATTTCGGAGCCGATGTGGCTCTCCCACTTGCGTTCGTCGCGGACGGTTTTTCGTTCGGCGGCCGTGAAGGTCTGCTCCGCGGTTTTGATGCCGTGGTCGAGAGACGCGAGCTTCGTCTGCTGTTCGGCGGTAGGGGCCTTGATTATAGGCGGGGAATTGCCATATTTCTCTGCGTTGCCCCGTTCCGGGATGTTGTCGAAATAGGCGTAGAGCGAATAGAAATCTTTTTGTTTGATCGGGTCGTATTTGTGATCGTGGCAGCGGGCGCAGCCGACGGTGAGGCCCATCCAGACGGTTGAAGTCGTGTCGACGCGATCGACCACATACTCGACGGCGTACTCTTCGGGGACGATACCGCCTTCGCCGTTGCCGCGGTGGTTGCGGTTGAAACCGGAAGCGATTCGCTGATCGAGCGTGGCGTTGGGCAGCATGTCGCCGGCGAGTTGTTCAATGGTGAACTCGTTGAACGGCATGTTGTGGTTGAAGGCATCGACGACCCAATCGCGCCAGCGCCACATGTAACGCTCGCCATCGGTTTGATAGCCGTTGGTATCGGCGTAGCGGGCGAGATCGAGCCAGCGGTAAGCCATTTTTTCGCCATAACGGGGGGAGGCGAGGAGGCGGTCGACCACCTTTTCATACGCGTTGGGCGACTTGTCCGCGAGGAATGCATCGATCTCGGCAGGACTGGGAGGCAGGCCGGTGAGATCGAGAGTGACGCGCCGGATGAGAGTGGCTTTGTCGGCTTCGGGCGAGGGTTTGAGGCCTTCGCGATCGAGACGCGCGAGAACGAAGGCATCTATCGGACTACGTACCCAGGCCGGGTTGCTCACGTGCGGGGTTTCGGGACGGCGCGGCGGGATGAGCGACCAGTGCTTTTGCCATTTGGCTCCCTGAGCGATCCACTCGCGAATCAGGCCGATATCGTGGTCGCTGAGCGCCGCGCTGGCATAGGCCGGGGGCATGCGGCGCGGCGAATTGCCAGCGCTGATGCGGGAGACGATTTCGCTTTTGGCGGGGTCGCCGGGAACGATGGCAAAACGGCCGCCGAGATTCTGCTTCGCGCCGTCTTCGGTATCGAAGCGCAGTTTGGTTTTGCGGTTCGCCTGGTCAGGACCGTGACAGGTGTAGCAGTGATCGGAAAGGATCGGCCGGATATCGCGATTGAACTCGACCGTATCGGCGGCAAGGCAGGTGTTGACGGCCAGAAGCGCCGCCAGGAACAGAGAGCTGGAATACACGTACTTCAACGCTTTCGTGACTCACAACATATCACCATGCGGGCGGCTTCGGGGCAGAATCCGGCATTTTGGCTGGACCAGCTCAGGCGGAAGGGTGACGAAACGCCGCTTGAGCGTCGGATTATTGGGGAGATGCGGTACCGGACCGGCGGAATGTCAGAGAGCCGAGCTTTCCACCGTACTCGTCATAGATGATGATTCGAACAGCGATAGCGCCGCCGGCGAGGGAGATGTCCCGAGTGAAATGAATCGGCGATTTGGCCGACTCGCCGCTTTGAGATGGTGGTCGGGTGTCAACAGGAATCAGCGGCGGAATCGCCGTGAGGGTTGTGCCCTGAGGTCCCGGTCGGTAAGTGAGTATCGCGGCCATAAGACTGGTTTCGTGCCGATCGCCGTCGTCGATCGTGAGCACGTCGGTAGCGTCAATGGCTGCGTCGATACGAGAAGTGTCGCGGGCGCCCGGAACCGACGAAATACTTCCCCGAATGCCAATTTCGCTCGCGTCCATAGCATTCGCGGCGACCGGGCGAATCGCCTCAAGCGAGCGCTGCGTTCTCGATTGAGGAGAGGCGTAATACCCGCTCTTCGCCTGGATGCGGATGCCCTTCCTCCTGGTTGTGACCCGCAATTTGTGAAACTTGCCGTCCCAATTCGTGTCAGGGGGAGCGTAGCCTACGTCGTAGTTGGTGCGCGCGTCGTTCATGGCCTGAGCTACCGCGCCGCGTACATCCTTGCTGGAGGTGGGCCGGCCTCCCGTTATCGCCGCGAGCTGATCCAGCGTTTCCGTGCTGTGAAGGCCTGCGCTGGGACGGTTTCCGCTGGAAGTTTCCGGCCTTTGCGGAAGGATTTGGGAACTGCCGATTGTGATCATCTGGACGGGATAGATCGCAACCTGAAAGCGTTCCAAAGCGAGACTCAATTGCCGTACTGCCGGTGTTAAATCGATGAATTGGCCATTGTCTGATTGGGCAGCTCCAATCTGAATCGGAGCCCCATCCGTCAGCCAGACGATGTTCTTTCTGCCGGGCACATGAGCAAGCGCCGCTGCTATTGCGCCCAGGGCCTTCAATGTCCATTCGATACGCGTTCCGGCGGTCAAATTGGCGGAGCCGGCCCGTACCGCCGCATTTATCGCCTGGTCGATCAACCGTTTGCTGTCTTTGGTCCACGGCTCACTGCTTTCACGCGCACTACGCTGGCCCGAGTCGCCGGCTGTACGGCCGCCGGGCTGCTGTTCGGCGTCCAGTCCGTGCACCGGAAGAATGCGCCCGTCGATTGTCAGCAGATAAAGGTAAAGATAATCGGCAGATTCGAGCGACTGGAGGTATCGCGTAAGTTCATGCGCAGCATACGCCCTGGTATTGAACTGCTCGTTCATGAGGTCGAGCAGGATCACGGTCGCATGTGGAATTGTAGCCGCGGTGCGATTCGAAATCTCATTCGGCGCGAGTGCAGCAGGCGGACCCGGTACGCGGTCTATGCGACGGAAGTAGAGAATCTGTTCAACAGTTCCTTCATCGGAAATCTGAAGATCGGAACTGGCCAAGTCGTTCACCGGCTCGCCGTGATGATCCGTCGCGACGATATTCAGGCGAACGATCTGGCGCTCTTTATTGAAAGGAACGACCTGGCGATCGTCGGCAGCGCGAGTCGCCGAGACACAGGGCAGCAAACACACCACAACGGTGAGCAAGCGGCCGATTGCAATCCCGATTCTGCTGGACACAACACCGCCACCGGGGAAAATTCTGACGAAGCTCATCTACCGGACGAAGTTCGGTTGAGATTGCTCCCGTTCCGGTCCTATCGCGTTTGAAGGACCGCTCTATTCAATGCCAAATGCGGAATAACGATTTATTTTAGCGATATTTTCGGTCGCTGAACCAGCGTACAGCCGGGACACACCACAGACAACGAGCCAGCGGGACGCCGCCAGTTGACGCTTCCGGCCGTTGCCGAGCGTTCACCACGCCCCCGGTCTTCCGGGATTTCTGATAATGGCGATGTTCTTCTGCTCTCTCGTCTTCGAATGGGAATGTGAGGCGTTAGACGAGCGCGGGGTCGAGGCGTTCGTCCGGACCGAGGTCAGGCGGAACTTCGGCTCCGGCGACGTGCGCGAGGATGGCGTGCAACTGGCGGACGCCTTCGGTGAGCGAGGCAGGGCCGGGCTGAAGGATGTAAGTGGATTTGATCTCGTAGATGTGGCCGTTGCGGATGGCCGGGATGGCGTCCCAGCCTGGCCGGGCGCGGATGAAATCCTTGTTGACCTTCATGCCGCACCAGGAGCCGATGATGACTTCGGGATCGCGAGGGATAACCGCCGCTGGATCGACGATGCGGGTCTTCGCGGATTGCTCTCGACGGAGTTCGGGGAAGACTGGATCTCCTCCGGCGATTTCGATGAGTTCTTCGACCCAGCGAATGCCGCTGATCAGGGGATCTTTCCATTCCTCGAAAAAGACGCGAGGCCGGAAGCGGAAGCGGGAGGCGGAGGCGGCGATGGAGTCGAGGCCGGCACGCAGGCGGGCGGCAAGGGACTCGCCCTTTTCCGGGACACCGACGATACGGGCGAGCACGAGAATCATGTCCAGGATTTCTTCGATGCTGCGCTGATTAAAAGTGAATACGGCGACGCCGCGCGAGATGAGCTCGCGCACGATATCGGCCTGAAGGTCCGAAAAAGCGAGGACCAGATCGGGCTCGACCGCCATGATTTTTTCGAATTTCGCGGTGATGAAGGCGGAGATTTTCGGTTTCCGGCGCGCCTCGGGTGGACGCGCGGTGTAACCGGAGACGCCGACGATGCGGTCCTGCTCGCCCAGCAGGTAGAGGGTCTCAGTGGTTTCCTCGGTGAGACAGGCGATGCGGCGCGGATAGCTGGTCACGGGCGGTTGCTGGTGATGAGGTTTTGCTTCGCCGCTGCAAGGAAGGGCGTCCAGTCGGTCGCGATCTGATGCCGCGCCTCTTCCAGATCCATGGCGCCGGATTTGACCTGCCGGGTGAGATAGTTTTCGACCAGATCCTTTTGTTTGAAATAGCGATCCTTCAGACTGACTCCCGCCGGGCCGCACTGCGGCCAGATGTTGTCGAGGGTATCGGCTCCGCCGAGCTCGAGGGGAACGAGATGATCGAGTTCGCAGGTCTGGTTATCGCCGGTATTGTTCGTCGGGGAGGGGATGCCGTACCAGCCATAAGTTACCTGCTTCTGGCTGTCGGTGGTTACGCAGTTGCGGATACAGCCGGTACGGAAAGCAGGGCTGCGAAGGATGTCGAGAGTGACGGTGGGATTTTCGGCTCCAGGGGTGCAGCCAGGATCGGGCAGGAGGAATCCGTTGGAGAGGCCGGTTTTGCAACCATTTGGCTGCTGGCCATTGGGGACGCCGAAAGCGGACGAGGCCCTATTACTGATAGAGACGGGACAGTACTTACAAGTTGCGATTGTTGCGGCCTGAGGGGCGGCGACGCCCGGAGGCGTGCTAACCGAGGGCCGCGGGGCGCGGGCACAGGTTGTGAGTATCAGGATTGGAAGAACGGCCAGAATGATGCGCATCCGGTCTTTCTATTTTGCGCATGATGCAGTCGTGACGGTCAGGTGCGGATGAGCAAGGATGCGCGAGCGCGCGCAATGGTCGCGAAAAGATATAGTCCTAAAAGATGTTTGCGGTGATCCGGCAGAGCTGGAATTCCTGGAGGCGTGACAAGGGGCTGGCTCTTCTGGCCGTTGTCGCGCTCGCGACCGGGATCGGCTGCGCCGTCGCTATCTTCACCGTAGTAAATACAGTGCTGCTGAAGCCGTTGCCGCATTCAGAGGGCGACCGCTGGGTCGCGCTCTTCGAAGGCAGCACGGATGATCCCGGCCTCAATCACATTGGCGGGCTTACCATTGCAGACCTCCTCGCTTACCAGGAATTGACCCGCAGCTTCGATGTTTTCGGCTGGTTTTCAATTGGCGGCGATTTTAACCTGACTTCTGCCGGCGAGCCTCGTCATATCGAAGGAGTCGAGGTCTCACCGCCGCTGATCGCGAATATCGGGGCAAATCCGGTCGCAGGGCGGTTGTTTACTTCATCGGATGGACCGGATGTCGCCCTGATTTCCCATCGCCTGTTTCAGCAAATCGGGTCCGGCATTGTCGGCCATCACATTCGGCTGAATGGCCGCTCATATACGGTGGTCGGCGCAATGCCGGCCTGGTTTCGTTTTCCTGTGGTCACGGTGGACAGCCGCGACTCCGAGAACGATGTCTGGCTTCCAATGGAAAAGCCCCGTACGGAGTCACAACTGCGCGACTATGGCGCTTACGGCGCGTATGCAAAGCTCAAGCCCGGCATTACGCTGGCCCAGGCGCGAGCCGATGCCCGGCGAGCCGCCGTGGAGATCCGGAAACAGAATCACCCGTTCGACCCGACCTGGACGGCGGCCCTGTTCAGCCTTCGGGATACGGTAGTCAAATCGATTCGTCCCATTCTGCTCGTACTGCTCGGCGCGACGGGCCTGCTATTGCTGATCACGTGCGCAAACGTGGCGGGGCTGCTGGTCAGCAGATCCGTGGGCCGCGCCCATGAAACAGCCATTCGCATCGCGTTAGGCAGCGGGCAGAAACAACTGGCTGCGCAATATTTTTTCGAGAGCGCCTTCCTCTCCATCGCCGCAGTGATCGCTGGTATTGCGGCGAGCATTGTGATGGTCCGTCTCGCGGTATCTTTCGCGGCCGAGTATATTCCCCGCTCGCACGAGATCTCAACCAACTGGCTGGTCGTTTTCTTCGCCCTCGCTTTGGCGTTTCTGACCGCGACCCTGTCCGCGATGGCTCCGCTGTGGCAAGCGGTGAGGATGCAGCCGAACGAAGTTTTGAGCGACGGCGTCCGCGCGTCGGCCGGTATTCGAAGCCGCAAGCTTTCTCAGTCGCTGGTGGTGGCTGAAATTGCCCTCGCGTTCACGCTGATTTCCTCCGCGGCCATCCTGGTATGGCAACTCAACCGGCTGAAAGCGACGTCGCCCGGTTTCGATCCAGGCGGGGTGCTGACCTTTCAGATCACTAAATCCATACAATCAGACAACGGACCCGCGGGCGGGGTGGCCGGCTTTAATCCGACGCCGGAGTCGGCCGCGATTTTGTCTGCCTATGCAGACAAACTGCTGGATGCGTTGAACTCCATACGGGGCGTCAGCGCCGCGGCCGTTACAAATCAGTTGCCGCTGAACGGCTGCTGCTATTCCGGTTACATTCTTCCCGAAGGCCATTCGTATCGCAAGGGGTCGCGCGAATCGGTGAGTTTGCTGGCGGTCAGCCCCGGCTATTTCAAAACTCTACGGATTCCCCTGCTTGCCGGCCGCCTGCTGACTCGCCATGATACGAACGAGAACATTGTCGCCGTAGTCATTGATGAAGAAGCAGCCAGGCGTTACTGGCCCGGTCAGAACGCGGTTGGAAAATTTGGCCGGTTCAGCGGACCACAGGGCACGCGTTTCCAGGTAGCCGGCGTGGTCGGCACAGTACGGAACGAAGGCCTGGGTGAAACTCCGATGCCGGAAGTTTACCTGCTGAAGGACCTGACTCCTCCGAGTCCGATGCAATTCGCCGTGCGGTCGAGTTTGCCGGCGACGACGCTTGCTCCCGCAATCCGTCGCGCCGTTGCTCAGGTTGATCCCACCCAGCCAGTCTACGAAATACGCTGGCTAA
>Ga0157370_10005347_pt1 | contig 14416 bp, 13 predicted proteins | sample C35metaG_FD_113463 | JGI IMG/M metagenome (GOLD analysis project Ga0157370, IMG submission 113463) | Corn rhizosphere microbial communities from Kellogg Biological Station, Michigan, USA - C3-5 metaG | ecosystem: Host-associated > Plants > Roots > Rhizosphere > Soil | place: USA: Michigan...
GGGGTTACCAGTGCACAGGATTTTTTGCTGCCACTTCCCGCTTTGGCGAACCACAGGGACTGATGCGCCTGATCGATGCCTGTCACCAGGAAGGAATAGGGGTGCTCCTTGATTGGGTACCTTCGCATTTTCCCTATGATGCGCATGGATTATTTATGTTCGATGGAGCGCATACCTATGAGTATGCTGACATGCGCAAAGGCTTTCACCCGGACTGGAACAGTTACATTTTTAATTATAAAAGGGGAGAGGTCAAATCTTTTTTGATCAGCAGCGCCCGCTTCTGGTTCGATCTTTTTCATGTAGATGGAATTCGTGTGGATGCTGTTTCATCCATGCTAAAATTAAATTACTCACGTACGGAAGGACAATGGGAACCCAACGAATTCGGAGGTGATGGTAATCTTGAGGCCATTGCTTTCATCAAAGACCTTAATGAAACTATCTTCCGCGATTTCCCCGACGTGCAAACCATTGCAGAAGAGGCAACGGATTGGCCGGGCATCTCAAGACCTACCTGGCAGGATGGTTTGGGCTTTGGAATGAAATGGATGATGGGATGGATGCATGATACCCTGGATTATTTTAAGACCGATCCTTTGCTGCGACAGTTCCAGCAGGATAAATTCTCCTTCAGCATGATGTATTATTATGATGAGAATTTCATGCTTCCCTTTAGTCATGATGAAGTAGTACACGGCAAGAGTCCCATGTTGTATAAAATGCCAGGAGATGAATGGCAGAAGTTTGCCAACCTGCGACTGATGTACACCTATATGTGGACACATCCCGGCGCCAAGTTATTGTTCATGGGTGATGAGTTTGGACAAACCTCCGAATGGAATTATCGCTCTGAACTCGATTGGGAATTGTTGCAGTTCGATGCGCATCGAAAACTAAAAGATTGCGTTGCCGAACTCAATCGTTTATTGCAACAGGAACAGGCCCTTCACTTTAACCAGTTCAAACCGGAGGGGTTTGAATGGGTGGACCTGGATCACCGTGCGGAATCCGTGATCGCTTTCAAACGAAAAGGGAAAAAAAGAGCAGATGATCTTTTGATCATCCTGAATATGACGCCGGTGGTAAGGAATGAATGGGAAATAACGGTGGAAGGCAAGAAGTTCACGGAGGAGATATTCAATAGCGATTCAGTTCAATATTGGGGCACAGGTGATGTTTTTAACCCCTATGTTAAGAGCTCCCTAATTGATAAGAATCAAAAAAGGTATCAACTGACCGTAAATTTACCAGCGCTTGGGGGAATAGTCCTGAAATAATTACTAATTTGGAATAGATTTTGGTTAGCGAACGGGTCCCTTTCTTTGATTAGTAATTAGCAATAAATAACTTGCATGAGTTATTATCCAAAAACAATCCCTATGAACCGCATTTTAATCCTTGTGGCCATGCTTGGTGCTATATCCGCATCAGGACAATCTCCCACATCCAACTCGATCTCCAACGCCATTATTACACCCATTTCAGGTGTTGACAGCGCTGAATATTTTTTACAAAAAGGACTTACTGAAAAGCAGAACGGCCGCCGCCTGGAGTCATTAAAGTATTTTGAAAAGGCGGCGAATTATGATGCCAACAGCAGGGCTATCGTTGCCGAACTGGCATCTGCCTATATGGATCTTCGCCGCTATGCGCAGGCACGTGAATCACTTAAAAAGTTAGTTTCCCTGGGTGATGAGTCTGCCGCTACCTACAAACAATTATTATTGCTTTCCTTCCAGCTGAAGCAGGGTGACGATGTGCTGTTCTATGCTGATAAATTAAAGACAGCCGATCCTGCTGAGAAGGTGACCTACTATGTTGGAAAGGTGCATTATGATAATGACAATTATGGTGATGCCATCAAATATCTTTCAATGGCTGAAAAGGAAGATCCCACGAACGCTGAGATACCTTACCTCATCGCGCATAGCTATGCCGATATGATGAACTACAAACAATGTATTCCTTATTTCCAGAAGGCTATTGCCCTGGCACCTACGCAGAATTACTGGATCTATGAAATGTCACTGATCTATTATGCAATGAATGATGACAAGAATTCCTTGAAGTATATGCTGGAAGCAGGTGATAAAGGATATAAGAAAGACAATGACTATATGGAGAACCTGGGTATCGCTTACCTGAATGTGGGTGACCTGGATAAAGGTGTTGGCATGCTCAACGAGATATTAAAGAAAAAACCTTCCGATCTGAATATCCTTGGTATGATCGCAGATGCTTATTATGGAAAGGGCAAGTTTGATGATGCGATGGATTACTGGGACCGTATGCTGGGTGTTGATAAAGAGAACTACTCAGCCCTGTATATGATCGGTATGTGTTATCAGAAGAAAGGTGGCAAGGAAAATACCGAGAAGGGCGTAAGACTTTGTGATACCGCTATTGAAAAAGACCCTTCGCTGGCAAGTTTGAAGCAGAAGAAGATGATGATGGGATTATGAGGGGATTACATTCTCTCAGGAACCTTAATGCCGAGTAATGACATCCCTGAGGCGATCACATTGGCTGTCATTTCTGACAAGTTCAGCCGCAGTTGCTTCTTCTCTTCTGATTCGGCATTCATCACCGAATGTTCGGTATAAAAAGTATTATAGGCCTTCGCCAGGTTAAATACATATATCGCGATAACAGACGGATTATGCTCCAGCACCGCCTGCTCAATAACGGCAGGATATTGTTCCAAATTCACAATAAGGTCCTTCTCCAAATTCAACAATCCCTGTATCTCCTGTATTTCCTTTATACCCTGTATACCCTTTATACCCTTCACCTCTAATCCCTTCCTCAACACCGACTTTATCCTCGCGTGCGTATACTGCACAAATGGCCCCGTAAACCCATGAAAATCGATCGACTCTTCAGGATTAAAGATCATTTTCTTCTTTGGGTCCACCCGCAGAAGGAAAAACTTGAGGGCGCCCAATGCTATCGTACCAAGGAGCGCCTTTAATTCCTCTTCAGAAAAATCCTTCACCTTACCCAACTCCTCTGTTTTTTGCCTTGCGACTCCCACCATTTCATCAATAAGATCATCTGCATCCACCACGGTCCCTTCACGGCTCTTCATTCTGCCGGTAGGCAACTCCACCATACCATAGCTTAGATGGAAGACACCATCCGCAAAAGGCAAGTTCATTTTCTGAAGGATCAGCTTCAACGCCTTCATATGATAATTCTGCTCATCACCGATCACGTAAATGCTCTGGTCATAATGGTACTCATCGTATTTCTGTTCGGCCAGTCCAAGGTCCTGTGTCATATAAACAGAAGTGCCATCTTTTCTCAGGACCAGCTTTTCATCCAGGCCCTCAGCTGTAAGATCCGCCCAGACACTGCCATCCTCTCTCTTTCTGAATACGCCCTTGGCAAGCCCTTCATCCACCGACTTCTTTCCCAATAAGTAAGTATTGCTCTCGTAATAGGTGATATCAAAATCGCTTCCGATCCTTTTGTAGGTCACATCAAAACCTTCATATACCCATCCATTCATTTTTTTCCATAGTTCGATCACCTCGGGTTTGCCCGCTTCCCATTCCTGTAGCATTTGCTGGGTCTCTTTCATTATCGGCGCTTCCTTTTCTGCCATCTCCTTTATCATGCCACCCTTCATGAGTTCTTCCACCTGCCGCTTGTACTCATCGTTGAACTTTACATAATAGGCACCTACAAAATGGTCGCCCTTCATGCCGGTGCTTTGTGGTGTTTCGCCATTACCGAATTTCTGCCATGCGATCATGGATTTGCAGATATGAATGCCACGGTCATTCACGATACAGCTTTTGATCACATTATAACCGCTTTCCTTAAGGATCTGTGCTACCGACCATCCCAGGAAGTTATTGCGGAGATGTCCCAGGTGCAGCGGTTTGTTGGTATTGGGAGAAGAGTATTCCACCATTACCTTCTTGCCATTCGGAGGCCGTGAACCAAAATGTTTATTGGTAAAATTCTCGCCTAAAAAATTCAACCAGTACTGATCTGTGATAGTGAAATTCAAAAACCCTTTAATGATATTATAGGAACCAAATATTGCTGGTTCGGCTGCCACTATTGCATCACCGATCTCTTTTCCCAATTGTTCGGGGGATCGTTTCAAGGTCTTCAATAAAGAGAATAGTACAAGGGTATAATCACCTTCAAATTCTGGGTTGGTAAAATTCACAGTCAGCGAAGAAGGATCAAGGTCCTGCTGGTATAGTTCCTTTATCGCCTTGCCTACGGATATCTTTATTTTATCTGCTATGCTTGTCATAATTGGCGGCAAAAATACGGATTCCAGAGGGACAGATGGCAGAGGGCAGATAACAGAGGACAGATGGCAAAGGGTAACTCCGTATTAGTAGGGTCTATAGCTTGGATATTCGAAATTCGGTGTTCGATATTCGATATTCGCGCAGCGCGGCTATATTTGCTCATGCGTCGCCACATCCATAACGCCCGCGATTTTGTTCTCCCTATCATCGATTTCTTTTATCCTCCTTTTAAGAAATTAATGAACCTGCAAACCTTTCGCTATGCGGCGGCGGGAGGGGGAAATACGCTGCTGGGTTTGATCGTTTATACCATAAGCTATAAATATATTTTCGCGGGGGAGACCTTTGATTTTAGGTTTTATGCCTTTAAAGGACATATTGCCGCCCTGCTGGCTTCCTTCGTCATCAGTTTCCCGGTTGGTTTCTTTCTTTCAAAATACGTGGTGTTCAGCGATTCGAATATGAAAGGAAGGATACAGCTGTTCCGCTATTTCATGATCTGCCTTTTCAACCTGGTGCTGAATTATATCCTGCTCAAGATCATGGTAGAGAAATTCCATATTTACCCGGTATTGGCCCAGGTGATCACGATCGCCATCGTGGTGATCTTTAGTTACCTGGCGCAACGGAATTATTCTTTTAAGATAAAAGGGGAAGAAACTACAGACTGAATTTTACCGCATCCACTTTCACAGACAATTCGCCTTCACATTTACTTCTTATGATCAGTTGCTGCTGCAGCGGATAGATACCAGAGAGCGTGATCGTATTTATGATGCCGGTGCTGCTAACGCCTTTTGTCAGTTCACGGTTGAGTTGCTGGTTAAGCGTGAATTTGGCAGAATCGATATAGGCGCCGAGGTCAAACCGGGCCTGCTTTACAATTTCCTTTGTGATCTTTTTATCGAATAACCAGTCTGCCGAACCAAGCAATAAATTCTTCGATTTTATATCAAAATCAACTTCCTTTATTTCCAGCATCCGGTTGGCCTCATCATAAATGGGATGTCCCACCAGGTAAAAGATGCCATTATTGGTGCCTGAGAAGTTGATCTTAATGATCATCTTATCAAAGCCGCCGCCATAAACTTTGCAACTGTCCAGTATGAAATTCTTTTTTATAAAACCTTTTTTGAAATTGAATTGTTTGCCCGCGAGTTGTTTGTTCATCAGCTGGCTGAGTGAATCATAGCTCAACACGGCATCCAGCACTATAGAAAAACCCTTTTGTGGTTTATATGGACCAAGTGAAGGCAGTTTGGCAACAGGAGGTGTTGCTCTTTCAAAACTGATCGTTGGTTTTGCAGTTAATCCGAGGGTTATATTCAGCGAATCATTATTTATCGAAAAGTCATTGATTCGAAACTGCTGGGGATTGATCTGCAGCCAACCCAGTCCCAGCAGGTCGTAAGGTTTGATCAACTGGTCCCATACCTGCTGAAAGCGGCTGCGGAGATCGGTATTACCATAATTTTTGTCGATATCAACCTTTGAGGCGTCCAGTTCTTCCTTCAATCCTTTCATTACCTGTTTGGTGATATCCTGTCCCCAGAAGCAGACCTCGCATTTATCAAGCGGGTTGGGTTCATTGCGTTTGGTATAGAGGCGGAGTTTGTAATCCGGGTCGATGCCGATCGAACTAAGAAAAGATACATCCACTTTTCTTTCTCCTTCGCTTCCAAAGCCACATTTACAGGGAGGTGTCCAGGGAGTGATCACAGCTCCGGATACACACACACGGGTGGAACCGATGATCTTATAGAAACCGGTAAAACCAAGTGTGAGTGTATTCATAAGCCCGCTGATCTTTAAGGGACCGCGGCGGAACACATATTTATAACGCGTATCGCAGCCTTCCTGCACCCAGGCATCCGGATAGCCTTCGGAGGTAAAGACAGTGTCCACGTACTTCTCAGCCATCTGGAAAAAGGGGCGGAGGTTTACCTTAATAGGAATACTCAGTTCCGATTCGGGCAGGGAATCAATTCGAAAATTTTCAGGAGACAGGTCTGGATGTGCGGGGTTGATCCGTTGCGAGTAAAGAATACCGTTAATAAAAAGACAGATCAGTAATAAATAGTTTGTTCGCCTTAAACGCGACATAGGAGTTGAAAATTTTATCAATAATAAGGTAAAGAAAATGAATCGGGGAATGTGGAGATGTAAATGGTTGTTAAGAGGGGGTTTTGCTATCCTTTTAAATCGAAAAAGGTCGGGTTTTTCGAAAAACACGTTCTTTGTGAAAGAGTAGACCGTAATAACCATATAGGAATTGACTTTTATGCCAAATAAAACATTTGTGGCCCTTGTTTTTTGCCTTGTAACCAGTCAAGGGGTTTTTGCTCAAAACACAAAAGAGAAGCTGGCAGCTGTAATGAGTGCTTATCACAGGTATAACATGTTTGATGGTGCAGTTTTGGTAGCTGAAAAAGGAAAGATCATTTATGAAGGGGCCTTTGGATACGCAAACAGGGAATGGAATATTCCCAATACAACTACTACAAAATTTATGATCGGGTCTCTTTCAAAGCCTCTAACAGCGACATTGGTGCTGATACAGGTTCAAAAAGGCCTTATCGGGTTAGAAAATACAGTTGAACAATATTTGCCCGAATTTAAAAATAAGCCGGCCGCGAAAGTTACCATTAGCCAGTTATTATCACATACCTCCGGTATCCCCAATTATGATATCATCAAAGACTTTTTTCCAAAGATCAGCCGTCAATTTTATACAAGGGAAGATTATCTGAAGTTGTTTATTGACTCTGCTCTTGCATTTACGCCGGGCAGTCATTATGCTTACAGCAGCTGGGGTTATTTTCTTTTAGGATATATAATGGAAAGGGTTACCAATAAGACCTATGCGCAACTGATGACCGATGATATATATAAAAAGGTGGGCATGACCAATTCAGGTTCCTATTACCATACTCAAATTGTTCCCAACAGGGCAACTGGCTACGACTATAGTTTTGGTGGTTTTACTAGTTCGGATTTCAGGGACCAATCGAACACGATGGGAACGGGCGACATCTATTCAACGGTAGAAGACATGTTCAGGTTTCATTTAGCATTATCAGATTATAGTCTCCTTAATAAGGACCTGACGGATAAAATGTTTACCCCCGGTATCGAGGCCGCAAAATATGGGTATGGCTGGTTTAATAAGCAGTTCAAGTATACAGCCGCTGATAGTATTGCCACCAATTTTCATTTGGGCATGACAGAGGGGTTTATTTCCTTCATCAGGAGAATTCCTTCAACAAATAGCATGGTGGTAATACTTTGCAATAGCTCACCTACGGATTTTTTTGGGATCACAAACAACCTGGTCAAGATATTACACAACTTACCTGTTGATCTGAAAGAGCCCGTACATAAGAAGATGGAGGTGTATATCCAGCGATCAGGTGCGGCTAAGGCAGTTGAAGAGTATAAAAAGATGAAAAAGGACACGGCTCATTTTTACATTGATTGGATATCTATGAATTTCATTGCCCAGCAACTTTTGGATAACAAAAGATACGAAGATGCTAAAGTGATAGCAGGAAATAATGTTATTGAATTCCCCGATAAAGACCTGGTAATGGTTACAATGGGAAATGTGTACCTGGCCATGGGAAAAAAGGAAGAGGCCATTAGCTTTTATAGAAAAGCATTGCAGATAACTCCTGTGTATGAGGAAGCGAAGAACAGGTTAAAAGAATTGGAAGGGAAGTAATAGAAGGTGATCATTGCTTCTACTTCATACTCTTGGCCTTCACTCTCACCAATTCAACTCCCTTTCCCTCGTTCAATTGCTTTTTCGCCTTCACTTCTTCTGCCTTAAGGTTCTCCAGCCATTCTTTGTCATCAGAATGGTAACTGCCAACATCTGTGATTTTTATTCCCATGCTGGGGAAGCGCTCGTCGAGTACATTATTTTCTCCAAAAAATATACCAGTGACCAGCATCCATTCCCTCGTCTTCTTAGAAAGGGGAAAATCTATTTCAAATTCAGGACGTGGTCCTTTGCGGTTGACCCAATCCGTTGCCTGTCTTGTGATAGTTGGCTGATCGGATCCGTCTTTCCACTGAAGCAGCATCATTTCGTAATAATAGGTTTTGCATTTCCATAATTTCCTGTTGTAGGGATGGATATCTATTTCCAGGGTGATCCTGAGATCCTTCTCTAATTCGGTGATGTTCAATTTCGGCTTCTGGAACCGGTCAAACGGATATTCACGACTGATCTCCAGCCCTTTCAGACTATACAATAAACCAATCCTGCTGTCGGATTTAGCCAGGCGAAGACGACTCAATGTTTTCTGGTAGAGGTCCGAACTTGGAAATGGTTCATAAGCACTATGCATAAGTATCTTAAAAGAAGATGCAAATACATTCAGGCTTGATGTTCTTGTATATTGTTTTTGAAGGGCTACTTCTTTTTTCTTCGAACCGGCCTTTACATTTTTGCGTATAAAAGGGTCCTGCTTTCGGCGTTCAACAATGCTGTGATCGCCAAATTTTCCCCTGACATTTATAATGTCTTTTTTTATTTTACCCAAAGCAGCAGTTTTTGAGTTTTTTACGTCTAATTATTAAATGTAGAAAAGTTCAGCGTTAAAAGGAAAACTCTGCAGGGGATTCTTAAAAAACCCACCTGACGCTGACAAGACATCCACCTGACGTTCACAAGACATTGACGAGACATTCACCTGACATTTACGAGACATTGACCTGACATCTACGAGACCCTACCTTTATGGTATCAGGTATGTAAGGGCATTGCAGGATATTAATGGGGTTCAAAGGTTTAGAAAGACTTATAAACGGATAATTTTCGCCAAAACAAAAGATCTTTCAATTCAGCATTGATTCTTCCTGACTTGTAATTTTCACCAGCGCATACCTTTTTATTACTGATATGGTCATTTCGTCTAACAGATCAACAACGTTGCGGTAGCTCGAGGATCTCGAAGGTTTGATGATAATAAACAGGTCATCAGTCAGCGTTCTCAGCTTTTTATCAACAATAATATTCCGGATGCCCTTTACGGTGGTTGAATTCAGTTCACCTGCTGGTAGATCTCCTTCGTAATAATAGACCTTTCCATTTTCTGCGGGTAAAATTGTTAATGCGCCACTTTTTTTTGTTGGGGTGGGGACGCCTTTATCGTCGGGCATATTCAGGACCATGGCCTTCGGATCGGTCATGGTGCTTGTGAAAATAAAAAAGGTGATCAGCAAAAAACCAAGATCGACCATTGGTGTCATATCAATTCGGATATTCAATTTCTTTGCCTTCCCAAATCCGGAACCCTTTTTACGGGAAGAAACAGGTGTTAGTATATCTGTCATTACTTTTGGTTTGAATTGAGATGACCGACGGGGAAATTTCCATAATGAAGAGCCAAAGGGAGTTTCAAATTCCCAAATGGTGGCTAGAGTGGAAATAAAAGAAAATACCACATGCGGTATGGTTATTGGCTCAATAGCGTTATATCAACACAATAACATGAATCATCAAAAGCAATTTGGGGTATGGATGGATAACCACCAGGCCACTATAGTAGGTAGCGACAATGCAGAAGAACCTCTTTTCAAGGTAGTAGGACATGTAAAGGGGGATATTAATACCCCGAAACCCAGCGAAAAGAGTTCTCATAATACTGAAAAGAACCAGCATACAAAATTCTTTAAAGAAATTGCCTCGCATTTGACAAATGCCACCCATGTACACCTAACGGGTACCGGTGTTGCGCAGGAACAATTCATCCATTACCTGGCCGCTACTCCACAATTTAAGAACAGTAAAACCTCAGAATCTACTTCTAATAAAATGAGTGACGAAAAACTCATAGCATTTATGATGGAAAAATTTTGATTTTTAAATGTTAGCACTGCTGGGATACTAAATACCTTTTTTCTATTTAGGGCAATTGTTGTTAATTTCAAATAAACTAACAATAGCTGCCTTGAAAAGAATCACTATTTTATTATTAGCACTCGCACTACAACTCCCTGCGATTGTAAACGCACAGACGATCTCGGCAAGAAAAAATGTGGATTATACTTCAAAGCGCAGGGATCTCTGGATTAAAGACAGTTTGAGCTCATTCAATGCAACTATCAAATTATCCCCAAAAGAAGAAAAGGTCAACAGGAAGCTGGTAAGGTTAAGAGATCAACTATTGTCCTATTATGACTCCATTAATTTCTTTCCTCCTTCACATTCATTTTACAAGTCGAAGGAGCAAACCTGCAATACAATTCTTTTCAAATTAATAAAGCAAATGCCGAAAGGTGGTATCCTCCACCTCCATCCTTCAGCAGGAGTTAGTTACCGCTGGGTGGTTCAACAAGCGATCCAGGAACCCAATTGCTATGTTTACTGGCAGAACGATAACAAACAATTCGTGAAAGGACAGTTGCATTTTTATAAGGAAGGGGAAGCGCCTCCGGGTTTCTATCCCACACAGTTGCTCCATGATTCCATAGTCGGATTCACCGACCAGCTATACCAGCTGCTGACCTTTGATGAAAGCATAAAAAAGGATTCAGTTGATATTTGGGGAGAGTTTGAAAAACGGTTTGACCGCATCGGGGGTTTCGTTACCTACAAACCTGTTTATGAGAAATTCCTGGTCTCTCTTTTTGATACACTTATCGCGGATGGTAACCAGCACGTTGAGCTTCGCGAACACTTAAGCAGCCCGCAATATGACCTGCAGCACCCACAGGGAATAATCGAACCCGATTCAATTATTGATCATTTCCGGCGTGCCATTGAAACCGTGCGGACCAGGGAACCCGCATTTACAGCCACCTTGATCTATACCAATATCCGGTTTCAACCAGTGAATGTGATAAAGAATGACCTTATACAAGCTTATGCGATCCGAAAAAAATATCCCCTGCTTGTAAGAGGGTATGACCTGGTGGCTCATGAAGACGGGGGGTATCCAACCGACTTTTATCGCCAGGTTTGGTTGATGCGCGATTCTCTTTCGAAGGTTTATAAGATCGATATGCCACTGTATTTCCATGATGGCGAGAGCGGCTGGCAGCATAACCAAAATCTTTATGATGCCGTATTGTTAGGATCACCAAGGATAGGTCATGGCTTCAATCTTTCTTTTTTCCCATCTGTTGAAGAAGAGGTAAAAAAACAAAACATCTGTATAGAGGTTTGTCCCTTGAGTAACCAGATCCTTGGTTATATCGATGATCTTCGTATGCATCCTGCTCATAGCTGGATCAAACATGGTATTGCCATTTCCATCAGTCCGGATGACATGGGTTTATTTGGATATACGGGAGTAACACCCGACCTCTGGTCGGTCTTTCTTGCCTGGGAACTTGACTTGCGTGACCTGAAAAAACTTTTTATCAACTCTATTCTTTACAGCAGTCTGGACAAAAAGGAAAAAGATAAAGCTTTTGCTGCATGGCAAAAGAAGTGGTGTGATTTTATTGAAATTATGAAGTAAATGGAAAAAAACAGGAACATTTGTAGGCTCGGGCTCTAAGTTTTCCTACTTTAAATTGCCAGGAATAACTAAAATCAATACTGAAATGACACCCCGCACTCTCTTCAATATCATTTTGAAAGTTATTGGTATTCTATTCTTTCAGCATATAGTCGCATTGTTGCCTCAAATTGCGAGTATAATAATTGCCCTAAAGTATAATGAAGTAGATGAAGCGATCTGGACCTTATCCTTTTCATTATTATGCGTCGGGGTATATTGGTTGATCGCCTATTACCTGATCTTTAAAACTGAATTAGTAATCGATAAATTTTCTCTTGATAAGGGATTTACTCCTGAACCCATTCCTCTTAATATACACCGTTCTACAATTCTTAGTATTTCCATTATTATTATCGGTGCATTGATACTAACAGATGAAATACCGAATTTGATCCGGCAGATATATGCCTATTTCCAGGAAAGAAGATTAACACAAGGCTATACCACACCTAAGCCTGACTTCATTATTATGACAGGTGTTAAAATAATAATAGGCTTAATTTTAATTGGTAATCAAAAACAGTTAGTAAATTATATTGAATTTAAGAGGAAAGGGTGATCCAATTGGAAGCCTTTTAAATCACCAGGAAGTTTTATAAATTAGATATCAAACCGCCTGTTATTAGGTAGCGACATTTGAACAAAAACATTAGTTATGTTAAGATCGTTTTTATTATTGTCGTTTATCCTTTGCCTCGTTAGTAGATCAACTCAGGCTCAAAATACCGTAGTTAGAATTGACACATTATTGGTCGGTACCTGGAAAGGCAGTTCCATATGCCAGGTAAAGAATTCTCCCTGCCATGACGAGTCGGTTGTTTATCATATTTCCAAAAAACTGGGACTCGATAGTTTCTCCGTCAACGCAAGTAAGATCGTCAATGGCGCGGAAGATGAAATGGGCATTTTGCCTTTTTTTTATAATGAAAAAACAAAACAGTTCAGTTCCACAGCTTATGGTACCTGGACTTTTAATTTAGAAGGGAATAAGCTGGAAGGAACACTGTATGTCCGTGGCGAATTGTACCGAAAGATCAAATTGTTTAAGATCTACTAAGGCAGGGAAATTTGCCTGCCTCTTAAACCTCACAAATAACCTTTTAGACCAACACTATGAGACCATTTGTTATCTTCTTTCTCGTTTTCTTTTCGTGCTATTGCCTTTCATCCTGCCACACAGACAACTCAAAAGTGTCGGCGGTGACTAAAACGGACGATAGTTCTGCCCTTGACAAGCAGTGGGCAAGAACATTCATTGACAGTGTAAACAATAAGTTTTCGCAAGAAGTTGCATCAGGCGATTCAGTTGGACTGGCCTCAAATTATTGGCCTGATGCCGAATTGTTACTTGATAATAGTGATGTAGTAAAGGGAAAGGATATACAGGCATCATGGAGTGCCTTTATTCAAATGGGTGTTAAACAAATGAATTTCACTACTACAGATATAGCAGGCACATCCTCTTTTATTATTGAAACGGGCAATTACGAAATAAAGGGCGGGCAAAACAAACTGCTGGATAGAGGTAAATATGTTGTGGTATGGGAAAAGCGAATGGGAGAGTGGAAATTGTATCGCGATATTGGCAATACCAGTCTGCCATCTGCAAAATAGAAAATGGCCTATTATTTAAGAAGGATGCAGCTTGTTAAAACCATTTTTGTTCATCATAATTAATTGAGCATGGCGAGTAAAAAAGCATTAAATGCTACGCGGAGTAAAGAATTGGTCAACACATTAAAGGCCCGATTTGAAAAAAATGGAAAACGCCATAAAGGAATTGATTGGGAAAAAGTTCAGGCAAGGCTGGAAAAGGCTCCGGATAAACTTTGGTCACTTTATGAAATGGAGAAAACCGGTGGCGAGCCGGATGTGGTAGGACAGGATAAAAAGACGGGGGAATATATTTTTATTGATTGTTCAGCCGAAAGTCCAAAGGACCGCAGGAGTCTTTGTTATGACAAGGAAGCACTAGACGCAAGAAAAGAATTCAAGCCTGTAAACAGTGCAGTAGAAATGGCATCTTCAATGGGAATAGAATTGCTGACAGAAGAAGAATACCATTCGCTGCAGGAATTGGGGAAATTTGATCTAAAAACATCCAGTTGGTTAAAAACACCCACAGAGATCCGGAAATTAGGCGGTTCCATTTTCGGCGACCGTCGCTACGATCATGTTTTTGTTTACCATAACGGGGCAGAATCTTATTATGCGGCAAGGGGCTTTCGGGGATCCATAAGGGTTTAGGAATAACCCCGAATCTAATAAAATAAAAAAACACCGAACGTGAATGACCTTTACATTGGCATTATTACATCAGTTGTCGTTATTGGAATAATAGAGGCACTGGGCTTTTTAGAAAAGCGGTTTATAGCTTCGCTGACTTTAGTCGGAATAGCATTTATTTATATTGGTTTTTCCTGGCACGATATACCTTCCTTAGTGTATTCCATCATGGCTGTGGCAGTCTTTACCTCATTTGCTTATTTCGGCTATAAAAAAAGTTTCATACTGATCGTTATTGGTCTGGCACTGCATGGTGTATGGGACCTTTGCTTTCCCCTGTTTAGTTCGGCAGCTCCTCGTGGCTATCCAATATTTTGCCTTACAGCCGATGTAATTTTA
>Ga0157370_10005350_pt1 | contig 14411 bp, 10 predicted proteins | sample C35metaG_FD_113463 | JGI IMG/M metagenome (GOLD analysis project Ga0157370, IMG submission 113463) | Corn rhizosphere microbial communities from Kellogg Biological Station, Michigan, USA - C3-5 metaG | ecosystem: Host-associated > Plants > Roots > Rhizosphere > Soil | place: USA: Michigan...
CTGAGGGTGAACACCAGCAATTGTTGTAACTCGGGCGCCGCGAGCCACAAACTGGCCCAACTGCCCGCCTCTAACAACAAGGCTCCGCTAAACAGCCACTTGCTGATCATTCAGGCCACACTCGTTGAACAGGAAATTACGCAGCCCGTTGCGTTCGCAGCCAGGCTCCAGGTTGAACGGCAGCACGCGTACGCCAAGGCTTTCCAGGCTACTTTCGACGCCAAAGTGCTCGTGCAGCATCAGGTTGATCCGAGCCAGATAGCCTTCAGTACCTTGCGGGCTGGTCAACGGCAGCAGCACCAGCAGCAATTGATGATCGAGGTTGTTACGCAGCGACAAATGCAGATCGAGGCCGCGCTGACTACGTTCAAGCAGACGCGTCAGCTCATCGTTGTGACGAGTGATTTCGAAGGCAAACAGCCCGGCCGCCAGTTGATGCTGCTCGACATCCACCAGCGATCGCTTGAGTTGCAACGTGAACTGCTGCGCGTCGGCGTCGGCCAGTTGCAAGACTTGCGGGTCGCGGCGCAACAGGTCGGCGATGTGCCCGGCGAGCAACGCCAGCAGGCTCAGGGTGCGATCCTGGAAGGCGAAGAACGGCATCTGCCGCACGGCCAGAATCGCCAGCAGTCGACCTTCGGCATCGATCAGCGGAATGCACGCCTGTAGCGACGAGAATTGCGCCGAGCTGCCGGCATCGATCAGTTCCTGACGCACGCTGACCAGCTCACCGCGCTCCAGGCACAGCTTGACCAGACCGTCCTCGGTGCCCAACGGCCCCATGACGCCGATGGTCGCCAAGGCTTCGGGCAACACATTTTCTTCACGCTCGTCGACGCGGTACAAACCGGCCACGCGCAATGCACCGTACTGGCCGAGCATGGTCACGATCGGATCGGCCAGCGCGAGCAGCGCATCGCCTTCGTTCGGCATCACCCGCAGCTTGTCGCGCAAGCCCAGCAGGGAACTGCGCAAACTCTGATCGCTGCCGGCCACGCGCTGTTCCAGCAGGTCGTGAGAGACCCGCAGAATCTGGTGTGCCCGGGTGAATTCATCGAGGCGATACTGACGGTAATCGTTGGCCATCTGCAGGCGCTGCAAACGTCGCTCCCACAGATCACGCACCTCGCCCACCAGCATGCCGCTGACCAGCACACCGACGATGAACGACGGATCCAGCTCTGTGTAGCCGTCATGCCCGACGTAGCGCAGGGCGAACAGCGCCATCACCAACAGACTGGCGCTGACCAGCCCGCGCACAAAACCGTAACGCACACCCAGCAGCAACGGCGCCAGCACCGGCCAGGGGAAACCGCTGTGCATTTGCAACGGGTCTTGCGGGGTCAGCCACAAGCCCAGGCCGATGGCCGCACCGGTCACCAACAGCGTTTCCAGCCAAGACACCGGGCCGCTGGCACGCGGCGCGAGGCTGTAATCCATATGGGGAGAATTCATTGCATTCACTCGAACTTGAGGGCGCCAACAAGTGTGTCGAGCACCGTTTGCGCGGTGCCGGCCAGGCTTTCACGGGACCAACCGGCGCGGGCGCCGCTTTTGCTCCAAAGCACACGACCGCTGCTGGCTTCGAGCACGCGCAGGCTGATGCCCACCGCTGGCTCGCCGTCCAGACCGTTCTTGTACTGCCACTCTTCAACGCTGCCGGACAGGACGTAATCGAGCTTCTGATCGCGTGCCCAATCGAGCGCGCCGGCCAGGCGTTCGGTGTCATCCATCAAGGCTTGTTCGCCTTGGGTGCTGACCGGGTAAACCCGGGGTTGCAGACCGTGGCTGCTGAGCACGCTGAGCAGAATTTGCTCACTGCGCTCGCCGGCCTGCGGGGTCTGCGAATAGTTGACCATCGGCACCACGCCCCACTTCGCGTTACGCGGCAGATTGGGGCTGGTGTCGCCGGTGAAACTGGCGCAACCGGCGACGAACAGGACGGCCAGAGCCAGGCTCAGATTACGAATTGCTTGCATCGGTATTACTCCTGTAAACAGTTGATGATCAGCGTCCGAAACGCACGCCGTAGCTCACACCCAGTGTTCCGCCCGCCTGACCATCCCCGCCCTGTGGCGCAGATTGGTAACCGAAGGTCAGGGCCAATTCGTCATTGCCCAGCACTTCGACGCCGATCCCGGTGTTGATGCCGTAGTTGAAGGTTTGATCGAACCATTGCCAGCCCGCCGTCACGTCCACCAGCCAGGTGTATTGCGGGCGAGTGCGCACCAATGCGCCCGGCAAACCGCGACGCCAGGAGCTGCCGACATACAGTTGGCCGTAGCGGCTTTGCAGCAGATCGCTGGCCGTGACGACTGAGGGATCATCCGAGTTATCAACGTTTTTCACCGGGCCGCCGTTGGCGCTGGACAAGTCATTGAGCGTGCGGTCATCCACGTTGTTGTGCTGGTAATCGACGCCGCTGCGCAGGGTCCAGTTAGGTCCGGCGAATTCCAGCGTGTGGTTGTATTCCATCTTCAGTGCCTGGCCGTTGCCCAGGGAATCGCCTTCACGGGTGGAGAACGATTTCTGTGCCACTTCCCAACTGAGCTGGTCTCGCGCCGACAACCCGTGACGACCGCCGAGCCATACGCTGTCGTGCTGACCGAAAGCGCGCATCAAACCGCTGTCTTCGCTTTTGCGATGCCAGTCCAGGCCGCTCTCGATTTGATCACTGGCGCCCAACTGCCAGGTCCGGGACAGGCCCAGGCCATTGCGGTCGTCGTCCTTGCGCTGGCTGGTGTCGGCGAACAGTTTGTAGCTGCCGTCCTCGACGAAACGCTGCAAGGTCAGGCCGGCGTTGTTCTCTTCGCCCATGCGCGATTCAATCAACTGATCGCTGTTGTACGTGCCCTGCTCCAGCTCAACGTTGGCGTACCACTGATCGCCAATGTTGTGCCCGACCTGCAAGCGCGGGCCGTTGATTTCCAGGCCGCCGAAATCCTGTTGATGCCAGGACAGCAGCGCGCCTTGCGGAGTGAGCTCCTGGAGTTCCACCGCCTGGCGACGCAGTTGCTCGCGCACGGCGGCCGGTTGATCGTCACCCAATGCGGACTGGCTGAGGTCCAGGGCCTCGCCGAAACGGCCGAGACGACTGAGGGCCTGCGCGCGTTGCGCCGGGTTCAGGTCGTTGCTGGCCAACAGCGTTTCGACGTGCTGCTTGTTGCGGCTGCGCAAGGCCTGCTGAATCTGCTCATAACGCTCGACCTTCAAGCCCTGGCTGCGCGCCCAATCCAGCCATTGGTCTTTCTGCGATTCCTGGTTGGTCGCGTCGAGACGCGCCAGCAACCGTTCGAACCACAATTGCAGCATCGCCGGCGAGCCGTCTTTCCACTGCGACACTTCCTGCGACGCCTTGCCAGGCGAATAACTGCTGGCCATCAGGCGCAACCAGACCGCGTAACGCTGGGACGACGGCTTGATTTCTTCACCCTCGGGGCTGCGCAGTAACTTCAGACGCAAGCGTTGAGCTGCGTCCGTATAACCGGCGCTTTCCAGCGCGTCTGCATAAGCTGCGCGTACCAGCCAATCCTGCGGGCTGGTCTTGAGGTACAGGCGATACCAGGCCAGGGCCTCGCTTTCACGACCGAGCAACTGGCTGGCACTGGCGAACGGCAACCACAGAATCCGGTCTTCCCGCGCCTGCTTGCGCCACTCGGTCAGCAGCGGTTTCAGAGCCGTTGTGTTGCCCTGATCGATGTAGAGCCACATCAGGCGCTCGCGGAACTGGTTGTCATCCGGGTAACGCGACAAGCCCAACAAGTACAAGCGCTGCGCTTCTTCGGGCTGCCCTTGCTGCACCGCCAAGGCGCCCCGAATCGACAGCACCTGAGCCTGCTCGTAGGCGTCCGGGTTTTGCTCGGCGCTCTTGAGCAACGCGGCCACTTGCGGCCAGTCCTGCAAATCCTGGGCTTGCTGCAAGGCTTCGACCAGACGCTGCGGGTCTTGCAGACGATTCCAACTGCCGACCATCATGGTCAGCGCACGCTGGGGATTGCTGGTGCGGTACATCGTGATCAGCTGACTTTCGTCGCCACTGTTGAGCGAGCCTCGCAGCGTGAGCAGTTTTTCCAGCGACGTCTGCAACTCGTTGTCGAGTTCCAGATCCCAGGCCAGCGCCGAGCGCAGGCGCCAATATTCCTCATCGGCGATCTTGCGGTTATCGACCTGCATCACGCCCCACGCCGACTGATTGTCGAACAGCTTCAGGTAGGTGTTGGCCCAATCGACACGCTCGGCAGTGGTCAGTGCAAAACGTTTGGAGTAAGTCTGGTAGACCTCGGTCTTATGCGCGTATTGCCCGGTGTTCTCCAGGTTTTGCACCAGCCGCGTCCAGGCCAGACGATGCGCCGGGTACTTTTTCAGGTAAGCGCGCAACCACGCTTCGGCTTGCGTCGGTGTGCCGCGCGATTCGTGACCGTAGATCAACGCATCGAGTTCGACGTCGGTCAGCGCACGCTGCTCCATGATCTGGGCAAGCAACGGGATGGCTTGATCAAAGTCAAACTGCTGACTCGCCAGACGCCAGGCGTGCTCGCGTGTTTGCGGGTCTTCGTGCAATGCCAGCACGCGAATCCAGTAGGCCAGCGCCGCCTGACCATCACCACGCCATTCACCCAGGTGCGCCATTTGTTCCAGCAAGGCCGGCTCATCCGGGTGTTCGGCCACGAGCTGTTGACCGCTCTCCCAGGCACCGGCCAGGTCGCCGAGGGCCAGGCGCATGCCAAATTCTTTCCGGAGAATTTGCGGGTTGTCCGGCTGCAAAACACGCCATTGATCAAGGAAGCGCTGCGCCAGATCAAAGCGCTGACTGCCGACGGCGACATCGACGCCCTGCTCCAGCCACGGTGCGTCGGTTTGCGGATCCTTGAGCTGATCCAGTTCATCGGCGAGCACACGCGACGCCTGGTCACCACGACCAGCGGCCAACAGGCTGTTGAACGCCAGTTGTGCATATTCACGACGCTCTGAGGCTTGCTGGCTGTCCTGTTTGAGCAGCAGATAAATGTCGGCTGCGCGCCCTGGCTGCTCACCACCCAGGTACCACTGCGCGGCGGACTTGAGCGCCTCGATGCGCTGCGCCGGATCACGATCGGCGATTTCTTCGTAGACGCTGGCGGCGAAGGCCGGCGCCTGCAACGTCAGGGCAAGCTTGGCCAGGTTCTGCAATTGCGGCAGCGGCAGCATCCGGTGATCGAAGCTTTGCAAGCGCTCGATCAAGGTTTTCTGCGCAACCGGATCCTGCGCCTTCGCCGCTTCCAGTGCGTCCAGTTCAAGCCGGTAATACGCCTGCAACTCCGGCATCGGTGTCGGCCAGTTTTCGAGGTGCTGGCGTGCCTTGGTGTAGTCGCCGAGACGGATCAACAGGTCGACCAATTGCAGTCGCAAGTGATCGTCGTCCGGGTGAGCCGACAACAGCAGTTCGGCGTAATTGGCCGACACCGCGTCCGGCTCGCGACCGTCGGGCTGGAACACTTCTTCGCGCTGGAACGTCAGCCAAAGGATGCCACCCACCGCCACTGCCACCACCGCCAATGTCCACGGATTGAGCAGGCGGCTGCTTTTAGTTGCTGAGGAGTTAGTTGCAGAAGAGCTGACCATGACTCACCTGCTTCATTGGTAATTGAAAAGTCCACAGGCCGGCAGATGCCTTGCCTGCAAAACGTTGTCCATCCACTTCAACCCGGCAGGTGCCCGCCGAGCGTACGGAGAAGGTCAGGTCGACCTGCCCCGCAAACGAAAAGTCCACCTGGTGCTCATCCACATAGCGCCAGTCCACCAACGGCAGATTGGCCTCCTCCAGTGCCGGTCTGTCATCCCGATCAGGGCGCAACACCAGCAACGCATGGTCGCTGCTCAAGGCCACGTAACGGCCTTGCGGCAAGTCGCGAACACCGGCCACGCCTTGCGAACGCATCAGGTCCGGCCAGCCCATTTGCGGGTCCAGTCGCAGGGTGCGCAGTGCGTCCAGCCCACGAATCTGCCAGGCGCCCTCGGCGGTCCGCGCCAGACTGACCTGATACAAGCCGTGCAAACGATCCAGGTAATCGCTCATCCACAGCGACATCGGCTGCTGCGTCTTCATGTAGCCGTAGATGTCGTCCATGGCCTTGATCGAGGCCTGCTTGGTGCTCGAATAGAAGTGGTAATAGAGGTGCAGCCCACGCAAGCGCCGTGGGCTGTCGGTGAGCTCGAAGGTGTCGATCACATCGCGGAAACCGTAATACGGCCCCTTCCACAAATTGGTGTAGAGGTTCTCGTTGATGATCGGTGCGTAGTACTGCAAACCCCCTTCGGTCGGGCGCAGCAGCGGGTTCAAACCGGTCAGCGACGGGTTGGCCTTGGTCAGCATGGTCTCGGCGCCGTTGACGTTTTTCAGACCGGCGTCGTACGCCAGTTTGATCGTGGCGGCAGACGGCAATGCGTCGCCCGGCCAGAACACCATCTTCACCGGTTTTTCCGGGGTGGTGAGGTGCTGGTTGATGTAGTCGCGCGAGCCAAAAATCTCGCGGCGAAAATCGATTTTGTCGTAGCCCGGTATGGCCATTTTCAGGCCGTATTCAGGGTTGAAATTTTCACGCTTCTTGGCCAGTTCAGGTTGCAGAAAAAACGGGTGGCTGAAGGTGTGAGTGGCGACTTCGACTTTCGGGTCGGCGAACAAATCACGGGCAATCGGTTCCAGTTCGCGGGCGAGAAACGGGAACATACCGCGCGGTGAAATCTCACCTTCGATCACCGACACCGAGGTCAGAAACGGATTGGGCCGAATGAAATCGTCGAGCACCTGTTTGCCGGCATACGGCGTGCCGCGCACTTCAGCCCGGGACGGGAAACCATCGCCATCGATGTGCACGGTAGCGATGCGCCGACCGTTTTCGGTGGTGGTGTCCGGACGTGGTTGCACCGGCAGGCGCAAGCTGGCCTGAAGGAAAGCAAACGGATCGAGAATCCAGCGGCTGCGCTCGTTGTTGGTTTCGAGAATGTACGGCGCGAGGGCCAGACCACCCCACTCGCCCACCGCCACCGGCGCAAAGGTCTGGCCATCAGCAGCGGTCAACAGCAGCGCGGCTTTTGGACCTTTGGGTAACAGGGAGATCGCAGTCAGGTCACGGGATCGGGGCTGCACCGGTGCTTCGAACGCTCCAATCAGCGCCTTGTCCTGATAGGTGATGCTCAACGCTTGCGTGCCGATCGGCGCCGCACGATTCAAGCCCAGACGCTTGAGCAGCAGCGGGTCTTGAATCGGCAGGCCGGAAAAAAACACCACCGGCACTTGCTCGTCCAGACGCTTGCCGATCCAGCTGTTGAATGCCGGGGCATCCTGCGGCGGGCCGCTGGTCATCCAGGTAATGACGCCAGCGTACAAACCGCTGAAGCGATATTCCGGCAAGGTGTTGTCGACCGGCAGGTAATCCACGCGATAACCAAGGTATTCGAGCAAGCCACCGAGCAAAGTGTGCCCGGCGTTGCGAATCAGGTCGCCTTCACGCGGGTCGTACAGCAGCGCGACCCGGCGCGGCTGGACTTCGATGTTGCTGACGCCCATCGAGTCCAGTTCAGGCGTGCCGATGTAGGGAATAAACCCCTCTTCGCGCAGACGCGCGGCCAGTTTGCGCGCTTCATCGCGACGCTCCGGCGGCAAGTAGTCGATCGCCACCAGCGGGATGCCTTTGGCACGCAAGGGCTGGATCTGGGTTTCCAGCCATGCTCGGTCGGCTTCAGGCACCGGGCGATAACGCTTGGCGGTCGCATCCCAACCAGCGTGAATCGATTCGACAGCCACAGCCGCTGCGACACCATCAAGCTCGGGCAGCACTTCAAAACCACGGTTGAAAAACAGCTTCAGTGTCGGCTGGCGCTGGTGCAATTCGCGCAGGAAACTGGCGAGCGCCAGACGCTGTGTTTCTCGGTCTGCCTCGGGCTGCAACTGGAAACTGTCGAGGGTGTCGAGGAACAACCCGGCATAGCCTTCGGCCTGCAACGCCTTGGCGCGACCGAACAAATGCTCACGCCAGGCCGGCGCGGCAAGGTTCATCACCTGACTGTCCCAAGCGCCGTTACGCACCGGGCTGATCGCGCCGGCGAGGTGGGCTTTTTCGATGTCGGCCTTGTTGCCGCTGAACTCGCCAATCGACAGATAGGCGAATGGCTGGCTGCCCAAGTCGCGCAGGGTTTTGACGTCGCCTTGGGTCATGTGCCCGGGCTCCACCACCGACCAGTCGAACTGTGCGAGCTCCGGGATCGGCGGCTGATCGGCGTACCAAAACGTCACACTAGAGGGTTGTGGCAAGGCCGCAGCCTGGGCGGCGGGGCCACTCACGATAAGCGCGATGGCAGCCAGCAGCCGTTTAGCGGCCGAGCGGACACGCGTCCTGCGAAAAACGATTTCCATAACGCACTCTTGAATTGACTGAATCGATACCGCGTCAACGTCGAGCCGAGTGACTCGGCCGAATTACAGACTGCGGATAAGCTGCGCTAAACCCTTGCCGATGGTGGTCGGTTCAGGGAGCGTGAAACGCTCGAGCAGGCGAGCGTTGTTGGCGCGCGAGTGGCGAATGTCGCCTTGTCGTGGCGCGTGATGAACCACCTTCAGTGGCGTGCCGACCACACTCCCCAACTCAGTGATCAGGTCGTTGAGACTGGTGGAGCGGCTGAGACCGACGTTGACCGCACCGGGGCTCGGTTCGCTCACTTCCAGGGCCTGGACGAGAATGCTCACCAGGTCCTTAACAAACACGAAATCGCGGGTCTGCCCACCGTCACCGAAAATCGCCACCGATTGCTCGGCCATGGCCAGTTTGGTGAAAATGCTGATCACGCCGGAGTACGGCGAAGACGGGTCTTGGCGTGGCCCGAAAATATTGAAGAAGCGAAAGATCATCGGCTCCAGGCCGTGCTCGCGACGATAGAAATCGAGGTAATACTCGCTGGCCAGTTTGTCGGCAGCGTAGGGTGTGAGCGGGGATTTTGGCGTGTCTTCGTGGATCGCCGTGCCTTCGCCGTTATTGCCGTAAATGGCCGCGCTGGAGGCAAACACCACACGCTTGATCCCGGCTCTCGACATGCTTTCGCAGACGTTGAGGGTGCTGACGAAATTGCTTTGATGCGTGCTGACCGGATCATCCACCGAGGCTTGCACTGAAGCCACTGCCGCCAGGTGCACCACGGCGCTGCAATCGCGCATGGCCTGCTCAACGACAGCGCCATCCGCCGCATCACCGATGACCAGGTTGAGATGGGCATTGTCCATTGGCAAATTATCGACTTTGCCGGTCGACAGATTATCCAGCACGCGAACTTTGTAGCCCTTGCCAAGCAACGCTTCGACAAGGTGCGAACCAATAAATCCCGCCCCGCCAGTCACCAGTATTCGCTCGACAAACATCACATTTCTCCCTGAACAGTAGAGCGGGTTCCGCCGACTTTATGGCGCAAGGCCACCAAAACGCGGCCGATAATGGGAGTTCAGGAGCGCACTGTCAATAGTTTGTCTAATCTGATCAGGCATGAAAAAACGCAGTCGAACACGTCATTAATTTGGCGGCATTTAATAGATTCAAGATGTCATGCTACTGCCAAGAAAGAACGACAGACTCGTCTGGAACGGGGCTCTGCGCCGGTTTCGAGGGGCACATAGGCGACGGCTAGCCCACCCCGACCGCATCACCGCTTATCGACGCAAGCCACTGGACGATGACGGCGTGATTGAGGCTGATCGCTGCGTATCAAGTACCAGAGTCGAACGGCTGATCGAGCCAGTGGCGAATCGATTTCAGCGCCGAATGGACTCCCTGATCTATCCTTTCGTCGTCGGTGTACTCAGGAAAATAAATATGAATTTTTGGCTGGGCGCCATTCTGTTGACCGTGATTTTCACGTCTGCACAGGCCGCCACTGAAGTTGCACCTCGGGTCGAGCAAGTGCCTTTCGACAAGGGGACCGATAGCGCCAGGTTCAATGAGTCCATCAAAGGCCGGCTCACCGCGCAGTACCGCACCACCGCCAAGGCCGGCCAGATACTGACCGTCGACCTCAAGACGTCCAACACATCTGTCTATTTCAATATCAGCGCCAAAGGCGCGGACGCTGCGCTGTTCAACGGCTCGATCATGGGCAACCACTTCATGGGCCCGTTGCCCGTGGATGGCGAATACACGGTTCAGGTGTACCTCATGCGCAACGCCGCACGGCGCAACGAAGTGGCGAATTACAGCCTGTCCATGAACCTCAGCCCCTCCTCGGACAGCGCCCAGCCGTTTGATCAAACACTTGAACTGCAAGGCATTCGATTTCAGGTGAAGGGCGAATGGGTCGACGGCAATCCGGTGGTGCGCATCTCGCCGCAAGGGCTGGAAATCGACAACTCGGCTATCAGCCGACCGCAGACCGGCAACATCGCCCGCGCTGAAGTCGCCGACCTTGACCAGGACGGCTCGCCGGAGATTTACGTCTTCGCCCGATCACCTGGTCGCGGCATGCCGGGGGAGTTGGTGGCGTACGCGGCTAACCGTAAGAAGTCGCTGAGTGAGATTTACCTTCCGCCGGTTAGTGAAAACGCGAAGTGGGCGGAGGGGTATCAAGGGGAGGATGAGTTTGCGGTGGTGGAGAATGCGCTGGTGCGGCGGTTTCCGGTTTATGAGAGTGCGGATGCTGGGGCGGGGAGGACGGGGAAGATGCGGCAGGTTCGGTATCGGTTGGAGGCTGGGGAGGCGGGGTGGGTTTTGAAAGGGGATGAGGGGGTGGAGTATTAAGAAATAATCTGGCATCCCTGAACTTCCATACCCCAGATACGAAAAAACCGACTTTCGTCGGCTTCCCCCCCGTTCTCCAGATGGTCATGCCACGCCGGAGATATGGGTTAGTTGTTGACGCAGACTTTAAGCAGCTCGACCACCATCGTCAATGCTCATCTGATGTTCACGGAGAGTTGTTGAGGTGCCGAGGTAGAGGACAAGCATTGAGGTAATCGCAGTCAACGGACACGCCTCGTAAGAAATATAGATTGGTGATGTAGCTAGATTTCTTGGGCGCTATCCCAAGCCGTATTTTTGAAAAAAAAGAGACCGATTTCCCTGATGCCAGTCAGTTAAGCAATTTCTGTGGTAACGCAATTTTTGTAGCAGCTGGCGAAGCCTGCGTCCGACTGCGCAGCAGTCGTGAAATCAGGTGACGCGGTGTTTCAGGAAAACCGAAAACGCAGGTATTACGACTGCTGCGCAGTCGGACGCAGGCTTCGCCAGCTGCTACGGATCGCGTTATTGCTTAACTGATCAGCATTGACCGATTTCCCAGCAAAAAAATATGTAGTCCACGCCCTAGGAAACTTCCCGCAACTCGTATCGACTTTCATGAACTGGCGGACACCACGTCCGGCAGATAACCTTGGTTCTTCGCTGTGAACCAGCGAACGGTTTTGACAGGCCGAAAAAGTGGAGATCCAGAAAATAAATGGAGTTCCTTTATGAAAAAAACTAACCCGAACCAACCTGAAGTTCCGACTCTTTCCGAGTCAGAACCCCTCGATTTATCAGACCTATCCAAAACCACCGAACGCACCATCAGCACCCGCCTCCGCAACCCAAAACGCCCCGACCCCATCAGCCACATCTTCACCCTCCTCCCCGACGTCGACACTCCCACCCTGCTGGCCCACGCCTGCGAAACCCTCGCTTCCCTCAACGTCATGACCACCGACCTCGCCTGTGAACTCGAAGGCTCACGTCGCAACGTGGCACTGGCCATTCAGCAACTGAGCGTACTGGCCGAGCTGCTGGTAAACCGCGCACTGGACAACCTCGACCCGCCCGACGGGTTGCCCGAGGTTGCATCCGCCAATCACTGAGTGGTCGTGTTTTTTTACACAATGGAGGGTTTGTCATGGATCGATACATGCCTGTCACCGGCATCGACTGCACCATCGCGTCGTTGCTGATCGACACCCAGGCACCGCTGGACGTGTTGCACGAAACTGCGGCTTACCGAATCCGCACCGCGACTCAATTGCTGGAGAGCATCGCCGTTGGCGAGGGTGTTCACAGTGAACTGGCGCGGGGGTTGGTGACGTCGCTGCGCGATGGCTGCGATTTGCTGGATGTCGTAGGCCGGCGATTGCAGGCGCAGGTTTCGACGATGTAACGGAATGGCTATTGAGTCTGCCTCATTAAAAAAAGCACCTGACGAAAACATCGCAGGTGCTTTTTTTCAGCAAAGTGTTTCTAGTCAACAGGCTCAGCACGCCCCCAGCCTTCTGAGGGCCCTCCCCACGCATTGGCCCGTGCACTCAATGAGCTGACTACAGTGAAAGGCCATTCGGTATTCGCGATTACCCAAACGACAGCATAAATGGCGCTGCCGCTTGTTGAATGGCAGTGACTACATGAGGCGCTCGCTCCCGATGCTGCGGGTAACGATCAAGCACCGCCTCCACCGCCGCCAGCAACTTCTGGACACGCTCCTTCGGCCGCTCGATTTCACACGTCTGTGCAAACTCCAGCACCCCTTGGCGGGAGGCAAATAATGACTTGTTACCTGCCAAATCCAGCGCCAAGACATCTTCCGGGATATAGGCCGTGGTGTTGACGATGTCATAAGCCGGCGCCAGATGCGCATCGCGCTGCGTAGGTTCGGAGTAGAGCAAGCCAAAGTTCTTCAGGTGAGCGTCACCGTTTCCGACGATGCAACTCAAGGCGACGCTATCGAACAGTTGATCAAGTGAAGACTGCAAATGTTTAGCCGGACAAAACAGCCGTACCGCCTTGGCAATTGCCGCGTAACTTTTGCTGTATTTCTGATCGGCCGAAAGCCCCATCAACGCTGCCATGTCCTCGAAGCCAATCGGATTTAACTGATCGTCCCTGTCAAAGCGCCGCATGACAAACAACTGCGCATTATCGGACAGGAAAAATTCCGGGACGGGAATGCCCGCTTCCCTGGCAATGGACATGCAAAGAAATTCATTGATCGCCAGCCCTGGAAACTCTTCCCGACCACTTTTGATTATCAAGTCAGATGTTTTCGAAGTGACTCGTGGCAAATCAGTTTCCTGCTGTTCAGGTACCAACACCTTGGGTTGAACACCGGAAATACCTGCACGCAGAATGTAGCGGTCAAGTAGGTCAGCGAAGATATCTTCAGCTCCGTCCCACGTCAGAATCTCATCGAGCTTTTCACCCGGAAACTGTTGTTCTGCCAGCAAGGTATCGACAGTTTCGGAGCGCACATGAACCCGTCCTATGGGAGAGCTGCTACCGGAAAGGGCGAGTAACAACATCGGATCGACATTGACGGTTTTAGCCAACCGATTACGTAATTGCTCCAGGACATAACCTTCCGGCAAGTTCATCTGAAAAATAGGGTGCAGTTCACGCCGACGGAACTCATCAGGTCTCACTGGCATCGACAAACTGATTGCCATGGGAGGCAATGCATCTTCGTCATAACGAAAGAGGAAATCCTGGCCGCTAGTGAGGATCCTGCCGCTACGACCCTCCGGTGTACTGACGTTCAGAGAGGTCATTTTCATTCGAACATATCCCCAAGTTCTTCCAGCGTCGGCATCGCCGCGGGAATGACCGATAGTTCACAATCCAGTGCGGCTAGAATTCGCGCAAAAGCGATCATTCCGACGGAAACGGTGCCCTTTTCTACCGCGATAACTTTGTATCGTGTCAGCCCGGCGAGTTCGGCAAGCTGGGCTTGCGTCAGTCCACGATTGATACGTTTTTCGCGTATTTGATCGCCAAGGCGAGTGATGATCAGAGAATAGTCCATGTGCAGCTACCGTAACATTTATAACTCAATGTACCGTATACACAACATTCAAGCTAACCCGAATTGCTGACTTATCAAATTCGGCCGCTAATCCGCCTCACTCCAACCCCCACCAATATCCCCAAAACAATCGCCCCCAACGGCACCGCCCCCACCCACGTCATCGTTGGAAACACCAACAAGATCTGCGAGTCATTCCCCCCCAGCATCATCGACGCCCCAATCCCCATCAGCACCCCCGCCAGCAAATGCTTCCCTGCGGCCATCACGTCAAACCGCTGGTAGCTGAAGGTTCGGCGATGCAGCGTGTAGCTGAGCATCCCCAGCAACAGCACGACGAACACGGCCACCCGCCGGCTGGTCAGGGAGCTGTCCCCCGAGTCCCAGAACAGTTGCGAAACGTTGTAGATGAATACGCTCGGGGTCCACAGCGGTTCGAAGGTGTAGAGGGCGCTGGTCAGGGCGCCCAGCAGCATGCTGGACAGGACCAGGTGTTTGTCACCGTGAACGCGGATCAGCAAAAGCAGCACCAGCAGGACGATGCCCAGGGTCAGCCAGTAGTGGCGGCTGGTGATGGTCGGCATTTGCAGGGCTTTGTGTTCGGCGAGCATGTTCAGGTGGTACCAGAGGACGATCCC
>Ga0157370_10005351_pt1 | contig 14410 bp, 13 predicted proteins | sample C35metaG_FD_113463 | JGI IMG/M metagenome (GOLD analysis project Ga0157370, IMG submission 113463) | Corn rhizosphere microbial communities from Kellogg Biological Station, Michigan, USA - C3-5 metaG | ecosystem: Host-associated > Plants > Roots > Rhizosphere > Soil | place: USA: Michigan...
CAGCGGGCCACGTTAGGCAGCGTGCTCGATGCGGTGAACGATCTGGCGCGCGATCGCGGCGCGACCATCGGGCTCGTGCTCGACGAATTCCAGGACATCGCCCGCTTCGGCGGCGAGGACGCCGAGTGGCATCTGCGCGGCATCATCCAGCGCCACGACCACGTGAGCTACGTGCTCGCCGGTTCCAAACCGCACCTAATCCGCCGCATGATCGAGCCGGGCCGCGCGTTCTACGACATGCTCGACGTGCTCTACTTCGGCCCGATCGACCCCGGCTACTTCGCCTCGTGGATCGAACAGCGGATGCGCGGCGCCGGCGTGACGTGTGAGGGCGTCGGCGCACGCATCATGGAGATCGCGGGGCCGCGCACCCGCGACATCACGCAGGTTGCACGCACCTGCTTCGATCGCACCGCCGCCGCCGGGAAAGCAGACGCGGGCGACGCCGACCTCGCGTTCGCCGACGGCGTGGCCGAGCGCGACGATGCGTTCGCCGATTTCTGGCAGCAGCTCACGCCACATCAGCAGAACGTGCTGCGCGCGCTCGCGGTCGCCGGCGAAGGACTCACGTCGGCCGAGACGAGCGGCCGCTTCGGGCTCGCGTCGAGCAGCGCAGTGTCGCAGGCGCTGGCCGCGCTGGTCGATGCCGGACGCCTCATCCGGGAGGAGCGCGGCGCGCGGTACGAATTCGACAGCCCGTTCTTGCGCGGGTGGGTGGTGTCGCGTGCGCTGCCCGACATCGGCATCACGCTGCCGGTGACGTTTCGCGTGCCGGCGGTCGCCGGCGCCGTAGCCGCCTTGCCAAGGCGGGTCACGGAGGCGAGCGTTTAGCCAACGCCGCCACCCAACGCGAGATGAGCGATCAGCCACGCAGGCCACGGGATGCCGCCGACCTGACCCGTCGACGCCTGGTCGCCGGCACGGCGGCGGCGATTGGACTGGCGATGCTCGACCGCGGCGTGCTCGGACAAGCCGCAGCGCCGCCCGTCCATTCGCGTCCGTTAGGCAGATCGGCCACCGCCGTCGGCGTGCGCGCGCCGAACGAACGGATCCAGCGGGTCGTCGGCGGCGCGCTGCACGAGATATCGATGACGCCGCTCCAGGATCTGCACGGCATCGTGACGCCGTCCGACCTCCACTATGAACGGCACCACGCGGGCGTGGCGGCCATCGACCCGCATCAGTACACGTTGTTGATCCACGGCATGGTCGATCGCCCCACCGTCTTCGACTTGGCCGCGCTCAAGCGGTTTCCGGCGGTCTCGCGATTTCATTTTCTCGAGTGCTCGGGCAACGGCGAATCTGCCTACCGGAACATGCGCCGGGATCAGTCGCCGCAGCTCGTGGACGGCCTCACCAGCACGAGCGAATGGACGGGCGTCTCCGTGGCGACGCTCTTGCGAGAGGTGGGCGTGCAGCCGCGCGCGACATGGTTCCTCGCCGAAGGCGGGGATGCCGGCCTCATGGCGCGGAGCATCCCGGTCGAGAAGGCCCGGGACGATGCGATGATCGCCTATGCGCAGAACGGTGAAGCGTTGCGGCCCGAACAAGGGTATCCGGCGCGCCTGCTGCTGCCCGGGTGGGAAGGAAACACCAACGTGAAGTGGATCCGGCGCCTCGAATTTGCGGACCGGCCGTTCATGACGCGCGACGAGACATCCAAATACACGGATCCGTTGCCTAACGGAACGGCGCGAATGTTCTCGTTCGTCATGGACGCCAAGTCGATCATCACGTTCCCTGCGTTTCCGGCGACGCTCACGGACCGCGGCTGGTGGGATGTCACCGGCCTGGCGTGGAGCGGTCGCGGGCGCATCACGCGCGTCGACGTGTCGACCAACGGCGGCCAGACCTGGTCGCCGGCGGTCCTCCAGCAGCCGGTGCTGCCCAAGTGTCACACGCGGTTCTCGTTTCCCTGGAAATGGGACGGACGGGAGGCCGTGCTGATGAGCCGCGCAACCGACGAGACGGGCTACGTCCAACCGACGCTGGCCCAGCTGCGCGCCGCGAGAGGGACTGGCACGCGCTACCACTTCAACAATATTCGCGCGTGGCACGTCGGCGGCGACGGCAGCGTGACGTTCAGAGTCGACGGATGACGAGAGCCGGGATCCTCAGAACGGCGCTCGTCGCCGTGGCCGCCGGCGCGCCGGCCCACGTTAGGCGAGCCGATCATCGCCCCGGCCCGCCGGCCCACTACGCACTCGGCCGCCCCGCGGCGACCGAAGAGATCCGGGCGATGGACGTCACGGTGATGCCGGACGGCATCGGACTGCCCGCCGGCAGCGGGACGGCGGTGCAGGGCGCAGCCATCTTTCGACAGCGATGCGCGCGGTGTCACGGACCGACGGGCGTCGAAGGCCCGTTCGACCGCCTGGTCGGCAGGGAACCCAGACAGGGCTTTCCGTTCGGCCGCGATGCATCGCTCGTTCGGACCATCGGGAATTACTGGCCGTACGCGACGACCGTGTACGACTACATCAACCGGGCCATGCCGTACGACGCGCCGGGATCGCTCAAGCCTAACGAAGTATACGCCCTGGCGGCGTTTCTGCTGTGGCGGAACGAGATCATCGCCGACACAGCCACGATCGATGCACGCACGCTTCCGCGTGTGCGCATGCCGGCCCGCGATCGGTTCGTGGTGGACAATCGTCGCGGCGGCCCGGAGATTCGTTAGTCAGGCATCCATACCGTGAACAGCTGAGATCATACCGTGCCTGTCATGCGACGCATCGGCATGTTGGCCACCTGCGCCGCGGACGGCGGCCAGGGCGACATCCATCCGATCACGAACGCCGCGCTGGCGTGGGCGGACGGACGCATCGCCTGGGTCGGGCGGGACGAGGACCTCCCAGCCGCGTACGCCGAGGAAACGCCGGCGAACCTCGGCATGTCGACGCCGGTGGTGATTCCCGGCCTGATCGACTGCCACACGCACCTCGCCTTCGGCGGGTGGCGCGCGAACGAATTCGTCGAGCGCATCAACGGTCGCACGTACCAGGAGATCGCCGCCGAGGGCGGCGGCATCGCCGCGACGGTCGCGCAAACGCACGCGATTTCCTCCGAGGCCCTGTTCGACAAATGTGCATCGTTTCTCGCCGAGATGTTCTCGTTAGGCGTAATGACCGTGGAGTGCAAGAGCGGCTACGGGCTGACGCCGGCGGAAGAACTGCGCATCCTGCGGGTCTACCGCGGCCTGGCGGCGGATGGGCCGCAGCGCATCGTGCCCACTCTGTTAGGCGCACACACGGTGCCGGCCGAGATGCACGACCGGCGCGATGCGTACGTCGATCTGGTGATCAACGAGATGATTCCGGCGGCGGCGCAGGAGCGCCTCGCGACGTGCTGCGATGTGTTCGTGGAGCGCGGCGCGTTCACGGTCGATGAAGCACGCCGCATTCTGCGCGCGGCGCAGGAGGCGGGGCTCGCGGCGAAGGTGCATGCGGACCAGTTGAGCGACGGCGGCGGCGCCGCCTTTGCCGCCGAGATGCACGCGATTTCGGCGGACCATCTCGAGCATGCATCGGATGCCGGCATCGCGGCCATGGCGCGCGCCGGCGTCGTCGCCGTCAGCCTTCCGTTAGCAGCGCTCTACCTCGGCCAAGCGCCAATGCCGGCGCGAAAGTTCATTGCGGCTGGAGTCCCCGTCGCGGTTGCGACCGACTTCAATCCTGGTTCGGCTCCGAGCTATCACCTGCCGCTCGCGCTCACCCTCGCGTGCACGATGCAGCGCATGACGCCGGCGGAGGCGCTCAAGGGCGCGACGATCTACGCCGCGCGTGCGGTGGGCCTCGAGGCCGAGATCGGGTCACTCGAGCCGGGGAAACGGGCCGACTTCCTGGTGCTCGACTCGCCGAGCATCGATCACTGGCTGTACAACTTTCGCCCGAACGCCTGCAAAGCAACCGTCTGTGCGGGGCATCTCGCCGGCGAACTGGCCTGAAGCCTAACGGGTGAGCGAATCGCTCAGCGGTCGAGCATCGGGATGTCGATGTCCTGTTTCCGCGCCGTCCGCACCGCGATGTCGTAGCCCGCGTCCGCGTGGCGAGCCACGCCGATGCCGGGATCGTTGGTCAACACGCGCTCGAGCCGCACGCGCATTTCCGGCGTTCCATCGGCGACGATCACCTGGCCGGCGTGCAGCGAATTGCCGATGCCCACGCCGCCGCCATGATGGAACGAGACCCATGATGCGCCGCTGGCCACGTTGAGCATCGCGTTCAGGATCGGCCAATCGGCGATCGCGTCGCTGCCGTCGCGCATCGCTTCGGTTTCGCGGAACGGCGATGCGACGCTGCCCGTGTCGAGATGGTCCCGGCCGATGACGATCGGCGCCGAGATCTCGCCGTTGGCCACGAGGTCGTTGAGGGCGACGCCAAAGCGCGCCCGCGCGCCCTGGCCTAACCAGCAGATGCGGGCCGGCAATCCCTGGAACTGCACCTTCTCGCGGGCGAGCGTGATCCACCGCACCAGATGCTCGTCGTCCGGGAACAGCTCGAGCACGAGCTCATCGGTGCGCGCGAGATCCTTGGGATCGCCGGACAGCGCGACCCAACGGAACGGTCCCTTGCCTTCGCAAAAGAGCGGTCGCACGTACGCGGGCACGAAGCCCGGGAAGGCAAACGCGTCAGCGAGGCCCGCGTCATGCGCCACCGTGCGCAGGTTGTTGCCGTAGTCGAACGTGATCGCGCCGCGGGCGCGCAGCGCGAGCATCGCGCGCACGTGCTCGACGATCGACGCCGTCGCCTGCCTAACGTACTGCGCCGCGTCCGTGCGCCGCAGCGCTGCCGCGGCCTCGAGGGACATGCCCGCGGGCACGTAGCCGTTGAGGGTATCGTGCGCGCTGGTCTGGTCCGTCAGCACATCGGGCACGACGCCGCGCCGCACGAGCTCCGGCACGACCTCGGCGGCGTTGCCGACCAGCCCCACCGACAGCGCCCTGCGCGCCGCCTTCGCCTCGGCAACCCACGCCAGCGCGTCGTCGAGACTCGCGGTCTGGCGATCGCAATAGCCGGTGGCGACGCGTTTCGCAATGCGCGCCGGATCGACCTCGATGCCTAAAAATGCCGCCCCGTGCATCGTCGCCGCCAACGGCTGCGCGCCGCCCATCCCGCCGAGTCCGGCCGTGAGCACCAGCCGGCCGGCGAGCGTACCGCCAAAGTGCTGCCGCGCCACTGCGCCGAACGTCTCGTACGTGCCCTGGAGAATGCCCTGCGAGCCGATGTAGATCCACGAGCCGGCCGTCATCTGCCCGTACATTGTTAGGCCCTGACGCTCGAGCTCGCGGAACACATCCCAGGTGGCCCAACGGCCGACGAGATTCGCGTTCGCGATGAGCACGCGCGGCGCACCGGGATGCGTCCGGAACACCCCCACCGGCTTGCCGCTCTGCACGAGCAGCGTCTCGTCGTTCTCGAGTCGGCGCAGGGTGGCGACGATCGCGTCGAACGACGCCCAGTCGCGCGCTGCTTTCCCCGTTCCTCCGTACACCACGAGGTCCTCGGGTCGCTCGGCCACGTCCGGGTCGAGGTTGTTCATGAGCATGCGGAGCGCGGCTTCCTGCTGCCAACCTTTGCAGGAGCGCGTCGTTCCGCGCGGCGCGCGGACGCGCTCGGTATCGAGCGATGTCACGGGTCACTCCACTTCAGTAGATCGGGGCCGCGTCAACCGGGCGGATGCGCGCGTCAGCCACTGCATTCTTACGGCGGCGACGGGGGACGAGGCAACCCCTCGCCCAGGCTAGGAGCGACCGAGCCAGCGACGGATGCGGGAGAAGCGGATGGCGGGCGGTCCATCTGTCGGCGCCTCGAGCGCCGCGAGGAACTCGGCGACGCCGGGGTAGCGAGCGGCGGGGGCGCGGGCGAGCGCGGTCGCGACGGCGCGGGCGACGGCGGGCGGCGCGTCGGGCCGCTTGTCGCCTAACGGCGACGCGTCGGCGAGAAAGCGTTGGGCGAGCGCGGACTCGGTGCGCGAGCCCGGGAACGGCGGCGCCCCGGCGAGCATCTCGTACAGCACGCAGGCGAGGCTGTATTCGTCGCTGCGCGCGTCGACCGGATCGCCGGAGGCCTGCTCGGGACTCATGTAGGCCGGCGTGCCGACGGCGTAGCCGTCATCCGTCAGGCGCCGGCCGGACGGGTGCGGCGCGCCGCGGGCGATGCCGAAGTCCGCGACCAGCGCGTGTCCGCCGGAGAGGAGAATGTTGGCCGGCTTCACGTCGCGGTGGATCACGCCGTGGGCGTGCGCGTACGCGAGGGCGTCGCCGGCCTCGCGCGCCAGCCGGAGCGCTTCGCCTAACGGAAGGATTCGGGCGGCGGCCAGCCGCTCGCGCAGCGACTCGCCGGCAATGTACGGCATCACGTAGTACAGCGAGCCGCCGGATTCGCCCGAATCGTGCAGCGGCAGGATGTGCGGATGCTGGAGACCGGCGACCACCGCGATCTCGCGCTGGAAGCGCGCCAATCCATGCGCATCCGCAGCGTCGGATCGCACGAACTTGATGGCGACATCGCGCTCGTGCTTGATGTCGCGCGCCAGAAGGACGGTGGCCATGGCGCCGCGGCCCAACTCGCTCAACACCCGATACCGGCCGCCAATGATCGCCCCCCGCTCTCGACTCGCGACGAGACCGGACGGGACCGCTTCGACCGACGGCGGCGTGCGGCCGCCGGGCGATGCTGAGCGTTTGACGGCCGGGATGCCGGCCGTACGGCCCGTCGGCGTCGATCGCAACGCGAGCATCGCCTGCGCCGTCCGCTGCCGCCGCTCGAGACGCTCACGCTCGCGGCCTGCCCATGCGTCGAAGGACGGCGCATCGGGAAGCGAAAATCCGCGCAAAAACGGACCAGCATACAGCGCGACGGCCGTCCTCGCGTCGCGTCCGTCGAGCGCCCTCTCAAATTCGCCGACGTCCGACCGGAGCACCGACGAGTCAAGGCGCAGCACGACGTCGGTGAACACGGCGGCGTCCCCAACCTCTCGCCGGATCGACTCCAGAACGGGCGGCAACGGGTCCGCGTCATGCGCAGCGTCGGCCCACAAGAGGTCGCGCGCGCGATCGCGGGCAACGCCATGCTCACCGGCAACGGCGAGCAACGCCAGCAACGCCAGCGCGCGCTGGTTGTCGCCGGATGCACCGTCGAAGCCGACGGCTCCGCGCAAGCACAAACCGCCAAGCGTCTGGATGGTGACCATGATGCAGGTCGTGGAGGCGTTTACACGATACGCGGAACTGGCCTTGGACGACAGACTCCCCACGGCCATGGCGCGGCGAGACGACTTCGGCGAACCGCTCTTTTGGGTATACTTCGGCCCGGCATGACTTCTCGAACGCCGATCACTCGCCGTCCCACCTTCCGCGTCCCGCTGGCGGTGCTGCTCGGCGCCACCGCGTGCTGGTTCGTTTTCAACTGGACGCAGCCGGCCGGCCCGGGCCTCGACCCGGACGCGGTCCAGTACGTGTCGGCCGCCAAGTCGTTCGCGGCGCACGGGACGTTCCAGGTTCCTGACGACAGCTGGGACACCCCGGACAGCGTCGACCCGCTGACGCATTTTCCGCCGGGACTATCGACGGTGCTGGCGGCGCCGGTGGCGTTAGGCGTCGATCCGCTGCAGGCAGCCCGTGTCGTGAACGGGGTCGCCGCGCTGGTGACGATCGGGATGGTGTTCCTGTTCGTCAGTTGGGCGGAAGGGCGTGCGGCCGGAACGGTGGCCGCCATCGCGGTCGCCGTGACGCCGGCCGTGTCCTACGTGTTCCTCGACGTGTTGAGCGAGCCGCTCTTTTTCGCGCTGATGCTCGCAACGCTGGCGTGCATGGTCTGGCGTCCGCGCTCCCCGCTGTGGGCCGGGCTCGGCGCCGCCGCGGCGGCGATGGTGCGCTACGCCGGCGTGTCGGTGATCGCCGCGGTGGGCGCGTGGTCGCTGCTGCTGCCCGGGACACTCCGCGAGCGTGTCCGACGCGCGGTGGCGGCGCTGGTTCCGGGCGCGATTGCGTTAGGCGCATGGATGATTCGCACGCGTCTGGAAACTAACGGCGGAGGTATTCGCGAGTTCAAGGTCTACGGCCAGATCGCTCCGACGCTGCACGAAGGCGTGCGCACGCTGGTCGGGTGGAGCGCACCGCTCGTCGGCGGACTGTGGCGCCTCGCTCCGGCGATCGTGGCCGCGTGCGCGCTCCTGGTCCTGGCGCGCGACGCCATGCGGAGATGGTCGGTGCGCGAGCGCCTGTCGGGCACGTGGTCGCGCGCGGCTGGGAGCGGGCCGCCGGGTCCGCGTGCGGCGTTCGCAGTCGCGGCGACGCTGGTGGTCGCGGCGTGCTACGTCGCGGTCGTCGTCATGGCGAGGCTCTTCGCCGATCCGGGCATTCCGTTAGACGAGCGGCTCCTGTCGCCGCTCATGCTGCTGGCGATCGTCGCCATCGTGATCACGCTGAGCAACGGTTGGCGCGTCTGGCGTCGGACGGCGCGCATCGTCGCGGCTGTTCTGCTCATGTGTTGGGCGGGCGCGTCGGCCTGGGCCACCGCGCAGGAGGGAGCCTACGCTGTCGACACGGGCAACGACTATGCGGACGAGAGTTGGTTCGGCTCTCCGCTCATCGCGTGGGTGCGCGACCACGCTGCTGGCCGTGCGTTGTACACGAACTACCCAACTGCACTCTACTTCCACGCGAATCGATGGGCTCGGCTCATGCCGAAAGCGCCGACGCCGGACACTGCCCGTGCGTTCGCGGACGTGGTCGCGCAGACGCACGGGCTTATTGTGGCGTTCAACCGCTCGAGCCGTTTCGCGGTATCGGCGACCGCGTTGATGCAGCTGGTGCCGCCGCCAATTCACGTCGTGGTGCGCACACACGACGGCGCGATTTACGAGCTGCCTCGGTGATCGCTCGCGCGATCAGCGGCCCAGGTCGCCGTCGATGCGCATGCCGATCTTGACGCCGCCGCGGTCACCCGGCGCCGTGAAGAAGTGCGCGTACTCTGCCTTGCCATGAATTCGCACCGCGTGCAATGCCGCGATGGCACCATAAATCAACGACACCTGATCTTTGGACAACTTCGACGTCTGGGCCATGTAGGCGACGTCACTCACCGTACCGTTGCGGCCGAGCGTGATGTAAAAAAGCACCGTGCCAATGCCGCCCGCGAGAACGCCCCGCTCGAAGGCGGACCCACCGCGGTGCGGAACGTCGAGAATCGTTTCGTCGAGCAGCGATTGCACCGTGAGGCCCGCGCTCGAGAAGATGAACTGCTTCGTCGGGTGGAGGCTTGCGTCGATGCCGGAATAGATCGTTGGGCGAAATTTGTTGAACCCGAACGTGGGGCGGCCGCCAACCGCGAGCGCCGCGATCACGTGACCAGTCTCGTGCGCGAGAATGCTGGACACGAATCCGATCGCGAATCGCGCGCGGAAGGCACGCCGCGCTTGCGAGCGCTCGCGATCTGCTCGGGCACGAGCCGAGTCGGCTGAGGTGCTATCGTTGGCCGTGGTATCTTCGCGAGGCGCCGAAGTGGTGCTTGCCGTCGGTCGCGGGCTCGATGTGTGCGTCGAGGAGGAGTCCTGCGCGTGCACGGTGGCCGCGGCGGCAAGCAAGGCCAGCGAGGCGAGCGCGAGCGAAACACGTCTCGCGGTTCCGGAGAGTCGGCTGTGCAGCGGCACGCGCCAAATGTACCAGTCGGCATGCAAGGCGCTACGCTGGCTCGCGTCGTCGCTAGCGAACGCGGCGTCTGAATTGTAAGCTCATTGCAACACGTCCCGCGCCGTCGGACCGGATTGAGATTCGCTTTGGAGGAGATGTGTACCGCGACATCATCATGCAGGCACTCGAAGACCGGCGTGTGCTCGATCTCTCGTATGCCGGTGGCGCTCCGTTCGCAGTCCAGCCGCACGCGATTCTTCGAAAGCCTGACGGCACCGAGGTTCTCGAGGCGTATCAAGTCAGCGGATTCGGGAACGACACGGCCGAGCATGGGTGGAAGACGCTGGATGTATCGCGCATCGAACTGGCAAGTCTGCGGGCCGAGCGATTCGAGCCGCGGCGCGATTTTCGCCCGGTGAGCGGCGGGTCGGGTCTGGTGACGGCGACTGTCTTGGGAGACCTGGCCGCCGAGATGTAGGTCGGATCGTGCCGGGGATGGAGCGCGGGGTGGCCGGCAGATGCCGGCCACCCCGCTTCGCATCTCGTTAGGCAGCGCTGCTCAGGCGTGCTTGAGCAGCGACACGCTGCCGTTGACCGTCGACAACGTCACGTGGCGTGAGCCGCCGGTTCCGATGGTGCCGTCGAACTTCTTGGCACTCGGCGGGTCGTTGCTGGTGGCGGTGAAGGCGTCGCTGATGTGCCCGGTGACAGTCTCGAAGCTCACGAACCCATTGAGCGCCGACGGCAGTACCGCCGTGACCGACCCGTTGACCGTCTTGAGCGAGATGTCGCCGGTTGCCGGCAAGGTGTCGAGAGCTGCGGTCACACTGCCGTTGACGGTGACCAGGTCCAGCGCGCCCTCGTGAGAGGCGACGTTGATTTCGCCGTTGACGACTCTGGCGTCGACGGTTCCGGAGGTGCCCGACGCTTGAACTGACCCGCTGATGTTGGCCAGCTCGAGGTTGACGCCCGGGGGCACGTCGATGACGAAATCCGTCTGCGCATCGGAGCTACTGTGGAAAGAGAAGAGGCCGTGATGTCTGCTGCTTCTCGAAGACTGATCGGCGCTGCAATCGTCGCCGCTATGGTAGAGCACGCAGATGGTGACGCCGTCCGGTCCGACGTTCTTCACGAAATGCACTTCATCGCCACCGTGCGTCCACTTCTTGGAGGCGTGCACTTCGACGTTGGCGTCCTTGCCGGCGACGACGTTGATGGTGCCATTCAAGTTGTGGACATGCAGCCACTGGCCGGCTGGAACAGAGCCCGTCCACTCGAAGGCGTTGGCTTGGTAGTGTGCGCGTCGCGCGACACATCCGCTGGCGACGAACGCAGCGATACCGACGGCGATCAGGAACCGACGCATGGCGACCTCGTGGGCGATCGTGAGTGTGACCTCGCGGGCGCCTAACACTGCGCCCCGCCCGGGTTCGCGCAAGCGGCCGGGGCGGGGCGTGAGCACCCGCAATCCACACTACGGGCGCGCGGTCAGCCGTGTTTCCTGAGCTCGATGCTGCCGTTGACCGTGTGGAATTCAATATGGCGGCCGCCGGATCCAATCGTTGCGTGCAGATGGTGTCGGGGGTTGATGGATCCGCTCAGGGTGAGGGGGAAGTCCGACGTGAGCGAACCGTTGACGGTCTGCATATCGATGTCCGCGTTGAGGCCGGCCGGCAGCTCGGCGGTGATCGATCCGTTGACCGTGCTGTAGTTGAGATCGCCGTCGCCGCTCAGCGCGTCCATGCGTACGGAGACGTCGCCGTTGACCGTGCTCGCATCGACGGGGCCGGTCGCGGTGGCTGCTTCAACCGTTCCATTTACGGTGTGTGCCTTGACCGGCGCCGTTGCGCCCGAGATGCTGACGTCACCGTTGACCGTGCCTGCGTTCATCTTCACGCCCTTGGGGAGCTTGACGGTGAAGTGAACCGAGACGTGATCGTTGTGGCTCCCATCGTGGTGGGAGTGATAGCCGTTGTCGTCACACGTGTCGTCGTCGTTCCAGAGTGCGCAGATGGTGACGTTGCTGCCGTCCTTCATGACCTGAAAGTGGACGCGCTGCGGCTCGGCGTCGCCGCGGTATTCTTTGGTAGCGTGCACCGAGGCCTCGTCACCCGAGGCGGCTTCGACGCGCACAGGACCATTCAGATTGCGGACGGTGAGCCAGCTGCCCGCGGGAATAGCGCCCGACCAGTCGAAGGTGTCGCCGTTCTGCGTTTGTGTGTTCTGCGCCAGCGCCGGCGCCGCGAGCGCAACGAGGGCTGCGAGAGCAAGCGTGCCGTGAGCAAGGGTTCGCATCGTCGTTAGTCCTCGTGGGAGTGGCCGGGTCGTTCGACCGTGATGTCGCCGCTGAACGTTTCGGCGGTGACTCGGGCGCCGCCGCCGTTGATCGAGAATTCCATGTGCTTGTGGCCGACTTCGGAGCCGGGTTGGAGCGTCATGGGGTAATCGCTCTGCAGGTCGCCGCTGAACGTGTTGACGTCGAAGGTGACGCCGGTCGATGGGACTGCGAGCTGGATGTCGCCGGAGTGCGAGTGAAACTCATAGCGACCCGCGCGATCGACCGTACCACCGAATCGCGTTTCACCGCTCACGGTTTGCGTGTGAACGAAGGATGACTTCGTGCCGCTGAGCACGATGTCGCCGCTGGTGCTCTGGGCGTCGATGTCGCCGGTGATGTCGTTGGCTTCGACATCGCCGCTCACGGTGCTGGCGCGGAGTCCTCGGCCGACGTTTCTGGCTTTCAATCCTCCAGACACCGACTCGATCGTCGCTCGGCCCGTTGCGTTGGAGACGGCGACGTCGCCGCTAACGGAGCGTGCTTCGACATCGCTGCCGCCATCGGTGGTGATGTCCGCGGAGACGCTGTGGGTGATGAGGCGCGCGCCGGCCGGGATGGTGACTTGGTACTCCGTGTCGCCCATGTTGCCGTGTTGCGAGCGGACAGAGAGGCTCACTCGACCGTTGGACGCATCGAATTGCAGCTGGCCCTCTTCGCTCGTGGCGTGGACGCGGACCTGGTCGCGGTTCCAACTGGTGACTTTGATCTCTCCCGAGATGAGCGAGAGCTCGACGACGCCGCCGGCGGAGAGTGCGACCGTCGTGTCGATGCGGGACGAGGCGTCGTCGTCGTCATCCCGGTGTTGTCGTTGCGCCGGCAGCAGCGCGGGCGTGGCCGTCATCACCGCGGCCAGGCACATGGCAGTATAGAATCGGGCACACATTGCGAGCCTCACGTGCGAGCAGGGAGTAGAGCGACAGTGCGGAGCAGGGCGATCTTCTGGTTGTATGCGTCGTTCAACTGGTTGTGCAGGAAGCGGCTGTTCGGATCGCGATCCAGGGCCGCGCGACTCTGGGCGATGGCCTGGTCGATGATCTGGAGGTTCTTTTCAATGACCGCGATGGTTGCGGTGTCGAGCTGCGAGCGCCGGTCGCGGACGATCGAGTCGAGCTGGGCGATCTCGCGGGCGTAGATTTCCTGAACCGGCACTGCGTTAGGCGCGGTGCCGGACGCGTTTCGCGCGCGCGGCGGAGGCGCCGGGATCAGGGGAAGCGAGTCGGCCCGCGCGAGCGGCGTGCTGCTGCCGGCCGTGCTGGCAACGGTGCTGCCGTTCGGCAACGCCGTGCGGGTGGCAAGGAGTGTGATGCCGGCCGTGGCTGCGATGAGCACGGCTGCCGCCGCGGCGAGCGGCGCCGGCGCCAGGTACCACGGCCTAACGAAGGGCCGGCCGGCGTTGGGGCGGCCGGCGTCGTGCAACGCGACCACCGGTGCATCGATGCGGTCCGCAATCCCCGGCCACAGGTCGCGCGACGGCTCGAGATCGGGGAGCGCCGTCGCCGCCGTCGTGATCGTGGTGAGGTCGGCGAGCAACGCGCGACACCGGCCGCAGCGAGAGGCGTGCGATTCCAGCGCGGCGCGAGCAGCAGGATCGAGGGTGCCTTCCAGGTACTCGGAAAGCATCGCGTCGAAATGATCGCAGGTGAAGAGTTGGTCGGTCATCGGTTCAGTGCCTCGCGCAAGAGAAGTCGGGCGCGGTGGAGCTGCGCCTTACTGCCGCCTGCGGTCACGCCGAGCATTTCGGCAATTTCCTCGTGTCGATAGCCTTCTATGTCGTGCAACGTGAACACGCGTCGTGCTCCGGGAGGCAGCAAGGCGATTGCTGTCTCGAGATCCATCCGATCGGCGTGCGATGGCGGTGCCGTCGCGCCGTACGATTCTTCGTTTTCTTCATCGTCATCGGTTGCAGCGGCACGTGATCGTTCGCGGCTCTGCGTCTTCCGATCGTTCAGCAGCACGTTGACGGCGAGGCGATGCAACCATGTGCTGAATGCGCTTTCGCCGCGGAACAGGGGCAGCTTTTCCCAGGCCCGGACGAACACATCCTGCGTCAACTCTTCCGCTCTCACGCGATCGCCGCACATGCGTACGCAGATGGAAAACACCCGCTGCATGTTGGCGCGGTACACGCGTTCGAAGGCTTGCCGGTCACCCGCCGCAGCTCGTGCTACGTCGGTTGGCGGCTCGTCACTCGGAATCGTTGTGACCACGGCCATCGTGGCTGTCAGCATTCAGTGCGCATCCTCGTGCCGTCGCTGAATCAGATGGTTTGGCGGGGCCAAAGGTTTGAACGATCACGTGTGCGAAGGGGCCAGGGCGGTGGCGGTCAGGGCCTCAACGAGGGGCGGAAGGTCGCGGATGTCCGCGATGAGGCGGCTGGGTCGTGCGGCTTCGAGGGTTTGGCGGCTGAAAGGACCCCAGAGGGCGGCCACGGTGAAGAC
>Ga0157370_10005352_pt1 | contig 14408 bp, 13 predicted proteins | sample C35metaG_FD_113463 | JGI IMG/M metagenome (GOLD analysis project Ga0157370, IMG submission 113463) | Corn rhizosphere microbial communities from Kellogg Biological Station, Michigan, USA - C3-5 metaG | ecosystem: Host-associated > Plants > Roots > Rhizosphere > Soil | place: USA: Michigan...
ACCTGGTGGGTGCCAATGCTGATCATCCTCGGCGTCTGGCGACACATCTACCGTCGCTTTCCGCTTCGCTACGACCCGCTCTATTGGGGAGCCGTCTTCCCGCTGGGCATGTACACCGCCTGCACCTATCGCCTCACGCAGGTGATGCATGCCGAGCTGCTGAAGTGGATTCCTTATGTGTTCATTTATATCGCATTAGTCGCGTGGGCAGTCACGCTCATCGGCCTGATTCATCACCTGATATCCCGCCACGTGTGAGTGGCCGAATGGAACTTCGTTTTTAGTTTTTGACAGGATAGTAAATGTCCGTGCGGATCTTGCTCGGGTCACGATTCCATTCATCGAGCCAGTGACCATAGATTTCCCAGCAGGGGCCCGCCAGTTCGATCTTCTGTGCCGCGCACCATTGCTGGATGGCCTGGTGAGCATTGGCAAGCTGCGGGTAGGGGCCAAAGTGCGTGGTCGTGGCGACATTACCCGTGGGAAGCGATGAGCCGATGACGTCTCCGAATCCGCCGAAGGGCGTCTCCAGTTCGACACCTATTTCGAGATTGAAATTCTGGTCAAGATAAACCGTCACATGCCGCCCCGCGCCAGCGATCCGCTGTGATTTGACGACGTTCCAGACGTCGCCGCAGGCCTTCTGGATGATCGCGCCAACGTGTTGTCGCGAACCTGCCTGCCGCTTCACCACTGCCAGCGGCTTGCCGGGGAACTGCTCGAGATGGACGTCATATTGCATAATCGTAACCCAATTTTCTTTGCAGAATCTGCTAATGTCGCTGTTACTTTTCCTGCCTTTTCAAATAATCCTCCATCGTCGTCGTGGACTTTTCGAGCGCTTTCACCTCCGCATCAAAATCATCCTCGGAGCCGCTCACCATTCCGCGCTGGGCGGATGTAATCTGCGCCATGATTTTGTCGCGGGCGTTCTGGACGTCGTCCGGGAGTGTGATGCCTGAACGAGCGTTTTGGCGCTCAACGCTTAACAGCGATCGGCGGGCAATGGACGCACGCTGCAGGAGCGGAGTAAGACGTTGGATCCGCGCTCGCTGATCGGCGCTGGAAATGGGCTGGGCTGGAGCGGTGCGGCCACCGCCAGGTGGAACACGCACGACCTTCACCTCCGGCGGTGGCACTGATGGATCAGTCCCACGACGCGCCGGCGGTAGCGTCACATATGGAGGGTGTTCTGGAATATCGAGCACTGAATTGGCCGTGCCGGCGGGCGCCGCTTCGCCCGGCGCGAAGCCTTTGAACGATTCGATATAGGTCTCGGTGATGCTGCGCGAAGGGCGACTGCGGACGTCGCCGGGCCAGTAGGTGTCTTCGGTCTTGCGAACCAGTCCTGTGGGCACTTCATCGCTCGTCCAGGTTTTGGTAGTGACTGTGAACCGGGATCGCTGCTTGCCGGTGACGCTGGTCCAGTGGGTCTTGATGCGCCGACCCTGGATCACCAGCACCTCTTCACCGCTTTGCTCCGAGCCGGGGATTACTTGGCCGAGCTTAAATTGCCTGGCCGCTTCGATACGCCGTTGCATGTCGGCATCGGGCGCTGGTGTCTTTGCGGGATAAGCGATCTCACGATCGCGAGGCGGATGCGGATAGCCGCTCCCGGTGTCGAAGGCCTGCTCGGTGAACCAGAGCTGCGCCGACTGACCATCGATCGACTTGAGCGTGTACATCGCGCTGAGCTCGGAATGGCCCGGCATCAGCTTACCGGCCGGTCCGAGGCGCGGATCGGCCGACCAGGTGCGGGTCGTGTACTTGATCTGCGCGCCGGATTTGAAATTCTTCCAGCCGACGTAATCGGAATTGTCGATCATCGCGGTCGCCACCGTGGGCCTCTGCGGCTCCGGCATCGCGCCAATCGAGCGCTTGATCGAATCCAGTTCGCCGGGCCAGAACAGATTGGGCTTGCCTGAAGCAAATCGCTGGGCGGTGTCGAGCAGCGATTTTTCATTCCCGGCGGCAATCAGCTTTTGATAAGCGGCATCGATATCGACATTCGCGGGAGAATTAGCATTCTGATTGATCGCCAGCAGCATACGCAGATAGCCCTTAGGATTCTTGCGCGCCAGGATGTCCTGCAAGGCATTGCCCGGCTCGGGGCGTGTCGCGCCGATCGCCTGTGGATTCATGATGCCGAGCGTGGCGTAGCGCTTTGTCGCGAGCCGAACCTGCCTTGCGGCTTCGATCACCTGCTGTGGCCCAAAGGCTTTTTCCAGAGCTTTATACCACGCATCGCCAAAGGACCAGGGCGTGGCCTTGGGATCGAGATACTTTCGATTGACCGAGAACTGGTCTGTGATCTGGTAGATGGCGTATCGCCTGTCGTCATCTTTCGATGAGATCATCTCCAGGGCGGTAAGTTCGAAAGGACAGATGCGAATGATGTCGGCGGGCATGGGCGCGTCGTAGTCTTTGACTTGCGACCCGCCGGGGCCGAGCTTCAGGGGCGGTGGAATGGTGCAAACGATCTCGCCGCTTAGGTTTTTGGGTGCGTCCAGCACCTGCTTGGCTGCCGACTCGACGATCGGCCGACCGAGCGCCTGGCACATGTCCTGGTAAACGCGCAGCGCATCTTCGTACGGCCAACTGCCAAAGCGAATGTAAATCAATTCGCCATAGTGCTGCGGATTATTGAATTCGGCGGGGACGACCTTGGCGGCATCGAATTCCGCCCAGTCGCGCGCCATGAGATATTGCTGATATTGCTTCCCACTGAAATTGGCCGCCTTGGCAAACGTGGGAGAGAAGGTTCCGACGCCTGCCTGAATATCGCGGAGGATGATGTCCTCGTACGTGTGCGCGCCGCCGATATCGCGCCAGACTTGCGCCGTCCATGCGTCGTATTCCGCCTGGGCCGGTTCGCGGATTCCCACGTCGATCCCGCCTGAGGCGCCTTCCAAAGCCTTGCTGAGGATCTCGATGCCTTGCTTGGCGCCAGGATCTGCTCCGGCGGTGTAAACACGCTTGAGGATGTTCATCTGCAGATAGGCGCAGTCCTTTTTGTACAAAGCCTGTGCAAAATCCTCGCGCGCCTCTTCATGGCCGGCCTTGTCGGGGTACGTCGCCCAGAATTTCTTGCGGTATTCGCCAATCCTGCCAAGGTCGATGATCTTCCCCTTTGCCGCATCGGCGATTTCCCGCTTGGAACGCGCGGTGGCGTCGTTCTTCAGCGCATCGCAATCGATCGGCCCACACTTGGCGGCATCCGGAATTTTCGGCGCATCTGCACCGCAGGCAACCGACGCCAATAACATCACGAGAAGGATCACTCGCGAGCCCATGAGCAGCCTCCTTCAAGGTCAAGCAAAGATTTGAAAGGGCGAATGATAGCTCGGGATCGTGGCGTCAACAATTACAATCTTCGTGTCGCTTTGGAGGCATCAACGTGTGCGGTCAACTGAGGGGTAGTGCTGGGAATGATGAATGCCGCGTCACTTACATGTCATCGCGGCTGGCTTAGCGCCGCCTCGTCGGTTCCAAGGCATTTTACTTAAGAGAATCGCCATCCCACAGAAGTCGGTGATGCCTGCGAAGACCAGCCCTGCGCCCACGAATGCTGACAGCGCAAGAAAGTAGGGATGAACCACCCACGCCAGCGCTAGCCCGATCAGAACCAGCGCCCCGGCAACGATACGCACTTGCCTTTCGAGCGGGATCACCCGGCAATTCCCTCGCTCGACCGGAAGCCCGGCTTTTTCCCAGGCGCTGGTGCCGCCTTCGATGGAATAGACATTCCCGAATCCTGCCGCTTCAAGTTTTTCGCATGCTTTGGCGGCGCGCCCGCCGGATTGACAGATCACATAGACCGCATCGGCTGGATCTTTGCAACAACTCGCGATGTTTTGCGGATCAAGGCCATCCAGCGGCTTGAGCTGCGCGCCTTTTACATGAACGCGTTCAAACTCTGCCGGAGTTCGCACATCGATGATCGTGAGCACCTTGCCGCCGTCCATCAATTCCCGGACTTGCGCCAGGCTGATCGTTTTCACAGGCATGAGGTCCTCACCTTCAAGAATTCGTCGCCCGCTCGGCCAGCGCATCGAGCGCCTCGGTGACGCGCGGGAGATAAGTGTAACTCGGGCCGCCCTGCATCAGCACGGCGACGCCCGCCGCTTCGAGAATTTGCTCGCGCGTTGCGCCGGCATTGAGGGCCGCATTGACGTGCGCGTAAATGCAGTTCTCGCATCGCTCAGCGATGCCGATTCCCAGAGCAATCAATTCCTTTTCGGCCGCAGTCAATGTTCCGGGCTTCATCGCCGCTTGATGCAGGCCGCCAAATCCCTTGATCAGATCGGGCATGGCCGCGCGAACCGGTTTCATGGCGGCGGCATTGCCTTCGTAATAAGCCTTGGCGTTGGTGGACATAAATGTCTCCTTCAAAATTGGATACGAGCCTTGCCAACCCGGCCGGCTTTTCATATAATCACTATATCGCTAATCAGTAATATAGTCAAGTAGCAATGAGGTGAACGAATGAATTTGGCGCGTCGCATTTCAGCTCGCAGCAGGGGGCGCGGAAGTCTGGGGGCTCTGCAGCTTACGGCCGTGGCCGATCTTTTTACTGTTCTTTCCGAATCCAGTCGGCTGCGGATCTTGCAGATTCTTCAGGAAGGCCCGGCAAGCGTCGGCGAACTGGTTGAAAAGAGCGGCTTGAAGCAGGCCAACGCGTCGAAGCAACTGGGAATTCTCCTGTCGGCCGGGGTCATCGCCCGTCAGCAGGAAGGGAATCGCGCGATCTATTCGATCGCCATGCCGCTGGTTTTCGACCTGTGCCATCTGGTCTGCGACAGCGTCGCCAAACATGCCGTCGAGCGCGCCGCGGCACTGAGCGCTGAGTAACACACCAATTGGATCCTCGCTTGCTGATGTGCGCAGTTGATTCATCACAAGAGCAGGTTGTTCCCTCCGCCTCGTCATGTCATCATCAGCAATTTGAACCAGAAGAACGGATTCAAAGTCTCTGGGAAACGATCATTTTTAAACACGATAGCATTACGAAGAGCTGAAGTGGAACGCGCCAGATAAAGCTCGCCCGTCGTCAGATCCGCGAGATGATCGGGCTATCGAACATCTTTCCCGCGACGAAGCTCGGCATCGGTTGGGGGAATATAATCTTCGACCGCGCAAGCCGCGCCGTTTGGGTAGCATTTCTTTTGTTCTTGATTGGAAGAATTGAATGCTTGACGTCTTCGTTGATGTAGCACTCATTCTCGCAGCAGTGCCAAACGTCTTGATCCTGGCTTCGGTCGCCGTTCATGGAGCCCGCGTGTGTCGATTCGATATTGGGACGCAATTTAAGACGTTACGTTCGTGGCGAGATAGAATGGTATGGGGGATCCTGGTGATCCCCATCATTTGCGTGATTCCGTTCAACTTTCTGAACTTTTCCAATCCAGGCGTCTGGCAATTGATGGAGCCGACAAGGCTAAATCGATGGTCAATTTTCTTTGGCGTGGGTTTCTTGGCGTTGTTGGTGCTCTGGATTCGGACATTTTTCTTTGTGTTCTCACGCAAGCGGTGGCGCGAAGCCGGGCGGATTATCCGCAGACGAGTCAGGGCCAAGGGTGAATCTTATCGTATTGGGTGATCGAGCCGCAGAAACAATGCCTCATTTCCGATATCAGCACGGCTTCGACACGGTCTCGATCATCACCGGGCCATCGCACATGCTCCTCGGCATACGGTTTTCGGAAGAGCCGGCGGTAACCATGGAGCTGATTAGGCGTCCGCACGTCGGCGGGTGTGGTCACGGGATACTGGATGAAAACAGGATTCGCGAATCGATCCTGGCTGGAATTGCCGCGGCGAATGCAAAAACGGGGGCGAAGCTCACGGTGGGGCAGGCCTTCAACATCGAGAACGATACTCCGCGGTACGATCTTTTTGAGCATTGCGCATTCCTTCTAGCGTCGAAGGGATCGAAGCCTGCGGAGTAGTCGCACATGGTGTCCGACAATGCGGATAAGATTCGAGGCAAGGGGCCGTTGCCGAAAGCCGGGTTGGTGACCTTATACCGGCCTGTCGGTCAGGCGGAGCTGAACCTGATCCGCGACAGCGGCTTTCGGTCGTTTCCGGCGCGGCTGGCGCACCAGCCGATTTTTTATCCGGTGTTGACCGAGAAGTATGCGATTCAGATTGCCCGTGATTGGAACACGAAAGATCAGGCGTCGGGGTTTGTGGGCTATGTGACGCGTTTCCAAGCTTCAGCGGAATTTCTTTCGCGCTATCCGGTGCGAAAGGTCGGGAGTAGCGAGGCGCTGGAGCTTTGGGTGCCGACGGAGGAGCTGGACGAATTCAATCGGCAGATCGTCGACACCATTGAAGTGATTCACGAGTTCCGGCCGGCTGGGTCAGAAAATTCGGGAGATTAACATATTTACACATGTACATGTTACAGATGTTACACTGTGTAACACCGAGCTCGGCATTAATTGGTGAATTATAAGTCATTATTGGAAAGTCGGTTGCAGTCGAAATCAACTGGCCATGTTACACTTATTGCGCGCGAATGAGTGTAACACTGTAGGCTTTGCCCAACAAATCCCCGGACGCCAAAAAGACGCGGGATTTAATGGGCAGAAATGCGATTTATTGGGCAAGATCAAGATTCTCCATCACTGTCCTGCCAGAACATGGGAATTGACATTCAACCGAGCTAGTCCGGACAATCCGGCACATGCGTGACGCGCCCGGGTGGATTAAGGTTGGGTGGGGCTGGTGTAAAGGCTTGATTAGGTGGCTCATTCTGACCCCCTTGTTTGCGGCCTTCGTCACAGTCTCAATTATCGCCGCTGGCTGCCTTGTATCGCTATATGCCGAAGAAATTAAGCATGCTTGGCCTATTAGCTGGCATGCCAAGGATCGCATGCCACGATCCGTGTTTTGGTCGTGGGTGGTGGGGATTGTGGCTTCGGTTACATTTTTTGTGCGACAAGTGCTCGACCAGCGGGAAAGGGACGCCGCGCAAGCTCGATTAGTGAATCAGGCAAAGGAGCTAGAATGGCTCGTGCGGACAATGCCACCAGCGAAGTTCCTCGATTCCTTTGCCGATCTTTATCGCCACGTCGATGGATCGGCGGAGGGCGCTTTGGGACAGCCAGAACCGCCATTTGAAGTTGACGTTGTGGAGGCAGGAATCCGATTCGCGCTAAGCGCGATTGCAACGCTCGCACGAATTTTTGATGGAGACATTACAGACGAACGGTATGCCGGAAATGTAATGCTTTTTAGAAAAAGCGAATTGCTCACCGATGATGAATTGAACGAAATTGCTAATAGGCTGAAATTCTGCGAGCCGGGGGTCAGCGCAAAAAATTTGTTGGGCGTCTTGGATTTGGAGCCAGCACTTTCGGCGACGACAATGGACAAGCAAGCCCCAGATCCAACTATCACTCCATTTGCGCTGCCAGTTCCACTGATTCCGAAAGCACATGGACGCTACAAGGTCCTCCCCGGTGCTCCGCTCGCCTTTATCGAGAACCGACCTGACATACACGACAGTTTTTCCCGTCTAAGAAAATGGTGTGATGATTTTGGAGATTTCAGCCAATCGGTGAAGGAAGAGTTAAGCGGATACCTAGCCGCGCAGAACGCACACATGCGGAGCTTTGTTTCCATTCCGCTGGCATTGCCTAATCAGGCTCCATTTGCCGTTCTGAACCTCCATTCGGTGCGGACAGGAATGTTGCGAAATCACCCCGATGCGGCTGAACAATTCGTTATGATCGTTAAACCGATGCAGATGATCCTTGTTAAGCTTTTGATAGCTCATGGCACATGCCAAAGGAGAATTCCATCGGGTGCCGCGACAATAAAATCCGGCACGGTTTAGAGTGGCCTATCGCATTCACTGCGGATAGGATCGTGTCGATAGTTGGAGAAGGGACAGTCATGGCAACTAACCGAGCACTAGCACAACTTGCTTTTGAACGCGCCAGCGAGGGAATCGCTCGGGTGCAATCACCCCAGTTGCGGCCCAGGAGCGTCACTGTTCCCTTGAGCGAAGGTCAATACACGGTCGTCACAATAATTCCCGGTGCTACATCATCCACGCCTCCCGTGAGATCAACACCGGCGACTGCGCCACGTCAATCGGCGAACGAAGCTTCAATCCCAAGTTCATAGATTGCGCTAATCAGGCAGCAGATATTGTGGCAGAGGATTTTCGCCAGCGTTTCATTGCGCTGGGCAACGTCGGTTTTGCTCCGCAGGCTGTCGCCAAACTTACTCTTGACCATCATCACAGTTGATTCGATGTTGCTGCGCTGGTGGTAGTGCGACAGAAACGCATCGCTCTGATATTGGAAGTAGTGGAACATCTTGCCGAATAAGCCGCCGACCCCGCCGGTCGTGTTGCTCTTGAACGCGATAAACGGCGTGGCATTGTGCTTGGCAATTGCCTGATGGCAAGGCTCGCCTGAATAGCCCTTGTCTGCTGAAACTTCTTTGATCGTGAAGTTCTTGGCGGTTGCATCCACCAAAGCGGGCAACTGGTTTGGGTCGCCTTCATACTGGCCGTGAATCTCGACAGCCGTAATCACGTTCGTTTTCACGCCGCACATGAGATGCGCCTTGACCCACTGCTGCTTGTGCGTGAAGTGGTTGTATTTCACGTCATACCAGCGAACGAACCGGCAAGTGGTGAAGCCCGTCGAGTCAACAGCGAAGTTCCTTTCCACCGATGCAAGCGGCAGGCTCGATTGTTCGATTAGCGAAAGCAGGATTGGATACAGGTTCTCATCTTCAAGGTAGTTGAAGATGCTGTTGTAATGCGGAATGCGGCTGATGTAGCCCTTTTCCTGTGAGTCGCAAAGGTCGCTAACGAATCGACGGGCGCTGACAGTGCTGTAGACCTTGAACACGGCGCAGAAAATCGCATCGCGGAGCGGGATCGGCGGGCGACCACGGCGAGGCTTATCTTCAACAGGCGAATTGATCCCCTTGCACAAATCGGCAAGTAGTCGCTGGAATTGCGGCTTCTCATTCACCTGCGCCGCATTGTACGCGGGCCAGTCTTGCGCATAGGTCTTGCGCGTCTTGGTGATGGTTACTGATTCGGTGACGGTTGCTGATCCGTCTGCGTGATGCGTCGTTTCCCGCTTGATGACGCACTCGACGGCATAGATATGCTTGCACTTGCAGCCGCGCAATTCATGGTCTGGGCAATCGCATTTCGAGGAAACACTATCCATCGTGACGCGGTATTTCGTCGGGCGCGTGGAAGTGACAGACGGGACAAGGTACACCCCATCCTTCTGTTCAATCCGTGCCAGCGCCGCAATCTCAAGACCGCGCTGCTTCCGCTCTGTAATGCCTGTCGTGATGCCGTCTGTTACGGGTTCGTTGCCGGTGTACATGAATCAATCCTTCCCTTTCAGCGATGATGATTATGCTTGCCTAGCAAGCATAAGTCAACAACAAAATCAATAAAAAGGCAAGCATCGTTGACATGCTTGCCTGCATAGTCTAAATTCATCGGAAAGGAGATAGGATGGATCATGCTGAATTTGGTTCTTCGCAGGCGGCATCGCTTGGGGGCAAGGTTCGCGCTGAATCTCTTTCCCCCGAAACTCGCAAGAACATAGCGCGGCAGGCAGCCGAGGCGAGATGGCAAAAGGCGGGGAAATCAAACGCAGTTCGTCGCGCCACCCACGTTGGTACGCTAGAACTGGGTGATATCGAACTGGCTTGCGCGGTGCTCGAAGATGGCACGCGGGTCATATCGGAACGCGGCCTCATGGGTGGGCTGGGAATCAAATACGGCGGTGCCCTGTCGGCGGCCAGAAAAGCGGAACCCGGCGCTGCCAGATTGCCTATGTTTGTGGGCTATAAGACGCTTAGGCCGTTTGTGGATATAGAGTTAGCGGCGCTGCTGCAAAGTCCAATTGAATACCGCACGATACAGGGTGGCAATCCCGCTCACGGATTGCGAGCGGAACTAATCCCGCGCGTTTGCAATGTCTGGCTTAATGCTCGCGACGCCGGCGTTTTGACTGCCGCTCAAAAACTCGTGGCGGCAAAGGCCGACATTCTAATGAGGGGATTGGCGGAGGTGGGGATCGTCGCACTTGTTGACGAAGCGACGGGTTATCAGGATGCGCGATCGCGTGACGCACTTGCCAAGATATTAGAAGCATTTGTGGCTAAGGAACTCAGGAAGTGGGTTCAGACATTTCCACCGGAGTTTTACAAAGAACTATTCCGACTTAGGCATCTTCCATACAACGGGACAGTCAAAAGCCCTAGATATATTGGCAGGCTCACAAACGACATCGTTTACTCACGGCTAGCACCAGGGGTCTTAGAGGAGTTGAAGCGAGTAACGCCAAAAAATGAGCGCGGAAATCCGAAGCACAAGTTGCATCAGCATCTTACGGAGGACGTAGGGCATCCAAAGCTATTGCAGCATCTTGCATCCGTTACAGCACTTATGCGAGCTTCGGATGAATATGAAGGCTTCAAAAAGATGCTAGACCGCGCACTGCCGAAGCAAATCTCCGGCCCATCGCTCTTCGATGATCTTGACAATGGGACGGAATCCTAGCCAGACAGGCGCAACGTAGTTGAGGGAAAAACGAAAAATTATTCACGCGAAACGAGAAGCATGGACGATAATATGTTAGAGATTATTCTCGCCGTAGTGGCTGTTGGGAATAAAAGCCTGATGGATCGCTAGGGATGAAAAAAGCCCGACGGGTGCTACCGTCAGGCTTAAATCAGGTGATCGGTGGAACCGATCGGTAGTGTACCTTGCGGAGTCTGAGTATACACTTCCGTTTCGTGGGGTCAATCCCCTCTTTCCTTCCGATTGCCGCGCTGCGGTTGCGCTCGTAGTAACCGCCTATCTCTTCTGTCTGCCAGGACAGTGGGACTGGACGGCGTTCGGCACGAGGGAAAGAGAGGTTCTTAAAGTTTGAAGAATCAACAAGTTCCGTCGCCTTCACTTCCCCACGGAAGTGGTGGCACACCACGGGCTTATTTCACTTCAAAGAAGGGCAAACGCTTCTACGCGGTTGACTATGGCTATCCGTGCTGGCCAATCGGCAGAAGCAACTCTTCCAAGAAAGTGAAGTAGGTCCTCGAACTGAGGAGTATGGCACTACTCCTCAGTTCTTTCGTCAACTAACTCGCCGGGGTTAACTGCCCGAAAATCTGCGCCGCAACCATTACAGGTGACGTGCTCGGGATGGGTGATCCATTGCCCAGTTTCCGGCCGCTCGCCAATCTCGGCGGCATATTCAGCTTTCTCGTCCCCTGTGAATTCGTGCAGGACTCCGCGAACGAAATTCTCTTTGCCGCAATGCGAGCAAACGAATGCAAAAGCTAGGCTAATTTCAATCGTTTCAACCGACACCGTTTGCTCCTAGTAAATCTTGATCGACCGAGGGCGCGAAATCGCTTGAATTATCGGACGCCAAAAGGATGGGCATTCTTCGATCATTTTCAAGCATAAACTGGTCGCTCTTCACGCTTCATGCCAGACGCCATCTCTTGTGGCTGGATTTTTTGGGCAAGTTTTCGATTATTTAGGCAACACGACAAACCGTCGTAATTGTTAGGCAAAGCCAACACTGTAACATTTTGTAACGCGCCTCCTACGGCCTCGGCGCTGGCTGCTCGCCAACCGACCACTAACTGAAGCACGAGGCTCTTCAGGCGATGCAACAACTGGCAAAATGCCAAAAATGTTGCATTTCGTTGCATCGCGTTGCATGAGCGGCCGTGGAGAAACGCGCTACTCCTTCACCGCGATCCAAAGTTTGTTTTCGGCTTGATGGAAGCTTTGGAAGCTTTCGTCGAGATGCTTGATCAGCTTTTCAATCTGGGCCTTGTCGGCATTTGGATCTGACATCGCATCGCGCAGGGCGGTGGCGGCGTCACTTAAGCTGCCCGCGCCCTCGGCGAATTGCCGGGCGGTGTCGTAGAGATTGAGATTGGCCATCTCGCCCGGCTCGGGCTTGTAGAGCAGCCGCCAGGGGCTCCGGCGGACTTCGATGCTGGTGGCTTTGAGATTGTCGCTGGTGGCTTTGAGCGAGGTGACGATCGACTCGAGCCTGCCGCGGTTTCCGCTGATGACTGAGCGCAGCGTGGCGCTCATATCCTTCGCGTTGGCCACGGTCGTTTGAACATCCTGCAGGGCGGCACGAGCCGAATCGACCGCGCCATTTACCTTTGTCAGCGCGGTGTTGACCTGGTCGAGAATGTTGGGCAGCTTGTCGCGCACGGAGGCGGTGGCTTGGTTGAGGTTGTGAATCGTGCCGCGGAAATCGGTCTTGCTGTCGCCGACCAGGTCGCGCACCTGCACCATCATTTCGCCCGCGTGGTCGGCCACGCCATCATATTTCTGCACGATCGGGTCGATCTTGCTGTCCACATGCTGCACGAGCGTCGTGGCGGAGTTGGCCGTCTGTTTGAAGGCGACGACAGTTTCGTTCACCTTCGGGATCGTTTGCGTCTGCACATCGGCCATGATCGCCTCCAGGTGCGGCGAAGTCCGCCCGAGACTGGCCAGCAATTCGCTCTTGGGATCAGGATGACCGACCAGCGCGACGGCCTCGGTTAAAACCTCGCCGGATCCGAGACTTTCGATGTTTAAGTTTGTCGGGCCAGTGAGCGCAGTTTGAATGCGCACGGTTGCGTCTTTATGAAGTGTGTAAGCGACCGGCAAAGAGAATTTCACCAGCACATGCGGGTGGGCCGTATCCAGCTCGGCAAGCTGCACCTGCTTGACGGAGCCGACCTTGACGCCGCCGATGCGCACGTCGTCGCCGACATTCAGGCCACCCAGATCGTCGGTCAGGGCGAAGGAGATCGTCCGCACCTGCAGCGGCGTCACCGCCAGCCCGCGGACGCCGACCAGCACTCCTGCCGCCAGAGCGACACTGATCACGATGAACAAGCCGGCCATCAGCGCGTTGCGATTTTTCATGACGGTATGCGGATACAGATTGATGCCGGTTCCATCCGACATCGAATGGAAACGGCTACCCATCATCGGCGCGCTCTTATGCGAATGGCCGAAAGTTTCGGATGCAGATTGGCGAGCGTCCCATAAACTCGGAGCAATCCCCGGAATCGCATTGGAGTTGTGGGATTAGTATTCCGGCCCGGTGACGACGTCTGTTGCCGTCTGCATGCCGGCTCCGACTTCGGCGGGAAGAATGCCTTGTTTGACGTAGATGGGCCGGATGATTCGGCGAAGGTCGGGCAGTTTTAGCGTGAAGCTGGCGCAGGTGATCAGCACGAGTAAAGCCGCGATTTTCAAAGCGCGCGTTGCACCGAGAAACTCGCCTCCAAGATGAGCCGCGGCATCACCGGTCAGCAGACTGCCCCACGGAAGCATTCCCGCAAACGCCATGGAGAAAAGGCTCATCACGCGGCCGCGCATGCGGTCTTCGGTGAGCGTCTGGAGCAATGTGTTGGCAGATGCGAAGCAAATCAGCATGCCAAAGCCCGCGATCGGCACGACGACGAGGCAGATCCAGAGATGACTGGCGAAGGAAAATCCGATCAATGCGAATCCAAATAATGCCATAGCCATGGCAATCAATCGGCCGAGTCCTACGACGGTCCTGCGCGAGCCGAGATAGATCGCGGCACAGAATGCGCCGAGGCCTGAAGAGCCCATCAAAAGGCCGAGTGTTTCAGCGCTATGAACTTTTCCACCAAAATGTTCCCCAAACACCGGCATCAAGACGGTGAACGCGGGCATGCCGGTCAGGCTCAGAAGCGCGAGCACCACCAATAGCACACGAATCGGCTTAAAGTTCCAGATGTATCGCAGCCCTTCGCGCAGGTCATGGAAGACCGTTCGCACATCTTCTGGCGTCGGCCGCGGCACGATATGCATAGCTAGAAGCGCTGCGATCACGCCGATGTAGCTGCAGCCGTCGATCAGAAAGCAGATGGCCGGGCCCACAAAATGGATGAGAAATCCGGCGATGGCCGGGCCGATCAGGCGCGCGCCGTGGACCATTGTCGAATTGAGTGCGATGGCATTCCCCAAGTCTTCGCGCCGCGTCACCATCTGCACGAGAAACGCCTGTCGGCCAGGCATATCAAAGGCATTGATCAGTCCCTGCACCGTCGAAAGGCAGATGATCCCATAGACGATGCCCATCGCGTGCGCTTGATGAACCATTCCGGCCAGATGCTTCTGGTAAGCAAGGAAGGCCAGTATGGCCAGGCCGAAGGACTCGAGCATCGACAGTGTCTGGGTAATGACGAGCAGTCGCCGAAGATTCAGGCGATCGACCCACACGCCGGCGAAGGGCGCCAGCAGAAACATGGGAATCTGCCCGGCGAACGCCACGACGCCCAGCAGCCGCTCGCTGTTGGTCAGATCGTAAACCAGCCAGACGATTGCGACTTGCGTCAGAAATGTGCCGACGAGGGAA